>ERZ795053.2170-NODE-2170-length-24084-cov-11.401889_pt1 | contig 24084 bp, 24 predicted proteins | sample MGYA00375137_ERZ795053 | MGnify/ENA primary metagenome ERZ795053 (study PRJEB30182, sample SAMN05720284) | activated sludge metagenome | isolation source: Anaerobic digester | place: Hong Kong | collected 2014-12-17 ...
CGCGATGATCATCGGCATTGCGATCCTTCTCGTCTGGATGACGCTCTTGGGGGGCGCGCACTAATGGAAAACCTTCTTTCCATCATCACTTTCCTGCCCCTCGTGGCCGCCGCGATCCTTGCGCTGTTTCTCAAGGGCGACGATCCGGCCGCGCAGCGCAACGCCAAGTCGGTCGCCCTTTTCGCGACGACCGCGACCTTCCTCATCTCGCTTTTCCTGCTGACCGGGTTCGACCCCGCCGACACGGGCTTTCAGTTCGTGGAGGAACGCGACTGGATCATGGGGCTGAAGTACAAGGTCGGCGTTGACGGGATCTCTGTCCTTTTCGTCCTGCTGACGACTTTCCTGATGCCGCTGACGATCCTATCGACCTGGGACGTGACAGTGCGGGTCAAGGAATACATGGTCGCCTTCCTGATCCTCGAAGGGCTGATGATCGGCGTCTTCGTGGCGCTGGATCTTGTCCTTTTCTACCTCTTCTTCGAGGCGGGGCTCATTCCGATGTTCCTCATCATCGGGATCTGGGGCGGCAAGGAACGCATCTATGCGGCGTTCAAGTTCTTCCTTTACACCTTCCTCGGGTCGGTCCTGATGCTGGTCGCGATGATCGCGATGTATGTCGATGCGGGCACGACCGACATCCCGACGCTGATGGGCCATCCCTTCGGGTCAGACACGATCTCGATCCTCGGCTTCCATGTCATCGGCGGGATGCAGACGCTGATGTGGTTGGCGTTCTTTGCCTCCTTCGCGGTGAAGATGCCGATGTGGCCGGTGCATACCTGGCTGCCCGACGCCCACGTCCAGGCGCCGACCGCCGGGTCGGTCATCCTGGCTGCGGTCCTGCTGAAGATGGGGGGCTACGGCTTCCTGCGCTTTTCGCTGCCGATGTTCCCGGTCGCTTCTGACCTTCTCGCACCGCTCGTCTTCTGGATGTCGGCCATCGCCATCGTCTACACCTCGCTGGTCGCGCTGGCGCAGTCCGACATGAAGAAGCTGATCGCCTATTCCTCGGTCGCGCACATGGGCTATGTGACCATGGGGATCTTCACGGTGAACCAGCAGGGCATCGACGGCGCGATCTTCCAGATGCTGAGCCACGGCTTCATTTCCGGCGCGCTCTTCCTCTCGGTCGGCGTGATCTACGACCGGATGCACACGCGCGAGATCGATGCCTATGGCGGCCTTGTGAACCGGATGCCGGCCTATGCGCTGATCTTCATGTTCTTCACCATGGCGAACGTCGGCCTGCCGGGCACCTCCGGGTTCGTCGGCGAATTCCTGACGCTGATGGGGATCTTCCAGGTCAACACCTGGGTGGCGCTTGTCGCGACCTCGGGCGTCATCCTGTCGGCGGCCTACGCGCTTTGGCTTTATCGCCGGGTGATGATGGGTGAGCTGATCAAGGAAAGCCTGAAGGGCATCGCCGACATGACCGCCCGCGAAAAGTTCGTCATGGCGCCGCTGGTCGCGATGACCCTGCTTCTGGGCGTCTATCCCAGCCTTGTCACCGACATGGTCGGCCCCTCGGTCGAGGCGCTGATTGCCGACTACCGTGCCGACGTGCCGCTGCCCGAGGCAGTGGCCGAAGCCAGCCACTGAAGGATCTTACGCGATGATTTCCGCTGATTTCTCCGCCGTTCTTCCCGAGGTGCTGCTGGCGATCTATGCCATGGCCGCGCTGTTGGGCGCGGTCTGGGGCGGCAAGGACCAGATGACCTCGACCCTGACCTGGGCGACCGCCGCGATCTTTGCCGGCGTCGCGGCCTGGATCGGGCTTTCGGGCGCGGGCGACACCCAGGCCTTCGGCGGTGCCTTCACCGACGACGCCTTTGCGCGCTTTGCCAAGGTGACGATCCTCCTGGCCGCCGCCGGCGTCCTGGTGATGAGCCAGGACTACATGGAGCGGCGTGGCCTTGCGCGGTTCGAATACCCCGTTCTTGTCACCCTTGCCGTCGTCGGCATGATGATGATGGTCTCGGCGGGCGATCTGATGTCGCTTTACATGGGGCTGGAACTGCAGTCGCTGTCGCTTTACGTCGTGGCCGCGCTGCGCCGTGACAGCGTGAAATCGACCGAGGCGGGGCTGAAGTATTTCGTGCTGGGCGCGCTGTCGTCGGGCCTTCTGCTTTACGGCGCCTCTCTGACCTACGGCTTTACCGGCACGACGCTCTTTTCGGGGATCCTCGAAACCATCGCCGAGGGCCATGTTTCGGTCGGGCTTCTTTTCGGGCTGGTGTTCCTGATCACGGGCCTCGCCTTCAAGGTCTCGGCCGTGCCCTTCCACATGTGGACGCCCGACGTCTACGAAGGCTCGCCCACCCCGGTCACCGCCTTTTTCGCCACAGCACCGAAGGTCGCGGCGATGGCGCTCTTCGCCCGCCTTGTCCATGACGCCTTTGGCGGCGCCGTCGGCGAGTGGAGCCAGGTGATCGCGCTTCTTGCCGCACTGTCGATGTTCGTCGGCGCGATCGCCGCGATCGGGCAGCGCAACATCAAGCGCCTGATGGCCTATTCCTCGATCGCGCACATGGGGTTCGCGCTGATGGGGCTGGCGGCGGGCACCCAGATGGGCGTGCAGGCGATGCTGACCTACATGGCGGTCTATGTCGCCATGAACATCGGCACCTTCGCCTTCATCCTGTCGATGGAACGCGACGGCGTGCCGGTCACCGATATCGGCGCGCTGAACCAGTTCGCCAAGCGCGAACCGGTCAAGGCGCTGGCAGTCCTGATCCTGATGTTCTCGCTGGCGGGCGTGCCGCCGATGCTGGGCTTCTTCGCGAAGTACGGCGTGCTGCGCGCCGCGCTGGACGCGCATATGACGCTTCTGGCGCTGGCCGGGGCCATCGCCTCGGTGATCGGGGCCTTCTACTACCTGCGCATCGTCTACTTCATGTATTTCGGCCAGGAGGGCGAGGCGCTCGACAGCCGGATGCCCGCACCGCAGTGGATCCTCCTGATGGCCTCGGCGGCGGCGATGATCTTCGGCGTCATCAACGTCTTCGGGATCGAGGGCGCGGCGGCGGTCGCGGCCGAAGTCCTTGTCCACTGACCGGGCGTTCCCCGACCCGACGGCCTGGCCCGAGGGCGTGGCGCGTCACGTCCTGGACGAGGTCGACAGCACGAATTCCGAAGCGGCGCGGCTGGCGCCGCATCTGACCCAGCCGACCTGGATCATGGCGCGCCGCCAGACCGCCGCGCGCGGCCGACGCGGGCGCGTCTGGGTCAGCCCGGAGGGCAACCTTGCCGCGACTCTGGTGATGCGCCCTGCGGGCGAACCCGCCCAGGTGGCGCTGCGCAGCTTCGTCGCGGCGCTGGCCTTGGCCGACGCGATGGCGCTGGTGACCGGGCCTGGCGCGGTGATTTCGCTCAAATGGCCGAACGACGTGCTCTTGAACGGCGGCAAGGTCGCGGGGATCCTTCTGGAAAGCACGGGCGCGGGCACCGGGACCGGCGCCGGTGTCAGCCATCTGGCGATTGGTATCGGCGTGAACCTGATCGCCGCGCCGCCGCAGGAAGCGGTCGAACCGGGCGCCGCGGTGCCGGTGTCGGTCCTGGGCGAGACCGGGGTACGCATCGCGCCGGAGGATTTCCTGACCTACCTGGCCGCAGCTTTCGCGCGCTGGGAAGGGCAGCTTGTGACCTGGGGCTTCGCGCCCGTGCGCAATGCCTGGCTTGGGCGCGCGGCGCGGCTGGGGCAGCCGGTCACCGCCCGCACCATGACCGAGACAATCACCGGAACCTTCGATACGCTGGGCGAGGACGGATCGCTGATCCTGAAGACGGCGGCAGGGCGGCGGGCGATTCCGGCGGCGGATGTCTATTTCTGAGACGGAGGGCGGGATGCTTCTGTGCATCGACTGCGGCAACACCAATACGGTCTTTTCCGTCTGGGACGGGACGCGGTTTCGCTGCACGCTGCGGACCTCGACCGAACACCAGCGCACGGCGGACCAGTATTTCGTCTGGTTCTCGACCCTGATGCAGCACCACAAGGTGCCGGTCGATATCGATGCCGTCGTCATCTCCTCGACCGTGCCGCGGGTTGTCTTCAACCTGCGTGTCCTCTGTGACCGCTATTTCAACTGCCGCCCGCTGGTGGTGGGCAAACCCGACTGCGCCCTGCCGGTGGCGCCGCGCGTCGATCAGGGCACCACGGTCGGACCCGACCGGCTGGTCAACACGGTCGCGGGCTTCGACCGGCACGGCGGCAATCTGATCGTCGTCGATTTCGGCACCGCGACCACCTTCGACGTGGTCGATGCCGATGGCGCCTATATCGGGGGGGTGATCGCGCCGGGCGTGAACCTCAGCCTTGAGGCGCTGCACATGGCGGCGGCGGCGCTGCCGCATGTCGACGTCACCAAACCGCAACACGCGATCGGTACGAATACGGTTGCCTGCATGCAGTCGGGCATCTACTGGGGGTATGTGGGCCTTGTCGAAGGGATCGTGCGCCAGGTTCGCCTGGAACGGATGCGCCCGATGAAGGTCATCGCGACCGGCGGGCTCGCGCCTCTTTTCGGTCAGGGCACGGATATCTTCGACAGCGTCGAGGATGATCTGACGATGCACGGGCTGGTGCTGATCCACCGCCACAACATGGAACTGGAAGACGGATGAGCGTGAAGGACCGCCTGATCTACCTGCCCTTGGGCGGGGCCGGCGAAATCGGCATGAACTGCTATGTCTACGGCTACGGCCCCGAGGGGGAGGAACGGCTGATCGTCGTCGATCTGGGCGTGACCTTCCCCGACATGGACAGCACGCCGGGCGTAGACCTGATCATGGCCGATGTCGCCTGGCTGGAGGAAAACGCCGACCGGATCGACGCGATCTTCATCACCCATGCGCACGAGGACCACGTTGGCGCGCTTGGCCATCTCTGGCCGCGCCTGCGCGCGCCGGTCTATGCGCGCCCCTTCACCGGCGCCATCGCAAAGATGAAGATGGAGGAGGCAGGCCAACCCGCCGACGCCGTCCGCATCGTCGCCCCGCGCCCGGCAATGACCGAAGCCGGGCCCTTCCGCGTCCAGTTCGTGCCGGTCAGCCATTCGATCCCCGAAAGTGCCGCGCTGGTGATCGACACGCCGGCCGGCCGCATCGTGCATACCGCCGATTTCAAGCTGGACGGAACGCCGGTCGTCGGCGAACCGTTCGACCCGGTGCTGTGGCATGCGATCGCCGGGGAAGGCGACGGGATCCGCGCGCTCGTCTGCGATTCGACCAATGTGTTCTCGCCCCTTCCGGGCCGGTCGGAGGCAAGCCTCGTCGCGCCGATCTCCGATCTTCTGAAGGGGCAGGAGGGGATGGTGGTCGCGACCACCTTCGCCTCCAACGTCGCGCGGTTGAAAACGCTGGCCGAGGCGGGCCGGGAGGCCGGTCGGTCGGTCTGCATGCTGGGACGTGCGATGAAGCGGATGCTGACCGCCGCCGTCGAGACCGGCGTCCTGACCGATTTTCCGCCGATCATTCAGCCCGAGGACGCGGCCGAAGTGCCGCGCGGCAGCCTGATGCTGATCGTCACCGGCAGTCAGGGCGAACGGCGCGCGGCATCTGCACAGTTGTCGCGCGGCAAGTACCTTGGGCTGGAGATGAAGGCGGGCGACATGTTCCTCTTCTCCTCCAAGACGATCCCCGGGAACGAACGCGGCGTGATCCGGGTGATGAACGCCTATTCGGAGATGGGCGTCGATGTCGTGGACGACCACGGCGGGCTTTACCATGTGTCGGGCCATGCGAACCGGCCCGATCTGGAAGCGGTGCACGATCTTCTGAAACCGAAGATGCTGATCCCGATGCACGGCGAACACCGCCACCTGCGCGAACATGTCAAGCTGGGCCTGGCCAAGGGAATCGCCGCCGAGATCGCGACGAACGGCACCATGCTGGACCTGACCGGCGACACCCCGGCGGTTGTCGAATACATCGAGGCAGGCCGCACCTATCTGGACGGCACCCGGCTTCTGGGCGCGATGGACGGGGTCGTGCGCGACCGGATCCGCATGGCGCTGAACGGCCATGTCCTGGTCACCATCCTTCTGGACGAGGATGACGCGCCCCTGGGCGATGCCTGGGTAGACCTGAAGGGGCTGGCCGAAACCACGCGGTCCGGCGCTGCGCTGGCCGACGAGATCGAGGCCGAACTGACCGAGTTTCTGGAGAAGGCCGGCCCAAAGGTCATTCGCAACGACGACAAGATAGACGAGGCGGTCAAGCGGATCGTCCGCCAGGTCGCGGTCGAAGAGATCGGCAAGAAGCCCGAGGTCACGGTCGTCGTCAGCCGACTGGCACTGGAATGAAAAACCGCGGTGCCAGGGGCGCCGCGGTTTCGCATCGTTTGATCTGAACCCGTCTCGGGTGGATCAGTTCTCGGCCCGCTTCGGCAGGCCGCGCATCAGGAAATCGGGAACATGATCGCCCATGCCGACGACCGGCGTGTCGCGGCGGTCGTCGTCACGGCGGCGGTCGCGGCGCGGCTGATCGCCTTTGGCACGGGACTCGGGGCGGGGTTCTTCCCGCCGGTCGGGCCGGCGTTCCTCGCGGCGTTCTTCCCGCCGGTCTTCATTGCGCGCCTCACGCGGTGCGGGCACTTCGGCCTCGGGGCGCGAAGGCACGGGCTCCACCTCCAGCGCCTGCATCGGCGCGACCTCGTTATGCGGCTTCACGGGGCGGTCGCGGCGGTCTTCGCGTCCGCCACGGCGCGCGCTGTCTCGGCCGGGCTTTTCGGGGCGCGGGCGGGGCGGTTTCTGCGCGGCTTCCGACAGGGCGAAGCCCTCGGGGATGGCGCCACGCGGGATTTCCTTTTTCACCAGGCTTTCGATCGCATCGAGGAACTTCTTGTCGCCCGGTGTCGCAATGGTGATCGCCACGCCCTTGCGGCCCGCGCGCCCGGTGCGGCCGATGCGGTGAACGTAGTCTTCCGCATGGCTCGGCACGTCGAAGTTGAAGACATGGCTGACCGCCGGAATATCCAGCCCACGCGCCGCCACGTCCGAGGCGACAAGAAAGCGCAGGGTGCCGTCGCGGAACCCGTCCAGCGTCTTCATCCGCTGGCTCTGGTCAAGGTCGCCGTGGATCGGCGCGGCGTCGAAACCATGCGTCTTCAGCGACTTGGCAAGAATGTCGACCTCGCTCTTGCGATTGCAAAAGAGGATCGCGTTGGTGCAGGCGTCGCCCTCGGCCTGGATCAGGGCGCGCAGCAGTTCGCGCTTGGCCTTGGCGCTTTGATCCTTGCGGGCCGGCGTGATCTCGATCAGGCGCTGTTCGATCGTTTCCGATGTCGTCGCCTGGCGCGCCACCTCGATCCGGGCGGGCGAGTGCAGGAAGGTATTGGTGATCCGCTCGATCTCCGGCGCCATGGTGGCGGAGAAGAAGAGCGTCTGGCGGGTAAAGGGCGTCAGCTGGAAGATGCGTTCGATATCGGGGATGAACCCCATGTCGAGCATCCGGTCGGCTTCGTCCACCACCATGATCTGAACGCCGGTAAGAAGCAGCTTGCCGCGTTCGAAATGGTCCAGAAGCCGGCCCGGCGTGGCGATCAGGACGTCGACACCGCGGTCGATCAGCTTGTCCTGGTCGGCAAAGGAAACCCCGCCGATCAGAAGCGCCTTGGTCAGCTTGGTGTGCTTGGCGTAGATGTCGAAGTTTTCCGCCACCTGTGCGGCCAGTTCGCGCGTCGGCGCCAGGACCAGCGACCGGGGCATCCGCGCGCGGGCGCGGCCGCGGCCCAAAAGCGTGATCATCGGCAGCGTGAAGCTTGCCGTCTTGCCGGTGCCGGTCTGCGCGATGCCCAGAACGTCGCGCCCTTCGAGCGCATGCGGAATGGCGCCTGCCTGGATCGGGGTTGGGGTTTCATAGCCGGCTTCGGCAATGGCTTGCAGGACGCGTGCGTCCAGCTTCAGGTCCGTGAATTTCGTCATCAGCGTCCGTCGATCTGCGGCGTCGGGCCGCAAGGGTGATGGGCGCTGTCACAGGGCGCCCGTGCGTCGTCAGGCCAAGGGCCACGCGCTCCGTTAGCCGAAGGCGGCCCAAAGGTCAAGTTTCGCCGCCCGGCCAGCTTTCTTCCCGGCTCTGCCGCATCAGTTCCAGGCGCATCCGCATGGTTGCGAAACGTCGGAAGATGTTGCGGGGGTCGCGGTTCAGCCGGTCCATCAGCGCGCTGGCAAGCGGTCCCGCGTTCGGCGCGGCCAGCGCCTGTTCGACGATGTCGAGCAGGAGGTTCGCCTCAAGGTCGCCGCCGACGATCTGAAAGCCCAGCATGTCCATCGGCAGCGGCCCCTTGGCGCGCCCGGCGATGCGGAATGGCTCCTCCGACGGGGTGCCGGAATACTGGCGTTCGTATTCGTAGAGCTTCATGAGGGAAAAGAGCACGTTCATCGACTGCCCGATGCGGCGGTCGGCCTCGGTCGGGCCGTGTTCGGCGAAGGTGATGATCGAGGATATGAGCCAGCGCGACGACAGCCGGTCGATCAGGAAACCGGCCTTCTCGCGCCAGATGCGCAGGAACAGCGCGGGCGCGTGATCGGGCCAGGCGAACTTGCGCAGGTTCGAGATCAAAAGCGCGTTCAGCAGGCAAAGCTCCGGCTGGCCGCGGAAGTCTGGCTGAAGATCGTGGCACTTGCGGGCAAAGCTGCTGTGGCCCTTGGGCAGGGGGGCGGGCGCCTCGTCCGGCACAAGCCGGGCCACAAGCGCGTCAAGGTCGGTGTCGAGGGGGGGCAGGGATTCCCCGGCGTGGTAGACCAGCGCCGCGCGCCGTCGCCGACGCGCCGCAATCAGCGACCGCATGCCGTCGGGATAGGTTTCGAACGGGTCCGTTTCGGTCATGTCGTCGCCGGTCCTGCTGCCATCCCGCGACCCTTACAGGTCTGGACCCGTCTTGCAAAGCGAAGCCTTCGCAACGACGGACGCCGCCCGGAAACCGCGCGGCGCCGCCTGTGGGTAATGGAATGTGGGTGCAGTCGGATGATCGGCGGCGCTCTCCTTTCCTGTCGGGGCGCGCTCTGCGGCGCGTATCTGTCTTCGCTTGTTTCTTGCCGTTTCGGTGCAGCTTGGGATGGAGGGCGGCTCTCGCGAGGGAGAAACGGAGCCGCCCCTTCACCTTCACGCCGTCATCTGCTCTGGCCCGGGGTGGCCGACGACGCGCAAACTGCTGAATTCCAGGTGGGGACACCCATTGTTGCAGGCGCCTCACCAATCATCTTCAATGGGAATAAGACTTTTTTGTGGCCAAGGTGACTGTATCCACAGGATCACCTCAATTGCCCCTGATTACGCTAACTGTTGCCGGACGGCGCGGCAATCGGTGCTGCGCGGGGTTGACATTTCGACGCCGCGCCAGGGTCATCCGGGTATTGTGGCGGCATTATGATCATATTGGCCGCATGCACGCCTGATTCGGCGCGCGTCAGATCATCATTTCCTTGGTCGCGGACAGCTTCAGCGCGGGGTGATCGCGCTGGATGCGGTCGATATCCCATTGCAGACGCGTCAGATAGACGATGTCGCCGTCATGGTCGTGGGCGATGTGGCCCTTGTTGGCGTTGACGAAGGTCTCCACATCCGCCTTGGGCCCCGTGACCCAGCGGGCCGAGGTGAACTGCGTCGGCTCGAACCGGACGGGCAGCGAATACTCGATCCCGATCCGGCTGGCCAGAACGTCGAACTGGAGTGCGCCGACGACGCCGACGATGAAGCCGGACCCGATCGCGGGCTTGAAGACCTTGGCCGCGCCTTCCTCGGCGAACTGCATCAGCGCCTTTTCCAGATGCTTGGCCTTCATCGGATCGCCGGCGCGGACGTTTTGCAAAAGCTCCGGCGCGAAGGACGGAATGCCGGTGAAGCGCAGCGTTTCCCCCTCGGTCAGTGCATCGCCGATGCGAAGCTGCCCGTGGTTCGGGATGCCGATGATGTCGCCCGCCCAGGCTTCCTCGGCCAGTTCGCGGTCGGCAGCGAGGAACAGGACCGGGTTGGAAATCGCCATGGGTTTCTTCGAGCGGACATGGAGAAGCTTCATGCCCCTTTCGAAATGGCCAGAGGCGAGTCGGACAAAGGCCACGCGGTCGCGGTGCTTGGGATCCATGTTCGCCTGCACCTTGAAGACGAAGCCGGTGACCTTGTCCTCCTCCGGCGCGATCTCGCGTTCCGCGGCCTTCTGCGGTTGCGGTTCGGGGCCGTAGTCGCCGATGCCGCGCATCAGTTCCTTGACCCCGAAGGAGTTGATCGCAGATCCGAACCAGATCGGTGTCATGTGCCCTTCAAGGAAGGACTTGCGGTCGAAGGCCGGCAACAGTTCGCGCGCCATCTCAAGTTCCTCGCGCAGCTTCGCGAGCTGCTCGGCGGGGACATGTTCGGCCAGCTTCGGATCGTCGAGCCCGGTGATGGCGACCGATTCGGCCACCTTGTTGCGATCGGCGCGGTCCATGATCTCCAGCCGGTCGTGCAAGAGGTCGTAGGCGCCGATGAAATCGCGGCCCATCCCGATCGGCCAGCTGGCGGGCGCCACGTCGATAGCCAGGTTCTCCTGAATCTCGTCGATGATCTCGAACGTGTCGCGGCTTTCGCGGTCCATCTTGTTGCAGAAGGTCAGGATCGGCAGGTCACGCAGGCGGCAGACCTCGAACAGCTTGCGGGTCTGGCTTTCCACCCCCTTGGCGCCATCGATGACCATGATCGCCGCGTCCACCGCCGTCAGTGTTCGGTAGGTGTCTTCGGAAAAGTCGCTGTGGCCCGGCGTGTCGACAAGGTTGAAGCGGAAGCGGTCGAAGTCGAACGACATCGCAGAGGCGGAAACCGAGATGCCGCGATCCTGTTCCAGCTTCATGAAGTCCGACCGCGTGCGCCGCGCCTCGCCCTTGGCGCGGACCTGGCCCGCCATCTGGATCGCGCCGCCGAACAGCAGGAACTTTTCGGTCAGCGTCGTCTTGCCCGCGTCGGGGTGCGAGATGATCGCGAAGGTGCGGCGCCGGGCGATTTCGGCGGGAAGGGCGGGGCGATTGGGGGCGGACTGAAGCATGGGCGGCATATAGCGCCGGACTTTGCCGATGGGAAGATGGCGGCAGCCCGCGCGCCCGGCCAATCTGCGCGAGGCGCCCGGGCTTGCGGGCCTAGCCGATCTTGCGCATCACGTCGCCGCGCCGGATCGTGCCGTCACGGGTCACGCGCCCGTAGATTCCGCGCAACCGGTTGGCCTTTCCGGGGCCGGTGTTGACGAAGACGCAGGCATCGCGCCCGTAGCGGTCGATGAACGACTGGCAGCCGTTGTGCGGCTCTGCGGTCAGGATCAGTTCGACGGTGCCGATCGCCACCCGGGTGCCGGGGGGCAGGTTTTCGGGGCTCAGGTCCATGTCGATGAAAAGGTTGTCGCCTGCCGCGGCCCAATTCGCCTCGGGCCCCGCGATCGCCTCGATGCAGCGGGCGCTCATGATGCAGACCTGCACGTCGGGGTGGGGCGCGCCATCCTCGGTCGAAAGCCAGCAGCCCTTCGCCCAGTGGTCGCCCTCCAGCCCGCCGCGGGCGCTGACATCGACCCGGTCAAGCATGCGGCGCTGGCCCTCGGCCGGGCGAATGACGATCGCGCGCACCTGCCCTTCGTCGGCGGGGGCCGACAGGATGTAGGGCAGGCTTTCCAGCAGCTCGTCACGGCTGCGGAAGCGGTCGGTGGCGGGGGGGTCTGACTGTCTGGCCGTATCCATCCTGGGAACCCTGTGTTTGGGGCGGCATGTTGGCGCCTTCACGCGGGAGGGTCAACGCACGACGTGACCGGGCGAGGGGTCAGCCGCCCTGCACGGCGGCATGGGGGCTTTGTTCCAGCCCCGGAAAGCGTGCGCGCAGGTCGTCGGCGATTTCGGCGGGCAGGCGCGTCAGGATGTCGGCGCCGACGCGCAGGCTTTCGACGGGGATGCCCTCGGCATAGATGATCTCGTGCTGGTCGAAGACAAGGCTGTAATAGTCGATCCATGCCGCAGGTCTTCGGGTGATGCGGTCGCCGTCGACCAGGTGGCGCGCCTCGATCAGGGCCGCGGGCGGACCGCCGCTGCGCGCATAAAGAAAGAGGCGGTGATGTGGACTGACAGCCAGGTCGCCCGGATTGCCCATGGTTCCCGCCGTGACCACCACCGGTGCAAAATTGCCGTCTGCCCGCAGGGTCACCTTGCCGACCCAGCGCAAGGGTTGTGCACCGCGGTCGCGGGTCAGGATCGCATCGCCCGGACCCAGCCGTTCCACCGGGACAGGCGCCGCGCCGGGCAGGGCGATCATCGTTCCCGCGGCGAAGGCCATGCAGATCGTGTCGGCGATCCTGAGGCCGGGCGGCGGCGTGTCGGCGGCGATGAACGTGAAATCGGCACCCGCCGCGATCGGCGATAGCGGAATGATGAAATCGCCCCCTGACGCGACGTGGCGGATCAGCAAAAGCTCCAGCCGGTCGCCGCCGTCGCGCAAGAATGTCAGCAGGGACAGGAACTCGAACGCGTCCCCCGGGGTGCCGATGTCGGTCCCTTCGCCGGCAAGCTGGGGGGCCGTGGGATCGGCCGAGATACGCAAGGCAAGCCGTCGTGGCCCGGCGCCTTTCCGCAGCCGGTAGATATCGCCGGGCACGCAGGCCGCGCCGTCGCCGACCGGATCGCCCGGCTGGACGCCCGATGCGACGCGGAAGTCGGCTGCGGGATATGCGTCTGCGCCTTGCGCGGGGGGATCGTGGGGCATCGGTCCTGATCTGGTGACGGCGGCGGCCCTTGGTCTAGCGCGCCCCGGCGGTCTCTGGCAACAGCGGCGCGCGGCCCCCGGGGGGTGCTGGCCCTTGCGGGATCTTGCGCTATGCTCCGCCCGCAACGGAACGGAGGAAACAGCATGGATCTTGGGATTCGCGGCAAGCGGGCGCTGGTCTGCGCCTCGTCGAAGGGGCTTGGCAGGGGCTGCGCCGAGGCGCTGGCGGCGGCGGGCGTCGATCTGGTGATGAACGCCCGCGGGGGCGAGGCGCTGGAGGCGGCGGCCGAAGCGATCCGTGCCCGCCACGGGGTCGCCGTCACCACCGTCGCGGTCGATGTCGCGACCGAGGCCGGACAACGCGCACTTCTGGACGCCGCGGGGTCGGTGGACATCCTTGTCAACAACGCCGGCGGGCCGCCCCCGGGCCATTGGAGCGACTGGACGCGCGAGGATTTCCTGCGCGCCCTTGACGCCAACATGCTGGCGCCCATCGCCTTGATGAAGGCGCTTCTGCCGGGGATGATCGACAGGGAATGGGGACGTGTCGTCAACATCACGTCGCAGGCGGTCAAGGCGCCGATCGCGGTGCTGGGTCTTTCGAACAGCGCGCGCGCGGGACTGACCGGCTATGTCGCGGGCACCTCGCGCCAGGTCGCGCGTCATGGCGTGACGATCAACAACATGCTGCCTGGCATCCATGCGACCGACCGCGCCACTGCGCTTGACCGCGGCGTGATGACCGCCGAGGGCATCTCGATGGAAGAGGCGCAGGCGCGCCGCTTTGCCACCATCCCCGTCGGCCGCTACGGCACGACCGAGGAGTTCGGCGCGATGTGCGCCTTTCTCTGTTCGGTTCACGCGGGCTTCATCGTCGGCCAGAACATCCTGCTGGACGGCGGCGCGATCAACGCGACGCTGTGACCGGCGTCCTGCGCTACCTGACCCACCCGGAGGTCGCGATCGACCCTGCGGTGCCGGTGCCGGACTGGGGGCTGAGCGACCGGGGCAGGGCGCGCGTCCTCGCGCTGGCGGCGCGGGGATGGCCCGCGGGCACGGGCCGCATCGCGTCCTCGGCGGAACGCAAGGCCGCCGAGACGGCCGGCATTCTGGCCGCCGCGCTTGGCCTGCCTGTCGAACGCCGCCCCGCGCAAGGCGAGATCGACCGCAGCGCGACCGGCTATGTCCCCCACGAACGGCACGAGGCGCTGGCCGACCGGTTCTTCGCCGACCCCGACCAAAGCGCCGAGGGCTGGGAAACCGCGCGCGCGGCGGGCACGCGGGTGCTTGCCGATCTGGACGCGCTTCTGGCACGTCACGGCGCGGGCCGGGACGCGGGCGATCTGCTGGTCGTCGGGCATGGCGGTGTCGGGACGCTGCTATACTGCCATTTCGCCGGTCTTCCGCCCGCGCGCCGGCACGATCAGCCCGCTGGCGGCGGCTGTGTCTTTGCCCTCGACCTGGCGACCCGGCGGCCGAGTCACGGCTGGCGGCGGGCCGAAGACCTTTAGCCCCGGCGCGCCTTGCGGCGCGACGCGGTGCCTGCTATGCCCCGAAAGCCCGAGTGTTTTCATCGGGCTCAGGGTCCAGGGGGGTTCGTGACCACGCCGCCGCCAAGACTTGAGGTCCAGAACCTGACGCGCGTCTACGATGGCAAGACCGTCGTGGACGATGTGTCGCTGACCATCGGCGCGGGGCAGGTGACCTGCCTTCTCGGTCCGTCGGGCTGCGGCAAGTCCACCACGCTCAGGATGATCGCGGGCGTCGACATGCAAGACAGCGGCCGCATCCTGGTCGATGGCAACCTCGTCTGCGACACGGTGTTCCGCATCCCGCCCGAACGGCGCTCGATCGGGCTGATGTTCCAGGATTTCGCGCTTTTCCCGCATCTCAGCGTCGCCGAGAACATCGCCTTCGGGCTGGCGCGATCCGACCCCGCGCGTCTTGGCCGGGCCGAGGAACTGCTGGAACGGGTCGCGCTGAGGGGCTTTGGGCCGAAATATCCCCACGAGCTTTCGGGGGGCGAACAGCAGCGCGTGGCGCTGGCCCGCGCGCTTGCGCCGCGCCCGCGCATCCTTTTGATGGATGAACCCTTCTCCGGTCTGGACGAACGGCTGCGCGACGGGATCCGCGACGACACGCTGGCGCTTCTGAAGGAAGAGGGGACGGCGGTACTTCTGGTCACGCACGAGCCGCACGAGGCGATGCGCATGGCCGACGAGATCGCCCTGATGCGTGCGGGCCGGATCGTGCAGCGCGGCGCGCCCTACAACCTTTACAACGCCCCGGTGGACCGGGCGGCGGCGGCCTTCTTTTCCGACGTCAACATCCTTGACGGCCGGGTTCAGGGCGCGCTGACCCAGACCCCGTTCGGGGAATTCCTGACCCCCGGGCTTGCCGACGGCACCGAGGTGGAGATCGTCATCCGCCCGCAGCACCTGAAGATCGACTTCGACCGCGCGGGCAAGGGGCCGTTGCCGACAGCCGCCGACGGAACGGCGGCGCGGGCCGAGGTGGCGCGCGCCCGCTTCATGGGGCGCGAAAGCCTGGTGGAATTCCGGCTTTGCCACAGCGGCCAGATATTGAAGGCGACGGTCCCGGCGGTGTTCCTGCCCAGGCCCGGAACGCCGATGTGGCTGATGCTGCGCCGCGACCGCTGCTTCGTGTTCCCGAAAGTCGCGTGATCCTCGTGCCCGCGGGGCCCCGTCAGGGGCGGGCCTGCCGCGCCAGGTAATCCTCGACCGTGCGGCCCGGTTCGGGCAGGAAGGCGCCGCCATCCGGCGTCAGGCCCTGGATCATGTCGACGCGAAAGATGCGGAAGTCGCCGCGCAGCTCGCACCAGGCCAGGAGCGTCCAGACCTTTCCCCAGAACTCCAGCTGCAGCGGGCGGACCCGGCGCTGGCTGTCTTCCCCCGCCTCGTCGCGGTAGGCCAGGGCAAGCGTCAGATGTTCGCGGATCGCGCGGCGGATCAGCCCCAGATGCGGCGCGGCGCGGGCGGCCTCGGCCGAGGAAAAGACGAAGCTGTCGCTGCCCGCCTCGGCCAGGATCGTCGGCGCGACGGCGGCGATCTTGGCGCGCAGGCTGACCGCCGCGCGCGCCGCCGTCTGGTCCGCGCCCGAGGCAACAAGGCCAAGGCCCAGCCGCAGCGCCTCGAACTCGTCGCGCGAAAGCGCAACGGGGGGCAGCGCGACCGGGTCGCGCAGCATGTAGCCGATGCCGCGCTCGCCCTCGATCGGGACGCCGTTGGCCTGCAGTCGCGCCATGTCGCGCCATGTCGTGCGCACCGATACGCCGGTGGCCTTGGCAAGGTCGGCGGCGCGGTGCAGCTTGCCGTCGCGCAGGATGCGGATCAGGTCGATGAAGCGGTCCGAACGGGGCATGGCGGGGCGGGCAGGGTCGCGGCGGTGGCGGGATCTTCGCCCCCTTGTGCCCGAACGGAGGACCGAAAGGCAAGACTTACCGACAGAATCCTGTCAGTTGCGGTCTGCCGCGCCCCCTTCCGGCGATGGCGCGAGGCGCGGTTTCGGTCTTTGATGATCGCAGGAACGCCGGCAACCGCCGGCATGGACCCGCCCGGCAGGGCGGCCCTTTCGGAGGAACAAGACATGCAGATGGGTCCCTGGCAGCTAATCATCATTGCGATCGTGGTGCTGGTGCTTTTCGGGCGCGGCAAGATCAGCTCGCTCATGGGCGAGGTCGGCAAGGGCATCACCGCCTTCAAGAAGGGCGTGAAGGACAGCACGGCCGAACTGGAGAAGGAAGCCTCCGACACGGCCAAGGACGTGACGCCGGAAGAGAAAGACAAGGCCTGAGGCCACCCCGACAGGATTTCGGGCTGACGTTTTCTGGCTGACGGAGCGCGCATATGTTCAACATGGGCTGGACCGAGCTTCTGGTCATCGGGGTCGTGGCGCTGATCGTCATCGGCCCGCAGGATCTGCCGGAAATGTTCCGCCAGCTTGGGCGGTTCACCGGCAAGATCCGGTCGATGGGGCGTGAATTCCAGCGCGCCATGGACCAGGCGGCAAAGGAATCGGGCGTCAAGGACGTGGCGAAAGACCTCAAGACCGCAACCTCGCCCAAGGCGCTTGGCCTTGACGCGGTCAAGGGTGCCGCCGACCGGTTCGAAAAGTGGGATCCGCTGAAGCAGGCCAAGCCCGCGGCAAAGCCGGTGGCGGAGAAGAAGACCGCCAGCGCGGATGCGGCTTCCCCCGATGCGGCCCCCCCCGATACCGCAGGGCCGGCGAAGCTGACCGGCAAGGCGGCCGACGCCCGGACGACTGCCAAGGCCGCCGAGAAGGCGACCGAAAAGCCCGCGCTTGGCCCCGCGACGCAGGCGCTTGCCGACAAGCAGGCCGCGCGCAAGGCGGTGCTGGCCGAGACGACCGCCAAGCTCAAGGCGATCGACGCGGGCGAAGCTTCGGCGAAGGCCGCGCCCAAGGCCCCGGCAAAGCCGAAGGCGCCCGCAAGGCCCAAGGCCGCGCCCAAGGCCGGCTCCGCCGCGAAAGGCACCGCCGCCGACACCGCCAAGCCAGAGCCCAAACCGCGCGCGCCGCGGAAGAAGAAGGCCCCCGAGGCATGACGAACACCGATCAGCTCGACGATTCGACCGCGCCGCTTGTCGAACATCTGCGCGAACTTCGCACCCGCATCCTTTATTCCATCGGCGCCTTCGCCGTCTGCTTCGTGCTGGGCTATCTGGTCTGGGAATACATCTTCAAGTTCCTGACCCACCCGATGTGCATGGTGCTGACCGAACGCGGTCAGCAGTGCCAGCTGATCCTGGTCAAGATGCAGGAAGGGTTCTTCGTCGCCATCAAGATCGCCCTTTGGGGCGGTTTCGCGATGGCCTTCCCGATCATCGCCTACCAGATGTGGCGTTTCATCGCGCCGGGGCTCTACCGATCCGAAAAGGCGGCATTCCTGCCCTTCCTGGTCGCCTCGCCGGTGATGTTCCTGATCGGCGGCGCCTTCGCCTACTACATCATCCTGCCCTTCGCCTTCCGCTTTTTCCTGGGCTTCCAGGATGTCTTTGCCGACGCGATCGAGGCGGGCGGTTCGCTGTCGTCGCCGCCGACCGGCATTTCCTTCATGGGGTCGATGGAAGCCTATCTGTCGCTGACCATGACCTTCGTCCTGGCCTTCGGCCTGTGCTTCCAGCTTCCGGTCCTGCTGACACTGATGGGCAAGGCGGGGCTCATCTCTTCCAGCGGGCTCAAGGCGACGCGCAAATACGCCGTCGTCGCGATCCTTGCGGTTTCGGCGCTTGTCACCCCGCCCGACGTCTTCTCGCAGGTCATCCTCTTCTGCGCGGTCTATCCGCTTTACGAGCTGTCGATCTTCCTGATCGTTCGCTTCGAACGGGACCGGGAGGCACAGGCCCGCGCCGACGGAACCTGGGACGAGGATGACGAAGACGAGGACGCCGAAGGCGGAGACAGCGGCAGCGACAGCGCCGGGGCCAGCGGCGGGGAGAGGGCGTGAGCGACGACCTCAGCCGCATCGCCGATGCGCTTGAGCGGATCGCCCCGGCGCCCGCCCGCGCCCCCGACTGGACGGCGGCGGAAGCCTTTGTCTGGCACACCGCGCCCGACCGGCTGGATCCGGTACCCGAGGTCGCGCGGGTGGAACTGTCGCTTCTGGTCGCGGTCGACCGGGCGCGAAACACACTTCTCGAAAACACGCTCCAGTTCGCGCGCGGCTACCCGGCGAACAACGCGCTTCTCTGGGGTGCGCGCGGGATGGGCAAGTCCTCGCTCGTCAAGGCGGTCCATGCCGAGGTGCTCCGGCAGGGGTTGGGGCTGAAGATCGTGGAACTCAGCCGCGAAGACCTGCCCAGCATCGGGCGGCTTCTGGCGCATCTGCGCGCGGCGCGCGACCACCGGTTCCTTCTTTTCTGCGACGACCTGTCTTTTTCGCACGACGATCAGCACTACAAGGCGCTGAAGGCGGTGCTGGACGGCGGGATCGAGGGGCGCCCCGCCAACGTCATCTTCTACGCGACGTCGAACCGGCGCCACCTGATGCCGCGCGACATGATCGAGAACGAACGCTCAAGCGCCATCAACCCCTCCGAGGCGGTGGAGGAGAAGGTGTCGCTGTCCGACCGGTTCGGCCTTTGGCTGGGGTTCCACCCCTGCAGCCAGGACGAATACCTGGCGATGATCCGTGGATATTGCGCGGCCTGGGGCGTGGCGATCGACGAAGACACGCTGCGCGCCGAGGCGATCGAATGGCAGGCCACGCGCGGCGCCCGTTCGGGCCGCGTGGCCTGGCAGTTCTTCACCGATCTTGCGGGACGGCGCGGCGTTCGTCTTTGATCCGCGCCGCCTGCCGGGATCACTTCAGGTAGGGAACCGGGTCCGTGCTTTCGAGCCCCTCGCGCACCTCGAAATGGACGAAGGCGGGGTTCGCGTTGCGCACCACGGCGATCGGTTGCCCGCGCTTGACCTTGTCGCCCTTGGCGACCTTGATCCCGTCGATATTGGCATAGACCGTCAAAAGGTTGCCGTCGTGGCGGATCACCAGGATCGGCACCTGGTCGGTATCCTTGGTGATCGCGGCCACGGTTCCGTCGCCTGCGGCCTTCACCGGCGTGCCGGCGGCGGCGCCAATGTCGATCCCCTCGTTCTTCTTCTTCTGGTAGGGACGGATGATCTTGCCGTCGACCGGCATGCCAAGCCGCGCCGCCGATGTGCGCTGTGCGCCCAGATCGGGCGAAGGGGGCGTGGCCGTCGCGGCGGCGGCGGGGGTCGTCTTTTCGGCGGGCAGCGGGGTCGAGGCCGAAGGCGGCACCGGCGTGGGCGACCCCTGGCCCGGTTCGGTGACCGGGTCCGACAGCGTGCCGCTTGCGGCCAGCGGGATCAAAAGGTACTGGCCCTCGCGCACCGAAAGGTCGGCGCCAAGCCCGTTCCAGTCCCCCAGCGCCTTGACGTTGACGTTGTAAAGCCGCGCGATCGAATAGGCGGTTTCGCCGCGCTGGACACGATGGCGGATCGGTTCGCCCACCGGCGCGCTGCCCGGCTTTGCGGCGGCAGCCTGCGCCGAGGTGGTGCCCCCCGTCTGCGCCCGGTCGATGGCCGAGGACGCGATCGAGGTCACGTCGATGCCGCCGCCGGGGGCGGCCGTCACCGGAACGCCGGGCGTGCCGACCGGACCTGCCGCGACCCGCGACGGCAGGACCAGAAGTTCGCCCCGGCGCAGCGAGGTGCCCATCGGCACCGCGTTGAACCGCGCCAGTTCCTCGGCGTTCACGCCGACACGGGTCGCGACCGTGGCGACCGTGTCGCCATCCTGGGTGACCGCCACCTGGTAGTTGGGATAGGTGATGACGCCGCGTGCATCGGTCTGCGGACGGGCCTGTACGGCCTGGGTCGCGGCCCCGGCCGTCGAGAACCCGCCCGGGCCATAGCGCCTCAGGTCGGGGTCAAAGCCGTTACAGGCCGACAGCGCCAGAACGGAAGCGCCCATCACGGACAGGGAAAGCCACCGGTTCCTGGGGGAAGACATCATCGCTCGCTCCTCATCGCACGGGCCCCGTTTTCCGGGCCTTTGTCGTTGTCACCGGGGCTCAATCCTGCCCCAGCCCCTCGACCAGCGGCACGAAGCGCACCGGCCGAAGTTCCTCGTAATCATAGCCGCTGGCGGTCCGCGTGACCCGGATCAGGCTTTGAACGGCGTCCGACTGCCCCACCGGCAGAACCATGATACCGCCTTCGCGCAACTGAGCCAATAGGGGCCCCGGGGGGTCTTCGGCGGCGGCGGTCACGATGATCCGGTCAAAGGGCGCCTGTTCGGGAAGGCCCCGGCTGCCGTCCGCGACGATCGCGGTGATGTTGGTCAGGTCAAGAGCGTCGAACACCTCCTGCGCCTCGCGGACAAGGCGGCGGTGACGTTCGACCGTGTAGACGCGCCGGGCCAATTGGCTGAGGATCGCGGCCTGGTAGCCGGAGCCGGTCCCGATCTCCAGCACCTTGTCGCGCGGCCCGACGTTCAGCGCCTGGGTCATCAGGCCGACGACCGAAGGCTGGCTGATCGTCTGGCCGCAGGCGATGGGCAGCGGCGTATCCTCGTAGGCGCGTTCGGCGAACAGGCCCTTGACGAACAGGCCACGGTCGATGCGTTCCATCGCCGACAGGACCGCCGGGTCCGTCACCCCCCGTGAGCGGAGCGCGTAGAGAAAGCGCATCTTCCGCTCTGCCGCGTCGGTCATGCCAGCGCGGCCTCCAGCGCCTCAAGCCGGTCATGCGCGGTCAGGTCCGCGCGCATCGGCGTCACCGCGATATAGCCCTCGAGGTTGACCGCGACATCGGTGCCGGGGGCCGTCGGTTCGTGTTGCGGCCCGCCCTTGATCCACAGGAACTTGCGCCCGGATGGCGAGATATGGGGCTCCACCCCGAAGAAGGTGTCGCGCCGGTAGCCCTGCGCCGCGACCCGCGTGCCCTTGACGCCGGAAGCGGCGACCGGCGGGAAGTTCACGTTGTAGAAGACGCGGTAGTCCTGCGGCTCCCAGAACCCTTTTTCCAGAAGATCGCGCACCACCTTTGCCCCGTGAACCCGGGCGGCCTCGAACGGGTCGTCGATCTCGTTCGTCTCGGGGCCCATGAACTGCGACAGCGCGATCGCGGGCACGCCCTGAAGCGCGGCTTCCATCGCGCCGCCGATGGTGCCGGAATAAAGCACGTTCTCGCCCGCGTTGTTGCCTCGGTTCACGCCGGACAGGACCAGATCGGGGCGGCGGCCCTGAAAGACATCGTAGATGCCGGCCAGCACGCAGTCCGCCGGGCTCCCCTCGGCCGCGTAGCGGCGGGGGGCGAGTTTGGCGATCATCATCGGATGGGTGTAGGAAATGCAGTGCCCGACGCCGGATTGTTCGAAGGCGGGGGCAACCGTCCAGACCTCGCCCGTCGCGCCGGCGATCTCGGTCGCGATTTCGTGCAGGACCTGGAGCCCCGGGGCATTGATGCCGTCGTCGTTGGTGATGAGAATGCGCATGTCCCTTGCCCGTCCGCCCCTTGTGCCCGCCCCCGACGCCGCCCATGCGGCCAGGGCCGGTGTTTTCCCCTGCTTAGACGGAAGCGGCGGGCAGGTAAAGGCGCGGGGGCCGACCGGCCGGTCCGAACCCGGATCGGGCCGGGTCATGGCGGGGGCGGGTCAGGGGGCCGGGTCAGCGGGCCGGGTCAGCGGGGCGGGGTCAAAGCGTGGCGATAAGGCGCCGGGCCTCGTCGTGGATATCGGCCAGCGCCGCCCGGTCCTCGCCGGGGTAGAACCGGGCGCGGGTCGCGGTGGCCATCGGGCGCGGCGTCGCGATCACGACGCGCGGGCCGATCCGGGCGGTTTCCGCCTGCCAGCTTTGCGCCAGCGCGATCTGGGCTGCCTTGGTCGCGCCATAGGCGCCAAAGAACCTTTCGCCGCCACGCGGATCGTCCAGAAACAGCGCCGTGCCGCCCCGAACCCGCAACAGCGGCTCGACCAGCGGGATCAGGCTCGCGGTGGCGCGGATGTTGGTCGCCAGGCACTTGTCCAGATCCTTGAGGTCCAGGCTGCCCGCCGGCGCCAGGGGCGCGGCATGGATCGCGGCATGGACCCAAAGGCCAAGCCCGCCCCAGCGCCCGGCGATGGACTGCGCCAGATGGATCATCGCCTTGTCGTCGGCAATGTCCATCGGGGCGAGCGTCGCCTGGCCGCCGGCGGCCTGGATGCGATCGTCAAGTTCCTCAAGCCCGCCGACGGTGCGGGCGACGGCGATGACGTGCCAGCCCGCGGCGCCAAGCGCCGAGGCCAGGGCGAAGCCAAGGCCGCGCGAGGCGCCGGTGACAAGCGCGACCCGGGCGGCGGCGGGATCTGACTGGGTATCGTTCATGGCCGCTCCTTTGGCATTCCGGCAGGGCGGGCGCAACAGAATTGATTGACAGGACGCCGCGCCGCAGCGAAATTGCGCGCCAAATCATCCTAAGGAAGGACGCCGAAATGACCCTCTCCAAGGCCCTCGTGCCGTCGCAGTCGCTTCTGACCCGTGCGCTCATGGTTCTGGGCGGTTCGCTTTTCATCGCCGTCGCCGCGCAGGTTTCGGTCGGGTTCCCGGTGCCGATGACGCTGCAGACGCTGGCCGTGCTGATCGTCGGCCTGACTTTCGGCGCGCGTCTGGGCGCGGCGACGCTTCTTGCCTATCTCGCCGAGGGCGCGATGGGGCTGCCGGTCTTTGCCCAGGGCATGAACGGGCTGGCGTTCTTCGGCCCGACCGCCGGCTTCCTTGCCGGCTTTGTCGGCATGGCCTGGATCGCGGGCTTCGCGACGGACCGCGGCATCAAGGGCCTTGTCCCGACCGCGCTGGTGGCGATCCTCGCCTCGGTCCTTCTTTATGTTCCGGGCGTGGCCTGGGCGATGCTGGCCGACACCGTCTTCGGTCTCGACGCGACGAAATGGGGCGCCGACAGCTTTGCCTCGATCTGGCAGTACTACATGGCGCCGTTCCTGCTGGGCGACGCGATCAAGGCCGTCATGGCCGCGCTGATCGTGACCGGCGGCTGGGCCGCGCTGCGGGGCCGCAACGCCTGAGCCGGGCTGGACCCGAGACGATGAACGCCGCCCTTCGGGGCGGCGTTTTCATTTTCCCTCGTGCAGCCGGCTGAGGGCCGCCTCGCACATGCCGTAGGGTTCCCATTCGCACCCCGCGCAGAGCGTCCGCAGGCTGCCGGGCGGCACCTTCGCCCTGATCCGCGCCCGCGCCTCCCCCCAGGTCAGCCGTTCGCGCGGTGTCAGGTCCAGCGCCGCCGCATGGGCGCGGTCAAGAACCTTGATCTTGTCCTGGCTGGTGCAAAGGTTGCCGCGCCGCTTGGGGCAGGGCGCGCAGATATCGTCCGCCGCCCCGGTCACCTCGATCACCGTCGCCTCGCCGCCCGCCGCGCGCAGACGTCCCATGACGATCGCCGTCATGTTGGCGGTGAACGCCTCGGAATAGCCCTTTCCCTCGAAGCCGAGCGAACAGAGGAAATGATGCGGGCGGTAGCGGACAGGCTGCCCGCTCACTCCGCCGCCTTCATCTCGAAGCCCTGCGCGATCTGGTCAGAGGGCGCGACGGGATACTGGCCCGAGAAGCAGGCATCGCAATACTGCGGTGATTTGGCGTCACGGCCCTTCGCCTCGCCCACGGCGCGGTAAAGCCCGTCGAGCGAGATGAACTTGAGGCTGTCGACGCCGATCCAGTCGCGCATCTCTTCCTCGCTCATCGTGGCGGCCAGAAGCTTGCCGCGGTCGGGCGTGTCGACGCCGTAGAAGCAGGGCCAGGCGGTGGGCGGCGAGGCGATGCGGAAATGCACCTCCGCCGCGCCGGCATCGAGGATCATGTCCTTGATCTTGCGGCTGGTGGTCCCGCG
>ERZ795053.2171-NODE-2171-length-24083-cov-10.450891_pt1 | contig 24083 bp, 21 predicted proteins | sample MGYA00375137_ERZ795053 | MGnify/ENA primary metagenome ERZ795053 (study PRJEB30182, sample SAMN05720284) | activated sludge metagenome | isolation source: Anaerobic digester | place: Hong Kong | collected 2014-12-17 ...
GCCGCCCGGGAGTCCGAAGGACGAGAGGCAAAGAGCGGTTATCCCGTCAAAAAACAAGTTTTTTGACGGCCTCAGCACCGGTTTTGCCGGTGCGCAGACTGCCCAAAAAGTCTCCGGTATTGTTAAACGCCGTTAGCTTGAACCCGTTTTTCCGGCGGCGCCGGTTCATCCGGCGCAACACCATCGCCCTTCAGGGCGATTGCTTTGTGCGTTTTGCCGCTCGGCAGACCGCTGGGCAAGCGCAAAAGAACGCTTATCAGTATTTTTCGATGTCCACCCGTTCGGCGCACGCGGTCACATCCGCGCCGAGAAAGAGCGCCGCCGTGACCGCAAAGTCCGCCGCGCTGTCGCTGGCAAAATAAAGCCGCTCGCCCTCCCGTTTGGAGTCGTTGAGCAAGTCTTTTTCGCTCAGCAGCGCCGCAAGCGCGCGCGCGGCCTGTTCGCCGGTATCGATCAATACAACGCCTTTTCCCATATAGTCCGAAATCACGTCCCGCAGCAGCGGGTAATGCGTGCAGCCGAGCACGACCGTATCAACGCCCTCGGCCTTGACCGGAGCGAAATATTCCTCCACCACGCGTTCGGTCACGCAGTCCCCGCGCGAAACGCGCCCTTCCTCCACAAGCGGCACAAGCAGAGGGCACGCCTGCGCAATAAAATGCGCGCCGGGCAGACGCTTTTTGATGGCGGTTTCATACGCGCCGGTGCGGATGGTCGCTTTGGTTCCTACCACGCCAATCCGCAGGTTTTTGGTCGCTCTGACCGCCGCTTCCGCAGCGGGCTCGACCACACCGAGAATCGGAATATTGTTTTCGCCGCGCAGCACGCCCAGCGCGGTGGCGGACACGGTGCCGCAGGCGATCACAATCGCCTTAAGATCATAACTTTTCAGGAACGCAACGTCCTGTCGCGCATACCGCACGATGGTTTCCGCCGAGCGCCCGCCGTACGGAACGCGCCCGGTGTCGCCAAAATAAACGATATCCTCACCCGGCAAAAGCCGAAGCATCTGGCGCATCGCTGTGAGCCCGCCCATGCCCGAATCGAAAACGCCGATCGGTCTTGCATCCATGTTTGTTCCTCCGGATGGAAAACGGGCAGGCACAACCTGTCCGTCGGAATTCCTGTAAATTTGATTATACCACACAGCCGGTCTGCTTGCGAGCTCCCCCGGCCCGTCAGTGCTCCCCGCCGATCGGCGGATCGATACCGTGCCCGCCGAAAAGTTTTCCCGCTTCATCGAGACTCAGGCGGTTCACAATGCAGTAGATAATTGCCGCGTCACGCTTAAAACGCGGTTCCAGCGGATTTTTTCCAGCCGCGCGCAAAAGCTGCTGGGTTTGCTCCAGGTCCAACCGGAAGCCGAACGCAAGCTGAATCGCCTTTTCGCGCGAGGGCTTCCGCGTGCCGTTAAAAAGCTGATAACCGTACGTCCGGTCGATTCCCGCGCGCGCAATGACCTGTCCGCGCGAATCGCCCGTTTGCGTGCAGAGCCGCCCGAGGTATTCGTGGAATACCGGCTCCGTGGCGGTCTCCTCCAGAAACTCGCCGAGCGACTCCGTCCGCAGTCTTTTGAGCAGTTCGCCCGATATCGGATAATATGTCGTTTCCATCGTTCTCTCCTCGCTGTTTTCAGCCGATTGAAATTGTTCCCCGGCGGCCGCTTCCCCCTTTGCTTCCGCCTGCGGCTATCATACCGCATCCAATCGCAAAATCGGTGTGCTCCCGGCACACAATGTGAAGATAGCTCACGCCAAACCCGTTTTCTCTGCCAGACGCTCTTTCCTTTGTGCCTTCGGCGTTCCGTCCTTCCGGCAGCAAAAGTACAAATAAATCAGCCGCCCGAAACAGACGTTTCGCCGCGCCAAACCAACTGAATATGCCCGGCGGCCCGCAATACGATGCGCACGCATTATGGCTGATTCGTTCAGCAATCCAGATATGTTGTGCCGATCATAATTTTCCGACACAATCGTCAAAATTCGTCTTAAAATCGTTACGATCCGTTGATGTCTTGTTCATGTTTTCCTGATAGCATTACAGACGTGGGGTCCAAGCGGCGCAGCAATCATTCCTCCCTTCCCCCCCCCCATTAAAATCTTTAGCCGCAAGGACCCGGTACATAAGGACGCTCCGAGAGGGGCGTCCTGCCAATTTTGGCGGAGGACCGCAGCAAAAAAACCCGCCGCCGGAGCAAAAGTCCGGCGGCGGGTTTCGCTGATTCTGCAAGGGATTACAAAAGACCCTTTACGGTTTCCACAATGTGCTCCGCAGTCAGGCCGAAACGCTGCTGCAGATAATCCTGCGGCCCGACTTCGCCGTATTCGTCGTTGACGGCGACCACGTCCACCCGCGCGCACATGTCGCGTGCGAGCGCTTCGCAGACCGCGCTGTAGAGTCCGCCGACGCGGTTGTGGTTTTCGGCCACGACGACCACGCCCGTCTGCTTTGCATATTTTTTCACCGTTTCGATGTCCAGCGGCTTAATCGTGAAGATATTTACAACCGCCGTGCTGACGCCGTCCTCTTCCAGCTGTTCGGCCGCCTGCATGGCTTCGTGCACCATGATGCCGGAAGCAAAAACGACCGCGTCCGTGCCTTCTTTCAGCGGAATAGCCGGGCCGATCGGCGTCTGCTCGCCGTCGGCAAACACCTTGGCCGCAAATTTTCTGCCGACGCGGATATACTTGACCCCCGGCATGTCCTTGCACTGTCGCAGCACGCTGATGAGCATATTCACGTCCGTTATATCGATAATCGTCGCGGTCGGGACCGTGCGGTAAAGCGCGATGTCCTCAAACGGCATATGCGTGCCGCCGTTGAACGCGGCGCAGACGCCCGGATCGGTACCGATTACCGTAATGTCGTTTTTGGCGTACCCAGCCGAAAGAAAAACCTGGTCAAACACGCGCCGGGACGCAAACGGCCCGAACGTATGCACAATCGGCTTGAAACCCGTCGCCGCAAGGCCGCCCGCAACGCCGATCATGTTCGCTTCCGAAATGCCGCAGTTCACGCCGCGCGTCGGATTCTCCATCGACCACTGGCAGGTGCCGATGCAGCTCATGAGGTCCGCGTCGAGATAGATCACGTCCGGATCTTCAGCGGCCAGCTGCAAAATCGTTTCCCCGAGCACGTTTTTGAACGCGCGGGATTCCATGCTTCCGTCGTATACGATCTTCATTTGCTCCGCCTCCCTCAGTCCAGCTGTGCAATGAGTTCCTGCTGCCAGGTTTCCCATTGCTCTTTCGGCGCCGTCATGCTGTGATTGCTCTTCGCGTTTTCAACGCCCGGAACGCCCTTGCCCTTGATCGTGTTCATCACAATCGCATACGGCTTATCGCCGCCCGCTCTGGTACGCTCGAGCGCATCGTAGAGCGCCCCGACGTCGTTTCCGTCCACGCGCACCGTGTCGAACCCGAACGCCTCCAGCTTCGCGCCCAGATCGAGCGTGTCCAGAATATCCTGCGTGCAGCCGTCGAGCTGCTTGCCGTTCACGTCCATGAGCAGCACGAGATTGCCAAGTTTCTTTGCCGCGGCAAACATGCAGGCTTCCCAAACCTGCCCTTCGTTCGCTTCGCCGTCGCCGACGATCAGAAATATACGCGTGTCCCGCCCGCGCAGCCGTTCGCCGAATGCCATGCCGCAGGCAAGGCTCGTGCCCTGCCCGAGGGAGCCGGTCGTCATGTCGATGCCGGGGGTTTTGTTCCGGTCGCAGTGGCTCGGCAGCAACGTGCCGGGCTGATTGAGCGTTTTGAGCCATTCATAAGGAAAATAGCCCAACAGCGCGAGCGTTGCATAGACCGCCGGACCCGCGTGCCCTTTGGAGCAGACGAGCTTATCCCGCTCCGGCCAGCTTGGATTTTGCGGGTCGAAGCGCATTTGCGTTTTGTACAGTACGGACAGCGCGTCCGCAATGCTCAGCGAACCGCCCACGTGGCCGAATCCGCGCGCCTTGAACTCCTCGAGCATACCGATGCGGATTTCCAGCGCAAAGCGCTCCAGTTCCTTTCTTTTTTCCGCGTCCATCGCAGAATATCCTCCTTTATTTGGCAATGATTCTCCGGTTTACCGGTAAAACTTTATATGCGGCACGTTCCGCATTCAATCCGCGGCAGTGTCGAACCGCCGAACGGCATGACCAGCACGGTCGCGTCTTCTCCGCAGTGCGCCAGCGCCGCGTCAAACGCAGCCTGCACGCCGGAAAACGGCTCAAAAAAGATGCTTTTTACAAACGCCGGATCGAGCTCGGAAACGAGGTAGATTTCCGCATGTTCGAGCACCATGGCGATCGCCGCCGCCTTGTGTCCGCCGAGCTGAAAGTCCGCCTGAATGCGCGCGATCATGCTTTGCGGGGTCCCAGAATGCGTCATCCATTCCTCGAACACCCGCTCGCCGAGCCCTTCCCTGCAGGAACCCACCAGCACGATCACGCCGCCGTCCTTGACCGCGTGCTTGGCATTGTCGAGCGCCTTCTGCGTTTGGTAAAGGTTCAAATCCTTTGGCGCGCCGCCCTGGGAAACCACCACGATATCCACTTTTTCGTAGATTGGTTTTACATAGAGCCGGTCGAGATAACGGCAGCCCTCGCGATGCGCTTTTGTCACGTCCCCCGCGACCGCGCAAACGATTTCCTTGTGTTCGTCGAGCACCACGTTGACGATGAAGTCCACGCCGACCATCGACGCGGCCTCCTCGATGTCTTCGCGCACGGGGTTGCCGCCCAGTTTGCCAGCGCAGGCGGTTTCTTCGACCATGCGGCTGTGATTACTCTGAATCGCCGCGCGTGTACTTACGCCCGGCATAATCGCCTTTGCTCCGCCGGAGTATCCGGCGAAATAGTGAAATTCAATGTTGCCAAGGCAAATCCGCCGGTCTGCTTCCGCCACAACGCGCACGATGTCCACGGGCGTGCCGCGGCTCGTAATGCCGATGTGCACGCAGTCCGAGTCGTCTCCGTCGACGCACCGCACTTCTGAAAAGGCGCGCTCGCCAACCAGTTTTGCCTGCTCCGCCGGGGTTTGCTTGCGGTGGCTGCCCAGCGCAAACACGATTGTGATATCCTCTTTTTGCACGCCCGCTGCATAAAGTTCATCCAAAAGCGCGGGCAGCACCTTGTAGCTCGGCAGCGGACGCGTAATATCGCTTGTAACGATCGCGACCGTTTCGCCGGGCTTCACGATTTCGCGCAGTTTCGGCGTTCCGATTGGGTTCATGAGCGCGCGGCGCACCTCAGCCTCGCCCGTGAGCACATGCTCCACCGGGTTGGGCCGCAATACACCGATGAGGTTTTCGTCCGGCACGGTCAGCTTCTGCACGCCCGTGCCGAATCCCAGTTCAATCTCCATAGCGTTCGTCCTTATCGCACAAAGAACCTGCCTACCGTTCTGCGGGAAATGCTTTGGCCGCGTGCCGAAGCGCCTTGACCACAGGCAGTTCTTCGCCGGTCAGAAAGCGAATCAGCGCCCCGCCGCCGGTGCAAACGTACCCCATTTTATCCATCAGGCCGTATTTTTCCGTCGCGGTGATGCTGTCGCCGCCGCCGAGCACGGTGTTCGCGTCCGTTTCGCCGAGCGCCCGCCAGACTTCTTTGGTGCCAAGCTCCGTTTCCGGTTTTTCAAACACGCCCATCGGCCCGTTGACAAACACGGTCTTTGCGGAGCGAATCTTTTCCGCATACAGCGCCGCAGTCTTTTTGCCGACGTCCAGCACGCCCGCGTCCGCCGGGATGGCATTCACGTCCGCTTCCCTGCGTTCACCGCCGACCAGAAACGCCGCGTCAAGCGGAAGCACAATCTTTTCGCCGTATTTTTCCAGCAGTGGTTTGGATGTTCCGATAAATCCCGCGTAGCCGGACTTTTCGATGAACGCAAGGCTGCCGGTCCCAATCGCCTCGCCTTTGGCCGCAAGCAGGATGTTCGCCACGAGCCCGCCGGTCAGCACAAGGTCCGCCGTCCCGCCGGAAAGCACGGTTTCCATCATTAAAAACGCGTCCGCCACCTTTGCTCCGCCGAGTACGAACACGCAGGGCCGCTCGGGCGATTCCATCAAGCCGGAAATCACGCAGAATTCCTTTTCGAACAGCCGCCCCATCATGCTCGGCAGCACCTGTTCGAACCCGCAGAGCGACGGCTGGTCGCGGTGTGCCGCGGCAAACGCGTCGCATACATAATAATCCGCCAGCTGAGCAAGCTTCGTTACAACCTGCGTCTGCGCCTGCTGTTCGTGGCTTAAACGCAGCTTGTTTTCAAAGAGCGTCTGCTCCTCCGAGCAGAAGCGCACGTTGTCCAGCAACAGGATCTCGCCGTCGTTCAGCGCCGCAATCGCCGCGCGAGCGGCCGGACCGGTCACATCGTCGATAAAGCGCACGTCCTGTCCGAGCAATTCCGAAAGGACCGTTGCATGCGGCGCGGTCGTGTAAAAATTTTTGTACTCGATGTCGCTGCCCTGATGCGCCAGCAGCACCACCTTCGCCCCGCGGTCGGAAAGCTCCTGTACCGTCGGCGCGCAGGCACGGATGCGGTTGACGCTTTTGAGCGTCCCTTTTTCGCGGTCGACCGGCTGGTTCATGTCCACGCGGCAGAGCACGGTTTTGCCGGAAACGTCGTATTCGTCCAGCGTATGGATTCCAAAGCGCATTTCGCGTCCTCCATTTCGCACGCGGCCGGGCGCGCGCTTTGCGCGCCCCGGCCCGCACGCCGTTGAATCGGTTTTTGCTTATTTGAAGAGGCCGATGCCCAGGTATTCGTTCGTTTTGGCCGTGCCTTCCCCGCGGGTAAGCTGCATTTCGCAGGCCGCGCGGATGGCGTCCATGGTTTCCGGAATCGTTACGCTCTCCTGCGGAATATTGATGGCATACATAATGTCGTCGCCCGACTCCACGATGGAATCCGACCACAGGCCGATTTCATACATATCCCCGCGCGGATGGCCGAGGTCGCGGGCATACTTGAACAGGCTTGCGTTGCCGAGGAACCCTTCGTCGATGGACACGACCCGGATGCGCGGGTGTTTCTGAAACGCTTCCAGTGCCTGCTGCTTGGTGATCTTTTGTTTTCCATGCGCCACCACGGTAATGATATGCCCGTGCGTCACCGGCGTATGCACAAGGATACCCGTCGCCTGCACGTGCGGCATGATGGTCATAAGGTCGACCGCCTGATGGCTCGGCGCTTTGTCGATCTGCAGCGCGTTGGTCAGCCCGCGGTGATAATCGCCCGGATCGGCCACACGGCGGATGATCGTAATTGCGACGCGCTCCAGCCCGAACGCGCGGTCCAGACAGTCCACCGAACGGATCAGCCCGGTCGTGTTGCAGCTTGTGAGCTTCAGGTAATCTTTGCCGACGCCTTTTTCATAGTTGGCGTATCCGTGGAAGAACACGTCCGCAACAGTGTTTTTCTCGCCGCCCTGGAAGATGGCCTTTATGCCGGCTTTTTCATAAAGCTCCTTATTCCTCGCGCCGATACCGCCGGGACTCGAGTCCAGCATGATGTCCACGCTGTGAATCAAATCGTCAAACGTCCCCTTTACCGGGATGCCCAGCGCGTCGAACTGCGCCTTGTCCGCCCCGGCCACGAGATACAGGTTGTACGGCATGCCCTTTTCCTTCAGTGCGCGGATCGCCAGCGTCGGCGCAAGGTCCGCCACGCCGACCAGTTCCATATCGCCCTGCAGCGCAACGCCGTCCGCCAGCCTCTGTCCGATCGTGCCGTATCCGGCTACGCCTACCCTGATCTTCTTTGCCATTTACAATATTCCTCCTCCAACAAGTGTCGATTTCATTCTTTCGTTCGGCTTCTGCACGCCTATATCGTTATGATCGCTTCGTCGTCCACCGCGCGTTTGGCCGCAAGCGCCCATTCCACCGCTTTGTAGCCGTCGACAAGCCCCGCGCCTTCGAGCGGAGAACTGCCGGCGACTGCGTTCACAAAGCTCTGGATCTCCGCGGTGAACGTCGGCTCCCAGTACTCATAAAACCACTTGAGCGCAGACTGGTTAATGCCGCTTTTGTCCAGGCTGACCACGCGGTCGTTCGTCGGGGTCGTGCAGATGCGCAGGCACCCTTCGGTGCCGAAAATTTCCGCTTCCGCATGGTAGCCGTAAGGGCTGTTGCGCGTGGTCTCGAACCAGCCCATCGCGCCGTTGTCAAACCGGCAGAGAATACCGCAGTTGTCGATATCCCCGACTGCCTTGAGCCCTTCGTAAGCATAGACCCCGCCAAGGCCGTAGACGCTCGTCGCGTCCGAACCAAGGAACCATCTTGCCGCGTCGTAGTCGTGCGTGAGCATATCGAACACGAGCCCCCCCGAGGTCGGCGAGAATTTGATGATGAATTCCGAGAGCGCCGCCGGGTCTCGATTGATCATCTTCACGAGTACCGGCGTTCCGATGAACCCCGCTTCGATTTTCTTTTTTGCGGCGAGGTACGAACTGTCGAACCGGCGGTTGTAACCAACCTGAAATACGCGGATCCCGCTTTTGGCCACCGCCTCGCGGATTTGACGCGCTTCGTCCATGGTCATTGCCAGCGGTTTTTCGATATAGACGTTTTTCACGCCCAGTTTCGCCGCTTCCACCGCCATTTCACAGTGCATCTGCGAGTTGCTGGCAATCACCACGCCGTCGAGTTCGGTGTTGGAAAACATCTCGCGGTAGTCGGTGTAGCGGTACTGCGGGTGCATTTCGGCGGAAACTTCGTCCAGTTCCGTCTCGATGGCGCTGCAAACCGCCGTAAGCTGTGCATTCGGAATGTGGAAGCAAATGTTGCGGGCGTGGTTGCGCCCGAGCCGTCCGAGGCCGACAATGCCGAGTTTTACCTGTTCCATCCTTTGCAATTATCCCCCTCGTTACAGTTTGACCGGCTTGCCGCTTTCGAGCGATTCTTTTGCCGCAATGGCGATGAGCACCGGCTTGAGCCCGTCGGTCGCGTTGACCAGCGTGGGTTTGTCTTCGAGCACCGCGTCCACAAACCCCTGCTCTTCGGCGATGAACGCGTCGTTATAGCGTTCCAGGAAGAAGTACAGCGGTTTTTCGCGCATCACGCCGTCCTCTGTATAGAGCGTGGTCAAATTCGGCGTTTCGTTGTCCGCGGTGACGCAGCCCTTGCTGCCGAAGACCTCGACGCGCTGGTCGTACCCATAGACGGCCTTGCGCGAATTGTTGATCACGCCGATTGCGCCGTTGGCAAACTTGAGCGTAACGATCGCGGTGTCGACGTCCCCGGCTTCGCCGATTTCAGGATCGACGAGCACAACGCCGTTGGTGAACACTTCTGTGACTTCGCTGCCGGAAAGGTAGCGAACCATGTCGAAGTCGTGAATCATCATATCGAGGAAGATACCGCCGGAAACCTTCACATAGCTGATCGGCGGCGGCGCGGGGTCGCGGCTGGTCACCATAACGATATGCGGGTCTCCGATTTTGCCTGTTGCAACAACGTCCTTCACGTGCTTGAAGTTGCGGTCGAACCGGCGGTTGAATCCAACCTGGAATTTCACGCCCTTCTGCTCCACCGCCGCAATCACCTTTTGAATCCGGCCGAGGTCGAAATCGATCGGCTTTTCGCAGAACACGTGCTTGCCGGCCATGACCGCCTCGTAAGCGATGATCGAATGCGTGTCCGTCGAGGAACATACGAATACCGCGTCGATTTCCGGATCGCTTACCAGTTCCTTGTAATCGCCGTACACTTTCGGGATACCGTACTGCTGTGCAAGCGCCTTCGCGCTTTCGGCCACGACGTCGGTCACCGCGACAACCGACGCATTTTTCACCCGCGTCATCAGGTTGCCGACATGCAGCTTACCGATGCGCCCGGCGCCGACCACGCCGATGTTTAAGGTCTTCATTTTGGTACTTCCTTTCTATTCCTTCTGTGCTTTGATGATCGATTTTTTATTCCCTTCGCCGTTAAGGGCGGAAAGTCATCCTTTAATATTTTCTCGCCTGTGCGAGGTGTTCGTCCAAATCCTGTCTTGCGGCGCGCACGCTTTCGCGCTCGCTTACCTCCGCGGTGCCGACGCGCCACCAGCCGCCGTACCCTTCCGTCATGGATTTGGGCAGCACTTTGATGTCGATCAATGTGCTTACGGTCTGTTTTTTGCTGTCCTCCAGCGCCGCTTCCAGTTCCGCGGCGGTGCGTACCGTATAGCTTACGCAGCCGTATGCACGCGCGATGGCCGCATAGTCGATGCACATAAAGTCTCCGTTGTGGTGCATCCGCTCTCCCGGGACGCGCCTGCGCATCTCGGTGCACATGGTGTCGTTGCCTTGTCCGAGCTGGAGATTGTTGATGCAGCCGAAGCTTGCGTTGTCAAAGAGCAGTACGTTGATCTTCTTTCCCTCCTGCACCGAGGTGATGAGCTCGCTGTGCAGCATGTTGAAGCTGCCGTCGCCCGCCATGGCGTAAACTTCCCGTTGATCCCCTATGGCGAGTTTTACGCCAAGCGCGCCGCTGACCTCGTATCCCATGCAGGAATAGCCGTATTCCATGTTATAGGTGTTGGGCACGCGCGGCCGCCACATGCGCTGCATGCAGCCCGGCAAACTGCCGCTTGCGCCGATTACGACGGCGTCCGGCGCGGTGAAGCGGTTGACCATCCCCAGCGCGAGCGTCTGCGTCAGTTCGCAGCCAACGTCCTTTTTAAAGCGCCGCCAGCTTTCGCTGTTGGGGTCCTTCACCTCGGACGCATACCCTGTGCCGATCTCCTTTTGGTCAAGCCGGTCGAGTTCTTCCTGCCAGCGCGCCTTGACCGCTTCGATTTCACCCTTGTAGCCGGCGCGATAGCCGCCGAGCGCACGGCTGAGCGCGTCAAGCGCCAGCTTCGCATCCGCAATTACCCGCACGCCGTCCATCTTGTACGCCTGAAATTCGCTGACATTGATGTTGACAAAACGCGCGTTTTCCGGGAAAAGCCATTTGGACGCGGTCGTAAAGTCCGTGTATCGCGTGCCGACGCCGATTACCACGTCCGCCTCTTTGGCAATTTCGTTCGCCATGAGGCATCCGGTCACGCCGATGCCGCCGAGATTGAGCGGGTGCGACCATTCGATCGCGCTTTTGCCCGCCTGCGTTTCGCCAAAGGGGATGTTGTGCGCCTCGGCGAACGCGCGGAACTCCGCATGCGCCTCGCTGTAGCGCACGCCGCCGCCACAGATCATAATCGGCCGCTTTGCCGTTTTGATCAGTTCCGCTGCAGCTTGTATCGCGTAGTCCGCCGGCGGGCGGCGCTCGATGCGGTGGACTCGTTTTTCAAAGAAGCTCACGGGGTAGTCGTATGCCTCGCCCTGCGTGTCCTGCGGCAGTGCGATGCAGACCGCGCCGGTGTCCGCCGGGTCGGTGAGCACGCGCATGGCGCTGATCATGGCGGTCATGATCTGTTCGGGCCGGACGATGCGGTCCCAGTAGCGGCAGACCGGACGAAACGCGTCGTTGGTGGAAAGCGTCAGTTCGCAGGGCTGCTCGATCTGCTGGAGCACCGGGTCCGGCTGACGCGAAACATAGATGTCGCCGGGAAAAAGAAGAAGTGGAATGTTGTTCGCGGTCGCATTGGCCGCGGCGGTAACCATGTTGGCCGCGCCGGGGCCGACCGAAGAGGTGCAGGCAAAAATCTGCTTCCGGTGCATCTGCTTGGCAAACGCCATGGCCGCCTGTGCCTGTCCCTGCTCGTTTTTACCGTGGTAGATTTCCAGCGCGTGCGATTCCTGCTGGATCGCCTGCCCCAATCCAACCACGTTTCCGTGCCCAGGCAGCATAAAGATGCCGCGGACAAACCGGTGCTCCGTATCGTCGTAGCGGACATACTGATTCTCCAGAAAACGCACCAGCGCCTGCGCCATGGTCAAGCGTACGGTTTCCATTTTTTCTCCTCCTGTCGCAAAGCTCGCTTTTCCTATATTAGTAGAATTTGTGTTATGATGAATTGAGCCGTTGTGTCAGCCCTCTGCGTCGCTCAAAAACGCCGCGCCGGGCTGGAGCATCCACGTGTGCTCTTCTTCGTCGATGCGCGTCTTCTTCCAGGGGTCGCCCGGCAGATGCCGGATGCCCCAAACGTAGCAAAGCCCGTAGCCGGGCGCGGCCACCTGGCTGTGGAACCCGCTCTGGATGACGAGAAGCCCGTTATGCGTGGTTTTGTGGATTGCACCGTTGGCAAATCCCGCGCCGAATCCCTGCGGCTTGTCAAAGCGATAGAAATACACTTCCGGCTGGGGATGGAAATGCGGCGGATAGCTCGACCATTTTCCGGGGAAGTTGAGCACCTCGCCGAGCACCATGTTGGAATACGGCGCATTTTCAAGGTCGAAAATGGTTTTAATATTTCTGCGCATGGTTCCCTGCAATTCGCTCACGCCTGCGCGCTGCACCTGTATATCCTCCGGCATATAAAACACCGGCGTGAACCTGCGCTCGTTTTTCACCCGCTGGACGTAGATTTCGCTGTGCCGCACGGCGCGGACCGTAATCTCTGCGCCCGCCGGTGCATGCAGGCAGCTCGCTTCCTGCGTAAATTCGCTCTCGCGGGAAACGCGCTTTTCCGTCCTGTCCGCCGACCATACTGCTTCTCCGCAAAAGAGCAGCAGCGCCGTTTCCTTTTCCGGCTCGTGCAGTGCCGCAGTTTCGCCCGCTTCAAGCACGAGCAGCAGCACGTCCATGCCGATTTCCTTTCCTTTGCCGCCTTCCATGGCAAGATACGGATTTTGCCCGCCCGAAAGCGCGTCCTTACGAATATACATCTTTTCCGCTCCTTATTGAAAAACCGGGGATTGAATTACCGAATTCGCAATGATATAATAACTAACAAGAACAGATTTACTCAAAAGTCACCAATTACATAACTAGCTTTTACCGTATTATACACACATTTCTGTCCACTCGTCAATGATAAACAAGCGAAAGGAAGAACAATATCATGCTCGATCCCAAAAAAGTATTTCTCGGAATCGCTCCGATCGGCTGGACAAACGACGACATGCCGGAACTCGGCGCGGAAAACACATTTCAGCAATGCGTCAGCGAAATGGCGCTGGCGGGTTTCGCCGGCACAGAAATCGGCAACAAATACCCCGCCGACGCCGCAGTGCTCAAGCATATGCTGGACGTGCGCGGCCTGCGCATCGCGTCGCGCTGGTTCAGCTCGTTTCTGATCACCAAGCCGCTGGAGGAAAACATAAAGGCATTCGAAGCGGAACTAAGGTTCCTCAAAGCCGTCGGTGCGGGCGCGATCAACGTTTCCGAACAGAGCCACAGCGTGCAGGGAATGGAGTCCACGCCAATCTTCGGACATAAGTATATAATGAATGAAGCGGAATGGAAAATGCTGATCGAAGGGCTCAATGTTTTAGGGAAAATCGCCGCAGAACAAGGCTTTCGGCTGTGTTTTCACCATCATATGGGCACCGTTGTGCAGACGGCGGAGGAAACGGAGCGCCTGATGGACGAAACGGATGCAAAATACGTCCACCTCTGCTATGATACCGGCCATTTCGTCTTTACGGGCGCAGACCCCGTGGCAATGCTGAAAAAATATGTCAACCGTATTGGGCACGTCCACCTCAAGGACGTCCGCTTGCCGGTCCTTGCGCGCACCCACAGCGAAAACCTCAGTTTCCTGACCGCCGTGCGCGAAGGCGCTTTTACCGTGCCGGGAGACGGAAATTTTGATTTCACTCCCGTTTTCGATCTGCTTTCGGAGGCGAACTACACCGGCTGGCTCCTCGTGGAAGCCGAGCAGGACCCGGCCAAGGCAAATCCGTTTGAATACGCCCGCAAGGCGCGCGCTTATATCGGCGCAAAAACGGGGCTCTGAGCATAAGTACTCGTATGGGACAACTTTTGTATTTTATACAAATATGCTCATAACTTGTGCATAATCATGTTATCTTATGGCTCTCTATTGAATTATTATGGATTAATTGTTGACATTGTGTTGCGCATGTGATAGACTGACCGCGTTAAATCAAATGGTTCGCATTGCTTAAACGTCAACGAAAAAACAATCAAAATCCGACGCGCCGCCCATCAGCGGCTTTCAACCCCGGCAGCCCCGACCTTCTTCATTTATTTACCAAAAGCCCCGAAACGGACCGGCGTGTCCGCATACGGCAGGCAGCGCGCACATTCCGAGTCCCGATATGCTTCGGTACGCCAAGCACACCGTGAATTTTTTAGTATCTGTTCTTCTAAAAACACATACCGGATTTTGCGTCTTTTGATAAATGGTCCGGTTTCCGCATTCGTCTTCCCACGCCGCGTCCCGTTTTGCGGCACCCTTTTTCAGCAATTCAAATTTGAGCGGCCAGCGCTCAAAAAATAAAAGGAGGTTATTAGGAACTATGAAGAAATTGTTAGCTCTTTTGATGGTACTCGCCAGCGTTCTCGTCATCGTGGCTTGCGCCGCTTCGACGACGGACACCGCCGCGACGGACACCGCCGCGACCGAGGCTACCACCGAAGAAGCTGCTTCCACGGAAGAAGCCGCGACGGAAGCAGCCGCCGAAGAACCGATCACCATCGGCGTATCCCTGTATGCACGCGACCAGTTCATCAGCACGCTGGAGCAGGGCATTCTGGCAGCCGCCGAAGCCGCGGGCGTCACCGTTGACTCCCAGGAGGCCAACAACGACACCCAGAAACAGCAGGAGCAGGTCCGCACGTTCGTAACCAAAGGCTACGACGTACTGATCGTCAACCTGGTCGACACCTCCACCGCGGAGACCATCATCTCGGAAGCCGGCGACACCCCGATCATCTTCGTTAACCGCCGCCCCGACGATTCTCTGCTTGTTGAAGGAAAATACGCTTACGTCGGCTCGCAGGAATGGGATGCCGGCGCAATGCAGGCCGCATTCCTCGCCGAGTACTTTGCGGGTCGTACCGACCCCATCAACTACATCCTCTTCATGGGCCAGTTGGGTCTCGAGAACACGCAGCAGCGCACCGAGTCCGTCAAGACCGAACTTGAAAACGCGGGCTTTACGCTCAACAAGGTGTATGAGGACACTGCCGAGTGGGATCGCGCGACCGCGATGGACATGATGCAGTCGTACATCGGCACGGGCGCGGAATTTGACTGCGTCATTTGCAACAACGACGAAATGGCGCTCGGCGTCGTCGAAGCGATGAAGGCCGCCGGCTATGACCTGAGCACGATTCCGGTCGTCGGCATCGACGCGACCGACATGGCCTGCGAATCCGTCAAGAACGGCGAGATGGCCATGACCGTCTTCCAGGATGCGGCCACGCAGGGCTCCACCTGCGTCGAATTCGCCGTCAAAGCCGCCACGGGCGAATTGACCGACCTCTTCGGTTGGGTACCGTTCCAGCCCGTCACCATCGACAACGTGGACGATTTCATCAGCTAAGAAACCGTCGGCAGACCAAACCTAGTATCAAGGCAATCCGGCGCCCGCTTCCGGGGCGCCGGATTGCCGAATCATCACACGGAATCAAAAGGTAATTTTCTATGGCAATTCGGAAAGAATCACAAACATACAGGACAATGGAGGTGCGCGTGAAGTGAGCGATTATGTGCTCGAAATGATAGACGTATCCAAAAGCTTCCCCGGCGTTCAAGCGTTGAAGAACGTGTCGTTCCGTTTGCGCCCCGGCACGGTGCACGCGCTTATGGGGGAAAACGGAGCCGGGAAATCGACGCTTATGAAGTGCCTGATCGGTCTGTACCAGATGAACGAGGGTACGGTGCTCATCAACGGTCAGGAAGTGCATATCACGAACCCCCTGGACGCTTCCAGACACGGGATTTCCATGATTCATCAGGAGCTTTCCCCCGTTACGGAGCGCTCGGTCGCGGAAAACCTGTTTTTAGGCCGGCCGCCTATGAAGGCCAAGGTGTTCGTTGATCATAAGAAACTCTACCGCCTCGCGCGGGAAACGCTGCAGGGGCTCGGCATCGACATCGACCCCTATGAGAAGATGGGCAACCTCACCGTCGCCAAAATGCAGATGGTGGAGATTGCAAAGGCGGTTTCGCAGGATGCCTCGATCATCGTTATGGACGAACCGACTTCTTCGCTGACCAGCATCGAAGTGGAGCAGCTCTTCGGCATGATACGAAACCTGCGTGCAAAGGGCGTTTCCATCATTTATATTTCCCACAAAATGGAAGAAATTTTCAAAATCTGCGACGACGTCACCGTCTTCCGCGACGGTCAGATGGTCGGCACGGACCTCGTAAGCAACATGACCGTCACGAGACTGATCCACCTGATGGTAGGACGCGATCTGGACGCCATGTTCCCCAAAGTCGAATGCCCGATTACGGACGTGATCATGGAAGTGCGCGATCTGGCTTCCGGAAATACGTTCTCCGGCATCAATTTCGATCTGCGGCGCGGCGAAATCCTCGGGTTTGCGGGCCTCGTCGGCGCGGGACGCACGGAGGTGCTCGAAACGCTCTTCGGCCTGCGCTCGAAAACTTCCGGCACCGTCACCATCAAGGGAAAAGTCGCCGATATCAAGCGCCCGGCCGACGCACTCAAACACAATATGGCCATGCTCACCGAGGACCGTCGCGGCACCGGCATCATTCCCGTTTCCAGCGTCGCGAGCAACATCGTTGTGGCCAATCTCAAACATTATGTCCGCAAGAGCGGTCTGATCAGCCACCGCAAGATCGCGGCCGACGCAAAAGAATACATCAAACGCATCGAAATTAAGACGCCTTCCAAGGATACGCTGATTCAGGACCTTTCCGGCGGCAACCAGCAAAAAGTGCTCGTGGCGCGCTGGCTTCTGACCGGTCCGGACATCCTGTTCGTGGACGAGCCGACCCGCGGCATCGACGTCGGCGCCAAAGCGGAAATCCACTCTCTTATTACCAAGATGGCCGGCGAAGGAAAGGCCATCATCATGGTCTCCTCGGAAATGCCGGAAATCCTCGGCATGTGCGACCGGGTTCTCGTGATGCACGAAGGCAGGCAGACGGGTATTCTCGACCGCTGCGACGCCACGCAGGAACGCATCATGGAATTCGCCACCCACACCGAAGAAGACAGCGGCGAAGCCCAATCCCAGGCGATTTGACAAATTAGGAGGTAAAATTTATGGAATCCAACGCGATCTCGAAACGGCGGTTCGACGCCAAGGGATTCGTCAGCAAATACGCGATGTACGTGATCCTCATCGTATTGATTGCAATCTTCGGTTTTGCCGAGCCGGCGTTCTTCACCGGCAAAAACTTTGTAAACATCCTGACTTCCGAGTCAAGCCGCGGCCTGCTGGCGCTGGGCGTTGCATTTTGCATCATTACGCGCGGCATCGACCTTTCCCTCGGCTCGGTCATGGCCGTTTCGTCCGTCTTCTCCGCCTCGCTGGTGCAGAAGCTGACGTATTCGACGCTGATTATACCCGGCCTTGTAAATTTCCAGCCGATTCCCGCCTGGGTCGCCGTTCTGTTCGGCCTCGCGGTCGGCACGTCGTTCGGCGTGATGAACGGTCTGCTCGTTGCCTACACAAAGATTCACCCGTTCATTGCAACGCTGGGCTCGATGACCATCGCCCGCGGTCTTGCGCTGCTGTTTACGAACGCATACCCGGTGCCGATGCTCCGCGAAGATTTCACGATCATCGGTCAGGGATCGCTGTTCGGATTTTTGCCCAACATCGTGTGTATCTTCCTGCTCATGGCCATCATCGCAAACATCCTTCTCAACCATACGAAATTCGGTAAAAACATGTTTGCTGTCGGCGGCAATATCGATGCGGCGCGCGCGTCCGGCATCAACGTTGAACGCACGCTCGTCCTGGCCTACACCTGGTCTTCGTTCTGCGCGGCGCTCGCCGGCGTAATGGTGACCGCGCGCAGCGCCTCCGGCATTGCGTCCCTCGGCGAAGGTTACGAACTCGACGGCATCGCGGCGGCAACGGTCGGCGGCGTTTCGCAGACCGGCGGCGTCGGCTCGATCGTCGGCTGCATCGGCGGCATCCTGGTGCTCGGCGTCATCAACAACGGCCTTCTGATCCTCGGTGTCTCGCCTTATCTGCAAAAGATTATCAAAGGCGCAATCATCGTCATCGCCGTTGTATTCGACATGCGCAAAGTCGCCCGCAAAAAATAGGTTTACAGATACGGCTGCAGGCGCGCTCTACGGGCGGAGCGTGCAGTGTCGGCAGCCAATACGGGCGCTTTTGTTCCCGGTTTCTCCTTCGGGGACAAGGCGTATACTCCTCCTGCACCGTTTGCAGCCGCCCGGACGGCGCGGCTGCAAACGGTACCTTCTCTTTTGCCTCTTCCTCTGATTTTGCAGTTCTTTCCTGCTGATTTTTCCACTCCCCGCTGGATTGCGACCCCGCTTTAACACAACAAATAATTCGGAGGTATCTCCTGTGAAAATCTGTTTTAACCAGGCTACAACCATGAAAAATTCCACACTGGAATCCGACCTGGACTCCTGTGAAAAGTATGGATACGACCTCATTGAAATCCGCCTCGACAAACTGCGCGACTACCTGACGCGCCACACGCTCGGCGATCTTAAAGCATATTTCGACGCGCACCGTATCAAGCCATTCGCGTTCAACGCGCTCGAGTTCATCAATTTCCGCGACAAAAAGGGTTTTGAAGAAATCATGAACGGTCTGAAATTCTGCTGTGAAGCAGGCCGGATCATCGGCTGCAGCCGCGTCGTCATCGTACCGACATTCGATGTAGGCGACAAAACGATTGCCGAAATCCGCGAAGAGACCGTCCGTGTCATTCACATTATGTCGGACTATGCGGAACCGTTCGGCATGAACCTGGCGTTTGAGTTCGTAGGTTATCCAAACTGTTCCGTCAACACCTTCGGCCAGGCGTACGACATCGTGAAGGCCGCGGACCGCGCAAACGTCGGCGTCGTGCTGGACTGCTTCCACTTCCACGCTATGGGTTCCCGTTTCGAAGACCTGGAAGCGGCGGACGCAAAAAAAATCTTTATTCTGCACCTGGACGATTCCGAGGACCTGCCCGTCGGCGCGGCGCGGGACAATAACCGCCTTATGCCCGGCGAAGGCGCGATCGACCTGAAACGGATCCTTTCCACGCTGAAAAAGCTTGGGTATGACAGCATGGTCTCCATCGAACTGTTCCGCCCGGAATACTGGGACTGGCCGGACGAGGAAAACATCCGCATCTGTTATGAGAAAACATGCGATACCGTTCGCCCGTTTTTCCCGATTGGTTAAGTTCTTTGTGTAAAGCATTCTGAATTTTTCCAGCACTTATCAATAAATCGAGTGCAATTTGCCCATAACACTGTTATAATAGCCGTATTGCAGTCCGCGCAGCATTGTTTTGCAAAGCGAACGACATAAAGAAAGGACCGACCCGTGCGACTGGACCGACTCAACGAAATGGAACAATATGTGCTCGATCACGGCTCTTCATCTCTGGAGGAACTCTGCCAACACTTCAGTGTTTCCATGAATACCGTGCGCCGCGATATCGCCGACTTGGTTCAGCGCGGTCATCTGAAAAAAGTGTACGGCGGCGTTTCCGCGGGCATCCGTCCGCCGGCCGTCATCCCGATTTCCGAGCGTTCCATGCGCAACGACGACGCTAAGCAGATCATCGGAAGGCTTGCGGCAACGCTTGTGCAGGACAATACGAGCATCTTTCTGGACTCCGGTTCCACAACATTGCGCATTTTGCCTTATCTTGCGGAGAAACAAAACGTAACCGTCATTACGCACAGCCTTATGGCGCTCTACGAAGCGGCGAAATACCCTTCCCTGCATGTCATCGCGCTTGGCGGCATGTACAACTACGTCACGTCGTCGTTCGTCGGCGCAAACACGCTGGACGAGCTTTCCAAAATGGCGATCAATCTCGTATTCCTAGCGTCTACCGGCGTCACACTCGAACGCGGGCTGACCAACACGACTTATTTTGAGGTCGAAGTCAAACAAACCGTCGCAAGACAAAATAAAAATCTCGTGCTCATGGCAGACCACACAAAGTTCGGGCACGACGCGCTTTTGACATTCTGCGGCTTCGACGACCTCAGTGCGGTAGTGACCGATCAGCCTCTGCCGGAGTCATACATGGACGCCATCGCGCGGCGCGGCATTCGCCTTATAACGCCCGCTTCCGAAGGCACAGAATAACCCTGCCTGCATCTAAAAGCCCGAAGCTTTATAAAGCTTCGGGCTTTTTTTCGCCGGCAGACATGTTGATACAGTTGTGCGCCATCAATACTCCGTCAATGCTTTGCCCAGATGCACAAGCGCATCGATTTGATCGGGCTCCTCCAAATAGCAACCATGAACACGGATTTTCACACGCCCGGCCGCACACTCAATGCAGACCGGCGCGCCACCGCTCCAACCGCCAATGGCCGGACGAATCCGTTCAATGAGACTCTGTGCGCTTTTTTCCTTGTTTTCAAAAGCGATGCAAGTCATTCCTCGCTCGCAAAACGCGGTGCGCACGCTGGAAAAATCCAGCGCACCGGGGAATGTTCGCCTCATCTTCGCAATTGCGGAGGAGCGTACCCACTCGGGCATCGTTTCAAAACCGCCCTGTGCCTTCGAACAAAACAGCGCGAATGCCGGACGGCTCTCGTCCGCCTGATCGCAGACCCACTCCGTTTCCTGCTCCCATCTGGAGCCGCTTGTCTCCGCACCGCTGGTCAGCGCGCGCATACAGGCACGTAAACCCCAGTCCTCCGACTGAATCGAATATCCCTTTTCGCTGCCTTCCTCCCAAAAGCGCAGTTGGAACCCGTTCGTTTCGCAGTATTGCCGCAGCGTCTCTTTTTGCCGCCTGTCGCGTGCAGCCTTGATAAAAAACACTGCGCCGACAAACGCCGCAACACAGGCAAAAACAATTATACTCAGCGTAATCTCATCCAGAAATATTCCTCCTTTTTTCACGCAATCCGATCGTTTCTAAGGCGGGCATACCCTTCTTCCATCATAACCGACTGTGGCTGTAAACACAACAATAAAGTGTCCTGTTGGACGCCGCTTTGAGCGGCTTCCCGGAAATTTCCGCCGGTGTGCAATTTGCTTACCAATGCGCGTCCTTCGTTTCTTATACTAAAGTCAGAGGCCGGGTATTGTGCCCGCATTCGAAAGGAAGGGCTTGCTATGAAACATTTTGTTTGCTTACTGACGGCGTTTTTGCTCATTGGAGCGCTCTGCGGCTGCTCGGACGCGGCCGTTCCCGTGGAGAGAGCGGATACGGCCGAACCAATCGCCACAGCGTCTCCAGCGCCTGCCGAAACTCCGGTTGTTACACCGGAGCCCGAGCCGGACTATACTGTGTACAACAATGAAAAAGACGCGGCGCTCGATCATCTGCAATCTCTGCTGGAAAGTTATGCACAGCAAGTTTACGTCTACCGGGATTTCGCGCTCACGCAGAACAACTTCACGCAAAAGGCGCTGATTTACGGGAACGATCGCTCGCTTGTAAAAAACATGGATGAAAACTGGACGCAGGACCCCTTCGCCGGGGACAGCTGCATCCGCTGTCAGATCGATACGTCCGGAACCGACTGGGGTGGTTGGATGTTTCTCAACGGCTATCTCCCGGCGGGCGAAATCACGCCGCTGCTCAACGACGGTTCCCTGCCGGGTCAGGGGCTCGATCTGACAGGCGCGGAAGAGCTGCGCTTTTATGCGAAGGGCGAAACCGGCGGTGAAATCGTTGAGTTCTTCACAGCGGGGTTCGGCTACGACGGCGAATGGGGCACCCGCTTGGTCGACTATCCCGACAGCGCAAAGAAACAGTCGCTCGGCTTTATTCAGCTCACGAACGAGTGGACCGAGTATGTCATTCCGCTCGGCGGGCTCGATTTGAGCAGCATCTGCTGCGGATTCGGGTTCGTCTGCAGCGGCGGAAAAAGCGGGGCTGCGGAAAACATATTCTATCTTGACGAAATCCGCTTTACCGGAACGATCGCAAGCGCCGCCTGTGCGCCGACGCTGCTGCGCTCCTACGACACGGACAACATCTATATCAAAAACGCCGCTTTTTCCTATGATAACGCACTTGCGGCAATGGCCTTTCTCTCTGAAGGCATGCAGACGGAAGCGGCGCGCATCCTCGACGCCTTTGTCTACGCCGTTGAAAACGACCGTTACGAACCCGGCCGCGTGCGGAACGCCTATGCCGCAGGGAACATGCAGGCGCTGCCCGGCTGGGAAAGCGGTGCGCGCCTGCCCGGCTGGTATGATCCGGAAATTGGCGACACCGGCACCTGGTATGAAGATCGCTATCAGGTCGGCTGCAACGTTGGAAATACCAGTTATGTGGCACTTGCGCTGCTGCAGTACGACGTACTCTATGGCAGCGATATTTACCGCGCGACGGCGCAGACGCTTATGGACTGGGTCATCGACAACTGCTCGGACGGCGGAGTCGGCTTTACCGCGGGTTACGACGGCTGGCCTGAAGGCGGGACCACCGTCTACCCGTTCACCTATAAATCCATCGAGCACAATATCGACGCCTACGCCGCCTTTTCACGCCTGGCCGCGCTCACTGGGGAAACGCGCTACAAGCAAGCCGCTCAAAGCGCGCTGGCGTTTATCGCATCCATGTACGACAAAGACGATGGTGTTTTTTACACCGGCACGCTGGACGACGGCGAAACGCCCAGCACAGGCAACATCGTCCTTGATGCGCAGGTTTGGAGCGCGCTCGCCCTCCGGGATGCGTTCACACCATACGAAGCCTGTCTCGAACGCGCCGCGGCAATGCGTGTGGAAAACGGAGGATATCCCTTCTGCGAAGCAAACGAAAACGGCGGCTGGTGGGCCGAGGGTACGGCTTACACCGCGCTGATGTTCCGGCTGCGCGGTGCAAGTTCGCAGGCGATCGCAGCACTCGACGCACTTTGCGGCCTGCAATTGGAAGACGGCTCGTTCCCCGCCGCCACTGTAGACGACCTTTCCACCGGATTTGAACTCTTCACCGGCGAACCCTGGGTCTATTCCACAGATTCGCATATCGCGCCGACGGCATGGTTCGTGCTCGCTGTCAACGGATTCAACCCATATCAGTTCTAGCATATTGTTCAGTTACAAAATCCCCGACAGGAATCTGCCGGGGATTTCGCTTGATATTACGATCGCGTCACGCTATACTAATCTCATCAGTAAAGAAAGGCTCTCACGTATGCCGGAAAACGACTGATTCCAATTGAGTAAGCGGCGGCAAGCCGGAACCCATGTTCCGGCCTGTTCGGCAACCGCGATTTGGAATCGGTCGGTATCGATACGGGAGCATTTTATGCCCGCAGAAGGTATCTTCTGCGGGCTCTTTCCGTTCGTCCGGGCGCTGCGCTCTGCGGCGGTCTGTTTCCTTTCGCGGCCAGCTACACAGGTACCACGAAAGGAATTCGTATGCTTCAACTTCATTGGGAGGTCGCTCTGGACGCCCTTCCCTGTTACCATAAAAAAATGTACCCGCTGCGGCGGCGAACTGTTTGAAAACAGCGGTGCCTTCCGCGTCAACGCAAACGGAAAACGGCTGGACGTATGGCTGATTTGCCGCTGCACAAATTGCAAAACGACCTGGAACCTTGCCGTTTATGAGCGAATCAATCGCAGCGCCCTCGGAGAAACGACCTATGCCGCGCTGCTGGAAAACGACGCTGCGCTCGCCATGCAGATTTCACTCAACCGGACGTTCCTCATGCGTAACCGCGCCGTGATCGATGTCGAATCTCTGGTATGGCACGTTCTCGGCGAAACCATGCCGCATGGCGGCGAGGCACAGATTACCGTAACCGCGCAAGCCGACCTGCCCGTTCCCGCCGTGAAAATAATTGCGCAGAAACTCGGTTTGTCGTCATCCCGCGTGAAGGCGCTTATCGCATCCGGAACGCTGCTTTTCGACGGAAATCCAAAAAAGAAAGAAACCGGACGAGGGTTTGTGCTTACGCTTTTGAACGGCTGAGACAGTTGAGCGCAAACATGGATTTTGCTTGCGCGCCGGCTATGCGCGTGCTATCCTGTTCAAAGAGCGCCGCAAAAAACTTTTCGCGGCAGAGCGATAAAGGAGAACCGACATGCTGGAATATAAATTCGACACGCAGCTCCTGCTGGAGGGAGAAAACCTCTCGGAGGACGAAAT
>ERZ795053.2172-NODE-2172-length-24079-cov-5.667915_pt1 | contig 24079 bp, 19 predicted proteins | sample MGYA00375137_ERZ795053 | MGnify/ENA primary metagenome ERZ795053 (study PRJEB30182, sample SAMN05720284) | activated sludge metagenome | isolation source: Anaerobic digester | place: Hong Kong | collected 2014-12-17 ...
TGCCATTTGCGCTAAATCGGGCTGTAGCCGGTCACCCGTTTACCGCGGAAGACCCGCTGTGCCACGTGATAATAGTCGACCAACTGATCCATGGTGGCGCGCCACGATCGGCTCTGTGCATGGCGGTAGCCATTCTCCGCCATTTCCTCCCGCAACTGCGGATTGTCGCGCAGGCGGGCAATCAGCGGTGCGATCTGGCTGAGGTCGTTCGGATCGTAGAAAAAGCCATTTTCACCGTCGATGACGGTGTCAACGACACCGCCGGCCTTGGCTGCGATGACCGGCAACCGACAGGCCATAGCTTCAAGTGCCACGAGGCCAAAGGTCTCCGTGGTGGAGGGGAAGATAAAGGCATCGGCGGCCCGGTAGGCGGAGATCAACTCGGCACCACGTAGGAACCCAGGGAAGGTGGTCGGCGTGCCGCGGTAGTGCTCTTTCAGCGATTCATGGCTGGGGCCACCACCGATCAGTGACAGGCGCACGCCCTGTTCGGCAAAGATATGATCGCGTATCTCTTTCAACCCCTTCTCCGGCGACTGTCGCCCCACATTGACAATCAAAAACTCATCAGGATGACCATTGGTGAGCCGATGGCGCATTGCCTCATCGCGCGCACCGGGCGTAAAGAGCTCGGTGTCAATCCCACGTTTCCACCAGCGCACCCGACGAAAGCCCTGCCGCCGGAGATCATCTCGTACCGCCGTGGAGGGGCAGAGATTCACATCCGCCTGATTGTGAATGGTCCGTAGATAGCCGCGCAGCATCGGTGAAACAAAGCCCAAACCATAGTGCTCAACATAGCGGGGCAGATCGGTGTGAAAAGAGGCCACGGTCGGCACATTGAGGCGCTTGGCGTACGAGAGACCAAAGGGACCCATGATCACGGGGTTGACGAGATGGATCAGATCGGGCTGAAAGGCCTGAATTTTGGCCCACACGCCGGGCCGGGGCACGTTGATGCGCAATTCGGGATAAAACGGGAGTCGTGGTCCCCCGACACCCACAATCTCCGCGCCGGCATACTCGTCCGGCCCGCCGGGAGGGCCAAAGAGAATAACTTGGTGGCCCTGTTCTTGGAGCCGCTGCAAGGCCAAGCAGAGGATACTTACCACTCCATCAATTTTGGGGAGAAAGGTTTCGGTAAAGATTGCAATCTTGAGTTGACTACCCGTTTGGCGCATAATGTTCCTCATCGTTCCCTGTGAGCGGTATAGCACGAATTGGGCAATCGCGATTGGCTTAGAGAGGGAACTGTCGATTTACCCAATTTTCGGCATACCGCCTTCCCTGTGCGGTTGCCGCCCGTGCAACAATTGTGTTGCCGATCTCGTAGTATACCGCAAATCCAGCATTTATTGAATTAGCTACAGAGTATAAACCACAAATATGTTAGCGTTTGGTTAAATTGTCTTCTGTCGGTTATCCTTGACAGACCATTGACATATTATCGAAGAAAATTCTCGCCGCAACGTAGCTTTATCCCGATCGCGTGCGAGAGCAGCAGAGGAGAAAGTGGAAGATGAGTAAAGGGAATGTGGTTGTTTTGGGTGGCGACGGCTTCTGCGGCTGGCCAACGACGTTGCGCCTTTCGCAAGAGGGGTATGATGTAACGATCGTCGACAACCTGTCGCGCCGCAAAATTGATGTCGAATTGGGGTGTCGTTCGCTTACCCCCATTGAAACTCCGGAAAATCGTCAAGCTGCCTGGAAGAATGCAACCGGCAAAACGCTAAATTTTGTTAACATCAACATTGCAGAAGAGTACAATGATCTGCGCGATCTGCTGGCCGATATCAAGCCAAAGGCGATTGTTCACTTTGCCGAGCAACGGGCGGCCCCCTATTCCATGAAATCTCCCAAACACAAACGTTATACTGTCGACAACAATGTCAATGGCACCCACAATCTGCTCTGTGCTTTGGTTGATGCCGGGGTTGATGCCCATCTGGTCCACCTGGGCACCATGGGGGTCTACGGTTACGGCACCGCCGGCATGGCAATTCCGGAAGGCTATCTCAACGTCAAGGTAGAGATCGAGGGCACAGATCACGATATTGAAATCCCCTACCCGCCCCATCCCGGCAGCATCTACCACATGACGAAGACACTTGACGCTCTACTCTTTTACTACTACAACAAGAATGACGGTGTGCGCATCACCGATCTTCACCAGGGTGTCGTTTGGGGTACCAATACCGATGAGACCTTGCTTGATGAAGCGCTAATCAACCGCTTTGATTATGAGGGTGATTACGGCACCGTGCTCAACCGTTTCCTTGTGCAAGCGGCGGTGGGTCACCCGTTGACGGTCTATGGTACCGGCGGGCAGACACGTGCCTTCATTCACATGCGCGATTCGGTCCGTTGTGTTTCGCTGGCGATTGCCAACCCACCGCAACCCGGCGACCGCGTCAAGATCTTCAATCAGATGACCGAGACCCATCGTGTCCATCAACTGGCCGAGATCGTTTCAGACCTGACTGGGGCCGAGATTCGCTATTACGTCAATCCGCGCAACGAGTCCTTTGAAAACGAACTCGTCGTCCGCAACGATCAATTCTTGGCGCTCGGTCTCAACCCGATTAAACTCAGCGATGGCCTGCTTGAAGAAGTGGTCGAAATTGCCGGCCGCTATAAAGAGCGTTGCAACCTTGACAAAATCCTCTCCGATTCGCGCTGGCGCAGCGATATTCCCAAGGATAAGATCGGCTCCGACAGCCCCGTGCTCACGCGCACGACTGCCAATGGACATACGACGGTGACGGCGTAGGGGATGGGATGAAGGGATGACAAGACGACAGTGTCATCCCTTCATCCTGCTACTGCTTCACAATTTCCATCTCAATATCAATCTTTATCTCTTCACCCACAAGCACGCCGCCCGTCTCTAGAGCGGCGTTCCAACCAAGGCCAAAGTCTTTGCGATTGATCTTGGTTTTGGCGCTAAAGCCGGCGCTGGTTGTTCCCCAAGGGCTCTTGGCCTGACCGGCATATTCGGTATCCAACACAACTTCTTTGGTGACACCGTGGATCGTCAGATCACCGGTGATTTTGCCGTGATTGTCATCGATTGGCTCGACCTGCTTGCTGACGAAGGTGATGGTGGGGTAGTTGGCGACCTCGAGAAAATCGGCGGAGCGCAGGTGATCGTCACGCTGTTGCTCACGGGTGTCAATGCTGGCGGCGTCGATTTCGACATTGACACTGGAGTTACCCGGTGTTTCCTCGTCAAATTCTACTGTGCCGTTGACCGTATTGAAGCGGCCACGTACGGTTGAAATCATCATGTGGCGTACGCTGAAGGTTACCTCGGAGTGGGCTGAATCGATCTTCCAAGCCATGGCTATGTTCTCTTTCTACGTCCCCACTGGGGCGATGGTCTTGATGGTTTTTACTTGGCAATCAGGACTTGCTAATTTTGTCAATAGGCTTAATAAGTGGACTTGTGTCCGCTTGTTGGTTGGTATCATAGCGGACACGTGTCCACTTGTCAAGTTGGAATATTGTTAGCGGTCGGCTATACTGGAATGTATGGTAAATCATTTACAGACAACTTTCCCCCTTGTAATGAACACCGATGTAATGAACACCGATGTAATGAACACCGAAGCACTCGCCGCGCGGCCGGTACGGGCCGATGCACAGGAGAACCGCGCACGCATCCTGACCGCAGCTGAAGAGCTCTTTCAAGCACAGGGGGTCAATAATGTCAACATGGTCGACATTGCCCGTAGAGCCGGCGTTGGCCAGGGAACACTCTACCGCCGGTTTGCCAATAAAGGTGAGCTCTGCCTGGCGTTGCTCGACACCCAAATGCGAGAGTTTCAAGATCGGACATTGGCGCAGTTCACTGCCATGCGGATGGATCACAAACCGTATTGGGAGCAATTGGTATGGTTTATCGACGCCTGGGTGCACTTTCAAGCGCATCACAGCCTGCTCCTCTGTGCCGTCAGCCAAGACCATCCGGTGGAAGATCACCCCCATGCGCCGCCCTTTCTGTGGCAGCGCATGACTGTGCATGGTCTGTTGCGTCATGCCGCTGCGCAAGGTGAGATTGCCGCCGATGTCGATATCCCCTATATAGCCGACGCACTTCTGGCGCTGCTGCAGCCTGACGCGTTGCGCCTTCAACAAGGGGTTGGTCGCTATTCAGCGGCGCGGGTGGTAAATGGCATGCAACGTTTGGTGCGTGGCTTGCTGGCATAATTTGGTAGGCGGTATGCCGAACCTTATGTAAATCGCCAATCCGTCCTCTGCACTAATCGCGATTTACATAATTCGTGCGATACCGCCATTTTGTAAGGGCTGCCCACAAACTCACATTTTCAAGCTGTTCTGCAAATCAGTTCACGCAAAGGCGCAAGGCTCGCCAAGAACAGCGCGAACTATTTGCGTTTATCTGTGGCAAAATGGGCGCGTCCCATTATTAGAGATTGCCCAGAAGGACTCCCTGTCGTGTCCGGCGCAATGCCAAACATGTGGTACGCGCCCTGGCAAAATTGCTGAGTTGCGGGATTCCGCGCTCCATGCGAAAATAACCATTCCATCAAAATAACACTGTTGACCCCAAAATCTAGAGAAGACGGCGCTTATGGAAATCGTAGTGACATCTGAGGAACAGGCGAACGGTCAGCTATCCGCTGATCGTCTGCAGGCTGCGGTCTCTGCCATCCGAGAAGATGGCTATGTGGTGTTGGCGGATGTGATTGCCCCCGAACACTTGGACATGGTGCGTGAACGGATGGTTGCCGATTCACAAACCCTCATTGCCGCCCAGAAATGGGGTGGGGCTGGTCGCATCGAGGGCCATCTGCAACAAGGGCCACCTCCGTTTGCCCCCTTTATCTTTCGCGATATCGTTGCCAACCCCTTTGCCATCCAGGTGACGACGGCGGTGTTGGGCAGTGGGACGTACAATCGTTTTTACAATGGCAACGCCAACTGCCCCGGCAGCGGCACGCAGCCCCTTCATGCCGATACGCCACACCTGTGGCCAGATATGGCGGTACCTCACCCTGCACATGCGCTAGTCGTCAACGTGACCTTGGTGGATGCCACGGTAGAAAATGGCGCCACCGAGATCTGGCCCGGTACCCATTGCCTCCCGTTTAATGCGCAACATATTACCCCCGAGATGGAAGCCGCACGCCGTGAGAAGGTGCCGCCGGTACGTGCGCTGGCCCGCAAAGGTAGCCTCGTCATCCGCGATATGCGCATGTGGCACCGCGGCGTTCCCAACCACACGGACGAAGTGCGCCACATGATCGCAATGGTGCACCAGATTAGATGGGTACAGCGCTCCACCCCGTTGCTCTTTAACACGGGTTGCGAAGACGCGTTCCCGACCATGGATGGCTTTGATCACAATGTGGAATTTACCGACCAGCCGTTGGAATATCTCTTTACCCGTACACCCACCATCAAAAACAAAACGTTGGACGCAAGCCCATGAGAATTCCTGGTGCCGGTGATCAACCGCCCAAGCTTGGCAATGGCTTCACCAGAATGCTCGGCCGTTGGCTCTTTGTGCTCTTGGGGTGGCGCGTACAGGGTGAACTGCCAAACGAGGCAAAGATGGTTGCCATTGGCGCGCCCCACGCTCGAAACTATGACGTCTTCATCGGTCTGAGTCTGATTCTTGGCCTCGGTGTCCGCATCAGTTGGATGGCCAAACACACAGCCTTTCAAAATCCTTTTAGCTCGATCATGCAAAAACTGGGTGGTCTGCCCATCAACCGCACTGCCCGTTTCAATGTGGTAGAACAGATGGTCCAGAAGCTACAAGAGGCTGAACGGCTGATTTTGGTTGTGATGCCTGAAGGTTCGCGTAGCCGGGCCGGTATACCGGTGCGTGAATGGCGCACTGGCTTTTACTATATTGCGTTGGGCGCCAACGTACCGATCACGCCAGTCTATGTCGATAACCCCAACAAATGCATTATCTTTGGCCCGGCCTTGATGCCCACGGGTGACAAAGATGCCGATTTTGCCAAATTACAAGCCTTCTACTCGAATCCAGATCGGGAGCCCTCATCATGACTGCCTACGTTGCGTATATTGCCATTGGTGGCGACAACAAGTTGCTACGTTTTGCCATGGATCCGACCACTGGTGCATTATCTTTGCTTGAGGAAATAAGGCTGGCAGGTGCTCCCGGTCCCTTGGCGGTTGACCCGACACAGCGTTATCTCTATGTCGGTTTGCGGTCGACCAAGGAAGTTATCACTTTTCAGATCGATGCCGCTTCAGGGGCGTTAGCGGCTTTGGGATCCGCTGTGACGTTGGCCGCCGACCCCTGCTATCTCGCCACCGACAAAGAGGGACGTTGGTTGCTCACCGCTTCGTACAGTGGTGGACAAGCCTCGGTCTATCCGCTTCACAACGATGGTAGCGTGGGTGCAGAGGATAGTTGCACCGTTCACACCGAACCGTGTGCCCACTGCATTGAGATCGACTCCAGCAACCGTTTCACCTTTCTACCCCATGTCGCCCAATCCAACGTGATCTATCAATATCGCTTCGACGCCACAACGGGACAGTTGGTCCCCAACTCCCCGGCCCGCATAGCCCACCAACCTAATGTTGGCCCCCGTCACTACGTTTACCACCCCACGCTCGATGTTGTCTATTTTTCCAACGAGCAGGAGGGCAGTGTCACCGCCTATCATCTCGATCCTGAGCGCGGTACGTTGGTTTCGTTTCAAACGCTTTCCACGTTACCGGCGGATTTCACCGGTGAAAATACCTGCGCACAGCTTCACATTCATCCGCGGGGCCATCTGCTCTACGTTTCCAATCGAGGCCACGACAGCATAGCCGGCTATCAGATTGACTCCGAAACAGGACTGCTAACCTCTCTGGGACAGCAGCCCACCGAACCGATCCCGCGCGCCTTCAACTTCGACCCGACGGGCAACTTTCTCTATGTCACCGGGCAGGGGTCCGGTCAGATGACGGCCTATCGGGTGGATCAGGAACGTGGTTCTCTACATGAAATGGCACGTTATCCCCTGGGCGAACGGCCAATGTGGGTGATGGTGTTGGCGCTGGCGTGACATTTACGCTGAAGCTGTATACGCTGAAACTATATTGGTCAACAAGATGGTGAACTCACGCAAAGCTCGCGAAGGCGTAAAGGTTGTCCAGTGCTTTGCGTCTTCGCGTGAACCGATTGGTTCCACCATCTCGTTGCTCGGTACACATGTATGCTGAACACAGGGTGGTATCACACAAATTACTGAGCTTGCAACAACGGGGAAAACGCTATGCGCGAAATGACAATTGCTGAATTGCGAAATGCAATGACGAGTGGGCTGTACAGTGCTCGCACCATCACACAGATGTACCTCGCCCGCATTGAAGCACTCAACCGCCGCGGTCCAATGATCAATGCCGTCATCGAAGTAAATCCGGATGCGCTGGACATTGCGGCGGCACTTGATGCCGAGCGTCACGCTACCGGGGCGCGGGGTCCGCTCCACGGTATTCCCATTCTGCTCAAAGATAACATCGACACCGCCGACAAAATGATGACAACTGCCGGTTCGCTGGCCCTCGAAGGTAACTACGCCGCACAAGATGCCTTTGTGACACAGAAACTACGCGAGGCCGGTGCGATTCTCCTCGGCAAGACCAACCTCAGCGAATGGGCCAATTTCCGTTCCACGCGCTCATCCAGCGGATGGAGCAGTCGCGGTGGACGCACGCGCAACCCCTATGCGCTTGATCGCAATCCCAGCGGTTCCAGTTCCGGCTCGGGCGCGGCCGTGGCCGCCAATTTTTGCGCCGTCGCCATTGGCACCGAAACCGACGGCTCCATCGTCAGCCCGGCTTCCATGAATGGCATTGTCGGCTTCAAACCGACCGTTGGGCTGGTGAGCCGCAGCGGCATCATTCCGATTGCCCACACCCAGGACACCGCCGGCCCCATGGCGCGCACCGTCGCCGATGCGGCGCTGGTGCTCAGTGCCCTTGCCGGTATCGATCCCCGTGATGAGATGACCGCGGCAAGTGCCGGCCATGCGCACACCGACTATACCCAATTTCTCGATAAAGATGGGTTGCATGGGATGCGCATTGGCATTGCGCGCGATTTTTGTGGCTTTCACGAGCGGGTCGATGCAATTGTTGAGGAATCCATTGCCGCGTTGCAACGGGCGGGAGCAGTTGTGGTGGATCCCGTGGAGATCAAGACAGCCAAGGTGCTCCGTGAACCGGAATGGCAGACGTTGCAGTATGAATTCAAGGCCGATCTCAATAAGTACCTGGCCAATGTCGCGCCCGATGTTGCGGTGCATTCGCTCGCCGATGTCATTGCTTTTAACAACGAACACCGCGAGCGGGTGATGCCTTACTTTGGCCAGGAACTGCATATCATGTCACAGGAGAAGGGTCCGTTGGAAAGTGAGGAGTATCAGCGGCTCACCGCAGAAAAACATCGCCTCGCCCGCGATGAAGGAATCGATGCCACCCTTCGTGAACACCGCCTTGATGCGATTATGGCCCCCTCGAATGGCCCGGCCTGGGTCACCGACCTGATCGGTGGTGACCGTTTCCTTGGCGGCAGTTCCGGCCCGGCCGCGGTTGCCGGCTATCCCAACATTACTGTGCCCGCCGGGTATGTTTATGGTATGCCGATCAATGTCTCGTTCTTTGCCGGCGCCTGGCAAGATGGTACGATCCTGCGGATTGCGTATGCCTTTGAACAGGCAACGATGGTGCGCCGCCCCCCGCAATTCCGCCAGACTGCGGTCTAGCAGTTGTCTGGTCGCCACGATTGCCCAGCCCTAAACCCGCGGCCCGCGCTTTGGTGATAACCGTTTCCACGGCTTCCACGTAGCGCGGGTGGGTGTACTGCTCGGGAATCCCCAAACTACATGGCGGGATCATGTTTCCACACCCAGTAGGAATAGACCATTGTCAAGGCCAGGGTGATAATGATGCAGCCGATCATCGCATAGATCGCCCAGGCGGGATTCCAGAGCCCCGCCAGCAGAACAATCAGTCCGGTGACGACAAAGAGCTTGCCGGCAAAGCGATGGGTTTTGTTCCATGACAACTCGCTGGCCAATGTCCAGGGGGTGCGTACGCCAAACATATAGTTGCGGCGGATCTTGCCCAGATAGTTGCCGAGTACAATGAACATGATCCCCACCGCCGGTGCTGCGACATAGCCGATGTTGAATGTGTAGCCGACGACATTGATCATGGCTGCCACATGCAGCGTAGCCATAAAGAATAGAATCACGATGAATGTGGCGCGATAGGCACGTCCTGAGCGCAGGATGTTCGCCCGTTTGGGATCGATATACAGCACAAGCGTAAAGATCCCCACGACGCCAAGCGTCACCAACGGCAGTAAGAAGATACCGATAAACTTATTCCCGTAGTCATCCGGTTGGCCGGCTGCATTCCAGTGGATTGGTACTTGGGTGCCGGCAGGTACCTGGGTCCATGCCCAGGCGGAGATGGCCAACATGATGGCCAAAATCACGGCGCTAATGCCCCATAGCTGTTTCAGATTGACGTTATTTTTCGCTTCCATTGGTTCGATCCTCTAGATCAATTTTAAACATATCCATCATTCCCAAGAGCGCTTCCTCTAAGACCGACACATTTAGGCTATAGATAATCGACGCGCCCTTCTTCTCCCCCTGGATCAGATCTGCCTCGCGCAGGATAGCAAAGTGGCGAGAGAGGGTGGGCCAGGAAGAGTCGAACTGTTCTGCCAACTCGCCGGCACTCATGTCTCGTTCGCGCAACAGTTGCAAAACCTTGCGCCTGGTTGGATCCGCCAGGGCTTTATAGACGTTGCCTAACATGGCTTCCTCAAATTCATTAGAACGATCCTGTGTATTAACTTGCATTTGATAATTTAGCTAATTAGCTAAATATAGAATATATCTAGCGTTGTCATTTGTCAATAGACTTTGCCGACATTTGGCTGACATCGTTAACTTTCCCCGCGTGGTTCAGCCCTTGATCGTTGTTGCTGGCCAATTGGCGAACCTATTGACACGGACTCTTCTCTGTGCTATCGTAAGGCCATGCAACGTTTTATTCGTAGCGCTATCTATATTCAAATGAGCAGAGCCGACGGCACCGTTATCTCAATGGTGTTGTGTGCCTGCTAGTCAGCAATTTTAATTGCAAGAATCATTTGGACCGCAGTGCATGATGCCATGCCTGCGGTTTTTTGTTTCTCTAATTTTTGTGGGATGAGACCTCTCCCTCCCACAAACCCAGATAGATAGCTACGAATGATGACAACAAACCATCAACCAATCAACCAATCGGTCAACTACACTACTTTTCGTACCTTTGCGATCATCTGGGCGGGCCAACTCGTTTCGATCATCGGCACCGGGATGAGCCGCTTTGCGCTGCTGATTTGGGCCTATCAACAGACCGGCGCCGCGACCACGTTGGCGCTGCTCGGTTTCTTTTCCTGGATTCCCTTTGTGCTGATCAGCCCCGCGGCCGGCGTTTGGGTCGACCGCTGGGATCGGCGTAAGGTCATGCTCTTTGCGGATTTGGGCGCGGCAGTCATGACCCTGATTGTTTTGCTGCTGTTGTTGCTGGGTAAGCTGGCAATCTGGCATCTCTTTTTGTTGGAGGCCGTGGCGAGTGCCTGTGAAGCATTTCAATCACCAGCCTACAGTGCACTGACCACGGTACTCCTCCCCAAAGAATACTATGGCCGCGCCAATGGTATGCGTTCCATGGCACAGGATGCCGGCCTGGTGGGCGGACCACTGCTGGGTGGCGTTGTACTGGCATTTGTGGGGTTGCAAGGGGTACTTTGGATCGACCTCGCTACCTTTTTTGTCGCATTTGGCACGTTGCTGTGGGTGCGTATTCCTCGGCTGTTCTCCCACGGGGACATGAACGAACCAACGCCCACTTCCTTTTGGCGGCAAATGCGTGTCGGCTTTGCGTTTCTGTACCGACACAAAGGTTTGCTGGGGCTAACGTTGTTCTTTACCGGGATCATGTTTTTTGCGACATTGACCTATTTCTCGGTGCTGCCGGCACTGATCTTGTCAAGAACAGGTGGGGACGAATTGGTGTTGGCCACGGTGCAGAGCACCTTGGGCGTGGCCGGGATTGCCGGCGGTTTAACTGTCAGTCTGTGGGGGTTGCCGCGTCGCAAAATTCATGCGGTGCTCGGCGCAACCGCCATTTCCTTTTTCGGAGATTTGCTCTTTGCTATCGGGCATTCGTTGCCGCTGTGGGTGATTGCGGCGTCGCTTGCGGCATTTACAATTCCTTTCATTACCACGGCGAATCAGACAATCAACCAACTCAAGATCCCGCCACAGATACAAGGACGCGTCTTCTCGGTGCAGAACATGTTGCGCAATTTGACCGCGCCGTTGGGCTATTTGCTGGCTGGGCCGCTGGCCGATCACGTCTTTGGTCCAGCAATGGCTGTGGATGGACCCTGGGCTGCGACCCTTGGCTGGCTGGTTGGGTCAGGGCCGGGCGCGGGCATTGCACTCATGTTTGTCTGTACAGCCCTGTGTGGCAGCACCATGAGTCTCGGCGCTTACTTGATACCAGCCATCCGTCGGGTTGAAGTCGATCTGCCGGACTATGATTGCCCGACAGACCCTCCTTACCAAGCGACGTAACTGCTGTGGTTCTACCCTACTTCTGATGAAGTCGCCGTGGCGGTGACTAACGCTCCACGGTAACGGCATAGTGGCCCTCAATGTAGGGAAAACGATCTTCCAGGCCCTCTGCCAGATGAACGCCGAACCCTGGGCCATCCGGCAGAGTTAGCTTGCCCTTTTCAATTGGCGGCGGATCGGCCAAAATCTCCCACTGCAACGGCCCCTGGATCATGCACAGTTCCAGGGGGCGCGGTGTTGACAGCGCCGCCATGAGATGGGCATGGGCCATACACATGAGACCGTTGTGCCAACTGTGGGGTGCAAAGTCGATCCCATAACGTTCGGCGGCTTCGGCAATTCGTAAACATTCAGTAATGCCGGCAATGCCTGCGTCGGGTTGTACAATGCCATAGGCTTGTTTTTCTAAGTAGGGGCGGAATTGTTCCAAGGTCGCGTACTGTTCCCCACCAGTGATCGGCATGTCCACAGCCGCGTTGAGTTTGGCGTATCCCCCGATATCGGTTTGGGGAATCGGTTCTTCAAACCAGGTAAAGCCAAGCCATTCCAACTCTTGCGCAATCAACAGTGCATCCTCCATATTAAGTCGTTGATTGCCGTCGAGCATTAATTCCATTCGCCCGTTGACTGCCTCGGTAACTTCACGAACCAGACCGAGAAAGCGATCAACGGTAACATTGTCCCAACTCCATTCGGTGCCGATGCGAAACTTCATTGCGCTGTACCCTTGATCCATGTACCCCAGCGCTTCTTCCACCAGTTGATCGGGGTGGAGGCGCCAATCGTAGCGGCAGCCGCTTGATGCGTAGAGGCGAATATCGGGTTTGGCGTTCGAATTGAGCAGTTCACTCACGGGCTTCCCGGCAATCTTGCCCCGCAGATCCCAGAGCGCGCAGTCAATACCGGCCACAGCACAATCGTACGGACGGCTGCGACCGTTGGGGTGGGGCACAATGGTGGGATCAGAGGGATCTTTGCCAACGAGAGAAGGCGCCAGCCAATTCACCCACTCGCGGATCAAGAGCGGCCACCCATAGGCGCTTGCCTCACCGGTGCCGACAAAGCCATCATCCGTGTGAATAACAACGATAGCGCAATCTGCTTTCACGGTTCGATAGCGTGCGGTAATCCACTGACGATGGCGCTCATGCATCCTCGAAAGACACAATGTCTCTAGCTTGGTGATTTTCATGGCCTCTTCTCCTGCCCTTCTTGTGTGCTGTCTCTTGATTGGCAGCAAATGGGGCAATGATGGTGGTGATTAACAGTGGCCGCAACAGCTTACCTGAGATTGCCGTCACTGTATGTTATTTTTTTCCCTTTAGAATCTGGTTCTACTGGATCTCATGGAAGTACCCTTCTAGGAAGGATCCATGGCAACCCCCTGCATTCCGGAAGAGCCTAGAATCTGAGAATCTATCTGAGACTTCCCTATGCCGCTGGGCCACGGGAAAGTTTTAGACAGAGACAATTTTTGCTTTTGTCCGCTCTTTTTGTCGCCTGGATTCAGCCTGTTGCAAGTGAACTGCGTTGCATGAGGAAGAGGGAATGTGCCGGCGGTTATCTCGATCGTCGCTGCAACAGAAAAACACTTTGCACGATACTTCAAATATGATATAATCCACCGACATCTACTTTTGACATAGGGTACTGTCATACTTACTATTGAGTTTTCATGGCATAGTATTTTGTCATGTAGGATATACGTATGTGGTCGCTTTTCCATTGTGATGAGCGATTCGAGAACGAGCACTTAGCATGAGCACCTGAGACCGATGAGCAGACGTTGAGTGTAGACGCTGTGGATAGCGGGAGAATTTTTGATGATCGAGGTAACAATAGCAAGTATTCGCGTCAGTTTAATGTCGCAGAATCGCATTGTGGAGTTGCGCGAAGAAGGGGGTGACCGCATCCTGCCCATTTGGATCGGTCCTTTTGAGGCAGAATCGATCACGTTACAACTGCAGAGCGTGGATGTTCCGCGCCCTTTAACACACGATCTGCTGAAGTCTGTCATTGAAACATTAGGTGGCGAAGTCCTTCACATTTTGATCAGCGGTCTGGAAAAGAGCACCTACTTTGCCCGGATTGTCCTGGATGTTGACGGTGACACGATTGAGGTTGATAGTCGTCCCAGCGATGCGATTGCCTTGGCCGTGCGAGTCAATGCTCCCATCTATGTGGCCGAAGAAGTAATGGATCAAGCCGGCCTTCGTCCTGAGGAAGAGGTGCGTCTCAATGAACAAGAGACGCAAGGGGGCGATCAACCGGTGGCGGATGAGGATCTGGGCGCCTTCAAAGATTTGATTGAAGGATTGGATCTCGATACCCTGCTTGGCAATTAAAAATCTGTCCGAAACTGCGGCTGCGGCCCAGCAGGAACAGAAAATGTTGGACATACACGAAGACCAAAACTCCTCTTTTGTACCGTTTTTGTGAATTTTCTTCGTAGGCAACGCAAAGATGCCTATTGCTTCAAAGCATTTCTAAACGGCGAGGCCACCTTTTTGGCTTCGCCGTTTTTTGCCACAAAAATTGGCGGTATGCTGAAAGTTGTGTGAATCGCCAATCCGCTCTCTGTGCCAGTTGCGATTTACATAGTTGCTCCCATGGGCGAAGCGGTGAAATCGTTGTCATTCGTACCGAGAAGCTACCCGATTTCACCCGAAGTCCTATATGAGCCTTACATAATTCGTGCGATACCGCCCAAAAATTAGTGAAGACCATGAGTGAACTCGAAGTTCCGACCCGCAGCATCCCCGCCAATGTGGAAGCTGAACGTGCCGTGTTGGGTTCGTTGATGATTGATCCCGATGCGATCATCAAGATCGCCAATTTTCTTCGGCCCGATGATTTTTTCCGCGAGCGCCACGCATTGCTCTATGAAGCGATGTATACGCTCAATGAACGGCGTGAACCCCTCGATTTTGTGACCCTGGTGGATGAACTGGAGCGGCGCGGTCAATTGGCCGATGTGGGGGGGCCGGCTTATCTCACAGATCTGGTGGCGGGTACCCCGACTGCGCTCTATGTGGATCACTACGCGCGTATCGTGGAGCGCACGGCGGTCTTGCGGCGCCTGATTGCCTCTGCCGGTAAAATTGCCGAATTGGCCTACGATGAAAGCCTCGATGTGGATGATGTGGTTGATCGGGCGGAGCAGATCATCTTTGGAGTGACCGAAAGCCGCATTCATCGCGATCTCACTCCCATCCGCGCCATTATGACCAATGTCGTCGATCATATTGATTTTCTCTCCCGGAACCCCGATCGCCTTATGGGGGTTCCCACGGGCTTTACCATGTTGGATCGCATGTTGGGCGGCTTTCAAAAGAGCGACCTGGTAATTTTGGCTGCGCGGCCGGGCATGGGCAAATCTTCTTTGGTCCTCAGCATTGCCCAAAATGCGGCCAAGCGGCACAATGCGCGTGTCGCTTTCTTTAGCCTGGAAATGAGCAATGAGCAGATGGTGCAGCGTCTGCTGTCGATGGAAACTGCCATCGATAGTCATCGTCTGCGCATGGGGGCTGTCCACGAGGAAGAGTGGCCGATCGTGTTGGAAGCAGCCAACATGCTGGCCAATACCAGCATCTTCATCGATGACACACCGGCCGCTAGTGTCACCGACATCCGCACCAAGTGCCGGCGCCTTTATGCCGAGCACGGGCTCGATATCGTCATCATTGATTACATGCAACTCATGACGGGCCAAAGTGGCGGGCGCAACGACAATCGCCAACAGGAGATTAGCTATATCAGTCGTTCGCTCAAGGCGTTGGCCCGCGAACTCAATGTGCCGGTCATTGCGCTCAGCCAACTCAGCCGGGCCGTCGAGAGTCGTTCGGACAAGCGCCCCATGTTATCGGACTTAAGAGAATCTGGATCCATTGAGCAGGATGCAGACGCCGTTCTCTTTATTTATCGCGAAGATTACTATATTGAAGATACGGATCGCCAGAACATCGCTGATATTCTGGTCGCCAAACACCGCCACGGTGCAACCGGTACGGTCAGCCTCTTCTTCCGCAAAGAGTTAACCCAGTTCCGCGATTTGGAGATCCAACGGACTGATCTAGAATACTAATATATTTGGGTGCAAGTAAAGCCGAAAGGGAATGGCCGGAAAGCGGCAACGGGATTGGCGCCCTCCTGTACGAGAAACATTTCGGCATGTGGTAAAGGGTAGATAACCAACTATGGTCCATCAACAAAGCGGTTTTATTGGCTTTCCCGATGTCAAGATGAAACCGGTCGTGATTCCCGACCACTTTTTCACAGAGCTGCTGGCGCAGATCGATGATCTGGCCGAACTGAAGCTGATTTTGCACTGTTTTTGGTTACTTAACGAACAGAGCGGCGAGTTTCGCTACCTGCGCGGCGTGGATCTGCGCGAAGATGAGACGCTATTGGGTAGTTTGGCCAATGAGCAAGGGCTGCGTGCGCCGGAAGCCGTGTTGGAAGACGCCTTGCAACGGGCCGTCGCACGTAACGTGCTTCTGCGGCTGGAGATTGAATCGCCGACTGCTACGCCGGCCACTGATGAGAGGGCAACAGTCGAAGATTGGTATTTCATGAATACCGTGAAAGGTCGGCAAACGATCGCTCTCGTGCGCCAGGGTAAGCTTCACGAGTTGCAGTCTGCCATCCCGGAAGAGGCACGGCTGCGGGTCGAGCGCCCCAACATCTTTGTGCTCTACGAGCAGAACATCGGCTTGATGACGCCGCTCATCGCCGATCAACTGCGCGATCTCGAAAAAACTTATATCCCCGAATGGATTGAAGAAGCCTTTGAAATTGCCGTCAGTCGCAACAAGCGCTCGCTGCGCTATATCCAGGCAATTTTGAAGCGGTGGGAGACCGAAGGGAAACAAGGCGACACTTATGAAACCTCTGGGCGATCTACTGAATCGGAACGGAAACGAAAATACATCCCGGACGAATTTGCCGACATCATCATCGGCTGATGAGGCCGATGACGTCGCAGGCCGCCAACGTCTATCAGTCATTCCACCGGAGCCAATCGTTCGCAAAAGTGCCCTGGATCCCCAGGCTTCTCGCATGACGCGCCCGTTGCACCCCAGCCGTGCCCAGGCCTACGGCCCCAGTAACCGCATGGAACATACGTCCTGTCCCATCTGTGATGGTATCGGCTACACTGTCCCCGATCTACCCCTTGGTCATCCCGATTTTGGGAAGGCGATCCCTTGTCGCTGTCGTGAGCAGGAACGGCTGGCGCGCCGTCTACGCTCCATGCAACGTATGGGCACGCTCGACACATTGCAACGGCTGACCTTTGAGAGCTTTATCCCCGAACCGACCCATCTTTCGCACGAAAAGGCATTTAACGTACGACGTGCCTTTGAAACCTGTCGCTACTTTGCCCAAGAGCCGGAAGGATGGCTGCTGTTGACCGGCACCTATGGCTGCGGTAAAACTCACTTGGCTGCCGCTATCGCCAATGCACGGATCGATTTGGGTCAGCCGGTGCTCTTTATGGTTGTTCCCGATCTTCTCGATCATTTGCGCAGCGCCTTTAGTCCACAGAGCGATGTGACATACGACGAGCTTTTTGAACAGCTACGCACCACCACATTGCTGGTGCTCGACGATCTGGGCGCACAGAGTAGTACGCCTTGGGCACAAGAAAAGCTCTTCCAACTGCTCAACCACAGGTACAATGCCCAACTGGCCACGGTGATTACAACCAACCAGCGCCTCGAAGATCTGGAACCGCGGCTGCGCAGCCGCTTGATGGATGTCAACCTTGTCAACCACTTCGCCATCATCGCGCCTGATTTCCGCGCCGGCAAAAATCCTGTGCAGAGTGATCTAAGTTCTCTGGCACTACACAATGAGCAGCGCTTTGATACCTTTAACGCGCGTCGCACCGATATCAGTGGAGAAGAGCGCCTCAATTTGCAGGAAACCTTTGATGCCTGCCGGGCTTATGCCGCCGATCCTACCGGTTGGCTTGTTTTGGCCGGCATCAGTGGCTGTGGCAAGACTCACCTTGCGGCGGCAATTGCTCATCAGCGCATGGCCCATGAACAGGGGGACGTCATGTTTATCGTGACACCGGATCTGCTGGACCACCTGCGGGCTGCCTTTAGCCCCAATGCAACCACCCCCTACGATCGGCGCTTCGATGAAATCAAAAATACGCCAATGTTGATTCTTGATGATTTGGGCACCGAAAGCGCCACCCCATGGGCCAAAGAAAAACTCTTTCAGCTCTTGAATTATCGTTACAATGCTCTGCTCCCCACCGTGATTACGACCAGCGCAGAACCCAAAAAAATGGAACCGTGGTTGCGCACGCGCCTGTTTGATACCAGCCGTTGTCAATTTCGCGCGATCATCGCCCCTGAATATCGTGGCAATCGAGGGGCATCCCCATCGCGGGGTGCACCACGCGCCGGACGTCGCTAGCCGTGGCTCGCGTATGTTTATCATCTTGCAAGGTACGTTTGGTCATCTCTCTCTGACAATGCGTAAAGCGCAAGACGTGAAAGTTTGGCAAGAGTGGGAACTCGCAGTACACTGATTTCGTCAAAAAATCAATGTCACCTTCAATGTCGCCAATCGAAGTTGGCGCATAAATCTACGCTCATATGGGCGAAGCGGTGAAATTGGAGCGATTCTCTCTGAGAATTTTTGCAGTTCCACCCGAAGACCTATATGAGCCTGCATCTATTGCAACATGTACATTATTGCAACATGTAAATGGAGAGAACAGATTGTTGTATTGGGAAATTCAGGAGAATTGAAATCGCAATGGCATGTTTTAGACACTTTTCATCAAGTCTACTCATTGGTCTTGTTCTGCTTATGATGGTGGGGCTCACCGGCTGCCTAAACCTGATGGCCACGGATGCGGAACCACTCGATCCAACGCGTACCCCGATCCCAACCTTTACGCCCACAGACATACCGCCTACTGCCGATGTCGCCGCCACGGAGGCGGCACAAGCAGCAATGGCCCAAGCGACAGCAAATGCAGCTGCCACCGCCGCGGCGGCACCCACAGATACACCAGTGCCTTCCGAGCCGACAGCAACGCCAACGCCCGATAGCGCGGTCGCTGTGGTCAATCAAGGGATGAATGTTCGTAATGGGCCAGGGACGAATTACTCAATCATTGGTGCGGCACAAGCCGGCGATCAGTATGTAATTACCGGCAAAGATAACAGCGGTGCCTGGTGGCAGGTGGATTTCAATGGTCAATCCGGTTGGCTTTTTGGTCAGTTGGTGACAGCGAGTAACAGCAGTGGTGTTGCCGTTGCGCAAAATATTCCGGCACCGCCGCCACCGACCAACACGCCGGTGCCGGCCCCCACGCAGGCGCCAGCGCCAACCCAGCCACCGGCCCCACCGTCGCCGACCTATAAATTTAATGTTGTCGTTGTCAGCAGGTGTGAACGTCAGCCTGCCGGCAACTGGTTTGAAGGCAAAACCTATGTCAACGGCCAACCGGCTAGCGGTTATAAGGTCGTCTTTAGCTATGCTGCCGATGGCCCGCCAATTACGTCACCGGTCGTTACGGGGCCTCACCCTGGTTACGAAGGCTGGGATGCCGGATACTACAGCCATATTATCAATGCCAGCGGCCCCAAGGCAGGCACGTGGTATGTGTGGGTTGTTGATGATAGCGGCAACCGGATTTCCGAAATAGGCCAGTGGACCAGCACCGGTCCCGGCGATGGATGTAATCAAGCGGTTGTCGACTTTGACAGCCGGTAAAGGTGTTCCAAGTTCGTAACGATCCATATTTTGAAGGGCAGAGTTTGTGAAGCCACCTGTGCCTTCGAGGATCTTGCTCGTTACTTCCATGATTGTTGTCCGTCACTTACGATAAGTTATGGTTCTGTAAGGAATGCTGAAAAGTTGATGTGCTAGAATACAGCCATTAATCATGCGCCTGTCGCACCGGGAATGAACGCTTGATGGGAGCTAAGCTCCTGGTGTTCCTTCTCCGGTGGCAGCGTAGGTCCAAATTCAGTAGCTTGCCGAACTGTAGCAAGGCCGCCTCCGCTTTGCTATGCTTGTGATCAAAGCCAAAGTGCTGTCACTGCCTGAATGCCCGCTTTGGGTTGGTCGTGATCGCCAAATGCAATTGAGCTTTGACCCAAGATGTCTGAGTGAATGAGAGATCAAGGGTAAACAATCATGACCACCCCCGAGCGCAATTTTGTTGTGTCTGTTTCACCAAAGTATGTCTTACCGATCGTGATCTTGTTGACCGTTGCTGTGACAGGATGTGCACAGCGGGTGAATGCTGGGCCGCCGCCGACCCGGACACCCATTCCAACCTTTACACCATCACCAACTTACGATGTGCTGGCGACAATGGTCTTTGAAGCCGCGGCGGCAACTGCGACAGCGGAAGCGCCCACGATTACACCAACGCCAACCGAAACCGAAGTGCCCACTGCCACACCGACCGAAACGCCGGAAATCGCCCAGGTGATCATCCCCCGTGCTGTCAATATTCGCAGTGGGCCTTCCACCTACCATTCTGTAATCGGCTCTGCCGATAGTGGCGAGTCTTACCCGATTTTGGGCAAAAACAACGATGGTACCTGGTGGCAAATCGATTACAAAGGACAGCCTGGTTGGGTCTTTGCAGAGATCGTCGAAGAAAAGGCGGTAGAGGATATTCCCGTGGCAGTCAACATCCCGACGTTGCCACCGCCACCGCCGACAAATACGCCGACCATTACACCGACGCCTGAGTTCACACCAACACCGGTCTATACGCCAACACCAACGCCGGATTATACGTACACGCTCTCAAATACGGGTACCTGTGAATCCACAGATGGGTTGCCGCAATTCCGTGGGAAAGTGAAATATCTCGATGGCTCACCACGCAACATGGCCTGCGTCCACATTGCCTTCTGGGGACCACGGCAAACCCAATGTTCCGGCTGTGACCGTGCCGGTGATGGAAATTGGGGCTTTGCGCCCTTCGGTGATACCGCGCCCGGTGATACGGTTGTCGAACTCTTTGTTGTCAACTGTCCATCCAATGGAGTTCCGCCCGGCGGACAGAATGGCGATTTTGTCAATTTGACTCCGCTATCGCCCAAGTGGACCCACAAGGTCAGTGGTAAGGAACTCTGTACAGATATTACCTTTACCAGCGAAGATTAGTACTACAACGAGACTTTGCAAAGGTGACTGTCATTGCCCACGAGCCGTCGGATAGCAATCATCTATCGCCGGGCAGTGACAGTTATCTCGAAGCTTCCGAAGTCTCGTTGTAATGTTAGGCGGTATGCCGAAAATTGTGTAAATCGCTACTCTTATAACCGTCTTTCGTTCATGAATCGATTCATTATTGCACTACGTCAACTCGTGATTCTGTGGGTCAGTCTGCTCCTATTGGGTGGACTGACTTTTTTGCTTGTCCGCCAACCGTTTGTACGAACCTGGCTTTGGAACCAGACCGGAGAAGAAGCCCTGGCCGCGCAGCTAAAAGGCGCAACTGATCTCGCTGCCGCCTGGCTGCGGCCTCCGTTGGCTTTGGCGGCCGATGTTGAAATTGCCCATGCCGATGTGAATCCCTTTGGCATCAATGTCTTTCTAGAACAAGAGGCCGAACCTGCCAAGCGGGAACTCGCCATTGAATTCGCGGCCGATGCCGGCTTTCATTGGCTACGTCAGGAGTTTACCTGGGAAGATATTGAGATCCATGGCAAGGGGGACTTTGAAGATCGCCGCCATGAACCCTATCGCTCTGCCTGGGCAAAATACGATCATATTGTTGAGCAGGCCGAAGCGCATGGTATGGAGATGATCGTACGCATCAGCAATCCGCCTTCGTGGACCCGAGTGCTTACCGACACCGTGGGCACTTACGCTCCGCCCGACGATTTTCAGGACTTTGCCGATTTCGTTACCGCGGTCGTCACCCGATATCGTGGACGCATTCACTACTACCAATTCTGGAATGAGCCGAATATCTATCCCGAGTGGGGCGTCTATCCCATCAATCCGGAACGGTACACCGAACTGTTGAAGGCCGGTGCAACGGCGGCACGCGCGGCAGACCCGGAGGTGGTGGTGATTGCCGGAGCGTTGGCGGCCACCATCGAGCTATCTCCCAACGCGCCTGCGGGAGCCAACAATCTCAACGATTTGATCTTTTTGCAGCGAATGTATGATGCCGGAGCTGCTCCTTATTTTGACGTTGTGGCACTTCAAGGATATGGCCTGTGGAGTGGGCCAACCGACCACCGGATGCATCCGCGTGTGTTAAATATTGCGCACCACTTGTTTGTGCGCGATCTCATGGTCAAAAATGGTGATGCTCACAAACCGATCTGGCTGGCTGAGATGAATTGGAACGCTGCGCCCGACGGTGTACCCCCCAATTACGGCAAAGTGACACTGGAGCAGCAGGCGCGTTATCTGCCATTGGCCTATACCCGCATGGCCGAGGAGTGGCCCTGGATTGGTGTTGCCAATGCTTGGTATCTCAAGCGCGCCACGGATCAGTGGGAAGTGGAAGGACGACCAGAAGCCTATTTCCGTCTTTTGCAGCCGGACTTTACCCCGTTACCTGTCTATGACGCCATGAAGCGCTACATCCACAAGTTGCCCGCGGCTACGACGCAACCCTAAGCGCCGATCTTTGCCATGTCTGTTCGCTTCCTTCACCCACCATCTCAGGAACGAAACTCTGTTCCGCTGCCCCTCTTCTTGCATAGAGGACTGCTTGGCTTGATCCTTCTTGGCGCGGCAGTTTTGCGCTTTTACCATCTCGGCGCATCCAGTCTGTGGAGCGATGAGGGCAATACGTGGGCACTGCTTAGCCGTTCCTTTGGGCAGATTGCCCGCGATGCCGCCGCTGATATCCATCCCCCAGGGTACTACTGGCTCTTGAAACTTTGGAGCATCCCCTTTGGCACGAGTGCCACTGCCATGCGGAGTTTTTCCGCCTTGTTGGGTGTGCTGCTGGTTTACCTGATCTATTGTCTTGGTTGTCATCTCCGACCTGCCCACCACCAATTGCGTCTTTCCTGGCCTGCTCTGGTTGCCGCTTTCCTGGCTGCGCTTAACCCCTTTCAGATCTACTACAGCCAAGAAGCGCGCATGTATCTGCTTCTGGCCGTTGCCGGGGCAGTGCTAATGTTAGCCCTCTTTTCCTATCTGGCGAGAGAGACCACACGGAACACGGCGTGGGTTGGACTTGGCGGTTACGTGGCAGCCGGCACCGTTGGTCTGTGGACCCACTATAGCTTTCCCATTGTATTGGCTGCTGCCGTCTTTGGCTACTTGTTAGAACTGCGACGTTCGATCCCTGACGGCAGACGGTGGCGTTCCACGATCTACTTTGGATTGGCCAATCTCGTCGTGGTATTGCTCTACCTGCCCTGGTTGCCGACGGCCATTGCTCGTGTGCTGGCCTGGCCGGCGGGCGGCGAGGCTGTACCTGTTTTGCAAGGGATACAACTGACGATAGCAACCTTGCTGGTTGGACCCCAAGGGGTTGTGCCCCAGCCCCAGTTGCTCTGGAGCAGCTTGGGATTGTTGTTCCCACTGCTTGGGCTGTATGCTTTGCGACGGAGCCGGGGCAGCTATCTGCTCTTTCTTTGGTGGGCGCTGCCGGTGGGGCTCATGTTTGGGCTGGGTCTCTTTAGCGAGGCTTTTCTCAAATTTCTGCTCGCTGCATCGCCAGCCTGGCTTCTGCTCTGTGCTGTCGCGCCGTGGCTCCTGCCGTGGCCTCGGTTGGGGATAACGATGTTGTGCGCCGGTGCCCTGGCGTTGGCCGCGATAGTTTTGCCCACCTATTATCGTGACCCGGCTGTGCGGGATAACTATGCGGGTGTCGCAGCCTATATCGCGGTCACCGCCGATCCCCAGCAAGATCTTGTCCTGCTCGACGCCCCAGGGCAACAAGAAGTCTGGCAATACTACGATCCCGGTGTGCCAACGCTAGCCCTGCCGCAACAGCGCCCTGCCGATGTCGCAGTGACCATCGCCGCCTTGGCCGATGCGACCACCAACCGGCGCAACGTTTATGCACTCTTTTGGGCCACCGATGAAGCCGATCCCAATCGGATCGTGGAGAGTTGGCTCGACCAGCACGCGTTTAAGGGCTTGGAGCGCTGGCAAGGCAATCTGCGCTTTGTCATCTATACATTGGCCGCCAATCTCGCTTGCACGCCACCGCCACCGACTGGGGAGCTACTTTGGGGCGATCGCATTGTGTTGAAGGATCTGTGCCGTGCTCAAGGACAACAGGCCGTTTCCGCAGGAGAGGCGGTGCTTCTTGGCCTTCATTGGCAGGCAACCGCAGAACTCACCACCCGCTACAAAGTTTCCGTGCAACTGCTCAATGAGCGGAATCTCGTGGTGGAACAGCATGACGGCGAACCAGTGGGTGGTTCGCGCCCCACCGACACCTGGCAACGCGCGGAACTCATTGTTGACAATCA
>ERZ795053.2173-NODE-2173-length-24072-cov-22.385352_pt1 | contig 24072 bp, 13 predicted proteins | sample MGYA00375137_ERZ795053 | MGnify/ENA primary metagenome ERZ795053 (study PRJEB30182, sample SAMN05720284) | activated sludge metagenome | isolation source: Anaerobic digester | place: Hong Kong | collected 2014-12-17 ...
ATCGGCTTCCAGCTTGGCCCGCGCATGAACGCGCTCGGTCGTCTCGACGATGCCACGGTCGCCATCGAACTGCTGACGACGCGCGATGTGCTGCGCGCCAGCACCCTCGCCGGCAAGCTGGAGCGGCTTAATCGCGAGCGGCGCATGCTGACGAGCCAGATCACGCAGTCGGCCCTGGAGATCGTGGATCGCGACCCGACGTTGCTGCAATTCAATGCGTTGGTGCTCTCCCACCCTCAATGGCACCCCGGCGTGGTGGGCATTGTGGCTTCGCGTATGGTGGAAGAGTTTGGCAAGCCGGCCGTGCTGCTGCTCAACCCGCCCGGCGAGCCGGCGCGCGGCAGCGCGCGCAGCGTGCCGGGCGTCGACATCGGCGCGGCGATTGCGGCGTGCAGCCACCTGCTGCTCAGCCACGGCGGCCATCCGGGCGCGGCCGGGCTGAGCCTGCTGCCGGAGAACATTGCCGCGTTCCGCCGTGAGTTGAGCCGCGCTATCCTCTACCATCGCGACGATGCGGTGGAGACGGGCCTGCAGATCGACGCCGAGCTGGAGCCGCACACACTGTCGTTGGATCTGGCCGAGGCGCTCGCAGTGCTGGCGCCATTCGGCCAGGGCAACCCGGTGCCGCGCTTCATCAGCCGCAATCTGGAGATCGTCAAGGATCGGCGCATGGGGCAGGATGGCGCGCATCGCAAGCTCAGCGTGCGCAAGGCCGGCAGCAGCGGTCCGGAGCACGACGTCGTCTGGTTTGGCGGCGGCGATGCCGAATTGGTGGCTGGTCCCATCGACCTGGTCTACACGCTCTCGATCAACGAATACCGCGGCGAGCGTGCGCTACAGTTGATGCACGTCGCGCATCGTGCCGCCGAGGCCGACGCGGCTGCGATGGTCAGCAAGAAGCCGCGCATCAAGGTCGTCGATCTGCGCCGCCATCCGCAACCGCAGGAGATCATACCAGCCAACGCGGTCTGGTACGCCGAAGGCGCGCGGCTCGACGCCGAGCGCACCGGCATTGTCTATGCCCCGCGCCACGATCTTGCCAATGCACCGTCCGGCGCGCCGCTCGTCCTGTGGAGCACGCCGCCCTCGCCCGAACTCCTGCGCTGGATGGTGGCGACGGTCGAGCCGGCGCAGGTCTATCTGTGTGCGCACACCACGACCGACGACAACCTTCCGGAACTGCTGCGCACCGTCGCCGCCATGTGCAAGTACGCGCTGGGCCGCGATGGGCAACTCGACGTGGCGCGGATGGCCGCACGGATCGGCGCGCCGGAGAGCCTGGTGCGCAAGTGCCTCATGTGGCTCGAGGCGCGCAACGATATTCGCGTCCTCGCATGGGGCGAGGACGACACGCTGCACATCGAAGCGGGTTATTACCAGCGCACCGCCGACCTCGCCAAGGAGTTGCAGGAGGAGGTCAAGGCCGAACTGCTCGAGGTGCGTGCGTATCGGCGTTTTCTCCAGACGGTGCCGGTGGGTGATCTCGACCTATGATGGGCGCGGCGGAGTTGCAGGCTTCACACGACGGGACGACCCGCGCCGCTTCTTGGTGGCGCGCCTGGTGGCCCGAGATTGCGATCGTCGCGCTGGCGGCGCTCGTGCGTTTCTGGCGTCTGGACTATCACTCCTTCTGGTTCGACGAGGCGGTGAGCCTGGACTGGGCGGAGGACAACCCCGCCTTTATCTGGGCCAATACCTTTCCGCTGCTCAACGACAAGCACCCGCCCGCGTACTACCTGCTGCTGCACTACTGGCAGAAGGGGCTGGCACTCTTCGGCCTGGAGCACTCCGACGTGGCGTTGCGCTCGCTGGGCGCGATCCTGGGCGTGCTGACCGTGCTGGGCGTGCTGCTGCTGGCGCGGCGTCTGAGCGGGCGCGCAACGGGGCTGTTGGCCGGCGCGCTCGTTGCGTTGAGCCCCGTGCTCGTCTGGTACAGCCAGGAACTGCGCATGTTCCAGCCGGCGACGACGGGCGTGGTTTGGGCGGCCTACTGCCTGGCGCGCGGCTGGCAGGGCGCGACCATTGCGCGGCGCCTGGGCTGGTGGATCGGGTTGATCGCGGCCTTTACCTTTGCGCTCTACGGCTATCTCTTCAGCGCGTTCCTGCTGCCGGCGGCGGGGTTGACGTTGCTCGGTCTGTGGTGGCTTGCCACCCGGCCGGCGGAGAGCGATCCGGCCGCGCCGCCGCTGCGCCGGTTCCTGGAGGGGAGTGCGGCGCTGGCAATCACGGGCGCGCTCTTCCTGCCGCTGGCGATCAACGCCTGGCTGGTCAACGACAGCGAGGGTCAACCCGGCCAGGCCTTCATGAATTTCGCCGCCACGCTGGCGCGCCAGGTGCAGATCTTCACCGTGTGGCGCGCCGGCTGGCCGGAGTGGTGGGTGACGGCGGCGCTCGTCTTCTTTGGCCTGCTCGTGGCGGCGGGGCTGGTATGGTCGGTGTGGGCCACCGCGCCGGGGACGCAGCGCCATGACCGGCTGTGGCTCTGGCTCTGGATCGGCACGCCGCTGCTCATCGGCAACCTGTTGCTGGCCGTGAGCGACACGGTCTTCAACGAGGATCGCTATTTCCTTTTCCTGGCGCCCTTCGTGCTGTGGGCGGCGGCGCGCGGGGCGATTGTGCCGGCGCGGCGCTGGCGTCCGGCGGCGTGGCTGACGGCGAGCGCGGCGTGCGTGCTGCTGGCCGGCGCGCTGCCTGCGCTCTGGTCGCCGGCCATGTTGCGCGAGGATTGGCGCGCCGCGGCGGGCTACATCGCCGCGTACGAGCAAGAAAGCCCCGGCCTGCCCGGCGCGGTGCTGAGCCACGTGGACTTCACCAGCGACGCGCTCAAGTGGTACCTGCGCCCGGCGCGCACGGAGGAAGAGACGCCGCTCTACTTCCCCTTTGGCGGGACGTTGCAGCCAGAGGACGCTGAGAGTGTCGTGGCGCCGCCCATTCTTGGCATTCAGGAGAGCGGCGCTGAGACACTCTGGCTGGTGCAGAGTCACCTCGACGGCGTCGACGACAGCCGCGTCGTGCACGGCTGGCTCGGCCAGCACTATCCGGTGATTACCGAGCAGTACCCGACGGGCATCCAGTTGACCGGCTTTGCGCTGCGCCACCGCTACGACGCGCTGCCGGAGCTTGGCGCCGGCGCGACCCTGCTCGACGCTGAGCTGGCGCCCGGCATGGGTCTGTTGGCGTGTGAGATCATGACGCCGCGGCTCAGCGCGACGGACGAGCGTATGCATCCGCCCAGCGGCTGGGTGCACGTGCGGCTGTGGTGGCAGGCGACCGGCGCCATCGACCAGGACTATTTTCCCAACGTGCAGATGGTCGGACCCGAAGGCGTCTGGGGCGACCGGCTCTATCGCGACGGCGAGGTGCTGCGCCGCGACCCGCCGTCCACGTGGCCCCAAGGAACGATCGTACGCGATGAAGTGGACATCAACCTCAACCCGGTGACCCCGGCGGGAACGTATCCGGTGCGCGTTGGGCTGCGCGACAGCGCCGGCGCCGATGTCGGGTCGCCGGTTACGTGCGGCACCGTGGTGGTGGAATAGGGGCAGCAGCGAGGGAGCGCATGGACAACCAGAAACCGCAGCGCCTGGCGCGTACGACGATTTACGAGAATCCGTGGGTGACGCTGCACGTGGACCGCGTGCGCTTTCCGGGCGGGCGTATCATCGAGGCGCATCACGTGCTGCACTTCGACAAGGAGGCGGTTGCGGCCGTCGTGGAGGATGCGGAGGGACGCGTGCTGCTGGTGGAGGCGTATCGCTACGTAGTCGACAGCGTGCAGTGGGAAGTGCCTGCCGGCAGTATCGACCCGGGCGAAACAGCCATCGAGGCGGCGGCCAGGGAGGTGCGCGAGGAGAGCGGCTACGCCACCACCTGCCACGAACACGCGGCGGCCTTCGAGCCCATCAACGGCATCGGCGACAAGGTGCATCACCTGGTCTGGTGCCGCGCGGTGGGCGAGCCGGGAGGCTTCGACACGAACGAAGTGCGCGCCGTGCGTTGGGTGTCTCGGCAGGAGATCGAGGAGATGCTGCGCCGCGGGCAGGTGCGCGACGGTTACACGCTCACGGGGCTGCTGTGGTGGCTCTGGCAGCGCGGGGATCGCACCGCCACGTAGCAGGCTATAACGGCTCGCGATCGCGTTCGTCGAGCCGTCGTTCCACCTCGACGATGCGCTGCCCCTGCGTCACAATCAGCTCGGCGAGAAAACCGACCAGGATCAGCAGGACGCTGATCACAGCCAGGATGCCGGCAGCGATGAAGATGGGACGCTGCTGCGTCTGCGCGACGAGGTAGAGCAGGATCAAGTAGGCAAAGATCACGCCGCTGACGATGAGCCCCGCCAGCCCCAGCCCGCCGAAGAAGCGCATAGGCGCATCACTGAAAGCAAGCAAGAACTTGAGCACCAATACATCAAGGAAGCTCTTGGGGATGCGCTCCCAGCCAAACTTGCTGCTGCCCGCCGGTCGCGGCTGGTAGAAGGTAGGCACCTCGCCGATGCGGAAGCCGTTGTGTGCGGCGATCATGAGCAGGAAGCGGTGCCAGTCGCTGCGCAGCGGCGGGAAGCTGTCGATGACATCGCGGCGCATGGCCTTGATCCAGTTGCCGTCATGTACGTCGACGCCGCCGATCTTGGTCATGACGAAGTTGTAGATGCGGCTGGCCATCACCTTGTTGTCACGCCGCTCCTGGCGCCAGCCGGCAGCGACGTCCAGGTCCTGCGCTTCCATGAACTTGACGAGCGTCGGCACGTCGAGCAGCGGGTCGGATTCCATGTCGGCCGGGATCAGGATGACGATGTCGCCGCGGCTGGCGGAGAACATCTGCTGCAGGGCGGCGGTCATGCCGCGGCTGCGGCGCTGCGTGAAGACGCGCAGCCGGTCGTGCCGCTGCTGAAGCTCGGCCAGTATCGCGGCCGTGCGATCGCTGCTGCCGTCGTTGACGACGAGCACCTCGCCGGCGCGTCCCAAATCGCTAAAGGCCTGGAAGGAGCGCTCGACGACCTGGGCAATGGTCGCTTCCTCGTTGCGCGCCGGCACCACCACCGAGATTGTCGCCGGGCGGGCGTGGGGTGCAGGATGTGTCATCCCCTCGATTAGTGGTGATCCGGGCGTCGGTCCGGTTTCCTGCGCGCGGCGCGCTTCGCTCACTTGTGCCGTGACATCCATCTCACTGATCCAGGAACGATCTGATCGCGTCGACAACGTACTCCTGCTGCTCATCGGTCATTTCCGGGTAGAGCGGCAGGCTCAGGCACGTGTCCGCCACCGTCTCGGTAACCGGCAGGTCGCCGCGCTGGTAGCCGAGGTCGGCATAGGCGGGTTGCAGGTGAAGCGGCACGGGATAGTGCACGCCGGCGCCGATCCCGTTGGCGTTCAGGTGGGCGAGCAACGCATCGCGCGCGGGGGTGCGGATCACGTAGAGATGCCAGGCCGGGTCGGCGGCGGGGTCCACATACGGCAGTACGACTTCGCAGCCGGCAAGCAACTCGCTGTAGCGTGCCGCGAGGCGCCGGCGCGCATCCGTCCAGTCGGCAAGGTGCTCCAGCTTGGCACGCAGGATGGCAGCCTGTAGCGTATCCATGCGCTCTCCGTAGCCTTTGATGTCATGCAGGTATTTGGAGTGGCGGCCATGGTTGCGCAAAAGGCTCACCCGTTCGGCGATCTGCGCATCGTTGGTGGTGACCGCGCCGGCGTCGCCATAGGCGCCGAGATTCTTGCCGGGGTAGAAGCTGAAGCACGCGGCATCGCCCAGCACGCCGACGGTCCGTCCATTCCAGGTCGCGCCGTGCGCCTGGGCGGCATCTTCGATGAGTACGAGATTGTGGCGCGTTGCCAGCACCGCCAGGGCGTCCATGTCGGCCGGTTGGCCATAGATGTGGACGGGCAGGATGGCACGCGTGGCAGGAGTCAGGACGGCTTCGACCGCGTGCGCGTCCAGGTTGTAGGTGCGGGCATCAATGTCGGCAAAGACAGGGCGTGCGCCGACAGCGCTGATCGCTTCGGCCGTGGCAATGAAGGTGTGCGCGGACGTCACGACCTCGTCACCGGCGCCGATGCCGCACGCGCGCAGCGTCAGTTCGAGCGCGGCCGTCCCGCTGGCGACGCCCACCGCGTGGGTTGACGTACAGAAGCGGGCAAATTCATCTTCAAACGATCGTACGTCCGGCCCCATGATAAACGCCGTGCGTTCGATGACGGACTGAATGGCGGAATCGATGGCGGGTTGGATTGCCCGATATTGGGCGTGAAGGTCAACGAGCGGTACTTTTTGTGCCATGAAGCGAATCGGTTCTTTTCAACAAAAGGGCTGAGCGAAAATGCTCAGCCCGGTCATGCTTTGGGACTATGCTTGACAAGCCATCCCTCGATTTTACCCCACCCCATCGGGATGACAAAACGAGACGGTCATTTCATCTATCACACCAGTGGTGTCTGGTGACGGCGCAAGTAGGATCGCTCCAGGTCGCGCCGTGCGGCCTTCAGCAGGTGTTCGATGCGGTGGAGATCGGCACGGAGTGCGTCGCGCTGACCATTATGGTTGTGCGTAATATCTGCCTTGAGCGAGTCGTATGCCGACTCAAGACGCTCGATCTCGGCACGGAAACTCTGCACTTCCTGGGCGTGCCCGACCTTTAGCAATGTCTCAAATGTGTCATCGGTTAGCAGAGCATCGTTCATCCGTTCAAGATTGTCTAGCTCTTGCTGCAACCAACGGCGGAGATACTCGTTGCCGATCGTCCACTGGCCGTACACCTGGCGCAGGTGTCCCAGTTTTTCCATGCCCCAGAGAAAGGTCAGAATCCGATCCGGGCTCTGATCGGACAACAATGTTAGAATCTCGGCCTCGGTGACGATGCTGCTTCGCCCGATTGCCAGCAGAAGCCGGCGCTCCAGTTTCGTGAGATGCTGGAAGTCCACGAGAAAGAGACCGGCCAACAGATTGTCGGGATTCACGTCTTCGTCAGTCGGCGCCCGCAGATAGCCGGTGCCATCCTCTTGTTCGGCATAGAGGCGGTGGCAGAGGAACTGCATCAGGTAGGGGTGACGGTTGGTGTGAATCAGGATCTCCTCGACGATCTCGCCAGGCACCGTCACCTGCTCGACGGCCTGTCGCTGCTCGATCAGTGCAGTCGCCGAGTCAGGGTCCAGGCTCCATAAATTGAGCATGTTGAAGCCGAACAAGAAGGGGCTGGTCGGCCAGTCGGCGGTCAAATCGTTGAGCTGGGCCAGCAACTTGGTCGACGCCAGCACGCACTTTTGGTTCGGATCCTGGAGTGCGCGACGCAGGCGGGCCAGCCAGGCGGGCTCGGCGCGGGCGATAGCCAGCAGCGCCTCGGCTTCGTCGATCAGCAGCAGTAGGCGCTTCCCCGCACCATTCACCGCTCGCGTGAGCCGCCGCAGGATGACGAGCGCATCCTGGCCCTCCAGGTCGCTGACTTCGATGCCGCATTGCGTGAACCGGTTCGCTGCATCCTCCAGGGCCATATAGAGTTCCATGGAGAGATCACCGCTGGTTTCACAGCCCTGCATGTCCCAGAAGAGTGGGACGTAGCCCGAGTCATCGGTGTGGGACAGGAATTCCAGTTGGCGAAGCAGCGATGTCTTGCCAATGCGGCGCGCCCCCACGATCCACAGCGCTACGTCAGGCGTGTCAAGCAGGTAGGTGAATAGGCGATGACGACCGTAGTGATGGCGATCATTGACCCATCGCCCGACAATATAGGGGATACGCATCTGGCCCTCGACTTACTACAACTTCCTGATGGCCGGCTTGTTACTACGTTGCCGGCGCCGGGGTCTGCGGCACGCCTAGTTCGCCACGTGCCGCGTCCTCGCCCCATGAACCTTTTGGCTGCTGGCCTGACAACTGAATCAATTCATGTGCGACGAGCACATCGGCCAGCGTGATGACGCGTCGCTTGTGATGAAGCATCTGATTGACGGCCTCGAGCGCGTACTGCTGCAGGCGATACGGCCGGCCGTCGCTGTGTTCGACGATGAAATCCAGGGCATCGGGTTCAAACATGTAATATCCACGCACGGGTTCGGTGAGCAATTGGATCGCTTCGTCTGTGGAGAACGGCGCCATGGCAATTTCGTTGAAGAGATTGAACCATGGGCTTTCGACCCGTTCCCATTCTTTGCTGATCTCGATACCGGCGACCACAGCGCCCAGCGTTGCGGCAAAGTCTCGCATGAAGATTCTGCGCAACTGTTGCTGAATCAGGTGATTGAACCGGCTGAGTGTATCCATCTCGTCCATCAGCAAGATCAGCCGCACCTGGCAGCCTCGATGCTGCACGGCGCCATACTCCTCCAAAATATGGATGATCTGGCGCAGGTCGCGATTGAACTCACGGTCCGTGTACTGATTTTCAGCTAGGTGGAGGTTCAGGAGCCCATTCAGGATCTCGATTTGTTCAGGCGCCAGCTCAGGCAATTCCCTCACCGTTTGCGCGATCTCGTCCATCAACAGATGGAAGAACTCTTCTTCAGTAGTACCTTCGAGGTCGATGTAGACGGAGACAAACCAGAACTCCTCGTCTTCAACCTCCTGAAGCGCATTGGCGAGCTGGTACAGCAGCGTCGTCTTCCCAATGCGCCGCTCACCGTGAATCATGATGCTGTTGTTGTGCAGCGTCGAGACAATTCTGCGCAAGAGGTCGTGGCGGCCGAAGAACATGTCCACTCGGCGCACCGGCTCGCCGCTGATGTACGGGTTGTAGCCGCGCTCTACCGCAGCGACGATGCGCCGCCGATGCTGGACAATCTCAAAGCTGACGTAGCCAAACCCGAAGATTGCCAGCGAACCGAAGAGCACAAGAAGCTGGAATATTCGGACTTCGACCTCACCAAGGAGCGGGACTGAAATCATGGCTGGCACAGGAATGGCGGTCACGTCCACCGCCGTTACTGGAGAATAATTAAAGGCCTGGTCGCGCGCCTTGAATTCAAACGTATAGTGCCCGGGTTGCGCCAGGGTGAGCTGATACTCGCCGTCAGACGCCTGTACCCACGCTTCTGGCTGGCCGTTTTCGACCGAGCGCACGAAGACTGCGATCTTGTCCTGGTTGGTCTGCAAGTCGCCAAAGCTGAACTGAAACGTGAGGGGCTGCTCGGCATAAGCCTGCCATGAAGAGCCGTCCTGTTCCAGTTTTGCCCCAGACATCTGGTCGAGCCGCACCCAAGGCGTGCTGGTTTCCGGCTCATAGTAGGCAAGGCCGCGCTCGCCACCGAACCAGTAACTGCCTTCGCGATCGATGGCGATTGCGCGCACCGAACCGGTCTGAATGCCGTCCGCTGTGTCATAGGTTGTACGGCCCGTGCTGTCGATGCGGGCAAGGCCGGTTTCGCTGCCGATCCAGATCGAGCCGTCGCCCGGATCGGCCATCAGGCAGAAGATACGGTCACCTGTCGTTCTGCGCCCGCTTTCCAGGGCTTGCCATGTCAGCCCGTCCGACCTGTACACGCCGTATCCACGGAAGGCGGCGAGCACCGTGCCAGGCGGTTCGGGCAGGTGCGTGAACGCTGTCACCGGTACGCTGAACGGGATGTCACGTTGGATGGCCGCCATGTCACGCCACTTCCCATCGGCTGTACGCAGCCAAAGACTGGCGTCGCCGCCGGCAACCCATAGGCGCTCAATGGAGTCATACTCGACGGCATTGACGCCGTTGTCTTTCGTCAACGCTTCCCATTGCAAGGTGTCTTCGCCGAAGTTGTAGCGAGCCAGGCCCGTTGACGTTCCCAGCCACGCGCCACGATCGTCTGCGGCGATTGAACGGACAGCGGTACCGGAGAGCGAAAGCAGTGCCTTGTCGCGTCGCCACTGATCCTGTTCAAAATATGCGGCGCCCTGGTTCGTGGCTGCCCAAAGCTGGCCCGACGGACTCTGGGCGAGGTCATAGACGGTTTCGCCCGGGAGGCCCGACTCATCCGGCAGATAGCCGGCAGGCTGGCTCGCGTTTTGCAGGTGACGCTGCACGCCTTCGCCGCCCGTGGCAATCCACAGATCTCCATTTGAGCCAACGAGCAGATCGTGTACGGGCAGAAAGTCGTAGCGCTCGTCAACGACATTCCATGCCCATGGCTGATAGCGGAAAACACCGACGGCCGTCGCGAACCAGACCGAGCCATTGGCATCGATCGCAACATCACGAACGCTGTTCGTACTGAGGCCGCTGCCCGCTGAACTGCCCAAGTTGCGCGCCCCGGTGATCCCATCGGTAGATAGCCCATATTCGACTGCACCGCCGGATTCAGAGCCGGCCCAGACAGCACGTCCGGGGCTGTGGACAATCGAGGATATCTGCGGGTTTCCAGCATTGGTCGAGAAGGGCGGGAAGCTCTGACCGCGCGCTGCACCGGGCGAAAACACGACAACCTTGTCCAGGGTGCCGAGCCACAGTTGGTCGGGCGGGACGACTGTAACCTCGAGGAAGGGGCCCTGTATCGGGGCGCCGTTTTCATCGCGAACTTCCACGAACGTTACGGAATCCGTGTCAGGGGCAACGCGCCACAGTCCGAGGTCTGTCGCTACCCACACAAAGCCATCCTGCGCAGCAAGTGCATGTGCCGTCTCGGTTCCAAGTTTAGCAACGGCCTCAACGGTGGTGCCGCGCTGAACCAGCACGCCTCGATCTGTTGCCAGCCAGAGTTCACCGTTCACATATTCCAGCGCGTTGACGCTCGTGCCGAGGCGCTGGATGACAGCCCACGTGCCATCTTCATACCGGCTCAGGATGCCGTTGGAGCCGGCAGCCCAGATGGTGGCACCATCTTCCGTCGACGCCATCGCCGTAATCCGCCCGAGATTCTCGGGTTCGCCATTGGCGGCGTCGCCGGACTGTGTAACGGCAAAAGTCTGCCAGCGGCCATCATACCGGCTGATACCGTTGGCCGTCCCAAACCATATGGCATTGTCCTGAACCAGGATCGAGAAGACATCATCTGATCCCAGACCATGTGACTGCCGGAAAACGACCCAATGTCGATCGGACATAAGTTGGGCATGAATGGGGCGAGGAAAAGCAAAGGAGTAGATGACCGCAACCAGCAAGAGCAGCAACGTGCTTCGGCGGTACCAGGAATATGACGATGCCAACAACGGGCAGCAAAGGTGCAGCGGTGAACGTTGCATAACTTGGCTGCTGACCCACCCAGATTCCAACGCCAAACCTCCGCACAGAGAATGGGTTGAGGACGAACCAACAGGCTTCTGGTCGTACTTCTTTGGCGCTGCGTCTCGGAGTTTTTGGCCCGAGTCTGGATTGCAGCTAGCTTCAACAACTCCTATCTATCATAAAAAGTAGACGCCTAACGGCATGTTTCTCATGTTAACATAGTATAGCGACGTTTTCTGTTATTGTCAATAGGGAAATTCCGATTCGGTAAAGTATACGTCAAACAACGTAAGGCTTTGCCGTGCGCGCGAGACGACGCGCTTGTCGAGCTATGGCAAAACGCTCAGACTTGGGTGCCAACCTTGAGACTTGCGTCGGAGGAAACCGGTCATTTGTCTGAGGAGAAATCAGCAATACCGGGCGTCCGGATCGATTTCCAAACTGATAGAATGAATTGTGGATGGCTCATTCAGCAGACGGGTTCCCCCGTCATCCTGAATCGACCTTACGTCTCTGTAGCAACATGGACTTCATAGTGAGGAAGCGACCTCAGGAGCAATGCCGTGAAAACCACATATCGTTCCGCCCCACCTGTTTTGTCAGTCCCCCGCCGGAATCCTTGGTCTTGCCGCTGCGCACGTGTTGTATTTCTCGTCATACTGCTAGCAATTATTGCAGTCCCTTCCGATTTTCATCACGCACATGCCAGCAGCAGCGAATTGACAGTCGAAGCGCCAGTCATGCTTGCCTCATGCTATGGTGTATATCACGTTGTCCGGCCAGGGCAAACGCTATACTCCATCGCCGCGGCGTATGGCACGACTGCCTATCGAATTGCGATTTGCAACGGCCTTGGATCCTATTCGGTGTACGCCGGCCAGTCACTCCTGGTACCAATCTATCGCCGCACCCGCTGATGCTGTGATACCGGCAGACACCGTGCTCTAGGTTCGCCTCGTCGAGGCGAACCTAGAGCACAATCTCTTCCCCACCATTTTGCAGGCTTTTTTCCCCGGCAGCGAGGACCTTGAGCACGCGCAGGCCGTTCTCGCCGTCAGTCAACGGACGCTTCCCGGAGTGGATACATTCAATGAAATGTGCGCACTCAACCTGCAGTGGCTCGCGCATATCGAGACGGGGAATCAGGATGTCCCCGCTGTGTAGCTTGTACTGAAAGTCACCGTAGGTGACATCCCCTTTACGAAATGCCCCTTTGTCGTAGACGCGAACCTTGCCTTCTGCACTGACGTCATCGTAGACGATCATCTTCTTGCTGCCGACGACCGTCATTTCGCGCATCTTGCTCGGATCCAGCCAGCTTGCGTGCACGTGGCACAGGATGTTCTTGGGGAAATACATTGTCAGGAAAACAACATCCTCCACGGAATCGCTAAGGCATCTGGCTCCCTGGCAGCGTACAGACTCTGGCATCTCTCCCAGCAGAAACAACGCAATCGAAATGTCATGAGGCGCGATGCTCCACAACACATTCACATCACTCTGCACGCGTCCGAGATTGACCCGCTTGCTATAGAGATAGTAGAGATCGCCGAGATCGCCATTGTCGATAGCCTGCTTGATGTACGCAACGGCTGGGTTGTACTCAAAGACGTGGCCGACCATGAGCGTTCGCCCGAGGCGAGCGGCCATTGCTACCAATTCCTCTGCTTCGCCCACATCCATCGTGAGCGGTTTCTCCACGAATACATGCTTGCCCGCTTCGAGCGCACGCTTTGCCAGCGCATAGTGTGTGCGTGCCGGTGTTGCGATGACGACGGCTTCGACATTCACGTCCGCCAACATTTCGTCGGTGCTGTCGGTCGTTTTGCAGCCATAGAGACGCTCCGCTCGCTGGCGCGCCGTCACGTCACGGTCGACGACGTACTCGAGCGTTGCGCCCGGCAGTTGATAGAAATTGCGCGCCAGGTTCGGCCCCCAGTACCCATACCCAACCAGCGCTACTCGTGTCAGCTTTTGATCTTGCATCTTTGTCCTCACCCATTCTTCGAGCAATTCTAGCGATTAGTTGCTCTGCCTGATCGTCACGGAGCGCAATCCGCCGAAAACTTCTGCCCCGTCCACAGGCGAACCAACGGCAGCCGCCACCGGATGCAGCAGGTCGCTTGTTTCGATAGCTGCGCCCGGCTCCGCTCCGACGGCGCCGACAAACGCATGGCCCCACCGCAGCCTGCCCCGCAGATCGGTGGAAACACCGGCGCGTTGCAACGCAGCTACCGCCTCTTCGCTTAGCTTGAGGCTTGCCTCGTCGGCGACGGCGCCGGCGAGGATCGTGCCGGGCGGCCACTGTTCCAGCCAACCCGCCAGGGCGCCCGAGGCTGCATCGTCGCCTGATGTGTCGAAAACCGCGCTCGCCAGGAGAGCCCCGGCTGGCGAGATTGCTACCAGGTTGTAGCCGCGCCCGTTCTGCGCGACGTCCTGGCCGTTGACGAAGATGTGTGCGAAGTCGCCCGTTTCCTCGCCGGCGCTGCGCACCACCACCCACGACGCTGCGGGGAGGGTCGCGCCCGTCGTGCCGACCGGCCAATCCTCCGCTGCCGGTGAGGCGATCTGGCCGGCAGTCATCGGCTCACCCCTTATCCGCACTTCCACGCGATCCACGGGATCGGTCGCAACGCCGGGCGGGATGGACACGACCGTCTGGCCGGCGCCAGGCGTCCGGCTGTCAAGCTCTCTCCCGTTCACTGCGATCGTAATCTCTTGGACCGGTGCGACCCAGTCCAATGTCAACTCACCACCTTGCTCCGGCAGGTCGAGCAGCAGCACCGGATTCGAGCGCGTCGCATAGCGTACGCCATCGGCTGTCGGCAGCGACGACCAGCCTTCACCCAGATAGAGCGAACTGGTGTCGTCGACCAGCGAGAGCGTGCGTACCGCCTGGCGCGGCACTTCTTCCACGGCATACAGGACGATCGTGGCCGGTGCACCTGACCAGTCGGTGCCCTGCCAACGCTCGACCTCGCGCAGCGGCAGTGCGTCCTCAACAAAGCGCAGCAACTGTGGCGGCGATTTTTCTTCGTGCATGAGTACGTAGCGAACGCCGAGATCGTGCAGGATCTGGCCGGCTGCGGGGCGCGCAGCAGCGACCAAATCTGGGTACCGTTCATCAATGACGGCACCGATGTGCGGTCGATCTGCGTTCATCAGGGCGATCAGATCGCCCAACAACGGCGCCTGGGTGAAATACTGGAACTTGTACTCCGGGTTGCGACTCGTGTTGCCACCGAGCCGGCGTTTGCCGTGTTCGGTCTGGTACCACTGCTGCATCATGATCAGCAGGTCGGATTTCCCCAGCACACGCGCACCGTTGCGCCATCCGGTCGGCAATTCGAGGACAGCGAAGTCGCCGGGCTCGGCGGCAAGCCGTGCGTAGATGCCAGGAATGCGGAAATCGCTCAACGGTAGCGGCGTGGCGAGATGCTCGAAGAGAAACGCACCGGCGACGACAACACCCGCGAGGGCGACCGGCAGGCGTTTTGCGTGCGTGACCCCGTTGAGCTTTTCCAGCAGCCAGGCAAGGCCGAACCCGCCCAACACAGCCGCACTCACCATCAGCATGACGCTGTACCGGCTTGGATAGCGGTTACCACTGAAGAAGGGCAACTGGCTCAGCAGGGCGAATGGGCCGGGAATACCGGTGTCGGCGCCCGCCCATCGAATGCTCGGACCGAGCGTCAACCAGAGAAAGAGCAGCGCGCTGACACCCCACAGCCATGCAAGGCTGCGGCTTGCGGACTGCTTTGCCGCCGTCCAAAACCCGATCGCTGCCAGGATGAAGATCGTGTAGCCAAGGAAGATGTGCTGACCCTTGTCGTTCGGGAAGGGCAGCGTGGCGACCCACTCGCCGAAGATCGGGTGCAGGCGTGTCGGAACCAGGTAGCCGAGCACGTCGGCGCTGAAGATGTCGGCAAAGCCGCCGCCGCTGGCAAAGAAATCACCCTCGGCGCGCATGTCGGGGAGCATGGCCCACAAGAATGGCGCCAACCCTGCGATGACGAGCAGCGCCAGCAATAGATAGGGCGCCAGAAATGCCGGCACGTCGCGCAGTACCGCCCTGCGTTGGCTGAGCATCTGCCACACAAAGACGATGGCCACGAACAGCAACAGAAACGAGCCGTAGGTCAGCTCGGCCCAGAACTGAAAGGTGAGGAACAGCGCGGCGAATGCGGCGTTGCGCAGTCGAACGCGCAGCGCTGCCGGACGCGTCATGCGCAGCAAGTACAGCATGCAGAACGGAATCCACTGGCTGCTGGCTATGTTGAACTGTCCCAGGCTGGCATAGAAGAGTTTGGACGAGGCAAATCCGTAGAACAGGCCGCCGACCAGCGCCGCGAGGATGATACTCCTGCCGTACGTTCCTTCCCGCATGCCAATGTCCCCGGCGGCGCTCTGGTCGAGCACCAGCAGGAAGGTCCCGTACGCGCCAAGGACAAACGTAGAGAGCAGCAGCAGATTGCTGGCAAGGATGAGGGACAGGCCGCTCTGGAGCGCGATGCTCAACAGACCGTTGAGTGGCGTCAACGTGTAGAACGCCAGGTTGATCGAGATCGGGTGAAACATCCAGCCGGCATGGAAGATGTCGAGGTTTGCCTGGTCGACCACGCGTTCGCGCAGCCACCATAGGTTCCACGCCAGGGCGGGGTCGTCGATGCCGTCACCGGGCACGTGGGTGGTGAGTTGAAGGACCAGCGGCCATGTGAGGACGAGCGCAAGGACGCTGTAGATCAACAGAGCCCAGAGATGTCTGCCCAGCGGCTGCGAAAGCGTGAACACTCGATACATCAAGGTGTGGGCGTGGCGTCTGCCGGTACGTCGGCGCCTGCCGGTAGTTCTGTGCTGCCGGTGTCGGGCAGGGCCGATTCGGGCATGGTCTGCAACTGCTGCAACAGCATGCCGTAGCGCATCTTGCTGACGACCGACAGTTGCGGGTTGTCAGGGTCGGCCAGATCGCCGGCCCTGGCAAAGGCGTCGATGGCGCCGCGGATGTCGCCGCGCGCTTCGGCCACATTGCCCAGCAAGAAGTAGACTTGCGGCTCTTCCGGCGCCAGGCGCAACGCTGCCTCGGCCGCAGAGACTGCGCCGTCGATGTCGCCGACCCGGAAGCGGGTAGAGCCGAGCTGGATCTGATAGCTCGCCTCATCGCCTGCGAGCTGTGCTTGTGCCTGTTCGGCATATGCTTGCGCGCGCGGCTCGTCCCCCAGCCGCTCGGCAAAGACCGCTGCCCAGATGAGTAGTTCAGCATTGTCGGGCAATGTCTGCAAGGCGTTCTCGACGGCGGCCATCCCGCCGCTCCAATCCTGCTCGGCCGCGCGCTGCTCGGCGCTGCTCAGTGAATCGACCAGCAGGAGCGTCTCGGCGTCCGGCGCTAGCCACGTCTGGTAGGCCCAGCCTGCACCGAACAACAGCACGGCAACGACCGCCAGCGTGATGAGTAGCGAGCGCGTCTGTCGCCGGCGCCGTGCCGCAATCATGGCGTCAAGCTGCCACCAGGGCGCAGTAGCCGGCGGATTCTGCGTGCGCAGCGCGGCATACCCGCCTGCCCCGTTCGCCAGCTTCACAATCCGCCCGGCATTGCGCGCGATCTGGCGCTGGAGATCATCCCACCGTCCCGCCTCAGAGCGGACGTCGACATTGTCGGCTGCCAGTTGGTCGAACAGTACGTCCATGCGATCCAGGTTGGACAGGAACCCGGCAACCGTCGCCGTGTCGAGCGACGGCAACTGGCGCTCGGCCTTGTCGAGTCGTTCGCGCAACTCGCTGGCCGGCGTGGTGATGCGTGACTCTACGGTGTGTGCCATCGAATTCTAGTCGTCGTCTTCCTCGCCATCGTCATCAAGCGACGACGGCGACTTTCCGGAGGCATCCTCTTCTTCGCGCTGGATTTCGCGGAAGACCCGATTGAGCCCCGATTTGATCTGGCTCTCGATCTTGGCTTTGCGTTCCGGCGGCACAGGGAACCACTCCAGCATCTCGCCCACAAGTCCGCTCTTCGTCTCGTTCTTGTTCTTGCCGGCCAGATAATACTCGCGCACGCGCCCGCGCATGAATTCAATGTACTCACCGACGCGATAGGTCGACTCCGGCCCCACCACGGGTCCGTGGCCGGGGATGAGATAGTCGGCGCCGATCTCGCGGATCAACTCCAGCGCGCGCAGCCATTCTTGCGTGTTGCCCTGCGCCATGTATGGGTGCTGATCGACCCACACGATGTCGCCCACGAAGCAGATCTTCTCTTCGGGCAGCCAGACGATACTCGTCGCCGGGGTGTGGCCGCCGACGTAGATCAGCTCGATCCTGCGACCGCCGTAGAGCAACTCGGCACGCTGGGTAAAGGTCAGGTGCGGCGGAATGATCACGATGTTGTTGAGCTGTGCCTGGATCTCGGGCTCGCGCTTGAAGCTGTTGCGCACGCGTTCCTTGAAGTTCTCAGTGTAGCCCGACATCTCCTTGTGTGCGCGCTCGTGGGCGATCACTTTGACCGGCATGAAATACTGGTTGCCGAGGGCGTGGCCGCGGTGATGATCGGTGTTGATCAAATAGAGGAACGGCGCATTGGGAAACTCGCTCTCGACCTGCGCGCGCCAGTCGATGGCCTGCGCCGGGATCAGCGGCGCGTCGACCAGAATCATCCCCTCTTCCGTGTAGATGAACCCCGGCGTGCAGCCGCGGTAGTGCGTGTTGATAAAGACGCCGGGGGCGAGTTCTTCCCGCTGGCCAAGCCCCGTCACGCCAATGCGCACTGCACTTCTTCGTCTTGCCATGCTTCCAATCCTTTTCCTCTTTCAAACCGTCGCTGTGCGCCTGTCTCGGCAGGCTGGTTCCCAGTCTAGCCGAAGAAGGCGGTGACGTCAAAACGCTCGCATTTATGTAAATATAGGTTTGGCAGGATCAATCTGCCACCCGACCGGAAGCCGCTGCAACAGGCCGTTAACCCTCTGATAACCTCAGTGAGCTAGTGTAGATACGACACTACCGGGATTTCCGCACCGGTGCTATAATTGAAACATTTGTGAAATTGAAATACCGAGAAAACAGAAGGGTCGATTTTGGAAATGAAACGCATTGGCGTCTTTACAAGTGGCGGTGATGCACAAGGGATGAATGCGGCGTTGCGCGCGGTGGTGCGGGCTGGCCTCGATCGCGGCGCTGAAGTCTTTGCCATCTACGAAGGCTACCAGGGACTCGTCAACGGTGGCGACTATATCCGTCCCATCGGCTGGAACGCGGTGGGCGGCATCTTGCAAATGGGCGGCACCATCATCGGCACCGCACGTAGCGCCGAGTTTCGCACGCGTGAGGGGCGCGTGCGTGCGGCCTACAACCTCATTAAGAACGGTATCGACGGCCTCGTCGTCATCGGCGGCGACGGCAGCTTGACCGGCGCGGACGTGCTGCGTTCGGAGTGGCCGGGCATCCTCGACGAGCTGCGCCAGGACGGCCAGATTGATGAGGACGAGTATGCACGCTACCCGCACCTGGCCATTGTCGGGCTGGTGGGCTCCATCGACAACGATATGTGGGGCACCGACATCACCATCGGCGCCGACAGCGCGCTGCATCGCATCACCTACGCGGTCGACTGCATCAGCAGCACGGCGGCCAGCCACCAGCGTGCCTTCGTCGTCGAAGTGATGGGGCGCAACTCGGGTTACCTGGCACTCATGAGCGCGCTGGCTACCGGCGCTGACTGGGCACTGATCCCCGAGAGCCCGCCCGACGTGGAGAACTGGGAAGACAAGATGTGCGAGGTGCTGAGCGCGGGACGCAAGGCCGGACGCCGCGACAGCATCGTCATCGTGGCAGAGGGCGCGATCGACCGCAACGGCAACGAGATTTCGGCCGACTATGTGTGCAAGGTGCTGGCCGAACGCCTGCACGAGGATGTGCGCGTCACGATCCTGGGCCACGTGCAGCGTGGCGGCGCGCCAAGTTCCTACGACCGCACCATGAGCACCCTCGTCGGTGTGGCCGCAGTCGAGGAGATTCTCAGCGCCACTGCCGATTCCACGCCGCAATTGATCGGCATGAAGGGCAACCGCGTCACACGCCTGCCGCTCATGGAGTGCGTCGAGAAGACCCGCGCCATCAATGCGGCCATCCGCGAGCGCAACTTCGCCCAGGCCATGGAACTGCGCGGGCGCGGCTTCCAGGAGTCCTTCCGCATCTTACGCACCCTGGTGCGCGCCCTGCCGCACGAACCCAAGCCCGGCCAGCGCCGGCTCAACCTGGCGGTAATGACGGCCAGCGCGCCGGCGCCCGGCATGAACACCGCCGTGCGCGCCGCCGTACGCTTTGGCCTCGACCGCGGCCATCACATGCTCGGCATCAACAACAGCTTCCTCGGCCTCATCGAGAACGACATCCGCGAGTTTGGCTGGATGGATGTCGATCACTGGGCCTCCATGGGCGGCTCGGAACTCGGTACGAATCGCCACGTGCCGGTGGGCAAGGATTTCTACGCCATCGCCCGCACCATCGAGGAGCGCGAAATCGACGGGCTGCTCATCATCGGCGGCTGGGCGGGCTACACGTCGGCGCTGCACCTGTTGCACGAGCGCGAGAACTTTCCCGCCTTCGACATTCCAATCATCTGTCTGCCGGCGACCATCAACAACAACCTGCCGGGCAGCGAGTTGAGCGTGGGCGCCGACACCGCCCTGAACAATATCGTCGATGCCATCAACAAGATCAAGCAGTCGGCCGTCGCCTCGCGGCGCTGCTTTGTCGTCGAGGTCATGGGCAAGTATTGCGGCTATCTCGCCCTCATGAGCATGCTGGCAACCGGAGCCGAGCGCGCCTATCTCAACGAGGAGGGCGTGACGCTGGAGGATCTCTACTGCGATGTGCAGATGCTCAACACCGGCTTCGAGCACGGCAAGCGCCTCGGCGTCATGCTTCGCAACGAGCGCGCCCATCCGCTTTACACGACGCAATTCATGGCTGATCTCTTTGAAGCCGAGGGCGGCGATCTCTACGAGGTGCGTATGTCGGTGCTCGGCCACTTGCAGCAGGGCGGCGATCCCACCCCCTTCGACCGCATCCTGGCCACGCGCTACGCCCACCGCTGCATCGGCTTTCTGGAGGAGCAGGCGAGCGCCAAGAGCAGCGATGTCACCTGTATCGGCGTTCAGGGGAGCGACTACAAGCTCAGCGACATCGACGAGATCGTGCGCCGCTATGACGCCAAACATGAACGCCCCAAGGAGCAGTGGTGGATGGGGCTGCGCGACATTGCCCAGATGCTGGCCCAGCCCGGCCCGCAATATCGCAGCAAGCGCATGCTGGCCGGCGGATAGCGCGCGCCGCTGCCGCCGTCCGGCGCAGTTCTCGATTTTCCGATGCTGCCGCTTTGATAGGCAACTGAGGGACATAGTGTTATAATGACCAATGGCGTATCCGGCACCGCTTCGGCAAAGAATTGGAGAATGCCGGCCCGCCAGTCAAACATTGCACGATCGTACGTATCCGAACCCCACCGATCTCCTCCCAGGTCGGCGCTGCCGCGAAAATGCTGCATCCGGCCGGATCGGCGTGTCTTGCGACATGTCAACGAGGACAGGCGTTTTTGTACGTACGTCAATTACACAAAACGTTTTTACTCAAAGGAGTAAGGCATGAAAATCGGTATTTTGACAGGTGGCGGTGACGTACCGGGCTTGAACCCGTGCATCAAGGCCGCGGTCGATCGCGCAATCGACGAAGGCCACGAAGTGGTGGGCATTCGCCGTGGGTGGGGCGGGTTGCTCCAGCTCAACCCGGCTGACCCGTCGACCTACGATGAGTGTTTCAGCAAGCTCGACAAGAACAAGGTGCGCACCATCGACCGCACCGGCGGCACCTTCCTGCACACAAGCCGCACCAACCCGGCCAAGGTCAAGCCCAAGGACGTGCCGGACTTTCTGCGCGACCCGGAGAACCCTTCTGCGGTCAATGAAAAAGGCGTCCTCGACTTCACGCCGCACGTGTTGCGCAACCTGGAATTCCTGGGCATCGATCGCCTGATCCCCATCGGCGGCGACGACACGCTCAGCTTTGGCGAGCGCCTGCACAGCGAAGGCTTCCCGGTCGTCGCCATCCCCAAGACCATGGATAACGATGTCTACGGCACCGACTACTGCATCGGTTTCGGCACCGCAGTGACGCGCTCCGTGCAGTTCATCCACCAGTTGCGCACCAGCACCGGCTCGCATGAGCGCATCGCCGTTATCGAACTCTTCGGGCGCAACAGCGGTGAGACGAGCCTCATCAGCTCCTACCTGGCCAGCGTCGACCGTGCCATCATCTCCGAGGTGCCCTTCGATGTCGAGAAGCTTGCCAAGTTGGTGATGAAGGACAAGAAGAGCAACCCGAGCAACTACGCGATGGTCACCATCAGCGAAGGCGCGCACTTCCTGGGCGGCCAGGTCGTCGAGTACGGCGAGGCTGACGCGTACGGCCACAAGAAGCTGGGCGGCATCGGCCAGCTCACCGGCGAGGCGCTCAAGAAACTGACCGGCGAGGACATCATCTACCAGCAGGTCTCCTACCTCATGCGCTCCGGTGCGCCCGACGCGCTCGATCTCATGGTCGGCGTCAACTATGCCAACCTGGCGGTCTCGCTGCTCACCAGCGGCGTCAGCGGGCGCATGGTCGCCCTGCGCGACGGCACCTACACCCACATCCCCATGAGCACCGTCACCAGCGGCCTCAAGCGCGTGGATGTGAGCGAGTTGTATGATGTCGGCGAATACCGGCCCAAGGTGCGCCACGTTCTCGGCAAGCCCATGTTCCTCTACTAAAAAAGGATGCGCTGCGTCGTGACGGACAGACCGGCGCCGGCAACGTTTGCACGTTCGGCGCCGGTCCGCTGCCACAACGCAGCGTGCACGTTCTTTCATTTTTCCAATCGGAAAGGCAAGCAAAATGATTTACGAATCCACTTATGAACTGCGCCAGGAGCTGAAAGGATCCGTCGTCGTCAAGGGCGACAAGGTCGAGGTCGTCGATCTCGCCAAGCTCCAGGCCGATGGCATCGACCTGCTGGCTCGCTCCGCCACCTTCGGCACCGAGCCGGTCAAGGCCTACGCCCGCTGGATGATCTGGGAGATCGGCCAGGTGCTCGGTGCGCGGCCGGCCAGCATCCACGAGTTCTACATCGCCCGCGGCCGTGGCGAGTGGGAGAATCGCACCGTACCGGCCATGAACATCCGCTTCACGGCCTACGACACCGCCCGCGCCGCCCTGCGCGCGGCCAAGAAGACCAACGCCGGCGCGCTCATCTTCGAGATCGCGCGCAGCGAGATGAGCTACTGCGAGCTGCCGCCGGCCGAGTACAGCGCGATGATCATTGCCGCCGCCGTCAAGGAAGGCTACTTCCACCCGCTCTTCATCCAGGGCGACCACTTCCAGGTCAAGGCCGCCAAGTACAAGACCGACCCCGAGGGCGCCATCAAGGAAGTCAAGGACCTGATCAAGGAAGCGGTGCCGGCCGGTTTCTGGAACATCGACATCGACACCAGCACCCTCGTCACGCTCGACCCGCCGACGCTCGACGAGCAGCAGTTCCACAACTACTCGCGCTCGGCCGAGATCACGCAGTACATCCGCGAGGTAGAGCCCAAGGGCGTCACCATCAGCCTGGGCGGCGAGATCGGCGAGGTGGGTGAAAAGAACTCCACGCCGGAAGAACTCGACGCCTACATGCAGGGCTACGAACGCGCGCTCAAGGAACGGGGCGACTTCGCCGGCCTGAGCAAGATCAGCGTGCAGACCGGCACGAGCCACGGCGGCGTCGTCCTGCCCGACGGCAGCATCGCCAAGGTCGCGGTCGACTTCGACACGCTGGCCGTGCTCGGCGAGCGCGCCCGCGAGTACGGCGCCGGCGGTGCGGTGCAGCACGGCGCCAGCACCCTGCCCGATGACTTCTTCAACAAGTTCCCGGAAGTCGAGACGCTGGAAATCCATCTGGCCACCGGCTTTATGAACCTCTTCCTGGACAACGCCGCCTTCCCGGCCAACCTCACCGGGAAGCTGCACAAGTTCCTCGACGTGGCCGCGGCCGACGAGCGCAAGCCCAACATGACCGACGCGCAGTTCTACTACAAGTCGCGCAAGAAGGCCATGGGGCCGTTCAAGCCCGAGTTGTGGGCGCTCAAGGGCGAAGCCAAGGATGCGCTCTACCAGGCCCTGGAAGACCAGTTTGCCTTCTTCTACCAGAAGCTCAACGTGACCGACACGCGCGATCTCATCGACCGCCTGGTCACCGTCGTCGAGTACCACCAGCCCAAGCCGGCCAGCGTCCGCGCCGCGGGCGACGACCTGGGCCTGGCTGACTGACCCGACTCTGACTCAAAGAGCGCCCGCTCCTGCATAGGAGTGGGCGCTCTTTCATTCTTCAGCGGCCAATGCGACGATCCCCTCGCGGATTCAGTGCTCCCAACTCCCACCGTAGCGACCTGTAGCGCCCCGTAGTGACGACTTCAGTCGTTGACTGATCGCACGCGGTCAGCGCCGCAATAGCAGATGGCTGTCGCCAAACTCGTGCCAGAGGTAGCGCTGTCGCACCGCCTCGGCGTATGCCGACCGCACGCTCTCCTCACCGACCACGGCATAGAGCATGGCCAGGTGGCTTGCCAGCGGGTCGTGAAAGCCGCTGATCAGCCCGTCGACCGTCTGCACGCCGCGGTCCGGGTGAATGAAGATCCTCGTGAAGCCCTGCGCCGGCCGCATCGCGCAGCCATCCCACGCCGTCTCCAGCGCGCGGACCACCGTCGTCCCCACCGCGATGACGCGCCGCCCGGACTGCCGCGCCCGATTGACCGCGTCCGCCGTCGCGGCCGGCACCTGGAACGGCTCGGCGTACATCGGGTGCTCCTCGACCCGCTCGTTTTCCACCTCCAGGCTGGAGACGCCCGTGTGCAGGACGATGCTCGCGAACTCCACGCCACGCGCCG
>ERZ795053.2175-NODE-2175-length-24067-cov-8.623647_pt1 | contig 24067 bp, 21 predicted proteins | sample MGYA00375137_ERZ795053 | MGnify/ENA primary metagenome ERZ795053 (study PRJEB30182, sample SAMN05720284) | activated sludge metagenome | isolation source: Anaerobic digester | place: Hong Kong | collected 2014-12-17 ...
CCCCCGATATCCGCATGGGCGCCGATGAAGCCGCGCTCGATCCGCACCTGTCCCTGCGTACGGCTGCTCGCGCCGATCGACTCCAGCGGGAAGCCGCCCTGGTGCAGCTTCTCGTCCAGATTGCGACGCGTTTCGTCCCAGAATGCGGCATTGAAGGGGTAGCCGCCTGCGTCCCAGCCGATCGGCTGGCTGCGGTATTCGTTCAGCGCCACCGCATGCGCGACGTAGGCGAACTCGTCCGGAATGGCGAGACGGTAGTCCGCTGCGAAGGGCAGGTCGGTGCTCAGCACGGTGTCGAACAGGCCCATGAAGCGCAGCTTCACCGGCTGGCAGCGCGTGACTTCGCGCCGAGTGCCGGGGTCGATGGCCGGGTAGCGGATCAGCTGCCTGCCCTCGTGTTCGACGAGAAGCTCGGTCAGCGTGTTCGCGAACTCGCGGGCCTGCGCGGCGCCGCGGCTGAAGCCCATGACGTCGATGTTCATCACGGTGTTGTCGTCGAGGGCCTCGGCCTCGTCGACGAAGTAGTCCCACATGCGCTCGATGCGTTCCCGGCCAGTGTAGTTGCCACCGCGATCGGGAATCGGGCCGAATCCCTTGGGCAGGATGTCCTCGTAGGCCTCTCCTAGGTAGTTTCTTCGCCCGTTCTCATGGTGGCGAGTGCCCACCCCAGAGACGTAGTTGCCGGGACCATCCGCGTACAGGTCAAGAAATCGAACGACATTGGTCTCCGAGCCGCCGAGCCGCTCGAGCTCGCTCACCTCCGACGAGTTGTCTGTCCCATCGAACGCAAACAACACCAGCCCATCCGGATCCACCCTCCCGAGCGGATTGAACGCCGCGTACGCATATGGGTTCGGCCCGTCCGGCGTGCCGAGTGGGTCGGGGGTGAGGTACTGGCCCTCGCCCGGATCGTAGTAGCGCGCGCGGTTGTAGTGCAGGCCGGTCTCGGCGTCGAAGACCTGGCCGGGGAGGCGCAGGTCGAGGGTGAAGTCGGGGCGGGCCGGCGAGGGGGTGAGGGTGGCGGCGCCGAAGGGGGCGTAGCGGGCGCGCCAGATCGGCTGGCCGGCCGGGTCGGTGGCGAGCTCGGGGGCGCCGAGGTGGTTGGTGTGCAGCCAGGCTAGACCGGCCTGCGGGTCGAGCCAGCTCTGCACGATGCGGCGCAGGTCTTCGAGGAGGCGGCGCGCGGAGCCGGTCTCGGTGGCGGGCTGCGCCGGGATGTCGAGCACGGCGAGCGGCAGGTCGGCGAGCCAGAGGTACTGGCGAACCAGCCTGCCATCGGCGTCGAGCTCGGCGAGCGGCTGACGGGCGTCGTCGTGCACGATGTGGGTGGTGGTGGGTGCGGCCGTCGCGGGATCGAGGCGGGTGCGCAGGATGCGCAGGCCACGGTGGTCGTAGGCGTAGCGGGCGATGCTGCGCTCGCCGTCGCGGACCTCGGTGAGGCGGCCGAGCGCGTCCCATCGCAGGCTGCGCGCGCCGAAGCGTCCGGGCTGACCGCTGGCGTCGTGCTCGGCGGCGGTGAACGCCTCGCCCGCCCGGTCCGCGGCGAGGCCTGCCGCCGCCGGGTTCGTTTGGTGCGGGCCCGATGACAGCGCACGGTGGCTGGCTGCCGAGAAACGCGTCGGGCGGGTGTTGCCGGCCAGGTCCTGCTGCGCCGCTGCGCCTTCCTGGGCGAGGACACGGCGCTGGTGAGGGTCGTAGGCGTAGCGCCACACGCCGGTTTCGGCCAGCGTGCCGTCGTCGTCCCTCCACTCCACGCTGGCGACGAGCTGGTTGCGGAGGTCGTAGGCCTGGCTGCGGCGTGTCGAGGGCAGCGGGCCGTCTGGTTCATGCCGGCGTTCGTGCAGCAGGTTGCCTTCCGGATCCCATCGGTACTCGTGATCGAGGAGGAGGGGGCCCGCGTGCGCGGCGTTCTCCTGCGGCTGCGGTCCGGCTTCTTCCTGCGTGCTGGCGTGCGCATCGGCGCCTGTCCCTGCGGCGTGGGCCGCGGAGATGCCGAAGATCCGTTCGATGCGCGCGGCCAGCGGCTGGCCGGGTTCGATCGGCAGCAGCGCGCGCGCGTTGCGGAGTGGGGTGCCGCGCGCGTCGGCACGCAGATGGGCGACGCGGACCAGGGTGCCGGCGCGCGTGCGCTCGTGCACCGTGCGCACGCCGTTGCCGGCCTGGAAGCTGCGCAGTCCGAAGAGGTCGCGCTCGAACGCGCTGGCGATCGTCTGCTCGCGTGCCAGCGCGTGCAGCCAGGATGTGGCCACCGGCTGGCGCTTCAGCGCGACGACCTGGCCCTGGCCGTTGCGCTCGTAGCGCAGGCGGCTGCCATCGGGCAGGGTGGAGGCGACGAGACGGCCCGCGGCGTCGTGCTCGTAGCGGGTGACCACGACGAGTTCGCCGTCGTCGCGCTTCAGGCTCACGATGCGCGCGCTGCGCAAGCCGCGCGGGTCGTACTCGTAGCGTTCGCGCCCGTTCGGATGCTCCACTTCCATCAGGCGCGGGCCGTCGTAGCGCCAGCGCGTGGTCTCGGTGGTGCCGCTGTGACCGTCGGTGATCTGCTGGGCGAGGATGCGCCCGCGCAGGTCCCAGGTGTAGCGCGCGCGATGGCCGAGGGCGTCGCCCATGGCGACGAGGCGGCCGGCGGCGTCGAAGCTGCGCCAGCGCGTGCCGGCGTCGGCGCTGTGTTCGAGGACCGCTCGCCCGAAGTCGTCGTGGATGATGCGTGGGCGGGCGGGCGGCGTCGTCGCGATCGCCTGGTCGCGCCGCGGGCGGATGGGCGGCAGCAGCTCCCGGCCATGGCTGTCCAGGAGTCCGACGAGCCGGCCGGCGTCGTCGTAATGCAGGCTGCGGGTGAAACCGGTGTCGTCGCCGATGTCGGCCAGGCGCCCGCGCTCGTCGTAGCGCCAGCGGCGGCGAAGGAGCCGGCTGGTGCTGCGCAGCGCGGCCTCGACGACGCGGCTCTCGTGGTCGTAGGTCCAGGTCTTCAGGGCGCCGAGCGCGTCGGCGTGCCACTGCAGGCGCCCGGCGGCATCGTAGGCGCGTCGCCAGCGCGGACGCAGGTGGTCTTCATCCTCGCCGGTGCGCAGCTCGACGAGATTGCCAAAGGCGTCGTATGCGGCGGCGTGGCGGTGTTCGAGCGCCTCGCCCGGGGAGCCGCTGCTCCACTCGATCGGCTGCCCCGCGGCGTCGTGGCGCAGGCGGATTTCGTGGCCTTCTGCGTCGCGAACCCGCAGCGGCAAGCCGGTGACCGGGTCGGAGTCGATCTCGCTGCGCCGGCCGCCGGGGCCCTCGACTGCGCGGATGAAGCTGCCGCGCTCGTCCCAGTGCAGGCGGACGCGGTCGCTGTCGTGCGGGCTGGCGTCCGGTCCGTCGGGCAGGGGGCCGTCGAGCTCGACGAGCACGCTGCGCCCGTTGATCGTGGCGTAGCGCCAGTGGAGGCGGCGCTCGATCGGCACGGGATTGGGCCGGCCCTCGGTGTCGATCGGGCTGAAGCCGGCTTCGCGCAGCTCGACGGGCTGGCCCGCCGCGTTGTAGCGCAGCTCGATGCGGTGCTCGCGGCCGGGGATGACGCTGGCACGGATGACGGCGCGCGGCGGGGGCGTCGCGCCAGGCTCGAGTTCATGCGCCGCGCCCTCCGAAGGGGCGTCAGCGATCGCCGATGCATCGGCATGCTCGTGGCGAGCGCGGTCGAGCAGGCGCGGCCGGGCGCCGGTGAGGTCGGCGCTCAGCGTCTCGACGATGCGGCCGTAGGCGTCGAAGCGATGCTGGGTGGAGGTGCGCGGCCGGCCTTCGGCATCCAGCGTGGTGAGGACGCGCAGTCGGCCATCGGGCGTGTAGCCGTAGCGGACGTTCGTGGGGCCGCAGCGTGCGCAGCCGGGGCCGCGCACCTCGAGCAGGCGGCGCTGGCCGGCGATCACCGCGCCGAGGTAGGTGGTGCGCTGGCCGAGGCTGTTGGTGAGCTCGGTGCGGCCGCGCGCCGGGTACTCGAGGCGCACGTCCTCGGGCCCGGTCTCGCCCTCCGCCGGCAACGCGCCGCGCACCGAGCGGATGCCGCGTCCGGCGGCGTCGTAGGCATAGCTGGCGATGCGTTGGGGTGCGGGCGGGCCGTCGGGCTGGCGGGCGAGCACGCTGATGCCGGTGAGCGCGACCGGGTGGCGCGGGTCCTCGTAGTGGTATGCGCGGGCGGCGGCCCCTCCGCCCGTCGACGCCTGCGGACCGGGGTAGTCGACGCGGACCAGTCTTGTGGCGGCGGTCTTGCGTGCCGTGCGACTCTTTGCGGGTGCCCCGCGCTTGCTGGCCGGGCTCCTGTCGCTGGAAGTCATCTGCCTGCCGTGCAGGGGACCTGGTCCGGCTGTCGCGCCCGCGTGGGTGCGTGTGGGGATCGCGACGCTCTCCTGTGTGAACGAGAAGCGCCCGAGCGGACTGTCGATATGCGCGATGCCATCCGAGCCGTTGCCCCGAGGAGGGTAATGCAGCTGCAGGCTGCGGCCCTGCGGATCGGTGACCTGCACGAGCCGACCCGCCTGGTCGTGGCGCAGCGAGACGAACTCGCCGCTCGGCAGCAGGATCTGGACCAGTCGGCCAGCGTGGTCGAACAGGAGGCTGCGGCCGTCGGGCCAGCGCCAGAGGTATTCGTCGCCGCTGGTGCGGGGGCGGATGCGGATCTCGCCGCGGCTGGGGTCGCGGCTGGCGCAGCGCTGCGGCTCGCCGGGCCGGCGGGCGAAGATCACCCGGGTGCCGTCGGCCTGGAGAATCTCGAGCCGATCGTCGCGGATGTCGAGGCGGGTCTCGTAGGACAGCCGCCAGCCGCTGCCGAGCGCACCGGCATCGCCCAGGCGGGCACGCCAGCTGTTGTAGTGGCGGACGATCTCGAGGCCGAGCACGCCAGGCAGCGCCGGGAGGTCCACCTCCTGCTGGTACTTGTTACCCGAGAGCACGTCGATCGGGTTCCCCGCGCCGAGGTCCTGGCCAGTGGCCGATCCCTGGCTGGCCGGACCGCTGGCGTTGCCGCAGGGGTTGCCGGCGTTGTTGGCGACGCATTGCCCCGCCGCGGGGGGCTCCGGGGCCGCGGGGACCCCCTGTGTGGTGTCCGGTGCGCAGTTCATGGTGATTCCGCACCCGCTCTGCTGGATGCCGCCCAGCGCGACGCCCGATTGCGAGGATGCGGTCCCGGCCGCCAGGCCGGGGCGCACCGAGAGGAAGAGCGCCGCCAGCAGCGCGGTGCCCGCCAGCATCGCACGGTGCCGGCGACCGACTTGCGCGTGCTGGCTTGCGTGCGAGCCGAAAACCGGCTGCCGTCGAACGGGCGTCGTCGGGCAGGAGAGTGCCGATGGGGGCTTGCAGCCAGACGTCGGCGCCGCGATCAGCATTCAGGTTCCTCCTCGGCGGCGTCGGTGTCCTCCGCATCCTCGGTCGGGTCGGCGGTGTCGGCTTCCGGCCCGGTTTCCCCGTCCGATGCCGTGGCGTCGTCCGGCGCCCCGTTCTCCCCGGCCGAGAGCGGTGTTTGCGGTGGCGTGTCTGGGGTGGCTGGGTCGGGCGTGCACAGAGGATCCGTGGGGGTGCAGCCGGGCAAGGGCGTCGCTGCGGGAGCTTGGGAGTCGCCGCCAGCTCTCGTGCGCGGCCGGATCGCATCGTTCTCGATGGCGTCCGACTGCATGCGCAGCGTGACCTGGCTCACCATCGGGATGCGACCGGCCTCGACCAGGCTGCGGCGGAAGGTGTCGTCGTCGTCCGGATCGAGCGTGCGCAGCGCCCAGGTGAAGAATCGTCCGGCGAGGGGAACCTGCTTGGCCGGCGGCAGCCCCCAGGTCACGCGCAGCTTGAGCAGGTTGGCGTCGGCCAGTGTCTGGCCCGAGCGGTTGCTTGCCGGATCCGCGTTGCAGTTCGCGCGGTCCGCGGGACAGCCGAGCACGCCCAGCTGGGCGGATGGAAGCACTCGTGCGCTGGTTTGCAGGCGTTGCGCGGCCGCCGGGCTATGGTAGTCGTCGAAGCTCTCGCGGGTGGGCGAGACGATCTCGATGCGCAGGGCGGTGGCGAGATCGAGCTGGGCGGCGGCGAAGGAGTCGGCGATCTCGGCCAGGTCGCGACCGCCGCCGTAGTAGGAGGTCATCGCGCGTGCAAAGGCGAGGCGCATGCTCGCCAGCCCGGCGTGGGCGACGCTCCCGGCGCGCGCGGCCTCGAAGCTGGCGTAATTGACGATGCTGCGGGCGTGGTAGGCGAGCCCCGTCTGGAGCATGGCCAGTGTGAGCGCAAGCAGGGCAGGCGCGACGATGACGAATTCGGCCGCACCGGCGCCGCGGAGGACGCGGCGTCGGGATCCTGGAAGAGGCCGTCGCTGCGGCGGCAACGGTGGGGGCGGACGCATCATGCGTGGGGCGCGGCACAGATCCGTCGCGCGCTCCGCCCTGGAGCAAGTCCCTCGCGCCGCGCCGCGCCGGGTGCCATCTCGAGCACGGCGGCGGCGCCCAAGCAATGCGCGACCCGCCAGGGCGCGAGCGCCTCGCGCACCGCGAGAACCGTGCCACGCGCGTCGATGAACACCACGTCGATGGCGAAGCCCATCCCGAAGGTGTGGACCGACCAGCAGGGGTCGATCAGCAAGGCCTCGTCGGCGGCGAGGGGGCCGCGTCCGAGCAGGCCGCGGGTGCGTTGCAGGAAGCTGCGGGCGACGAGGACGCGCATGCTCAGAGTCCCATGGTCATGAACTTCACCGCGATCGGAAAGCCGAGCACGATGAAGGTGCAGGGGAAGATGCAGGCGATCAGCGGCAGCAGCATCTTCACCGGCGCCTCCATCGCCGCCTTCTCGGCGCGGGCGAAGCGCTCGGCGCGGCGCTGCTCGCCCTGCGCGCGCAGCATCGGTCCCAGGCTCATGCCCATGTTCTCGGCCTGGATCACGGTGGAGACGAGATTCGCGATCGCCGGTTCGCCGACGCGCTCGGCCAGGCCACGCAGCGCATCGGCGCGCGACTTCCCGGCACGGACGTCGCGCAGCACGCGGTGCAGTTCCTCGCGGAGCGGGCCTGCGGGACCCTTGGCCGCAGCCTGCTGGAGTGCGCCGGTGAGGTTGAGCCCGGCTTCGACGCAAAGAGTGACGAGATCGAGCACGAAGGGGAGCTGCTTGAGCATCAGCCGGCGTCGCGAGCGGATGCGGTCGTCGAGCCAGGACCAGGCGATCAGGATGCCGGCGGCGGCGCCCGCCAGCGCCGGAATCGTCGCGGGCAACCCCCAGGCATGGGCGAACCCGAGGCCGATGGCGAGTCCGCACAGCGCGACGACGGTGCGGTGCGCGAGCAGCTGTGCCGGGGAGATTGTGTAGTCGAGCCCGGCCAGGCGCAGGCGTACGGCAAGCCCTGCCTGCAGGCGTCCCGGCAGCAGCGGAGCGATCAGGTGCGCGATCCAGCGCGTGGGCCACCACAGCAGGCGCAGGAAGCGAGGCGGTGTGTCGAGCCAGGTGCGATCCTCGGGCTGGACCGCACCGACGCTACGCGCGAGCGCAGTGACGATGCCGGCACTGCCGAGGCCGGCGAGCAGGGCCACCGCCGCGATCGCCGTGCGTTCGTCGAGCGCAAGCATTTGAGCGAGGTTCATACGTCGATCGCCACGATGCGCCGGATCAGCAGCACGCCCAGCACCTCGAGCGTGGCGATCACCGCGAGCGTCGCCCAGCCGGGCGGCGAGTGCCACAGGAAGGCCATCGCCTCCGGCTCCATGCGGTCGAGCACCAGCAGCAGCGCGAGCGGCAGCATGCCGACCACCACCGCCTGCAGCTTGCCCTGCGCCGTGAGCGCACCGATCTTCCCCTCCATTGCGAGCTGGCTGCGCACCGTGAGTGCGGCGCGCTCGAGCGCTTCGGCCAGGCTGCCGCCGGTCTCGTTGGCGATCCGCATGGCGGCGATCACGAGGGTCAGCGAGGGCAGGCGCACGCGCTCGGCGAGATGGTCGAGCGCTTCGTCGAGTGGGATGCCGAGGCGGTGCTCGCGCAGGGTGAGGTCGAACTCCTGGGCGATCGGCGGGCGGCCTTCGCGGACGAGTTGCTGCAGCGCCACGGTCATCGACACGCCCGCGCGCAGCCCGCCGGCGATGACCTGCAGCGCGTCGGGCAGCTGCTGCTCGATGAGGGCGAGCCGGCGCCGGCGCAGCAGCCCGAAGGCGAGACGCGGCAGCAGGGCGAGCGCGCCCGCACTGGCGAGCGCGAGCAGCGGCTCGCCGCTTACGAGCCAGGTGCCGACGCTCCCGACCGTGACCGCGAGCAGGTTGAGCACGAAGAGGCGCGCCGGGTCCATGAACAGGAAGAGCTCCTCGAGCTGCAGGTGGGCCTCGGCGGTGAAGCGTTCGCGGTAGCGTGCGAGCGCGTTGCCCGCGATGCGCATCGCCGACCACGCGAGCAGGGCGGACGCGAGTCCGAAGGCGAGGGTGGCCAGCAGCACGGCGGGCGAGGCGGCCAGGGTATTCATGAGCGGCTCCGGTCGAACGGGTGGAGGTCGAGCGCGACGCCCTGGCGGCGCAGTTCTTCGTAGAAGCCGGGGACCGCATCGCAGCCGGTGAAGTGGCCGCCGCCAGGGTCGGCGGCGGAGTCGGCGCCGCGGCGCTCGAAACGGAAGAGTTCCTGCAGCTGGATGCGTCCGCCCTCCATGCCGGTGAGCTCGGTGATGCTGGTGACGCGGCGCGCGCCGCAGGCGAAGCGGGTCTGCTGGACGATGACGTCCACCGCGCTGGCGATCTGCTCGCGGATCGCGGCGAGGGGGAGATCCATGCCGGCCATGAGGACCAGGGTCTCGAGGCGGGCGAGCGCATCGCGCGGGCTGTTGGCGTGCAGCGTGGTCATCGAGCCCTCGTGGCCGGTGTTCATCGCCTGCAGCATGTCGAGCGCCTCGCCCCCGCGACACTCGCCCACCACGATGCGGTCCGGGCGCATGCGCAGCGCGTTGCGCACCAGGTCGCGGATGCTGATCGCGCCGCGCCCTTCCAGGTTGGCCGGGCGCGCCTCCAGGCTCACCAGGTGGCTGTGGCGCAGGCGCAACTCGGCGGCGTCCTCGATGGTGATGATGCGCTCGCCGTCGGGGATGAAGTTCGACAGCAGGTTGAGGAAGGTGGTCTTGCCCGAGCCGGTGCCGCCGGAGACGACGATGTTGCGCCGCTGCTCGACACAGATGCGCAGGAAGCCGGCCATGTCGTGCGAGAGCGAGCCCATGCGCACGAGATCCTCGACCTCGAGTGCCCGACGCGCGAACTTGCGGATGGTCAGCGTCGGCCCCTTGAGGGCGAGCGGCGGGATGATCGCGTTGACGCGCGAGCCGTCGCGCAGGCGGGCATCCACCATCGGCGAGGATTCGTCGATGCGGCGGCCGAGCGGTGCGACGATGCGTTCGATGACGCCGAGCACCGCGCGGTCGCTGGTGAAGGTCGTCGGGTGTGGGGCGATGCGGCCGCCACGTTCGACGAAGATCTGGTCGTAGCGGTTGACCATGATCTCGCTCACCGCCTCGTCGGCGAGCAGGGCCTCGAGCGGTCCGAGGCCGATCGCCTCGTCGAGCACCTCGCGGCACAGCTGTTCGCGGTCCAGGGCCGGCGGCAGCGTGGCCTCGGCGGCGATGATCTCGCGCACGAGCGCGGTGGTCTCGCTGCGCAGTTCGCCGTCCGACATGCGGTTGAGATCGCGCCGACGCAGGTCGATGGTGTCGAGCAGGCGCTCGTGGATGCGCTTGCGCCAGGTGAAGTCCGCGTTCGACGCCAGCGTCGACGGGCGCGGCTCGATCGCTGCGCGCGCCGACGCGTCGGGGGCGGCTTCGACCAGGCCGGCACGCCGATCCGTCGCCGGCGAGGCGGGGGCGGGCGTCGGCTCTGCGGTCGTGGAGGGGGGCCTGCGCGGGGTGCGGAAGAACATTCGGGGCTCCGGTCAGCTGCCGCCGTAGAGGGCGTTCCACGCGGGATCCGCAGGTTCGCGCACCACCGGCGCGGGCTCGGGTGGGGGCGCGAGGGCCTGCTCGGCGCGGTGTTCGAGCAGTTGTGCGCGCGGGTCGAGCAGGCCTTCGCCGGGTTCGAGCAGCCACGGGGTGACGAAGACCACCAGTTCGCTCTCGCGGTTGTTGAAGCGCGTGGAGCGGAACAGGTGCCCGAGGACGGGGACCTCGCCGAGGTAGGGGACGGCGTTCTCGTCGCTCTGCTGTTCGCGCTGCAACACCCCGGAGAGCACCAGGGTCTCGCCGTTGCGCAGGTTGAACTCGGTCTCGGTGCGGCGCGAAAGCAGCCCGGGCACGCCCTGGGCGGCGACGCTGCGGTCGAGCGAGCTGACCTCGGTGCGGATGCGCGCGCGGATGGTGCCGGCGGCGTCGGCGACCGGTTCGAGGATGTTGAGGCGGACGCCGTACTCCTTGAACGTCACGCTCGGCGTGCCGGTGGCGGATGCGACCGGCACGGGGATCTCGCCGCCGGCGAGGAAGCTGGCCTCGCCGCGGTTGCGTGCGGAGAGTCGCGGAGAGGCGAGGATGACCGCGTCTCCCTTCTGCGCGAGCAGGTTGAGCCGGCCGAAGAAGCTGCCGACGAGGGCGGCGTTGGCGGCAAAGGGCGAGACGCGGTCCGCCTCGATCGACACTTCCGAGCGTTGCTCGCCGGTGCCGAGCGTGCGCGTCACCGTGGCGCCGGTGCGGTTGTCGTGGTACAGGTCGCCGATCACGCCGATGCCGAGCAGCGGCTTGCCCTGCGTGGTCCAGTCGATGCCGAGGTCGCGCAGGCCGCTGCGGCTGATCTCGACGAAGCGCACGTCGAAGGCGAACATGCGGTCCAGGCCGACGCGGCTGGTGAAATCGATGAGCTGCGGAAAGCGCTTGGCGAGCTCGGCCACCTTGTCGCGCTCGGCGTCGCTGAGGCCTTCGCCCTCGATGACGACGTTGTCGCCGATGGTGCGCGTGCGCAGCCGCGGGACGTCGTGCAGGAAGCCCTGCAGGTCGCGTGCGATGCGGGCGGTGTCGGTCTGGCGGACGGTGATCTTGATGCGCTGGCTGCGGCCCGAGCGGGACCACACCTGCAGCATGGTGTCGCCCGGCCCGTTGGCGATGAGCAGGATCTCGCGCTCGTCGAGGACCGCGGCGGAGAGCACCTTGGCGTCGCCGACCGCGAGGCGCTGCGCGTCGCGCTGGGGCAGCACGCGCGTCTCGCCGGCGAACATCTGGATCTCGTGGACGACCGGCAAAGCCGCGCGGCCGGCCTCGATCGGCACGCTCGCCGGTGGCCGGACCGGCGGCGCAGGCAGGGCGAGGACTGGCGCGCCGAGGAGCAGGGTGGCGCACAGCAGGCTGCGGAGAGGCCCGCGGAGGCCCACGGGGTGGATCGGATCAGTCCGGGTCATGGGCGGGCTCTGCTCGCGGGGCGGGGCGGGAAAGGGGAGAAGAGGTCGGGATCAGTGCGGGGTTCTCGACGCCGCCGTAGATGACGGGTACGCCACCGGCCGTCGGCGCGGGTGCGAGTCCGAGCAGGGCGAGTGCATCGGTGCGCAGCAGTGGCGCCGTGCGAATGTCCTGGGGATTGCGCAGCACCGCGGTCAGGCGGGCCAGTGCGCGTGCGGCGACGAGCCGGGTCGCCTCTTCCTCCGATAGATCCAGGGTCAGGGTGCCGAAGGTGCCGCCGAGGGGATCGCCCGCGCCAACGTCCTCGCCCGGCCGGGTTCGGCTCCCGGTCGCGAGCACGCGTACGCCTTGCAATAGGGGCATGGTCAGGTGCTGCTTGTCGCGCTGAACGGTCGCGAGCAGGTCGATGCGATCGCCCGGGCGCAGCAGGCCCGAGAGCGAGCTGGTCTCATCGACCGGGATCGTGGTCGCGCGTCGACCCGGGGCGAGGTGCGCGGAGAGGCTGGCGGGGCGCCGCTCCTCCAGCTGCGACCACACCAGCGGCTCGCCGCCGCGGGCCGGCTGGGCGAGCACCGCGCCCGCGGCGCGCTCGAACTGCTCGGGCGTGATCGCGCTCGAGTGCAGCCATTCGACCGGGACTTCGCGGATGGCGACGAGGTCGTGGGTGAGGGGGGTCCCGACCGCGAGGTCCGTCTTGGCGACGACCGCACGACCCATCTGGCCTTGCTGGCGCAGTTCGATCTCGCTGGCGCGCTCTTCGAGGTAGCGTGCGGCGAGCCATGCGGCACCCAGGCCGAAGAGGGTGGCGACGGCAAGAATGATCAGGTTGCGGGGGACTCTCTTGGGCATGAGCGGGTCAGATGGGGAGTGAAATGCTGCTGAGAAAGCGCGCGAAGCCGGTCGCCACGGCCTCGGCAAAAAAGAGGACGAGCGGCTTGCCATCGAATGCCGGAAGCGCGAAGACGCCGAGCACGATGGAGAGGATCAGCAGATGCTCGGTCATCGCCTGGCCGCGCAGGTGTGGGATCTGCCTCATCGCCCGTCCTGCACGCCGTGGTCGATCATCTGCAGCGTCACCGTCGTCCCGCTGCCGTGGCGGGTGACGGTCGCGACCGCCTCGCGGCCGCGGGCGCCGAACCAAAGTCCAAGGCCTTCCAGGCCGGGCCGGGTGACCGGGACACGGCGCTCGAGCGCGAGACCGAGGATCGAAAGCTCGCGTACGAGGCGGGCCGCAGCCCAGGAGGGCGAGGATTCGTCGTGCCAGACCAGGATGCGTGCCCGGCGACCGCCATCGTTCGTCTCGAGATCGGTGCTGAGCAGGCTGTCCGCTGGCCGGCCTGGAGCTGGCGACGCGGGGGCCGCGGCGAGTGAGAGATCGGACTCGGACAGGGTGCCCTCGGTGCACGGGGACAGCGCTGCCCGGCATGGACGCAGGCGCAAGGTGCGCAAGGCCGTGCCCTGCTTCCAGGAAAGGATCTCCCAGTCGTCGATGCGCGCGGTCAAGGGCTTGCCCTCGACCGCTTTCTGGTAGAAGGCGCGCACGCCGGCTGGCGAGGTCTCTGCCTCGAACTGGCGGATTCGGGTCGGCACGCCGTGGACGCGGGCGTCGTCGATTACCGGCGTGATGCGGGCTCCGGCCAAGGGCGGCAAGGGTTCGGGCAGGGCGGCTCCGGCGTGGGGGCCGGCCAGCAGGGTGAAGGCGACCCACAGGCCTGCGAGCGCGCCATGATCCCGCCCTTGGGGGCGGGGATTGGAGGTCGGGTGAGGCGAAGCAACTCGCGCTGGCATGTTCAGCACCCTTCTTCGAGACGGTCGCAAGGCAGGATCTCGGCTTCGACGCGTCCGACCTCGATCGCCTCGTCGAGCACCAGCGGTGGCAGGACGCGCCCGACCGTGTTGCCGATCAGCGCCAGCGGCTGGATCGGGTAGGCGAGCGGGCCGGCGTCTTCGATCCGGCGGGCGTACTCGGCCGAACCCGCCGCCGACCAGTTGTGCCCGAGCAGGACCTGATGACGATGGATCGTCAGCCCCAGCGTGTCGAAGGGCGCCAGGCCGGGGACGTTGCGTGGAGACACGCGGATCGTTCCGGTGTATTCCGTGCCGGCGGGCAGGTCGAGCCCGAGCGATCCGGCGAGCAGGGCCGATGCGGGTGCAGTGTCGGTGTGCGAGCCGAGCTCGACGCCGACCCGGCTGGCCGGATCGCTGAGGAGGTGTTCGCCGCGATGATCGGTCCACAACGGGTTGGCCGGACGTCCGCTTGCGGTGGCGTCGGCGGGCCGGCTGAGGATCGGTGCCGCGCTCGGCGAAAAGATGCGCTCGCGGACCTGGGCGGCGAGCGCCTCCGCCGTGGGTGTGCGCCGGGCAGGGCCCGTGATCGCGGTCTCGAAGGCCACGTAGCGTGCGGCCTGCTCGGTGGTGTGGGCGAGGTCGAGATACTTGCCGAGCAGGGGCAGGCTCATGAAGAGCGGCACGAGGACCAGGGCGAGCACGAGGAACTCGGTCGTCGACTGGCCGCTTTCTGCTGGGCGCGCAATCGCGAGGAGCAAGTGGCGGGGCTTCATGGCAGCGCCATCCCTTCCTGCCGCCCGGCGGCCCAGGCACGGTCCGTCGGGGTCACGGCGGTGAGCCTGGCATGCCAGTAAGGACTGTACAGGCTCGCCCGCTCGGTCTTGTGGTCGCTGCGCGCCGCGGGACGCTCGAAGAAGACCTCGGCGCGCGCCATCGCGGCGAGGTGGCCGCCGGGGGCGGTCGCATCGAACGCACGCAGGTTTCCCTGCGGTTGCACGCTGCCGATCCCCCCGGAGCCGCGCAGCCTATGGCGTGCCTTGGCGACGTGGACGGTCACGCCGGAGCGGTGATCCGCGGTGGCGGAGAGGTCGCGCAGTTCGCGGGTTTCCGGCAGCCCGCTGAAGCGCGCTGCCCCCGCGTCGACGATCGCAGGCTCGGCCAGCCTCAGCGTCGTGATCGGATTGCTCGTGTAGGTGTTGCCGTGATGGCCCCGCCGCGCATCGGCTTCCTCGTCGCCTGCGAAGCTCGCACCGCCCCAGGCGAGCGGCGTGCGACGCCAGCGCCAGCGCCAGCGCTTCATCCGCTGGCCCTGGTGTTCGAGCGTGTCGAGCGCGCGCCATTCGTCGTAACCGATCAGCTCGGTGCCGCCGCGTCGCTTGAGTTCGACCTTGCGCTGCAAGGGCGGGAGGTTCAAGCCGCGGATCGACCACACGCGCTCGCGGGTGAAGGCGTCGCGGGAGCGTAGCGTGACGTCGGCGATCCGTTCGCGCGCATCTCCTTGCGCGGAGTCCCTCGCCATGGCGCGGGTCAGGTTGCGGAAGTCGTGGCTGATCGGGTTGATCGAGGCCTGCATGTCGGGGTCGATCCGATGCACGAATTCGTTTGCGAACCCGGCCTGGGCGATGCCCGTGTCCAGGCTCGCGTGCATCACGCGCTGCGAGAGCGACAGCGCGTTCGCGACTGCGTCGTGGGCGGTTGCGATCGCGCCCAGCGCGGTATCGAGGCCCTCCACGATGGCACGCAGCGAGCCGCCGCTCCCGACGTCCAGGTAGGCGCTGCCATTGACCCCGGCGAGCAGTTGCAGGAGCCGCGGGTACTCGCCGGGCTTGTACAGCCAGCTCATGGCCACCTGGTTCAGGGCGGGAGCGCTCCCGACCGCCGTCTCGAAGTAGTGCATCCACGAGATCAGGCTGATCGCCTGCGCGATCGCGACCTCGTTGGCGACGATGGCCCGGTTGGTGTACGCGTCGTAGTTGAGCGCGCGTGCCTCGAGAGTGGCGACGCTCCAGGCGGTGGCGTCGGCGGCATTGGTGAGGCGCAGCTTTTCGTCCACCGTCCTGCCGCCGTTGAACATCAGCAGCAGCACGGCCGCGGTGGCGAAGACGAAGAAGAGCCCGAGCACCAGCGCCTGGCCGCGCTGCGGGGCCGCCCCGGGCGAGTGCCTTCCGACACCGGGGCGCGGGAACACGACCATGCGGGTGCGCTCGGGGAGGCTGTAGCGGCGGGCCGAACTCAGCGGCCCGCGTTGCCGGTGTAGGTGTCGAGCGTGCGGGCCGTGTTGGCCTCGGTCGCCGCCTTGCCGGCCGCGGTTTGCGCGGCGCTCTTGGCAGTGCCGCCGTCCTTGCCGGCGATCTCGGTGGCGATCGCGGCGGTCTGGTTGCGCACCGTCTGTCCGAAGTATTGATAGACCGCGATCGCTCCGACTGCGATCAGCGCCACGATGATGATGTACTCGGTCATGCCTTGACCGCGCTGCTGCCCGAGTCCGCTGCCTGCCGCCATGATCGCCTCCCGCCGGTAAATGATGAAGAAATAATGACAAACGGGATGGGTCGAGTCAATATGCAAATAAGATTCCTTGCGCAGCGTCGCCGGGGGGGGTAAACGCGAAAGCCCGCTGCAGGGCATGCAGCGGGCTTCCATGGAGCGGCTTCGTCCGGTGCCGGCTCAGCGCGCGATCGGCTTGTAGCGGATGCGCCTGGGCTTGGCGCCTTCCTCGCCCAGACGCTTCTTCTTGTCTTCCTCGTATTCCTGGTAGTTGCCCTCGAAGAAGAACCACTGCGAGTCGCCCTCGGCCGCGAGGATGTGGGTGCAGATGCGGTCGAGGAACCAGCGGTCGTGCGAGATCACCAGCGCGCAGCCGGCGAACTCCAGCAGCGCGTCTTCGAGCGCGCGCAGGGTCTCGACGTCGAGGTCGTTGGACGGTTCGTCGAGCAGCAGCACGTTGCCGCCCTGGATCAGCGTCTTGGCCAGGTGCAGGCGGCCGCGCTCGCCGCCCGACAGGTTGCCGACGATCTTCTGCTGGTCGCCGCCCTTGAAGTTGAAGCGGCCGATGTAGGCGCGGCTGGGCATCTCGAAGCGGCCCACGGTGAGCACGTCGGCGCCGTCGGCGATGGCGTCGAACACGGTCTTGTCGTTGGCCAGGCCCTCGCGGGTCTGGTCGACCGCGGCGATCTTCACCGTGGCGCCGATCTCGACCGTGCCCGAGTCCGGCTTGTCGCGGCCCTCGATCATCTTGAACAACGTCGATTTACCGGCGCCGTTGGGGCCGATGATGCCGACGATGGCGCCCGGCGGGATGGCGAAGCTGACGTTGTCCATCAGCAGCTTGTCGCCGAAGGCCTTGCTGACGCCGTGGAACTCGATGACCTTGTCGCCGAGGCGCTCGCCGGGCGGGATGAAGATCTCCTGGGTCTCGTTGCGGCGCTGGTATTCGACGCTCGCCATCTCCTCGTAGCGGGCGAGGCGGGCCTTGGACTTGGCCTGGCGCGCCTTGGGGTTGGAGCGCGCCCACTCCAGTTCGGTCTTCATCGCCTTCTGGTGCGCGGCTTCCTGCTTGGCCTCCTGCGCCAGGCGGTCGCCCTTCTGCTCGAGCCAGGACGAGTAGTTGCCCTTCCAGGGGATGCCGTGGCCGCGGTCGAGCTCAAGGATCCACTCGGCGGCGTTGTCGAGGAAGTAGCGGTCGTGGGTGACGGCGACCACGGTGCCGGGGAAGCGGGTGAGGAACTGCTCGAGCCACTCGACCGACTCGGCGTCGAGGTGGTTGGTGGGTTCGTCGAGCAGCAGCATGTCGGGCTTGGACAGCAGCAGCTTGCACAGCGCGACGCGGCGCTTCTCGCCGCCGGAGAGCTTGCCGATCACGGCGTCCCAGGGCGGCAGGCGCAGCGCGTCGGCGGCGATCTCCATCTGGGTCTCGACGTCGTTGCCGGCGGTGGCGAGGATGTTCTCGTACCTGGCCTGTTCCTCGGCGAGCTTGTCGAAGTCCGCGTCGGGCTCGGCGTAGGCGGCGTAGACCTCTTCGAGCTTCTGGCGCGCCTCCATGATCTCGCCGAGCGCGGACTCGACCTCTTCCTTGACCGTCTTGGCGGGGTCGAGCTCGGGCTCCTGCGGCAGGTAGCCGATGCGCTGGCCGGCGAGCCACTGCACCTCGCCGTCGTACTCCTTGTCCACGCCGGCCATGATGCGCAGCACGGTCGACTTGCCCGAGCCGTTGAGGCCGAGCAGGCCGATCTTGGCGCCGGGGAAGAAGGAGAGGGAGATGTCCTTGATGATCTGACGCTTGGGCGGAACGATCTTGCTCACGCGCAGCATCGACATGACGTATTGGGCCACTACGGGTACCTCGTTGACGGTGTTCGGTGGGGCGGAAAAGGGCGGAGTCTACCCGAGTGGGCAGCGGCCGGCACGCATGGAGCTTGCCGCTAGCCGATTGGGGTATTACGCTGAGGCGACGTGTAAGAAATACAGGAAGGAGAGAATCGAGATGCACACCACACTGACGAGCAAGGGGCAGGTGACGATCCCCAAGCACATCCGCGACGCGCTGCATCTCGAGCCCGGATGCGCGATCGAGTTCCGCATCAATCGCGAGGGCGAGGTCGTCCTGACGCGCCCCGGTGAACTGCGAGACGAGGCTGATCGCTTCGAGCGCCTGCGCGGCAAGGCCGACGTCAAGTGGCGCACGGACGACCTGATGGCCTTGCTGCGTGGCGACGACTGATGCTGCTGGTCGACACCAATGTGCTGATCGATGTGCTGGAAGACGACCCGCGCTGGGCAGATTGGTCCATCGACATGCTGCGTCGGCAGTCGCAAGTGCATCGACTTGCGATCAATCCCATCATCTACGCCGAACTTTCCTTGACCTTCTCGACCGTCGAGGCGCTGGAGGAGGCGGTCACCGATTTCGGCGTCGAAGTCGTCGAGATCCCCAGGCCGGCGCTCTTTCTCGCGGGCAAGGCCTTCGTCGCCTATCGCCGTAACGGCGGCCAGCGGACCAACGTTCTGGCCGATTTCTTCATCGGTGCCCATGCCGCGGTCGAAGGCTGGCCAATCCTGACGCGCGATCCGCGCAAGTATCGGCAGTATTTTTCGTCGGTCGAACTCGTGGCGCCTTGAGGCGTGCAGGGGCCTCCGGTGGCCTTTACTGCGTCAGAGCGTCCGGCACCAAGCTCGAGAGATGGGCAAGCAAGCTGTCGTCAGAAGTGGCGTATGTCTCGTTGGAGCCACACCGGTGCCTCGTGCGTTCAGCGTCGTGCCGCCGCTCGATAGACTGCGCTGCGCTCCCGCTTGCCGACAGCGACCACCACCACGATGAGTTCTTCGTCCCGAACTTCGTGGAACAGCCGATAGCCCACGCTGCGCAGCTTGATCTTGTAGCGGTCGGGGTGTCCGCTCAACCTGGCGGCCGGCACACGGAGCGCGTCCAGGCGTTCGGCGAGCTTGTTCTTGAACTGTTCGCGGATGCTTCCATCGAGCTTGCGCCACTCGGCCAAGGCCTCGTCGACGAAGCCCAACTCACAAGTCATCGAGGCTCACCTTGACGACCGGCTGGCCAGCGCGGGCATCGGCGAGCGCGTTCAGTTCAAGATCTTCCAGCCGTTCCATCATCTCTTCGAACACCTTTGCGGGAACGCAGTAGAAGGCGGGGGCATTGCGGTTGAGGATCGCAACCGGGAAGCCTTCCCCGGCAGCGACCGTGCCCATGGGGTTTTTCTTGAGTTCGGAAACGCTTGCGGTCGTCTCGACCAGTATCTGATGTGCCATTTTGAGCGTCCTGAAGACCGGATACGAGTACGTAGAATAGAACTTGAAGTGGAGGATGCGACTCCGCGGAGAGGGCCCGGTTTTCGCACTCGAGCGCTTCCTCCACGTCTGAGCCGGGACGCGGATGTGGTCTAAAGAATCCCCTCGATGTCCTTCACCAACTCGTCCGGCGTGGTCGTCGGCGCGTAGCGTTCGATGTGCTGCCCATCCCGGCTCACCAGGAACTTGGTGAAGTTCCACTTGATCGCCTCGGTGCCGAGGATGCCCTTGGCGTGCTGTTTCAGGTACTTGTACAGCGGATGCGCGCCGTCGCCGTTGACTTCGATCTTGGCGAACATCGGAAAAGTCACGCCGTAGTTCTTCGCGCAGAAGGCGCCGATCTCCTCCGCGCTGCCGGGTTCCTGCGCGCCGAACTGGTTGCAGGGGAAGCCGAGCACGACCAGGCCGCGGTCCTGGTAGGTCTGGTGGAGCTTCTCCAGCCCGGCGTAGTGCGGGGTGAGGCCGCACTGGCTGGCGGTGTTGACGATCAGCAGGACCTTGCCGGCGTATTCGCCGAGGGTGGTCGTGCCGCCGGCGAGGCGTTCGACCGCGATGTCGTACAGGGGCGAGCTCATGGGGTGGGTCTCCGTGCGTGGCGTGGATGCGGGCCCGCGGCATGGCGGGCGTCGCGTGCTTGGAGCCGCGCCGGCCACGGCAAGTTTCCGCCGTGCCGGGGGATTCAGCTGTGACGGTCCAGGAAGCGCTCGATCTCGCGCGCGTGTGCGGGGCGGGCGATCAGGTTGCCCTGCAGCTGGTGGCAGCCGTGCATCTGCAGGAAGGCGCGCTGGGCCTCGGTCTCCACGCCTTCGGCGATCGCCTCCAGCCCGAGGCTGTGGGCCATGCCGACGATGGCCGCGGCGATCTTGCCCTCGGCACCATCGCTGCCGATGTCGCCGACGAAGCTGCGGTCGATCTTGAGCGCATTGACCGGAAACTGGCGCAGGTAGTTGAGCGAGGAGTAGCCGGTGCCGAAGTCGTCGATCGACAGCCGCACGCCCATCTCGCGCAGGCGCACGAGGGTGCGGATGGTGCGATCGACGTCGCGCATCAGCATGGTCTCGGTGAGCTCGAGCTCGATCAGGCCGGGCGCGAGGTGGTGGCGCTCGATGGCCGCGGCCACGGTCGCGACGATGTCGGGCTGGGCGAGCTGGTGCGCCGAGAGGTTCACGGCGAGCGGCGGCACGTCGAAGCCGGCGTCGAGCCAGGCGCGCTGCTGGCGGCAGGCTTCCTCGAGCACCCACTGGCCGATCGGCACGATCAGGCCGGATTCCTCGGCGAGCGGGATGAACTGCCCCGGCGCGACCATGCCGAGCTCGGGATGCTGCCAGCGCAGCAGCGCCTCGAAGCCGCCGAGGCGGCCGTCGGCGGCGCTCACCTTGGGCTGGTAGTGCAGCAGCAGTTCGCCGCGCTCGGCGGCGCCGCGCAGCTGGTGCTCGAGCAGCAGGCGGCCGAGCGAGCTGGTGTTCATGTCCTCGGCGTAGAACTCGAAGGCGTTGCGCCCGGCCTCCTTGGCGCGATGCATCGCGGCATCGGCGTTGCGCAGCAGGGTCGATTCGTCGCTGCCGTCGCGCGCGAAGAGGGCGATGCCGATGCTCGCCGTGATGCTGATCTCGTGCTCGCCGAGCCGGCACGGCAGGGCGATGGCGTCGAGCAGCCTGCGTGCGGTGTCGGCAGCGACGTCGGCGGTGGTGGCGTCGGGCAGCACGATGACGAACTCGTCCCCGCTCAGGCGCGCGAGGGTGTCGGTGTCGCGCAGCACGCGCCGGCAGCGCGCGCAGACCTCCAGCAGCAGGCTGTCGCCGCGCTCGTGGCCGAGGGTGTCGTTGATCGTCTTGAAGCGGTCGAGGTCGAGCAGCAGCACCGCGGCGCCGCGACCGTCGCGCCGCGCCTGCAGCAGGGTCTGGCCGAGGCGGTCGTTGAGCAGCGCGCGGTTGGGCAGGTTGGTGAGCGGATCATGGTGGGCGAGGTGCAGGATGCGCGCCTCGGCCTCCTTGCGCTCGGTGATGTCGGAGAAGATGCCGATGTAGTTGCACGGCCTGCCTTCCTCGCCGTTGCCCTCGCCCTGCACCGCGGTGATCGACAGCCACTCGGGGTAGATCGAGCCGTCGCGGCGGCGATTCCACAGCTCGCCCTGCCACTTGCCGCGGCTGGCGAGCGTGGACCACATGCGGCGGTAGAAGCCGGCGTCCTGGCGGCCGGAGTTGAGCAGCGCGGGCGAGCGCCCCACGACCTCCGCCGGGCTGTAGCCGGTGATGCGCGAGAAGGCCGGGTTGGCGGCGATGATGCGGCTGTGCGCGTCGGTGATCAGCATGCCCTCGCTGGCGTTGGTGAACACGGTGGCGTAGAGGCGCAGCTCGGCCTCGGCGCGACCGAGCGCGGCGGCGTGCTCCTGCAGGTCGGCGTGGGCCTGGGTGACGCTGAGCGAGACCTTGCGCAGGCGCAGCGCGGTGAGCAGCAGGTAGGCGCCGAGCGCGAGCGCGGCGAGCACCAGCAGCACGCGCTGGCGGTGCATGCGGGTCTGCGAGGCGGAATAGCCGTCGGTGTAGCTCTCGACCAGGCGTTCGCCCTCGCGCGCCGTCTGCTGGGCGAGGAGCTGGCGCAGCAGGCGGTCGGCCTCGGCCTCGGTCCTGGTCTCTGTGTCGGCGCCGTTCTGCGGCGGCGCGTCGAGGAGCACGCGCAGCGCGCCGATCGTGGCGCGCTTGTCGGCCTGCAGGGTGGCGTAGTGCCCGAGCTGGCGGTGCACGGCGGCCGTCTCGCTGTCGGTGAGGAAGTCGGGAACGCGGCCGAGGTCGCCGATCAGCGCTTCCATGCGCGCGAGGTGGGCGTCCGCCCCCTGCCAGTCCCCGGCGAGCCCGAGCCGGCGGGCGAGCGCGGCGGCGTCGAGCTCGGCATCGACCTGGCGGATCTCGCGCAGGTCGCGCGCGTAGCGCAGGTGCTCGTGTGCCGAGCTGGTGCCGGCCTCCACCACGATCCAGCCCAGCCCGGCGAGGCCGATCAGCGCGAGCACGAGCAGGCGGATGCTGCTCGTCGTCTGCAGCAGCAGCGCGAAGGCGGCGCGCGTCACGCTCCCTGCTCCGGGGCGTGGTGCCGGAGGACACGGAGCGAGTCGGAAATCGGAGAAAGCGAGGAGGGCAGGGCGAGCACGGGCGGATGCTAGCGGCGCGCTCTGTCCTGGAATTGATCTAGATCAAAGGTTGCGCGATAGGACACGCGGATCGGGCGTGCCGATCCACTGTCCGCAAGGTCTCTCCCGCCCAGACCTCATTTCTCCACGAAGGCACGCTCGATCACGTAGTCGCCGGCCACGCCGATGCGCGGCGACATCGTGAAGCCGAGCCCGTCGAGCAGGTCGCAGCAGTCCTTGTTCATCGCCTGGCTGCCGCAGATCATCACGCGGTCGCGCGCGGGGTCGAGCGCCGGCAGGCCGATGTCGGCGAAGAGGCGGCCGGATTCGATGACGTGGGTGATGCGGCCGGTGTTGCGGAAGGGCTCGCGGGTCACCGTCGGGTAATAGACGAGCTGCTCGCGCACCTGATCGCCGAAGTATTCGTGCTGCGGTAGCTCGCGGGTGATGAAGTCGGTGTAGGCGAGCTCGGAGACGAAGCGTACGCCGTGCACCAGCACCACCTTCTCGAAGCGCTCATAGGTCTCCGGATCCTGGATCACGCTCAGGAAGGGCGCCAGCCCGGTGCCGGTGGCGAGCAGGTAGAGGTTCTTGCCCGGTTTGAGGTCGTGCAGCACCAGCGTCCCGGTGGGCTTCTTGCTCACCACGATCGGGTCGCCCGGGCGCAGGTGCTGCAGGCGCGAGGTGAGCGGGCCGTCGGGCACCTTGATGCTGAAGAACTCCAGATGCTCCTCGTAGTTGGGGCTGGCGATGCTGTAGGCGCGGGTCAGCGGCTTGCCGCCGACGTCGAGCCCGATCATCACGAACTGGCCGTTCTCGAAGCGCAGCCCGGGGTCGCGGGTGGTGCGGAAGCTGAAGAGGGATTCGTTCCAGTGATGGACGCTGAGGACGCGTTCGGTGGCGAGGCTGCTCATGGTTGCGGGTCTCTGCAGGCTGCGTGAGGTGGGAATGGGGCGATTCTAGGTCGTTCTCTTTACCTGTATCGTGGATAATCTTCATATCCTTAATCGACGTAATCGATATGCGATTCACCCTCCGCCAGATCCAGGTCTTCGTCGCGGTGGCCCGCGCCGAGAACGTCTCCCTCGCCGCCGAGAGCCTCGCACTGTCGCAGTCGGCGGCGAGCGCGGCGCTCGCCGAGCTGGAGAGCCGGTGCGCGCAGCCGCTCTTCGACCGCCACGGCAAGCGCCTGCGCATCAACGAACAGGGCAGCCTGCTGCTGCCGCATGCGGTCGAGCTGCTCGACCGCGCCGCCGAGTTCGAAGGCCGCATGCGCGGCGAGCAGGGTCTCGGCCCGCTGCGCGTGGGGGCGACGCTGACCATCGGCAACTACCTGCTGCCGCTGATCGTGTCGGATTTCCTCCAGGCCCACCCGGAGAGCCGCGTGCATCTGCAGGTGCGCAACACCGCGACCATCGCCGAGCGTCTGCTGCATCACGAGATCGACCTCGGCCTGGTCGAGGGGCAGGTGGTCGATGCCGAGTTGCACACCGAGCCCTGGGTGGAGGACGAGCTGGTGGTGTTCTGCGCGCCGGGGCATGCGCTGGCGACACGCGGGCGCGCGCGCGTGGATGAACTCGCGGGGCAGCCGTGGATCCTGCGCGAGCGTGGCTCGGGTACGCGCGAGACCTTCGATCGCGCGCTGCGTCATCACCCTGGCGGGGTCGTGCCGCGGCTCGAGCTCGAGCACACCGAGGCGATCAAGCGCGCGGTGGAGAGCGGCCTGGGCCTGGGTTGCCTGTCGCGGCTGGCCTTGCGCGACGCCTTGCGGCGCGGCAGCCTGGTGGCGGTGGAGGTGCCCGAGCTCGACCTGCGCCGGCGTTTCAGCTTTGTCTGGCATCGCGGCAAATACCACGGCGCCGCGCTGCGCCGCTTCGTCGAGGACTGCCGTGCCTTCACCGCCGGCGCCCGCCGCAGCGACGAGATTCCGCTGCCGCCGGTTGCCTGAGCCCCGCATTCGCGCCTTCCGGCGCTCCTACAGAAACCGGCGCGGCGACGATGTGCGCGCAGGAGAACCGCCG
>ERZ795053.2176-NODE-2176-length-24062-cov-10.185779_pt1 | contig 24062 bp, 19 predicted proteins | sample MGYA00375137_ERZ795053 | MGnify/ENA primary metagenome ERZ795053 (study PRJEB30182, sample SAMN05720284) | activated sludge metagenome | isolation source: Anaerobic digester | place: Hong Kong | collected 2014-12-17 ...
AACACGCGCTGGCTCCAACGGCCGTCACGACATTGCACTGTGTCCGGTAACGTCCAGAGATCAATTTGGAGCGGGGTGACGACGCTGCTGCCGGAAGGCGGCGTGGCCTCTTCCGGCGCGGCGTCGGTATAGGTGAAGACAGGCAGTTCGCTCGGGTCGCCTGTCCATTGCAGCAATGGTTGAAAGATAAAACCGGCCACGTCGCCGTTGCCCACAAACAGCCAGTTGCGCACTTCGGCTCGGCCCAACACCTGCACTTCCTCGCCGGCGGCGACCACAGCCAGTTCCAGGCTGTTGGCCTGCGGGCTGGCGAAGATGGAGGCGTCCTCTTTGGCCAGGGCTACGTCCGGGGGCAAATCGGTGGGCGCGGCCGTTGGCGGCACGGCCGTGGCGGTGGGCGGCACGGCCGTTGGGGTGCGGCTGGGAATGGCGGTGGCGGTGGCTGGCACGGCCGTTGGCGTGGGGCTGGGAATGGTGGTGGCTGTGGCCGTTGGTTGAAGGACAGCCGCCATTACCGTGGCTGTCGGCGTTGCCGGGCTGCTGTCCGGACGGCCGCGGGCCAACCAAAAGCCGCCAAGGAGGCAGATGACCACGAGCGGGACGGCATAGATCAGGCGGCGCTGCCAGGTTGTCTGCTGCTGGCGCTGCTGTTGCTGGCGTTGGGCCTGGTCAATCACGCCGTTGCCGTCGGGGTAGTCCGGGTCGATGGCCTGGATTTGCGCCCAAAAATCGAGCGCCGTTTGGGGATCATGGGCGGATACGGCCGTTTGTGCCTGCGCATACAGATCGGCGCACAAGCCGGCGCGCGCCTGGCGGGCTACCTGCAGGCGGTCGGTGTAGGCCAATTGGTCGCGCTGTGATTCGATGACCTGCCAGGCGGCCAGGGCGGCAGGATAATCTGCCCGCTCCAGGGCTGCAACGGCCTCGTCGTACTGCTGATCCAGGCTGGCTTGCAGGCTGGCGGTTTTTTGCGCCTGCCGGATTTGCGTTTCCAGGTGGGCCAGATGGGGCCAGTCCTGGTTTAGATTGTGGAGTTGGCCGACCAGCGCCTGGCTGTCGTCGAAGCGGCCGGCCTGAAAAAGACCCAGAGCCTGCTCGTAGAGACGGGTTTGGGCAGCCTGGCGCAGGCGGGTAACCTGCTCCGGCGCAAAATCGGCCCCGGTGCGTTCCAATTCTTCCAGCTTTTCCAGGCAGTCGAGGTCGTCGTGGTTGGCCAGGGCTGTTTCGGCTTGCTGCAGCAGGCGCGATAGATGTTCCCATTGGCGTTCGCCCAGCGGCCCGGTGGATTTTTGGATCTCCAGCCCGATGGATTGCAGCGCCGTGGCCATTTCGGTGGCCGATTGGTAGCGGTGGTCCGGGTCTTTGGCCATGGCCGTGAGGACGATGGAGGTGAGGGCGTCGGGCACGGCCGTCAGGCGGCCCTTCATGCCGGGGACCGGTTCGTTGAGGTGTTTGGCCATGATTTCAGCGCTGCTGCCGCCGGTAAACGGGGGTTCGCCGATCAGCATCTCGTACAGCATCACACCCAGGGCATAAATATCGGCACGGTGGTCCACGTCGTGGCCCTGAATTTGTTCGGGTGACATGTAGCGGGCGGTGCCCAGGGCTTCCTGGTCGTCGCTTTCGGGAACGCGGCCGAGGAGTTTGGCGATGCCAAAATCCATCAGCACCGGCGCGCCCAGGCGATTGACCATGACGTTGGCCGGTTTGAGGTCGCGGTGGACCATGCCGCGCTGGTGGGCATAATCTACCGCCAGACACAAGTCGGTGAGGAGGCGAATGCACTGAGCGGGCAGCATGTGGCTGTGTTCGTCGCGCAGGGTCTGGAGTTTTTGGGCCAGCGTTTCGCCTGGAATGTACTCCATCACCATGTAGTAAATGCCGTTTTCGTGGTCAAAATCGTGGACCTGGACGATGTTGGGGTGGCGCAGGTGGGCAACGGCCGTTGCTTCTTGCTCGAATCGCTGAATGAACTGCGGGTTTTCGGTCAGGTGGGGATGAATGATTTTGACGGCGACGGTGCGCTGCAGGTTGGGGTCAGTGGCCCGGTAGACGGTGGACATTCCCCCACGACCGAGCAGGGATTCGATGTGATAACGGCCGTTGAGCGTGTAGCCAATCCAGCTTGAGGGTAATTGCACCATACCAATATTCCCTTATGATTATAGCATAATGAATCGCACCTTTTTCCATTTCCACAAATTGGGGTATCGGCGCAATCCATTTGGCGCATTAACGGCGGAAGAATGGGCCGACGTGGCGGTGCTGCCCGGCGTAACTGTGCCACTGCTTCTTTCGTCGGTAGGCCACTGGCAGATTTTGGGACCACAGGGCTGTGGCAAAACGACAAGCCTGTTGGGTTTGCAGGGGCACTTTGCCCATCATGGGTGGCGAGCCGGGTACGAGTATTTGCCCGAGGGCCAGAGCTGGTTTGCCAGCGATCCGGGTGAAATGGATTATTTCTTGCTGGATGAAGCGCAGCGGCTGCAGCGGCGCGAACGGCGGCGGCTGCTAGATCTCGTCCGCCAGGGTGGGTTCCGGCTGATTGTGAGCAGCCATGAGGATTTGACGCCGGTATTTGCCCGTGCAAACGTACCGCTGTCGACTGTATCGCTGACGACGCAGGTGTCGCCGGAGCATTACCAGGCGGTGTTGGTGAAGCGGCTGAATTATTTTGCCTTGCCGGGCGTGCCGCAAGTGACGTTGGGGGAAACGGCCGTGCACTTTTTGTATGAGACGTTTGGCGAAAACCTGCGGGAGGCTGAGTACTTTTTATACGAGGTGTGGCAGCGGCAGGAAACGGCCGTGGAAATAAGCGGCGAACAACTGGCAGACTACTATCGAAAATTCTGATCCCATTCCGCCGCGACCTGCCGCCGCGGCGACAGGATAAACGGCGCAAAGTGTTTCAAATTTCTCCCCCAGGGAACGTCCACCTCAAATTCCACCCCCCACACAATACTGATGTAATGACCCTCATAGCTCCACGGCTGCGCCGGCAGCGTAAAAGAAAAATTTTGCGTCATTGGCAGTGAGGCAGAAATCTCCCCCTGAAAGACATCCAATTCGCTCACCTTTTCGGTGTATTGTGAGCCGCGTCCCTCCGTGTGCCAGCCCAGGCGAATGAAAAAATGATTACACTTGACAGCCTGGTCCAAGTACAGCGTGACGCTGCCTTGCAGTTGTTCGCCCGGACGATACGTTTTGGCGGATGGCGTGTCTTCGCCGCCAGAAAGGGTAACCACAAAGTCTGTTGTTGCGGCCATGTTGCACCTATTGGCTCATTTCTGGTAAGACGAGCAGTTCAAATTCTTCAAGAAAATCCGGCATTTTAGGAATTTCGGCGGCAAAGGTGAGCAGCCAGGTTAGCTCGTTGCGGCGCACCTTCAGCGTATGCATGGCCTCTGGCGGAATTTGCAGCTCGTAGGCTTTGGCAAACAGCTGCCCGGCGCGAAACAGCCCGCCCGGCTCATCGTAGCTTTGGATGACGTGATCATGCGTGACGGTTCGGGTGTCGGTTCCCTGTTGGTACGTGGCGCGCTCGCGGAAAATGAGCTTCGTGCGGATGGTGGTGATGTCCACGCTGCGCGGAAAGGTATGGCTGACGCTGAAGTGGAAACGGTCGCCGACGCGCAGGGTGGTTTGGCTGAGGTTGAAGGTGGGCTGACCAACTTTGTACCGGGTGTAATAGGCCATCAGCGCATAAATGAGCAGGGCGACGCCAATGGCTACGAAGCCGAGGCCAAACAATGTGAAGACGATGCCCGCCTCGCTGAACAGGCCGATGATGACAAAAATCGACGAGAAGGCGATCCAAAACAAGGCAAAACCCAGCAAGCAGCCGGGTCGAGAGGAACTAAAACTGCCAGTTTTGCCCAAAACTTGATAGGTCATAGGCCAGTTTCCAAAGCTACGCGTCTAAAAGTCCGTTAAAAAAGGCCACAATTTGCTGCCCCACTGAGGATAGCAGATATCCGCCCTCTTGCACCACGACCAGGGGAATGTTTGTTGCGGCTAACTGGCGGCCAATGCGGCTCAAGCTGTCGGTGCGCAGGTGGAAGCTGCCGCCAGGGTCATTTTCGACGATATTGGTCCCTAGAGAGAGGATAAGCACGTCCGGAACGTAAAGGCGAATCTTGATGAGGGCGGCCGACAACGTTTCCAGATATTTGGATTCCTGGGCGCCGCGCGGCAGGGGGAAGTTGTAATTGTAATTCAGGCCGCTGCCGGCGCCGAACTCATCGGCGAAGCCCCAAAAATAGGGGTAATCGTAGAAGGGATCGGCATGGATGGAGCAGACGAGGACGTCGGAACGGCCGTAAAAAATCGCCTGTGTCCCGTGGCCATGATGGTAATCGATGTCCAAAATAGCCACCCGATGGCCTTGCTGCACCAGCCAGTTGGCGGCAATGGCGGCGTTGTTCAGGTAAGAGCGCCCGCCAAAGCTGTTTGGCCCGGCATGGTGTCCGGGGGGGCGGCATAGCGCATAGGCAACTTTTTCGCCCCCGGCCGCTAGAAGGGCTGCGGCACTAACGGCCGTTTGCACACTCCAGTACGCTGCTTCCCAGGTATGCGCCAGCAGGGGCGACGCCCGATCAAACGCGTAATAGCCCAATTGGCCACGAATGGCCCGTGTTTTATGCAGCGGGCGCTGATTGAACAGGAACGTATCTGGCAAAGCTACGGTATGGCCATTTTGCGTATGCAGCCGTTCGTAGCCGTCTTGCAGCAGGTTGATCATGCCATACTCATGGATGATCTCAATCGGCTCGCTGCCAAAATCGCCCGGTGCGGTGATATCGCCCAAACCAGCCTCTTCGATGGCCTGGCGAATCAGCTCGCTGCGTTGCGGATCGTCCAATAATGGGAGCGGCTCCGGTCCGCTGGCTGGCAGGTATTGGGTCGGATCGTGACGAATGTGGCCAGGGTAGTAAAATGTGTGCATAAGGGTTTACTAGAAGATACAGGACTCCGGTACTACCAATATCTATTAAACCTCGATTTTAGCCATTCGCCAACCCGTGGGTTTTCGGACTGGAGGTCTAACTTGTGGCAATAGTTGACAGATGCGCTAAGCGGACTAGAATCCGATAAACTTACCTAGATAGTTATGACTGGATTAAATGCCTATGTTCCCTGAAAATGAAACGGCCGTACCCGATGAAACCAATCAACTCCCTGTGGTTGAGGATGCAGGCGGCGACGGCGACGCCGAACCACCAGCGGCGAAAAGAAGCGTTTCCCCCAGCCGCGGGCCGCGTCTGAGCGTCGATGACGTGGTGGCTCATTTCGCGCCGTGTGGGCGCTGCGGCTACTTTTTGGCTGGCTACCGGGCGGCGAACGGCCTCGAAGACCTGGAAACGGCCGTTAGTCATGCCAAATCGGGCTGGATTGTCTTGTCCTGGAATCTGGCCGTGCGCGAACTGGTCCTGAAATCTTACGGCTGCCGCATTGAAGAAGACGATCTGCATTACGAAGGCTGCTGCCGCGAGTGCCGCCGGCACTTCATTTTCCGCGCCTCCCGCAGCGCCAGCCACCCCCACACCTTCCGCATCGAAATTAAACCGCGTAAACGCCAGTAGACGGCCGTTGGTGGCTCAGTAACGGCCGTCGCGCATTGCCAGTTCACCGTAGGCGGCGTTACAATACCTCCGATTATTGGCCTGTGGCCATTCTTGACAATCAGGAGGATGTAATGAAAGTTAGAACTGAACCCTTGCTGGGCGGAGCCGCCTTCAGTTTTATTTTGTTGTTAATCTCCAACCTCATTTCCACGTTTATCACCTACAACAACATCAACCGTTCGGTCCAGAGCATGATGTCCGGTGCATTCGATCCCTTCATGACGCAAGCTTCCGTCTTTTCGTCGATGGTTGGTCTGATCAGTTGTCTGGTGATTCCCGTGGCCGGATTGGGCAGCGGTGTCATTTACGCTGTGCTGCACAATCGCCAGGAGCCGTTAGCGGGGGCGCCGGCCAAAGGCGGCGCGGCCGCCGGAGCGTTGGGCTTTTTTCTGTCGGGCCTGGTGAGCGCAATCCTGGCCGGTCTTCTGGTTATTCCGGTGATGAACCAGATGAATCAGATGATATTTGCCCGGGTGGGGGCGGTGGATCCCTCGATGGCTGGCCTGACCAACAGCATCACGGGCTTTGGCATTGCCGGGGCGTTCATTGGCGGAATCTGCGGTGGGGTTGTTTTTGCGCTGTTGGGGGCGATTTTGGGCGCGTTGGGCAGCCTTCTGGGCAAATCGTTTGCCGGACCGAAGCCGGCAGCCGCTTAGGCACGGTTGATCAGGCTTGAAGGCGGCGCGATGTGCCGCTCTTCGACCCGATTTGGGTTTACCAGCCGCTGGCCTGGAAGACGGCCGTTAACGCCTGCGCTCGTTCATCGGGGGTCATCAGGCGGGGCTTGGCGTAATTTTCAATCAGGCCGGTCCATAAATCGACGTTAAGCAGACGGCCGTCGTAAATCGTGTAGGTATCCACAAACGTTTGCCGCGTGCCCAGCATGTCCATCTGGTCAAAAAACAGGTTGCCCGGACCGTAGTGGATAAATCCTCCCTGGTAAAAGCCGAATCCCTGGGCGTGATGGCCCTGGCTTCCGGAAACGGCCGTGGCCCCCGCGTCAATGAGCGCCTCAAAATCCGCCTGCTGTTCGGCCATCGGCGGGTACTGGTAATATTCCGTGTATTGCAGCGTCGCCAGTACCAGGTAGCCGTCGGCGGCAAGCTGGCCGATTTGCGCGGCCATCGTACCGTCGCACTTGCGCGCCCCCGGTTCCGTCGCCGTTGCCCAGGCATACGTCGGCCCAAACGAATTGCAGCCTACGAAGGCGATCCGGTTGTTATGATGCTCAAACAGCGCCGGCTCGGCGGCCGCGGCAGCGTCTGCGCCGCCGCCAAAAGAGGCCATACCCGCCGCCTGATAGATGTCGATGGTGCGCAGCAGATTTTCGCGACCCCAATCATTCAGATGATTGCCGGTCAGTTCCACCACGTCTGTGCCGATGGCTTGCAGAAGTTCGAAATAGCTGTCCCGCGAGCAAAATGTGGTGCCGCCAATCGGGTTGGGATAAGGGCAGTCCGGTGCGAAGGAGACCTCGTTGCTGACGTGGGCGATGTCGGCGCTTTGCAGCACGGGGCCAACATCTTCGGCCGGCCACAAAATGCCGTTCTGTTCCATGTTGTAAGCCGTCGCCCGGACCAGGGCGGTGACGCCGGTCAGGGCCACGCGGGTGAGTTTGTCCGGCTGGTAGTTGCTGTTCGGGCCAGTCCAGGCAGCCAGAAAGTCGGCCACGGCCGTTTCGTTGCCTGCCACGCCAAAGGTGACGGTCAGTGGATACCCGGCCGGGTCAAAATCCCGGGCGATGGGCGAGAGGCCGTCCACGTTGAGCACTTTGAGTTCCGGCTGCAAGCGGTCGAAGGGAAGGATGGCAAGCGACGGCCGTTGCCCCCACAATTCGTCAATTAGCTGCGTAGCCGGGACCATTGGCCCGCTGGCGGCGGGCGCGCCCCAAACGGCCGTCAGCGCGGCGGCGGTGTCCTCGCTGACCAGCAGCGGTTGGTCGCCGCCGGTTTGCCAGGCGGCTTGCAAGTCGGCCAGGGTGATGGCGTCGGGAATGGTGGCAAAGGGGGCGGCGGCGGCGTACACGGTGGTGTAAAACGGCCGTCCCACATTGGCGTCGACGACGATATCCGCTTCAGCCGTCTCCACCCAGGTGTAGCGGCCCGCATTGGTCTGGGCGAACTGCTGGATTTGGGACTGGAGTTCGGTGGGCACAGCCGGCGAAGCACCAATGCGCCAGCCGTCGGTTGGGGCTGGTTGTGGCGTGGGGGCTGGAGGGAGGGAAACGGCCGTGTCGTTCCCCGGCTGACCATCCGCTGCCTGCGGCGTGAGGATCGGTGTGGGCGGGCCGGGCGGTTGCTGCGCCGCAAACGTGCCGACCGACGCCGGCATGATGGGGGTGGGGTAAGTCACTTCCTTTGGCCCGCAGCCCGCCAGCACGAAAGACAGCCCCAGGCAGAATAAAATTCCGGCCAGGCGGTTGCTAAGCAAGGCAAAAATCAGGCGGAGTTGTCTGGTTCCACGATTGCGACTGGACAAGAATTGTTTACTCATTAAAATTAACGTCATCCGCTAAACATAAAAAATGGAGAGCCCCATGTCGGACGTCGACCTGAGCAACCCAAGTTTATACATCAACCGAGAATTGAGCCACATCGAGTTCAACCGGCGCGTTTTGCATGAATGCTACAACGAAGACAACCCACTGTTGGAGCGCGTCAAATTTCTGGCCATTTTTACCAGCAACATGGATGAACTTTTCATGGTGCGTGTTTCGGGTCTGAAACAGCAAGTGCTGTTGGGCATTGTTAAGACCCCGGCCGATGGTTTGCTGCCGCGCGAGCAGCTCGTCGCCATTTATCGCACAGTCACCCAGCTCTTTGCCGAGGCGATGACCATCTGGCATGAGCTGCTGCATCCGGCGCTGGCCCAGGCCAAAATCCACGTTCTGGACTACGACCAGCTCAAAAAAGGCCAGCAACTTCGCCTGCGCGAATACTTTGAGGAAGTGATTTTCCCGGTGCTCACCCCGCTGGCGTTTGATCCCGGCCATCCCTTTCCGCATATTTCCAACCTCAGCCTGAACCTGGCCGTGGTCATCCGGGATGAGGAGAGCGACGAAACACATTTCGCTCGGGTAAAGGTGCCGGCTATTTTGCCCCGCCTGGTTCCGCTAAAGCCGCTGGATCCGGATGAACTGCTGCCGCCGACCACGCAAAAGTTTGTCTGGGTCGAGCAGGTGATCGCGGCCAACCTCGACCGCCTCTTTCCGGGCATGCAAATCGTGGCGGCTTACCCGTTCCGCGTCACCCGCAACACAGACATGGAAATCCAGGAAGAAGAAGCCGACGATTTGCTGCTGACCATGGAAAAAAACCTGCGGCAGCGCCATTTTGGTTTTCCGGTCCGCCTGGAAATTGACGAAAGCACCCCGGACGACATCCGCGATTTGCTGCTGTCCAATTTGCAGATGAGTTCGTATGACGTCTACACCTTCAATGGCCCACTGGGGCTGAGCAGTTTGTGGGAGCTGCATAAATTAGAGCGCCCCGAATTGAAGGACAAGCCATTCCGCACGCGCTACCCGTCCATTTTGTCGCAAACAGGCGAAAATATCTTCCAGACGCTGCAGCGGCAGGACGTGCTGCTGCACCATCCCTACGACAGCTTTTCGCCGGTGATCGATTTTATTCGCGCGGCGGCCGAAGACCCGGATGTATTGGCCATTAAGCAGACGCTGTATCGCGTCGGACCTAATCCGCCCATCGTGCAAGTGTTGATGCGCGCTCGGGAAAATGGCAAACAAGTGTCGGCGCTGGTAGAGTTGAAGGCGCGGTTCGACGAGGAGAGCAACATTGAGTGGGCCAGGGCGCTGGAAAATGCCGGCGTGCACGTGGTGTATGGTCTCATTGGACTCAAGACGCACTGCAAGTTGTCTCTGGTGGTGCGTCGTGAAAAAGAGGGCATTCGCCGTTACATTCATGTGGCCACCGGCAATTACAACAGTGTGACCGCGCGGTTGTATACCGACCTGGGCATGATTACCAGCCGCGAAGACATTGGCGCAGACGCCTCGGAATTGTTTAATTATCTTACCGGCTATTCCAAGCAGACGGTGTACCGCAAATTTTTAGTTGCGCCGGTGAATTTGCGGAGCAACATCTTGCGCTTTATTGAGCGGGAAATAGCCCACGGAGAAGATGGGCGCATTATCATCAAGGCCAATTCCCTGGTTGACCCGGAGACAATCCGGGCTTTGTATCGGGCGTCGATAGCCGGGGTGAAGATTGATTTGCTTATTCGGGGCATTTGTTGCCTTCGCCCTGGCCTGGAAGGCGTTAGCGAAAACATCCGGGTGGTGAGTGTGGTTGGCCGTTTTCTGGAGCACAGCCGGATTTATTATTTCCACAACCAGGGAGATCCGGATCTGTATATTGGCAGCGCGGATCTGATGCCGCGTAACATTGACCGGCGGGTGGAAATTTTGTTCCCGGTGGAGGATGCGCAGCTGCGGCGGCGTGTTGTGGATGATATCTTGGGAGTTTATTTACGTGATACGGCCAATGCGTGGATTTTGCAGCCAGACGGCCGTTACCTTTCCGCCGCCACCGAAGAGAACAAGCCCCTTTTTAACAGCCAGTTGTGGTTTTTAAACGGCCGTTTCCGGGACAGCGAAGATTAACACTGTCCTTACCACACCTGTGCGCCCAGTAAAACGGCCACAAACCAGATCAGAAAGTCGTACTTCATCAACTGGCTAAGCCGCTCCAGTTGCGCTCCGGTGCGGTAGCGGTTGACCTTCACCAGAATGTAGACAATCACCGGATACACGCCAAAAACGACGATGTAGGCATAAACCGGCTTGTAAACCCGGAAAAGATAGGGCAACATCATCATCGCGATGGTGATCCAGGTCAGCACAAAAAAGACAATGCGCGCCGGCCGACGGCCCCAGACCGTGGAAATGGTGCGGCATTTTTGGCGCAAATCCCCTTCGTAATCGGCCATCGTTTTTAGCACTTCGCGCCCCATGATGGCGGTGAAGATGATGGCTGCCAGCCATAAAGAAGGCACCACGTTACCCGCAGCTACGCCGCCAAAGACGGCGCTTAACGCAGAAATAAAGGCCACGGTAGCGTTGCCTAAAAGCACAGTGCTCTTGAGTCGCCAAGAATAAACCAGCAGCATAACGGCCGAGCAGGCGGCAATGACAAAAGCGGCCGTGTTAATAAAGGCGGCGATGAGAATGGACAGGCCGGCGGCCACGACGGCAAAAATCAACACAGCGCGCGGGCTAACCTGGCCGGAGGGCAACGGCCGTTGCGGCTGGTTGATTTTATCGATCTCAATGTCCATGTAATCGTTCCAGGCGTTGGCCGCCGAAGAAATGAGCAGCGTCGCCAGGGTAGCCAGAAAGATGTTCAACCACTCGCCGGTTCCGGCCACATAGCCGCCAAGCACAACGGCCAGTGCGCCAGAAAGCGTGGACAAAGGGCGGCTGATTTTGTAAAGACCTTTTATTTGTTTCATGGTTTCTCCTTCATCTTCTTAAAATCTTAGCCCGCGTCAGATGCGGCGATCCAATTTTTAACCACAAGCTAAAGCCAACAACACCTGTATTAACCCACAACCGGCAAAAAAGATACAATACTTCGGCGATGATTACCAGCAACAAAAATTCAAAAGTGAAATATGTGGTGCGCTTACAGGCAGAACGCCGTTTTCGCTGGCGAGAACAGGCGTTTGTCGTTGAGGGGACGCGCTGGCTGGCGGAGTTGGCTGATTTTGGGCATCCTGTCAAGCTCGTGTTTTTTACCGAGGATTGGGTCGATTTACCCGATCACGCCGACATTTTACAGCAATTTGCCGTCCCCGTACAGGCTGTCAGCCCAGAGGTGATGGCCGCCATGAGCGATACGGAGACGCCGGCGGGAGTGTTGGCGGTGGTGGGCATGACCCCACGGCCGTTGCCGGCACGGCCGTCGCTACTGTTGATTTTGGACGGGGTCCAAAATCCGGGCAACCTGGGCACGATGCTGCGCACCGCCGCCGCGGCCGGGGTGGATGGCGTCTTGTTGGGGCCGGGCTGCGTCGATCCGTACAATCCGAAAGTGCTGCGCGGCAGCATGGGGGCCCATTTGCGCCTGCCGGTTCAGGCGCTGGCCTGGTCAGAGATGGAGCCGCTGCTGGCGGGCCTGACGGTGTGGCTGGCGGACGTGGCCGAGGGGTTGGATTATACGGCCGTTTCCTGGCAGACCCCGTCCGCGCTCATCATCGGCAGCGAAGCCTGGGGGGCAGGTGCAGAAGCGGTGGCACTGGCTGACGGCCGTTGCACCATTCCTATGCACACAGCCACTGAATCTCTCAATGCCGCCCTGGCCGCGGGCATCATCCTCTTTGAAGCGGCGCGGCAGCGGCGAAACCCGGCTGCGCCCTAGCCTTCTACCGGCGCAGCGTCTTCGGGTTGATCGGGTAACGGCCGTTCCGCCTCACCTTGCAGCCCCTGTTGTATTCCCGGCAGACCCACCTGCTGCACCAGAAAATAGGCAATTGCCGCTTTCTGATTCGCCTCAACAGTATTTTCGTTAGCCGCCGCCGCCTGGCTTACCCAATCCAACACTTTGGCATCGTCCGTCAGGCTGCGGGTCAGTTCCACCAGACCGGTCAACGAATAATTGTTAATCAACTGCCACACTACTTCTTCCTGGTTGGCGCGGCGCGGCGCAGCCGCCTCCGCCGGACCGCCCATCGCCTGATTCAGCAGCATTTCCACGTAAGCCGGGCCGCCGTTTTCCAGGATGGTCAGGGCCATGCTGTTGCGGGCGAACTGCTCTGGCGCTTTGGGATCAATGAGCGATTGCAGCTGCTCAACCCGGGCGCGTTCTTCTTCGGGCGTCAGCGTGGCGCGGGCGATGATGGTATAGTAGGCGATGTCGTACAGCTCGGCGATGGTGGGATAATATTGCAGCAGTTGGGTAACGGCCGTGCGCCGATTTTTCATCAATTCCAGGTCAATTTGCGTCCGGCACAAATGTTGAAACTGCTCATACAGCCAGCCCAGGTTCAAGCTCACCTCGTTATCGCTTCCCTCAGGGCCGCCCATCGCTTTGGCCAGCACAAACCGGGTGCGGATGATCGCCTGGAACCCCACCCCCACGCCGATCACCAGCAATACTGGATTCGTGGCCGGCATGGTGACGCGGGCAATAATCAGGGCCAGAAAGGCCGCCCCGACGTTCACCAGAATCAAAATTCGCGCCCAACGGGTGCGCAGCGCCTCGCGCGGATACGTCGGAAAGGTTGAGGCCAGTTCGGCAATGGCCACCACCATGCTCAGCAACGCAACCCCCAGATACGGCGACACAATGGTTAACGCTGCCCGCAGTTCGCTCTGAAACGCCGGCACCCAGTCCGGGGTCATCACCCGGTCGCTGGGAAAAATTAAAAATAAACAGCCTACCACAACGACAACGGCCAGAAGCACAATGCCCAGGCGAGTCATGAAACTCATTTTTGGCGGGGAGGATGCGGGAATGGATGGGGCCATTATTTCTCTTTTCTCTGGCGCACGTTGGTGCTGGTAATGCTCAGATAGGAGCGTGCGGATTGGGTGATGGTCACGACCATGCCGTCCGGGCTGTGCGTGTCGTTGCGCAGCAGCACCAGGCCGGCATTGGACAGGTCTCGGAGCAAATTAAGCGTTTCTCCCGGCAGCAGCCAGGTAGATGCCGACACCTGGCTGGGACTCATCGCCCCGCGCTGGTCGAGAGTTTGCAGCACCTGTATTTCTTTTTCTTCTAATTGAATTTGTCTCATCGTTTTATCTCAACCCTCCGGATTCAGGAGTTTTCACAATACGCTGCCCTTCTAACGCCTGTTGTTTTTTTGGCTGGATGGTCAAGGCGATTATAACATAGAAAATCTGGGCAATAATTGCGGCGAATGTTGGACTTCGATTATACTTCATGCCGATGAACATTCTCGAGGGGTCGCTTCCTGAAGAAAAAAAATGGCGCGTTATGATTTTGCTCAATCCGAGCGGGAGATTGGGTCGCGCCTGGCAGTTGGGTTTGTCCCTGGCGCGCGCCAATAATGGCCAATTGATTGTGGCTGCGCTCATCACCAACGAGGACGACCTGACGCTGGAAATGTGCCGTGAAGCTCTGGCGGAGGCAGTCGCAACGTGCCCCGAAGACAAAAAGATCATCCCGCTGCTGGTTGAAGGCCAAAACCCCACTCAGACCCTGATCGATCTGCTGCATGAGGCCGAAATTGACTTGCTGCTGGCTCATGTAGACAGCGACGTGCGGTTCGATCTCAACCGCGTGGGCTGCGCAGTGGTTGCCTGGCGGGGAGATCGTGAGGAGGTGGAGGGGCAGGCGGCGGCCTCAGGGCAGATTGGGGTGCGCAAAATTCTTGTGCCGACGGCCGGCGGGCCCAACACGGCTCATGCGCTGACTTTCTTGCTACCGTTGACGCCAGATGTGCAAATCACGGTTTTGTATGTGGTTGATGGCCACCAGGGAGCCGGGGCGGAAGCGTTGGGTTACTCCCGGCTGCGCCAGCTGATCGAATTTGTGGACGCCGACGGCCGTGTTGAGAAAAAATTGATCCAGGCCGATTCCATTTCCGAGGCCATCGTCCAGGAGGCCGGATCCGGCTATGACATGGTCATGATCGGCGCCAGCCGCGAAAGCTCCATCGACAAAGCCCTCTTCGGTGATATTCCCGGCGCGGTGGTGCGCATGAGCAAACGGCCGGTAGCCATCGTGCGCGAACCGCACCGCCCCATCACCAACTTCCTCAGCCGCCTGGCCTGGCGTCTGCAAACCCTTATTCCCCGCCTAAGCGTTGCCGACCGGACAGAAGCCTATGTGCGCATCCGGCGCAACTCCCGCCCGGACGTGGATTATTACATGCTCATCTCCCTGGCTTCCATGATTGCTTCCCTGGGGCTGATCGTGAACAGCCCGGCGGTGGTCATTGGGGCCATGTTGGTTGCACCGCTCATGTCGCCGATTATTGGCACTGGGTTGGCCACCGTCCTGGGTGACGCACGATTCTTAAAGCGGTCGTCGACGGCCGTTTTCCAGGGCGTTCTCCTGGCCATCGTCGTCGGGGCCATTGCCGGCCTCATTACCATCAACCGGCCGCTGTCCAACGAAATCCTGGCCCGCACCCAGCCCAGCCTTATCGACCTGGGCATCGCCTTGTTTTCTGGCCTGGCGGCCGCCTACGCTTTGTGCCGTTCTGACGCGGCCGGGGCTTTGCCCGGCGTGGCCATTGCCGCCGCCCTGGTACCGCCCCTGACCACCGTCGGGGTGACGTTGACAGCGGCCATCGGTTCCATCTTCGACATGCGGGCGATCACCCTCTCCGCTTTACTGGCAAACAGCGCTTTCCGCCTGCCCCTGGGCGCGCTGCTGTTGTTTACCACCAACTTCGTGGCCATCGCCTCGGCCTCATCTTTCATGTTTCTCGTCCTGGGCTTTCGGCCGGCCGCCGGGCGCAAAGATCGCCAGCGGACGCAGACCCGGGCATTTCGGGTTTCCCTGTTTTTCCTCGTCCTGGTGACGGCTTTGTTGGCGGTTTCCACCTATCGGTTGTTCAAAACGCAGAGTGAACAGGCGCGGATTTACGAGGTGACGGCTCAGCAGGTGCAGGAGGTTGTGGGCGCAGAGCTGTCTGATTTGCGCATCGTGTCGTTTGAGAATGGGGATTTGCAGATGGAGTTGGTGGTGCGCGCGACCAGCTCGATCCCCCATTTTGCCGTCGAAAATTTGCAGGAGAGTATCGGCGCCACGTTGTCCAACGAAGGTATCATTAACACGATTGGCCTGACGATGACGGTGATTGAGGTGACGCAGCTTGATCCGTTGGTGCCGCCGACGGCGACCCCCACGCCCACGGAAACGCCGACAGAGACGCCCGGCCCGACGGCGACGCCCACCCAGACGCCCACCAGCACGCCTACACCTCTCCCCACGGCCACGCCGACCCTGACAGCCACCGATACGGCCGTGCCCACAGCCACGCTCACCCCCACAGAATCGCCGACCCTCACAGCCGTGCCCACAGCCACGCCGGAAACGGCCGTGGTTACCTACCTCTATGGCCTCAACCTGCGGGCCGAGCCTGACCCCAACGCCGCCGTGCTGCAAATCCTCGCCGAGAATTCGGTGGTGGTTTTGTTAGACGGCCGTGTCGACAACGGCGGTATTACCTGGCAGCGGGTATCGGCCGAAGGCCAAACGGGCTGGGTTTCGGCTGATTATCTGGCCATCCCTGCCACACCCTAACCTGCAACCTCGCCGACAAAACACCGTATAGGTGCCTGATTTCACTATTCGAAGCAACCAAGCAGAAAAGGGTTATTGACCGCCCCATAGGGCAAAATTTGTAACGGTTCTATCAGGAGGCATCTGTGAAATTCTGGCAGCGTCACCAAGCGCAATCTCCTACGGTTCTCGGAGCCGCTGAACTTGATTCGGCAACGGCCGTATCCCCCACCGCTCTGATTGAATTGCGAAACGTCGTCAAAGCGTATCAGACGCCCGTCGGCGATTTTATCGCCTTGCGCGGTTTAGATCTTACCATCGACCGCGGCGAATTTGTGGCCGTCGTCGGCAAATCGGGCAGCGGCAAATCCACCCTGATCAACATGATCACCGGCATCGACCGGCCCACTTCAGGCACCGTTATGGTGGGCAATACGCCGGTTCACACCCTCAAAGAAGGCCCGATGGCCCAGTGGCGCGGCCGAAACGTGGGGGTGATCTTCCAATTCTTCCAGCTACTGCCCATGCTGTCCTGCCTGGAAAACGTGATGCTGCCCATGGATTTTTGTGACGTCAATGACGACAAGGAGCGTGAAGCCATTGCCATGCACCTGCTGGAGCAGGTGGAGATGGCCGAGCACGCCCACAAACTACCGTCCGAGGTCTCCGGCGGGCAGCAGCAGCGAGTGGCTATCGCCCGCGCCCTGGCCAACGACCCGCCGATCCTGGTCGCCGATGAACCAACCGGCAACCTGGATTCGCGTTCAGCCCAGGCGGTATTCCGCCTCTTTGAGAGCCTGGTTAGCCAGGGTAAAACCATTCTCATGGTGACCCACGACAACGAATTAGCCCGCCGCGCCTCGCGCACCATCACCCTGGCCGACGGCGAACTGCTAGATGAGCACCTGGCGAAGGTGTTTCCCGCGCTGCCCCACGACCAACTGCTGGCTGCCACGCGGCAAATTGAGCCGCAAACGTACGCGCCCGATCAGGTGATTATTCAAGCCGGCGATGAGCCGGACAGATTTTACATTGTCACCGCCGGGCAGGCGGAGGTGCTGCTGCCCGACCGCTGGGGTGGGCAGCAGGTGGTGGCGACGCTGCAAAACGGGCAATATTTTGGCGAAATGGCCATCTTGAATGGCAGTACCCGGAATGCGACGGTGCGGGCTGCGGGGGAAACGGCCGTATCCGTCATCACGCTTTCCCCCGACGCTTTCCACGCCCTCATTGCCCGGTCGCCGGCCACCCGTGCCGACCTGGACCGCGTCGTTGCCCAACGCACGGACGCCAACAAGCACGCCGCTCAGAAAGGGAGTTGATCGACCATGTTACGACCCCGCTGGCACAAAGTGCTCCGCGACTTGTGGGGCAATAAGATCCGCACCATCCTCGTTGTTTTATCCATCGCCATTGGCGTGTTTGCCATCGGCATGATTATCGGCACCCAGGTCATTTTGCAAGAGGATATGAACTCCTCCTACCTGGCCACCGATCCGGCCAACGCCATCCTCTACCCCAGCGGTTTTGACCAGGAATTGGTCTACGGCGTGCGCAGCATGCCGGAAGTCCGCGAGGCCGAAGGGCGGCGCAGCATCACCTTGCGCTTGCAGGTCGGTCCCGACCAATGGCGGGACATGAACGTGGACGTGATCGACGACTTCGAGGACATTCGCCTGAATCGGGTCACGTCTGAAGGTGGCGCATGGCCGCCCCCGGATAAAACGCTGCTGCTGGAGCGCGCGTCGCTGCCGCTGGCCAACGCTGGCCTGGGCGATACGGTAACTGTGGAAACGGCCGTCGGCAAAGTAGTAGAAATGACCGTTTCCGGCCTGGCCCACGATATGAACAAACCGCCGGCCCAGTTTGTGGGCATGCCCTATGCCTACATCACCATGGACACGCTGGAATGGTTGGGTTTCGACCGCTACTTTAACGAGCTGCACATTCAGGTGGCAGGAGACACGCTGGATAAGGCCCACATCCAGGAAGTGGCTGATCTCGTCGAGCAAAAAGTGCAGAAGAACGGCCAGAACGTCTACTGGATCTGGATTCCCGAACCGGGCAAACACGTAGCCAACGAAGCGGTGCAGCCTATGCTGATTATTTTGGGCGTGTTGGGGTTTCTCTCGCTGTTTGCCAGCAGCTTCCTGGTGATCAACATCATCAACGGCCTGCTGGCGCAACACACGACACAAATTGGCATCATGAAGGCTGTCGGGGCGCGCAAAGGGCAGATTGTGCAGATGTATCTGGTGACGGTGGTCATCTTTGGCCTGTTATCGCTGCTGGTGGCCGTACCCCTGGGGGCGCTGGCCGCTTATGGGCTGACCAGTTATCTGGCGTTTCTGGTAAATTTTGATCTGCAAGGCTTTCGCGTGCCGATGGAAGCAATTGTGGTGGAAGTGGCTGTAGGTATTCTGGTTCCCTTGTTGGCGGCCAGTTACCCGGTCATTCACGGCGCCGGGATTACCGTGCGCGAGGCGCTGAGCGAATACGGGTTGGGGCAGGGACATTTTGGCAGCAGTGTTTTGGACCGGCTGCTGAACTGGTTTACCAGCCGGGTGCTGTCGTTGTCGCGCCCTATGCGCATTTCTTTGCGCAACACCATCCGGCGCAAAGCCCGCCTGTTGTTCACGCTGTTTACCCTGACCTTGGGCGGAGCGATTTTCATCGGAATTTTAAGCGTGCATTCGTCTTTGTTGGCCACGTTGGATGATGCGTTGTCCTACTTTGCTTATGACGTTAGCGTCAATTTCGGTCGGGATTATCGCATTGAGGTGTTGCAGCGCGAGGCGCAGAAGGTTGAAGGCGTGGTCGAGGCGGATAGTTGGATCGGCAATACGGCGCGGCGCATTCGACCGAATGGCGACGAGGGACCGAACCTGAACATTTTGGGCACTCAGGCGGAAACCAATCTGATCAATCCGACGCTGGTAGACGGCCGTTGGCTGCTGCCCACCGATACCAACGCCGTCGTCCTCAACACCCTGGTCTTGAAAGACGAGCCCGACCTGCATGTCGGCGACACCGTTACCCTCAAAATCGAGGGCGAGGAGAAGGAATGGGAAGTCGTGGGCATCGTTCAGGGGGTGATGACCGGGGCGATTGCCTATGCCAATCGAGATTATCTGGCGCGCGAATTGAATTTCGTCGGCCGGGCTGCGGGCATCCAGACGATTGCCGCCGATAAAAGCGCTGCCGCCCAGGCGGAGCTGGCTAAACGGCTGCAGGACCATTTTGAGAAGCTTGGCTACCAGGTTAGCGGCACAGAAACCGTGGCCGATCTGCGCCAGAACATCGAATTCCAATTTAACATCATCGTGGTTTTTCTGGCGGTGATGGCTGTGCTGATTGCCCTGGTGGGCGGCCTGGGTCTGATGGGAACCATGAGCATCAACGTGATGGAACGCACCCGCGAAATCGGGGTGATGCGCGCCGTGGGCGCTTCGGATGGGGCCGTGATGCGCATTGTGCTGGTGGAAGGCGTCTTTGTGGGGCTGTTGAGCTGGGTGCTGGGCAGTCTGGCCGCTTACCCGATCGGCAAGCTGTTGAGCGACGCGGTGGGCATTGCTTTCATGGAGACGCCGCTTACGTACAGTTTTGCCTGGAATGGCGCGTTGGGTTGGCTGGTGGCCGTGCTGGTTATTGCGGCGCTGGCCAGCATTTTACCGGCCTGGAATGCCTCGCGCCTGAGCGTGCGCGAGACGCTGGCCTACGAGTAGCCAATCGGTCTTAGGGGCAATCTCCGGTTGCCGCAGACGCGAAAATAAGTATAATTCTCTTCCGGTGTAGGGCAGCGCCCATTACCAGCTTGTAAGGCTCCGTAGCTCAATTGGCAGAGCAGGGCACTCTTAATGCCGAGGTTGAAGGTTCGAGTCCTTCCGGAGTCATTGATTGAAAGAAAACAAAACGGCCGTTCCCCAGGGAACGGCCGTTTTTTATTGCCTTACAGTGGGCGTTCTAGCCAGTTAGTAGCGCAAAATGGCCCCAATCCGGCCCGCTTCTTCCAGCGCCGGGTTGTCGGAGATGATTTCCACATGGCCGCCCTGCGTCATGGTGTAGGCAACGGCCGTGTCTACCACGTCGTCTACTTCCGTCAAATCATGTTCCGCCAACGGGCTGCGCGCCAGATTGGCCACCACGAAGCCGGATTCCTGGTGAGTATAACCCGGCGCGCGGAACCCGTCGCTGATGATCAAACTTTGCACCCGTTTGTCGCTGATGGCCTGCAGGGTGTCATCCAGGCCAATCACCCCGTTGCTGCCGCTGGCGTGCAAATCCATTAACTTTTCTACCAGCTTTTGTTCGCGTTCGGCGTTGGCTTCGGCCAGCAGATTCAGCGCGTGCTGCCGGACCTCATGCTCACCGGCATTCATGGCCACGTTAAAGGTACCGGCCAGGCAAGATTGCAACTTTTTGGGCAGATAATCGCGGAATTGGGCCACCGTTTCAGTCGTGCCGCCCAAGAACAACCGCCGGATGGGGCGGTGGGTGAAAAAGTCGTTGGCCGCGGCGGCAGAGTCCCGCAGGTTTCGCTGCACCACTTCGTCTTCACGCCGGGCGCCGCCGCCGCCGCCGCGCATCCCTACGGCCGACGAGCCGCCCCCTTTTTTGATTTTTTGGACATCTTCACCCATGAAGCCGTTGGAGGCTTGCAATTCTCCCAAATGGTATTCAAAGAAGCGTGCGCCAACCCGATCGACGAGGATGACGCCGAAGTGGGCGTAATGATCCAGCAAATGGGCCAGCGGTTTGACGTAGGGTCTGGGGCCCAGGCGGAGTCGATTACGAAAAGAAACGGCCGTCGGGTAAGCCCGAAAGAAGGTGCCATCGTGGTTGGCAAACATAGCCAACCCCGGTTTGCTCCAGTCATAGGTATGGTCAAGATACTTTTCGATGGTGTCGACTTCTTCTACCTGATGCAGTTGCGCTTCTTTGAGCATCCCCCGAACGCGCAGCTTGATCGTATCGATCGGTTCGGCGGCGCTGTCTGTATCCAGGTAAATGCTTAAAACCTGGCGTCCATCCGAGTTATAAGAAAGCAATTCCTGCAACTGTTCTTGGTTAAACATGTGACCTCCTCTAAGCCTAAACTAAATGAATGAGGTAAGTTGCCGCCGATCTTCCCTTGAAACCAATCGGCTGCATGATCCGGCGGTTGGGTTAACCGCCAGAAGAGTACACAGGTGAGTTACGGCCGTTCCCCTAAAGTCAGCGGGACCGTCATCTCCTGACCATCGCGCACGATGGTTAGATCTACCGTCTGGCCCGCCTCCGTGTTAAAAACTAAATACGAGATCAAGTCGTCGGAACTGGTGACCTCGGCGTCGTTGATGGCGATGATCAGGTCGCCGCCGGGCAGTGCGCCAAAGTTGTTGAGTCCGCTGGCAATCAGCCCGGCTTCTTGCGCCGGGGAATTGTCGGACACGTCCAACACGTAAGCGCCGCTGGTGTAAGGAATGCCCAGTTCTTCGGCTGTGTCGATGTTCAGCGTTTGCATCCGGATGCCCAGGTAAGGATAGGTATATTGTCCCTGGCTGATGAGCTGCGGCACGATACGCTTGACGGCGTCGACCGGGATGGAAAAGCCCACGCCAGAATTGGTCCCCGTGTCGGTGCGAATGGCGCTGTTGACGCCCACAACTTCACCGCGCAGATTTAGCAGAGGCCCGCCAGAATTGCCGGGATTAATCGCCGCATCCGTCTGAATCACCTTGGGTAGCGAGTAACGGCCGCCCCCTTCCACGGTGCGCTGTGAATCCAGCGTGCGCCCCAAACCGCTGACAATGCCGATGGACATCGACCCCGCTTCGCCAAACGGGTTGCCAATCGCGATGACAAATTGGCCTACGTGGAGCTGATCCATATCGCCCAGGGCCACGGGCTGCGCCGTCGGGGAAAGCGCCTCGGCTTTAATCACGGCCAGATCACTATCCACGTCTGTGCCTACCACTTCTGCCCGGCTGCGGAAGCCATCGGCAAAAATCACTTCGAAGGCGTCGCCGTCGGTTACCACGTGGTTATTGGTGACAATGTAGCCTTTGCTGTCGTAGACGAAGCCACTGCCGGTTCCCAGGGGGAACTCCTGGTCGTCGAAGGTATTGAAAACGAAAATGTGGACGACGGATGGGTTGACCTGCTCGTATACAGACACCAGTTGGTTTTGCAGATCAAAACTTAGAGTGGCATCCTGGCCGGTATTTGTGGTGAGGGGCGCGGTGTTGGCTGCCGGTGTAGGTAGTTGGGACTGAACCGTGGCTACCGCAGCAGCGATGATGGCGTCGGTATTGGGGGTTGCAACGGCCGTTTGCGGATTAATCGTGCTGACCTGGCAGGCCAGGGTCGCCAGGAAGAGAAGTGCTGCCATGAGAATGAGATAATATCGACGAGGTAGAGTCATTTAGTAGTCCTTAAAGTTGGTTTACGAATTGTTCGCAGTTAGTGGTTGGGCATTCCGACCGGCCAGAGGATCCTGTATGCGGCCGTTGGAGAAGTCGCCGCCCAGGGTTGGCCCCCAAAAGTCGGGTTTTTCCCGCCGCTGGCTGCCAAACAGTCCGCCAAAATCAAGGGGTTTTCCCCGGCGCGGCCCGGCGGCCATAACCCAGGGCTGTGGCGAAAGATCAAAATCAGTGGGGCTCCCACCCGTTTGTGAATCTTGTTGATTACGACGACCTGATGGGTCATCTGTTATCCGGTTCCCCGGCTGGCCTAGTAGGTCATATGCTTGTGGTTTTTTTTGGTTTTTTTTCGGGTTTTGTCTATTTGCCTGGTTTTTTGCTGGATAAGACTGCTGCATAAGGCGGCGCAATGCCTTGGTTGTATCCTTGTCGTCAGCAGATCTGTTAACGCCTAGAATGTGGTAGTAGTTCTTATTTTCCATGTGCCATGTTTTGGTTCTGTCTAAACAGGAAACGGCCGTATAGCAGATCGTTTCCTGGGATGATGATATTGTAAATTTGCCGCTAGACAGATGTCAAGTCAGGTCGGAGGTTTCCTACCTAACGCTAACTCGCCCACTCATATTGGTAAATTGAGGGAGAGCTGCCGGGCCTGCGCCGGCGTGGGTTTGTCGGCCCGAAAGCAGTGGATCAGTCCCTGCAAATCGGCTTCTTTAACGACGATGAACCCGGCCTTTTGCAGAATTGCGCGCCAGTCATCGGCCGGGCGCAAAGTGAAGGCCGACGGCCCCATCACCAGCCAGTTGGCCTGGCTGCGCACGCGTTCGGCCAGCAGCACACGGCCGTTCGGCGTGAGGATGCGGTGGACTTCCTGCAACAAAGCCATTTGGTCGCCCTCTTGCCAGAATTCCGACACCACCCGGTGCAAAATGACGGTGGAGACGCTTTTATCGGGCAAGGGCAGCAGGTCGAAACGGCCGTTTTGCCACACCAGGCGTGGGTCCGACGGCGGATGGGGCTGGCGGCTGCGATACCGCTTCAGGCTGGCGCTCAGCGTCCACTGCGGATTGTACACGTCCACGACGTAAATTTTGCCGCTGGTCAGGCGGCGGCTGAGCTGTAAGGCAAAATCGCGCACGCCCAGATCGATGTAGACGAAAGTATCCGTGGCTTTTAGCTGGCCCATGTCGAACAAGACGTGATACGGCCGTAAGCCAGCCTGATCATATAGCCGATGCGCAGCCCACACCGAAGCGACGAGAAAGTAGCTGAGCAAAAGCATCAGCGCCAGCGAAAATGGGATGAACGACAGCCAACCCTCTTGCACACTGACGCCGAGCAGCAGCAGCGCCAGCACAATCCCGGCGTAGACCAGCAGGTAGCCTGGCCAGTTTGCCCGAATGTGCCGGATAGCGCCGCTGTAAGGTGATCTCTGTCTCATGGCCGTGTAAGTATAGCAGGTTGAAGACGGCCGTCACCCGCCCTGGGTTGGCGCTATCGGCAGGCGACCCGCCAGGCATCCAGATCCAGCCGCTTAAACAGCCAGTCAAAGTCCAATTCGTTCATCACCGGGCAAAATTCAGCCGGGTCGCCCTCGTACTCCACGCCGAACACCGCTTTGCCGGCCTGGGTAAACGGCCGTAACGCCTGGCATTCGTCATACTGATAACATTCCTCGTTCAGCGCCCAATCAAAATGCGGCTCTAGCACTTCCACCAGGTCCAGCGCGTTTTTCAGACCGATGGACAGGCCGCGCGCGTGGGCTGCTTCCGCCAGCCAGACGTTGTAGGCAATCTGGTCGGCTTCGCTGATGTCGAAGC
>ERZ795053.2177-NODE-2177-length-24061-cov-18.346455_pt1 | contig 24061 bp, 24 predicted proteins | sample MGYA00375137_ERZ795053 | MGnify/ENA primary metagenome ERZ795053 (study PRJEB30182, sample SAMN05720284) | activated sludge metagenome | isolation source: Anaerobic digester | place: Hong Kong | collected 2014-12-17 ...
TGCCGTCCACAACTTTCTTCGAAAGTCAGATGTGATTGTCGGGATGACTGGATTGTTGATACGATCCATAAAAGTGGGGTGAACTAACCCCATCTGCGTATGCTTCGCATTCGTGTGTCCGCCAATAAAAAAACGACCTCAGGTGAAACCCGGGTCGTCGTTTTTTTGCCGTCCACAACTTTCTTCGAAAGTCAGATGTGATTGTCGGGATGACTGGATTCGAACCAGCGACCACTCGCCCCCCAGACGAGTACTCTACCGGACTGAGCTACATCCCGAAACGGGGCTCAAAATTATCTGATTTCCCCCGCATTTTCGCAATCCGGGTAAATTGTAGCCTGGCTTTTGTTATTTTGGCACACTTTTAGCATTACTCTGAACATACTAAAAAACAAGATCATGAAGAAACTGACCATGCTGATAACTGCCGGACTGATGTTCCTGGGTGCTTCTGCTTATGCCCAGAATGCAGGCCAGGTGACCAAGCAACAAAAGAAAGACCATATGACTGAAAAATACAGTGAAAGTGGTCGCTCCAAAGCAGAAGTGAAACAACATCATGCAGCAAGTGCAGACGGTAATGACCGCCAGGAAAAGAAAGAGGCCATGATCGATCACTATGGCTCTAAAGATGCTGCCAAAGAAGCTGCCCGCGAACATCGTATGGAGCAGCGTGAGGGGGCAGACCGTAAAGACCAGATGCGGGCCAGAGCCAATGAAGACCCTGCAAGAAAGGATGCCATGCAGCAAAAGATGCAGGAAAAGAAAAGAAAGAAGAACGGTCAATAATAGCGCATGAAAAAACCCGCCCGCAGGCGGGTTTTTTCATGCATGTTTGTATAGAAATACAAGAAACAGGAACAACCACAGATAGTCAATGGTATGCCAGTATCTGGCAAGCAGCTCCAGCCTTCGCCTGCGCACAGGATCACTGAAATATACCAGTGCTGTGGCGGCATGTTGCAGCAACCTTCGGCTTTTTGTCAGAGAAACCAGGAGCATGATGATACCTACACCCACATGCACTACATGTAACCCGGACAGCACATACAGGTAGCCTGCAGCCGGCGTATCCTGAAGGGTAATACCCTGCTGATGCAAACCTGTCCAGCCAATCCATTGACAAACAACAAAAAGCAATGCAGTTACGGTTGCTGCAAGTAACCATCCTGACAGTGTAGAACTGTTATCACGCTCATAGGCTTTCAACACCCGACGCATGGACAGTGACACCAGTAAAACCAGGATACTGCTGAGCCAGAAGATTCGGGGTATGCGAAAACCGGCCTCTTCACCTGCATCCGGACCGATCAGGTAGGCCGCAGTAAGGCCTGCAAACAATATGATAATACCCAGCAGCACCAGGTGGATCATGAGCCAGACCGGTTCTCTGAAAAGACGGCTGCGGGAAGTATCTCTGCCGGTGTTCATCGGCTAAAAATAACGGTCAAATAGCTTCAAATGTTTATTTTTGGAACGATGCGCAATACTATTCTATGTACGCTGATCCTCCTGATAGCCTTTCCTGTTTTCGGGCAGCAAGCTTCCCGTCAGAAGAAAGCAAAGCCTTACAGGGTAGAGATCAATGATGCCTCTTTTACCAATTCCAAGCCGGAATTCGGAGCTACACTTTCAGGTATCTATGAGCATGATACCCTCATGGAAATGAAAGCCTGGTTTGGTTTCAGTTATGGAGATATTCAGCGTACTTTTTTCTATTGGAAAGGAGAACTGATCACGGTTACAGAAGTACACCGTGTGTACAATGCCTATGACCCGGGCATGCCGGTTGACAGCATCAGCCCCTCCTTCAACGCACGCTATGTGTATGAAAATGGAAAACTGACACTGATCAAGCAGAACGGCACCTACAGCCTTATTGATGCCCCGCAGGATAAGGCTTCAGTAGAAGCCATGTACCTGAATTTTTCTGAACAGTACACCCGTGCCCTGGATGAAAAAAGGGCTGTCAAAAAGAACAGAAAAAAAATAAAAAAACGTAACCAATAACCCAACCTATGTCTAACCAATTGCTGAAAGGAAAAAGAGGGATCATCTTTGGCGCTCTTGATGAAAGTTCCATTGCCTGGAAAGTGGCTGAGAAGTGCTTTGAAGAAGGGGCCACTTTCACTCTGACCAATGCCCCCATCGCCATGCGTATGGGTGAGATCAACAAACTGGCAGAAAAGTGCAATACCACTATCATTCCGGCTGATGCCACCAGTATGGAAGACCTGGAAAAACTCATAGATGAAAGTGTGGAAAGGCTGGGAGGTAAACTGGATTTCATTCTGCACAGCATCGGCATGTCGCCAAACGTTCGCAAGAACAGACCTTATACAGATCTGTCATATGATTTTCTTCAAAAAACACTGGACGTTTCTGCCATCTCTTTCCATAAGGTCATGCAGACAGCCTACCAGAAGGACGCTATAAATGAATGGGGTAGTGTAGTGGGGCTGACCTATATAGCTGCCCAACGCACTTTTCCCTCTTATTCTGATATGGCAGAAGCGAAATCAACTCTGGAAAGTATTGCCCGCAGTTTCGGTTACCACTATGGTAAGCACCGCAAAGTGCGTGTGAATACGATTTCTCAGTCGCCCACCTGGACCACAGCAGGCAGCGGGGTCAAAGGATTTGATGCCTTTTATGCCTATGCAGATAAACTCTCTCCGCTTGGAAATGCAAGTGCAGAAAGCTGTGCTGACTACTGCCTCTTCCTGTTCAGCGATATGAGCCGGATGGTCACGATGCAAAACCTCTACAATGACGGGGGATTCAGCAGCGTTGGTGTAAGCGATGAGATCATGCAGATGCTCACCAAAGAACTGGAGCAATAGGTCATTGCCTGATCACCTGGCGGGTAACCATACCTTCTTCGTATTGTATCCAGATGTAATAGTTGCCTGCAGGCAATTCTTCAAAGGGTATGACCACCCGTTTGGTGCCGGGGCCCATCTCTTCACCACGCATGCCAAATACCTGATATCCCTGTCTGTCCAGCACTGTGATGCGCACGTTATGCAAAGTGTACCTGCAACTGAGCCGCACCACCAGATAGTCCTGTACCGGAACCGGATACATCTGCACGATCAACGGGGCCTCTTCGTTTCCAAGTTCATCGGTCATGAACATATCAAAATCAACAGGATCCTGAGAAAATACCTCCTGATCGCTGCCGATCTGGTTATCAGGAATCTGGCTTTGTACCGGTATCAACCAGAACAGAAGCATCACGCAGGTAAGATATCTTTTCATGGCTTTGCCTTTGTTTCCAAGTTAGGATGGTATGGCCGGTCAGCAATTGATGAATGTCATGTAAAGACCTGATGTTCGGCCGGAGCACACAATATTCTATACTGTGCTGTGTTAGGTGGTGGATACTATCTTTACATCATGAGTTTTCTGGCACCTGGTATGTTGTGGGGTTTGCTGTTGCTGGCCGTGCCGGTAATCATCCACCTGTTCAGCTTTCGTCGTTTTAAAACGGTTTACTTTCCTGACATTAGATTTCTGAAGCAGGTCAGAGAAGAAAGTGCAACCAGAAACAGACTGAAGCAATGGTTGATACTGGCTGCCAGAATGCTGGCCGTTTTCTTTCTTGTCATGGCATTTGCCCAGCCTTTTCTGCCCGGAGCAGAAAAGGCGGTAACCGGCAGCTCACATGCTGTGAGTGTCTATGTGGACAATTCCTTTAGTATGGAAGCGGAGCATGACGGGCTCTCATTACTGGAAGCAGCCCGGCAGCAGGCCCGGGCCGTGGTAAATGCATATGGTCTTGATGATCGTTTTCAGATTTTGAGTAATACACCAGATGCCCTGTCTCAGCAATGGCTTTCTAAAGAAGAGGCCCTGGATGTAATAGGGCTGATCGAAACCGGTCCGGAAGTACAGACCATTTCAGAGGTGACGGTGCAGCAATTCAATATGCTGAGACGGGCCGGAGATGCTGAACCTGCCGCATTTTTGATCAGCGATTTTCAACGGTCAACAACCGATGCAATCTCTGATACCTCCTATGCAGTTACCTGCATTCATCTTGGCAGCAGATCTGTTGCCAACCTGGCTGTTGACAGCGCATGGTGGGAATCGCCGGTCCAGGTTAACGGAGAACAAAGTACCCTCCTCTATCAGGTGACCAATTACGGCGATGAAGACAGGAAGAATATGGGGGTGACCCTGCGTATTGATGGGCAGGTAAAAGGAGTAGAGACCATTGACGTGCGTGGAGGTGAAACCATTCGCGACAGCATTTCTTTTTTGGTTCAGGGAACAGGCTGGCAGGAACTGGAACTGAGTGTGGAAGACTATCCTGTCAATTTTGATGACAGGTTGTATCTCAGCTTTCGCCCTGTAACCAGGGTGCGTGTCACAGAGATCGGATTTGGTAGTACAGACAGAATACTGCCTGGAATCTTCAGCAATGCCCTGTTCAGTTTTGCATCTGTACCTGCAGGAAATATAGACTATAACAGACTGGCTGATAATGATCTGATCATACTGCATGAACTGGATGACCTGTCGTCGGGTTTGCAAAGCAGTCTGGAAAAAGCCCTGCGTGCCGGAACTTCCTTGTTGCTGATACCCGGGTCAACGATGAACCTGCAGGCAGTGAACAGTTTTCTGGCGCCAATGGGTGCGGTAGCCCTGGAGCCCTTTTCAGGAAAACGACAGGCCTCTTCCGTCAACCTGCAACATGCCATATTTGACGGGGTCTTTGACCGTGTGCCAAAGAATCTTGCCCTGCCGTTTCAGCAAAATGGCTGGGCGATCAAACCATCAGTACGTTCTGACGGTGAGTCAGTCATTTCATTTGCAGATGGAACCCCCATGGTGTATTCCATGCCGGCGGGTTCCGGAACTTTGTACCTGCTCGGAACACCGCTGGATCAGGCGCATACAGACCTGCCCGGTCAGGGCGCCATATTTGTTCCGATGATCTACCGGATGGCATTACTGAGCAAAGGATATCAGATTCCCTATCTCATTGCCGGAAGAGAGCAATGGGTTTCACTTGCTGCCAATGGAAGTGCTGCAGAAGAAACTGTGGCAACTGTTTCAGGTAACGGAGAGGAATTCATCGCTGCAGTCAGACAGTTGCAGGATCATACCGAGATCAGTCTATACCCGTATGCCCGCGAAGCCGGATTTTATAAAGTGTCAGCTGATTCGGTCAGCAAGGTCATTGCGCTGAACGCCGACAGAAGAGAAAGCCAACTGGAATGCTTGTCTGTTAACGAACTAAAAGAACTGGGAAATGACAGGCTTGCGGTGCTGGAAGGCAGTGAGCGTTTCGTTGCTGATTCTGTACTGCGACTGCGGGACGGCCGACAGTTGTGGAAAATTTGCGTTATTTTAGCGCTGTTAGCCCTGGCATCAGAGATACTGCTGCTGCGTTTTCTGCCAGTGTAAAAAACATCGCATGCAACTGCTAATTCAGCGTATCCGCATCGTTGACCCAGCTTCCCCTCATCATTTTTCTGTTCGTGATATACGCATCAGCAACGGGATCATTACAGCAATATCTGAAAAGCTCCATGCAGAAGAGGGAGAAACATTATGGCAGGCAGATGGATCATCCGTTTCTCCGGGATGGGTGGATCTTTTGGCTGCCTCCGGCGATCCCGGACAGGAATACCGGGAAGACCTGCACTCACTCGCAGCTGCTGCAGTTGCCGGAGGTTATACCGGTGTCGCTGTCATGCCCTCCACTCACCCTGCCCTGCAAACCAAGGCAGATATTGAATATGTTATTCATAAGACCGCAGGTAAAGCGGTTGAATGTTATCCGCTGGGAGCCGTTACCCGAAACAGAGATGGGAAAGAGCTGACAGAGATCTATGATATGCGCTCAGCCGGTGCCGTGGCGTTCACTGATGCTGATCTGCCTGTTGCAGATGCAGGCATCATGCTGCGCACGCTGCAATACGTCAAACAGTTTGACGGTACCATCATCAATGTACCCAGCGATCATCGGATCGTGGGAAATGCCACCATCAACGAAGGGGTCATGAGCACCCGGTTGGGCATGTATGGCATTCCTGACGTACTGGAAGAGGTGATGGTGGAAAGAGATATCCTGCTGGCCGAATATGCTGCGTCTAAGGTTCATATTACCGGTATTTCTACAGCCAGGGCATTAGACCGAATCCGTCTGGCGAAACAAAAAGGAATACAGGTTACATGTTCTGTCACACCATACCACCTCTATTTCGATGAAGAGATGTTGGGTGATTATGATACCAATTTCAAGGTCAATCCGCCTTTGCGCACCGCCAGAGATGTGGCTGCCTTAAAAGAAGGAGTGGCTGATGGTACCATTGATGCCGTGGCCAGTTTCCATATTCCATGGGATACCGACGCAAAAGCATGCGAGTTTGAATATGCCGGTTTTGGAATGGCTACACTTGAAACCTGCTTCGGGGCAGTTTGTTCTGCACTGACCGGTTATGTACCTGTTGACAAAGTCATACAACTGTTTACCTCCGGCCCTAGAAACATCCTGGGTCTGCCGCCTGTAAGCATTGCAGAAGGTCAGACAGCCAATTTGACCTTATTCAATGAAACCGATGCCTGGACCAGATCAGATTTCGTATCTAAAGGAGTCAATCAGGCTTTTGCCGGGCAACCACTTACAGGACGACCACTTGCTACCTTCTTTGCAAATCAATTCGTAACACTAATAAACAACTGATCATGGAAAACCTCGACCAGAATCAACTGACTGAAGAACAAGGCGTACCCCGTAATTCGATCGTCTGGAAGTTCGCCATCATTTTTGGCCTGATCTTTATTATATATATTATATTAAGTAATATGTTTAGAGAGCAGATGATGGAACAGAGCACCCTGGTGACCATCCTGACCGGACTGATCATGCTGGCCGGGATCATCATTACACAGATGCAGGTAAGAGACAAGTCGTTTATGGGTACCATGAATTTTTCCAAAGGTCTGGGAACAGGTATGCTGTTTACTATATACCTGACTCTGATCATTGTAGTGTTCGGCCTGTTGTTCAATACGGTCATCTTTCCTGAAACCCTGCAGGAACAGCAGCAACTTGCCATAGACCAGATGCGTGAACAGGAAATGTCGCAGGAGCAAATAGACCAGGCCATGAAATTTACCGGATTTATGTTCAAACCCGTAGGTGCTGCACTGGTTGGTCTGTTCAGTAACCTGTTCTTCGGCCTCATCCTCTCACTGATAGGAGCTGCTGTTACCAGCCGGAATAAATAGTATGCAGGTCAGTGTAGTCATCCCGCTCTTTAATGAGGAAGAGTCACTGCCTGAATTGGCAGAATGGCTGGGGCATGTGCTCGAGGGTAAAGACTGGGAAGTCATTTTTGTGGACGATGGCAGCAAAGATGGTTCCTGGAGGGTGGTGGAACAATTGCACAGACAAGAGACAAGGTTCAAAGGCATCAGATTCAGACGCAATTACGGCAAGAGTGCCGCACTCAGTCAGGGGTTCGGAATGGCGCAGGGAGATGTGGTCATTACCATGGATGCTGATCTTCAGGACAGCCCGGATGAAATACCTGAACTGATGGACATGATCAGCAAAGATGGATTTGATCTGGTCAGTGGATGGAAGAAAAAACGCTATGACCCTGTCATGAAGACCATACCATCTAAATTCTTCAATGGTGTTACCCGTATGATGAGTGGTATCAGGCTGCATGACTTTAACTGCGGGCTGAAAGCCTACAGACGCGAAGTGGTCAAGAGTATCGAAGTGTACGGAGAGATGCACCGTTATATTCCGGTAATTGCCAAGGCTGCCGGATTTAACAGGATAGGTGAGAAGGTAGTGGAACACCGTGCACGGAAATATGGCGTAACAAAATTCGGTTGGGAACGTTTTGTGAATGGATTTCTCGATCTGTTATCCATTATGTTCGTTTCCCGTTTTGGTAAAAGACCAATGCATCTGTTTGGTACAGTAGGGACACTTTCATTTTTGACAGGTGGTGTACTGACCATCTGGCTCATCGCTGTTAAGCTGATCAGATTGCATAATGGTGTACCCTTCCGGCAGGTAACAGATCAACCCCTGTTCTATGTAGCACTGGTGGCTATGATCGTTGGCGTGCAATTATTTGTTGCAGGCTTTCTGGGTGAGCTTATCTCAAGATCTTCTATAGATCGCAACAAATACCAGGTTGATCAAATATTGGATCGTCCATGAAGGTGGTCCTGCTGGGAACAGCGCATCCTTTTCGCGGAGGCCTGGCTTCCTTCAATGAAAGGCTGATACTGGAATTCATCAGGCAGGGCCACGAAGCTTCCATCAGCACTTTTACCACCCAATATCCCGGCATTCTCTTTCCCGGAACCAGCCAGTTCAGCAAGTCGCCGGCCCCCGATATTCCTATTAAGCGGGAAGTTTCCAGCATTGATCCGGTCAGCTGGTGGAAACTGGGAAGAAAACTCAAAAAGCAGAGTCCTGACATCCTGATCATCAAGTACTGGTTGCCTTTTATGGCACCATGCTTTGGTACGGTGGCTGCTATCGCACGAAAGAATAAGCATACCAAAGTGATCTGCATTGCAGATAATATCATCCCCCATGAACCGAAGTTCTATGACAGATTCTTCACCCGCTATTTTCTGAAACGCTGCGATGCATTCATCACCATGTCAAATAGTGTACTGCATGATCTGGCTGCTTTTGACAGAAAGAAACTGCGTGCTTCCAATCCACATCCTCTGTTTGACAATTTCGGAAGCAGGCTTGAAAAAACAGATGCGTGCAGATATCTGAATATTTTTCCGGATAAAAAATATATACTTTTCTTTGGTTTTATCCGCGACTACAAAGGTCTGGATCTGTTGTTGCAGGCTTTGCAGGATGAAAGACTGAGTTTCCTGCATTTGATAGTGGCCGGAGAGTTCTATACAGATGATACCACATACAAGGAACTGGGGTTGCAGCTCGGAGATCGGATCCATTGGTTCGACCGATTCATTGCAGATGAAGAAGTGGCCAATTTCTTTTCTGTAGCTGACCTGGTAGTACAGCCTTACAAGCAGGCCACCCAAAGTGGAGTGACCCAGATCGCCTACCACTTTGAAGTGCCAATGGTGGTAACCAATGTGGGCGGACTGCCGGAACTTGTACCTGATGGGGTATGTGGCCTGGTTACAGAACCTGAACCGGATCAGATCGCTGATGCAATTGCTCAATATTTTGGCGATGGTTTACAGGAAACACTGCGGGCCGGAATACGGGAACAAAAACAACGATTCAGCTGGGACCGCATGGTGGGAACCATCACCCAACTGTATGATCGTTTGCCAGGACGGGCATAAAAAAAGCGGAAGCCTGCCTGACCTCCGCTTTTAAATAAGAAGTTATTTGTTACATGTTGGCGATGATCTCATCACCAAACTCTGAACACTTTAATTTGGTTGCGCCTTCCATCAGTCGGTGGAAATCGTAGGTCACCCGCTTGGCTGCAATGGACCTTTCAATGCCATGAATGATGAGGTCTGCAGCTTCCTGCCATCCCATATATTCCAGCATCATACAACCGGACAGGATGACCGAACCCGGATTCACCTGATCCTTATCTGCATACTTGGGAGCAGTTCCATGAGTGGCTTCAAAGATGGCATGACCGGTAGTGTAGTTGATGTTCGCACCCGGTGCGATACCGATACCACCCACCTGGGCAGCAAGGGCATCACTGAGGTAATCGCCGTTCAGATTCAAAGTAGCGATGACATCAAATTCAGCCGGACGTGTCAGTACCTGCTGTAAGGTGATGTCGGCAATGGCATCCTTGATAATGATACCAGCTCCGGGCTTACCTTCCGGAATGACACACCAGGGTCCGCCATCCAGTTCTACGGCACCATACACATCTTTGGCCAGCTGGTATCCCCAGTCGCGGAAGGCACCTTCGGTATATTTCATGATGTTGCCCTTGTGCACAATGGTTACACTCTTGCGACCATGTTGAATGGCATAGTCAATGGCACTTCGCACCAGTCTTTCAGTTCCGATGCGGGAAACCGGCTTGATACCGATACCCACAGCTACTGTCTCATCAACGAGTTCTTCGGTCGGGGTCATATTCAGATACGCCTTGCCTTTTTCGGCAGTACCAAAGCGGATCTTGTCAAAATCTTTCGGACTGTTCTCTTTCAGCCAGCTCAGGAATTTATGTGCCAGATCACTGTCTGCGTTCCAATCGATACCAGCGTAAATGTCTTCGGTGTTTTCCCGGAAGATGACCATGTCCACCTGTTCGGGTGTACGAACCGGAGAAGGTACCCCCTGGAAGTACCGAACCGGCCGAAGACATACATACAGATCCAGGATCTGGCGCAGTGCCACATTCAGCGAACGGATGCCGCCACCTACAGGTGTAGTAAGCGGTCCTTTGATACCAACCAGGTATTCACGAAAAGCATCCAGCGTTTCATCAGGCAGCCAGTTGCCTGTTTCATTAAAGGCTTTTTCGCCGGCCAGCACTTCTTTCCATTCGATACGGCGTTTGCCTCCGTATGCTTTTTCGATGGCTGCATCGAATACACGAACCGATGCCCGCCAGATGTCGCGACCGGTTCCGTCGCCTTCAATAAATGGAATGATTGGTTGATCGGGTACGTTCAGTACCCCGTTCTGAATGGTGATCTTTGAAGCGCTCATTGTATAATATCAGTAAATGTTTGGTGAATTAAAGAGGTGCAAAGGTACGAAAAACAAGGCTTTCTGACCTTTGGTGATCCATTCTTGAATTATTGTTAACCTTGAGGGATGACTCGCCCTGCAACCACACTCCGAAGATCTCTGGGGCTTACTACTGCTGTCTTACTGGTCATTTCAAGTATGATCGGTTCGGGTATTTTCAAAAAAGCGGCACCTATGAGCGCTGCGCTGATGGATGACCGCCTGGTCCTGCTGGCATGGCTGGTGGCCGGTATGTTCACCATGTTCGGGGTATTCAGTTATGCAGGACTTGCTACGCTCACATCGGAGGCCGGCGGACAGATGGAGTACTTCCGTCTGGTATATGGCCGCTTCTGGGCCTTCTTATACGGATGGGCAAGTTTTGCGGTTATTCAGACCGCATCTATTGCCAGTATAGCCTATGTGTTTGCTGAATCTGTGAACAGTGTGCTGCCTTTGCCAGACTGGCTTGCAGCCTGTGATTCCATCCGGTTATTCGGCCTTACACCATTTGCCAACAGTGGCGTGAAACTACTCGCTGTAGCTACCATACTGATCCTGACCCTCATCAATTATTTCGGGGTGGAGGAAGGTGGTTGGCTGAACAATGTACTCACCCTGGCCAAAGTGACAGGTATCATCATGCTGATCTGGATGGGGTTTCACTATGGACAGGGTACAGCTGATCAGGCACCGGGGGTGGAGACTGCCAGACATCTATCAAGAAACTGGAATGACCTGATGGGGCCTTTCTTTCTGGCTTTGCTCAGCGCATTCTGGGCCTTCGATGGCTGGATCAATGTGACCTTTATAACCGGCGAGATCCGCAGTCCGCAACGAAATATTCCCATCGCCATCATTGCAGGAACCGCTGTGGTCATGCTGCTCTATTATCTGGTTAATATGGCTTTCTTCCGTGTTATGGGTCCTGAAGAGATGGCTGCCATCCATACTGCCGGCGACCGGGTGGTGGGTGTGGAAGTAGCCCTGCGGGCCATGGGTCCCGGCGGGCTATGGGCCATTGCCGTACTCATTATGCTGTGCACACTGGGGGCTACGAATGCATCACTCATGTCAACTGCCCGCATCTATTACCGGATGGCCAATACAGGTTTGTTTTTTAAGGCAGCCGGTCAGGCACATCCGCGGTTTCAGACTCCGCATAAGGCCCTTCTCATGCAAATGGTCTGGTCTGTGATCCTGGTATTTTCAGGTACTTTCGATCAGTTAACTGACATGCTGATTTTCGCATCTTTTATTTTTTATGGAAGCGGTGCATTGGGTTTGCTGATCATGAAGCGACGAAGGGTCATCGTTTCGCGGGTGATCGGGTATCCGGTGTTACCGGTTGTTTTTGTTCTGTTCTGCATATTGCTGGTTGGCAATACCCTCATCAGTATGCCCGATGAAAGCCTTACCGGCCTGGGTTTGATCGCCCTGGGTGTACCGCTTTATGCATATTTCAACAAAGAATAAAAAAAGGAGCCCGAAGGCTCCTTTTCTGTTGGCTTGCTGGTGAGGGTGATTATTCCGTTACTACAACCAGATACTTACTGGTCTTCCAGAACTGACTGTAGTCAAGTATCTTGAGGCTTTCAATGCTCTTCTTGTCACCGGTCAGTTCATAGGAACTTGCCAGGTGATCTGTAACAACACTGGCTCCTTTAACATTAAGATCCAGTTCGTTGAAACTGCGTATGTCCACTTTGGTAAATGCACTGGCATCAAAGTCATCATTCAGTTCTGTATTGCGGCCAATTCCTATGAAACCACCTTCTTTGGTCAGGATGTTCCTTTCCTTGAGGTCCTTGTAAGTTCCAACCACATAGTAAGCTGTATTGAGGTCTTCAGTCTGCTTGGCAATGGTATTGCTTTGCTTCTTGTTTTCTTCTTCCAGACGATCATTAGCTGCGGTAACATTATCCAGATCTGCCGTCAGGGTTTCTATCTTATAGTTGGAAGCAATGAGCTGTTGTTTCAGGTCAGCCAGTTCTGCTTCCTGAGCTGCGATCTGCTCATTGAGCATAGCGATCTGCTTATCCAGCTCCTTGATCTTGAAGTTGGCGTTCTTGTATTTCTTATCCAGATCAGCTACCAGCTTCTTGTTCTTCTGGATCAGGTCATTGAGTGCATTGATGCTGCTCACAATGTTGTCCTTCTGGTTGGAACCTTCGCCGCTCAGCTGGGTGGTAATGATACCTTCATGCTTCTTGATCTCTTCCAGATTGGCTTCTACTTCGTTCATGGTATTGAAGTAGTCGTTGATCTGTTCATCACGAAGGGCCATGGCCTGCTCGTATTCTGCATTCTTACCTGATAGCTCTGACACCTGAGATTCCAGGTCGTCGATCTTTTTCTGGTTGCAACTGAATAACACAGGTGCGATGGCCAGCACAAACAACATTCTTTTCATGTCCAGTTCTTTTGGTGAGGATTATTGAAAATATCCTGCCAGATGGGCCTGATTCTTTAAAACCCTTGTCTGACAGGCATTTAGCGCAAAGGTGGGGCGTTTATTGTGCATCCTGACTGGGGAAATCATTCCTCATGTTGTGGAAACCCACTCTGTTGTACACTATTTACTATAGCCCGGAAGGAGGTACCTTTATAGCGCATGAAGAACCCGAATCTGGACGATACCGGTGAATATATGAGCCGCACCGAACGGGAGGTGGAAAGAGTGCTGCGCCCCCAGGCCTTTGAAGAGTTCAGTGGTCAGCCGCAACTGGTAGAGAATCTGAAGATCTTCATAGAAGCTGCCAGACAGCGGGGCGATGCACTGGATCATGTACTTCTGCACGGGCCTCCGGGTCTTGGAAAGACCACCCTGTCTCACATCATTGCCAATGAACTGGAAGTGCAGATCAAGGTCACCTCCGGCCCGGTACTCGAAAAGCCCGGCGACCTCGCAGGTCTGCTTACCAGTCTGGAACCCAGAGACGTTCTCTTTATTGATGAGATACATCGGCTTAGTACGGTGATCGAAGAGTATCTGTATCAGGCTATGGAAGATTTCAAGATCGATATCATGATCGAGACCGGCCCGAATGCCAGAAGTGTACAGATCAAACTGAATCCTTTTACCCTGGTTGGAGCTACCACCAGAAGTGGCATGCTGAGCGCACCACTTCGATCCAGGTTTGGTATCACCAACCGGATCGAATATTATCCTGCTTCTGTCTTGCAGAAGATCATCAAACGGGCATCTGGTATCCTGAATATGCCTATAGATGAAGAAGGTTCCATGGAGATCGCCCGCAGGAGCCGGGGTACGCCGAGAATTGCCAACAACCTGTTGCGCCGGGTGCGTGACTTTGCCCAGATCAAAGGTGGCGGTGTCATCAATGTAGAGATAGCCAGAATAGGCCTGGAGGCACTGCATGTAGATGAACATGGGCTGGATGAAATGGACAACAGGATACTTTCTGCCATTATTGATAAATTCAGCGGTGGCCCGGTTGGTATCACTACCATAGCAACCGCAGTGGGAGAGGAGCCCGGAACCATAGAAGAAGTATATGAGCCTTTCCTCATTCAGGAAGGATATCTGAGAAGAACTCCAAGGGGAAGGGAGGCTACAGAGAAATCATACAGACATTTAGGTAAAGTGCCGCCATCAGGATTGAATACACTGTTTGACTGAAACAGAACCTTCGGCCGAAGAACAGGTCAGAAATAATAGATCCCCCGCAGGGAAATGACCACGTTCAGCAACCCGGGTACATTCGGTTGGGCAGAATCTCCTATCGCCAGAAAAGATTGCTGATACCGGAATTGCGCACCCCAATGCCGGGTCTCTCCGATCAGGAAAGTTCCCCCGAAAACATAAGACAGATCAGAGGTGCGAAGCCCCTCTTCTATATTGGGGGTCTCATTGCCGTTGATGACCTCCCTTGCCCGGAATAATCTTCCATATGATAATCCGGCAAATGCGATCAGCCTGTTATGATCCAGGTAGTTGATCAGTACAGGCACTTCTGCATAATCAAGCTGCAGCTTGTATTCAAATGCACTCTGATCATTCGGGTCAGGATAGGTTGCACTTCCTTTCTGACTGTAAAGCACCTCAAAAGAAACAGACCAGCCCGGCCGGAAGTTGATGTGGGCTATACCACCGGCATTCATACCTATTTTATTGAAACCGGCCAGGTTATCACCGTGCACCTGGGTGAAATTGATGCCTCCTACAATACCTGCATCGAAAACATGAAATTCATCATCTTTAGGGTCGTGCTGGATCTGACCAAATGTCAGAAAGTGACCCAATACCAGAACGGTAAAAAAAAGTATTCCCCTTTCCATATGTTGATTACTTGTATTGCTGTTCACAAGCCATCCCCTATTTTTGGGTCAACAGCAATTTATGTTCAAATATACGCCAAACAACCTGAAGAAACTGGAGTCATTGCTGGGGGAAGCAGGCTACATCATCCGTTATGAAAAAGGCCGTTTTGTTTCAGGTTACTGCATCCTGGAAAACAGAAAGGTGATCGTGGTCAACAAGTACTTTGAAGTGGAAAGCCGCATCAACAGCCTGCTGGAGATCATGGGTCAGCTTCCGCTTGAAGAAGAACAACTTTCTGATGCTGCCCGCGATTTCCTTCGCAACAACCATTTGCAAAGTGTGAGGGTGTGAAACTCACCTTTCTCGGAACAGGCACTTCCGGCGGTGTACCCATGATCGGGTGCAGTTGTCAGGTTTGCCGCTCTGAAGATGCCCGGGATAAAAGGCTCCGCTCGTCGGTCATGCTGGAAGAAGGTGAAACCAGGGTGGTCATTGACTGCGGCCCGGATTTCAGACAACAGATGCTGCGGGAAGATGTACACCGCCTGGATGCCATTGTGTTTACCCACGGCCATAAAGACCACACTGCGGGCATGGATGACGTGCGGCCATTTAATTACTTTGAACGGAAGGCCATTCCTCTGTATGTAGATGAACTGACTGAAGAAGCACTGCGCAAGGAATACCATTATGTATTCGGAACCAACACCTATCCCGGTATTCCGCAGGTGAGTCTGCATCGGCTGACCGGAAAACCATTTGACATCGGAGCCATTCACCTGGAGCCCATCAGGGTGATGCATCTGGATCTGCCGGTCTTTGGATTCCGGATCGGGAAACTGGCTTATATCACCGATGCCAACAGGATAGATGAAGCAGCCATGAACCGGCTCCGTGATCTTGACATCCTGGTCATTAACGCCCTGCGTATGACACCGCATATCAGCCACTTCTCCCTGCCTGAAGCCCTGGAGCTGATCCGTGAATTACGCCCCGGGTCAGCCTATATCACCCATATTTCTCACCAGATGGGAACCCATGCCTCTGTGGAGGCCGGACTACCGGAAAATGTACACCTGGCATACGATGGCCTCCGTCTGGAGGCTGCAGGATTCTGACTTGCGGGTGACAAGCCAAAAACGTAATTTTGAATAAGAAATACTCCTCAGGTATCTCGATTAACGTTAACCAAATCTCATACTTTACAGCATGAAGCGATTTTCCTTGATGATCATGGCCTGCAGCCTGGCAGGTATGGTGTCGGCGCAGTCGGCACAATACCCGGTTGATGGCAATACCGTGACTTTTATTCACGGTAACAACGATCCTCGCCCCGCAGTACAGGAGGCCCTGCGCAACCTGGACAACTGGCAGGATTTCACAGCCACCCACGGCAACTGGTGGGTCACCTTCAACGAACGTTCTGCTATGCCGCACCGGGCAACTGGTCAGGGCATTGCCACCACCGGTACCACACCGGAAGAACGGGCCATGCATTTTCTGCAGACTGAACTGAACGGATTCGGCATGCAGGGCGTACAACTGGCACTGAATGCGGTCAATACTTCCAAGTATGACTATGTGTCCTTCCGCCAGCAATACGAAGGCCTGGATGTATTGTTCAGCAACGCCACACTGCGCATGGACCCCGCTACCGGCAAGGTCATCATGTTCGGGCTGGATGTATTTCCGGCCATGGAACTGAATACTGTGCCTGTATTGACTCCGGAGGCAGCAGCCAATTTCGCCACTTCCGGCCTGGATGTAACTGTGGAAAGCAGCACCGCACTGCCGGTTCTGAAGATCCTGCCGGTGCCGGTAACAGAAGCCACCTCATCAGAAACAGTAGGCAGTGGCTATGCCTATAAACTGGTCTATGAAGTGGATGTGCACACAACTGATTTCGAGAACCTGCCGGGCAACTATTATACCCTGGTAGATGCCCATACCGGTGCCGTGTATTACAGGACCAACAAGGTACATGCCTGTGGTTCCTACCTGATGACCGCCGATGCAGAAGTGCAGGCTGAGATCACTGATAACCCCCTGGTGGCAACTGAAACCCGCGGGCTTGGATATATCAGGGTGGAGATAGACGGCGACTTCTACTACGCCGATGAAAACGGTATCCTGAACCTCGATTTCATTGATGCTCCCACCGCCGCCACCATTGATCTGCGTGGTCTTTACAGCAGAGTATCTCAGGGACTCGGCGATACCAATATCGAAAGCATTGATATTACCCTGATGCCGGGCGATAACCTCATCGCATTTGACGATGAATCAGGTGCTACACCATCTGAGGTATCTGCCTATTACCACCAGAATATTGTGCATGATCATATGAAGTTTTATTTCCCTTCTTTCGACGACCTGGATATTGCTCAATTGATCAGGGTGGAGAGAACAGACGGATCCTGCAACGCTTTCTATGATGGAACAAGCACGAACTTCTATGCTGCCGGTGGCGGATGCCCTGCTACTGCACTGTTCCGCGATGTGGTCTATCACGAATACGGTCATGGCATCAACTATGATCTCTATGCATTCCTTGGCGATCCGGGTGGAATGAACAATGGAGCCATGCAGGAAGGTTATGCTGATATCTGGGGCTACACCATTACCGATGATCCCATTCTCGGTCAGGGTTTTTCAGGTGGAGCCGGCACCTATGTACGCAGATACGATGCTGAACCCAAAGTGTATCCCTTTGACCTGGTTGGTGAAGTGCATGCAGATGGCGAGATCATTGCCGGTGCATGGTGGGATCTGGCAGAGAATCTGGGCGATGATATTGTGGCCATGACAGAGATCTGGGCTGAAACCATACTGGCTACAGTGGATGGAGCCAGCGGAGATGAAGGAAATATTTACCGCGATGTATTGCTGGAAGCTCTTTTGGCTGACGATGACAACGCTGACCTGAGTGATGGCACTCCTAACGACCTGGCAATCCTGGAAGCTTTTGCAGAACATGGTATCACCCTGCTGGCTGATGCAGAAGTGACCCATGCCGAAGCACTGGAACCGGCAGCTCAGGATGTTGGAATAACTATCGAAGCTAACCTGGCAGTCTCTTTCCCTGCATACCTGGGCGATTTTACTATGTTCTACAGCACAGATGCTGGCGAAACATGGAGCTCTGTATTAATGGATGCTGTAACCGGACTTACTTACTCAGCTGATATACCGGCACAACCGGTAGGAACCATTGTTGAATACTACTTTGTAGTTTCTGATATCTACGGAGGTATTGCAGTGGTTGATCCCAAGAAAGCTACGCTTGACGAAGAACGCAACCTGCCGTACTTCCTGCTGGTGGGTTATGTGCTCAATGAGACACAGGATTTTGATAATACTTTCGGCGACTGGGAATTCGATCCTTTCGGAACAGATGATGCTACCACAGGTATCTGGACGGTAGATGATCCAATGGGTACTGTTGATGGTTCCTACCAGAATCAACCCGAAAATGATAATACTCCCGGTCCTTCAGCTCTGTGCGCATTTACTCAGAACGGTGATCCCGGCGACGGTCTGGGAGCTTACGATGTAGATGGTGGTGCTACTACCCTGCGTTCACCCATTTATGATGTATCCACCTATGATGATCCGGTTTTCACCTACTACCGCTGGTATGCCAATGATGCTCCCACCAGCGCCAACCCGGGTAACGACGTATGGCAGGTTCGGATCTCCAATAACAATGTTGACTGGGTCACAGTAGAACGCACCCATACTTCCGATAACAGCTGGAGAAGGAATGCGATCCGTGTGAGCGATTATGTAGAACCTACTGAAACTGTATCACTCATCTTTATTGCACAAGACAGTGTAATGCCGGGTGCTGACCTGGATGGTGGCTCACTGGTGGAAGCAGCTGTAGATGACCTCCAGTTGTGGGATATGGGTGAAGTAGTGGTTGATACCACAGGAGATACTACAGGTACAGGTAATGCCATACCTGAATTGTTTGCCCTGGTGAACATGTACCCGAATCCTGCCAATCAGTTCATCACCCTCTCAGCCAATGAGGCTGGTATCAGTGCAGTTATATCTCTGTACAACCAGTTGGGAGAGATGGTTCGCCAGACTGACATCGATCTGGCAGCCCGCCAGGAATACACCTTATATACTGGTGATCTGGCAGAAGGCATCTATACCATTGTACTGGAATCTGACGGTCGGGCAGACAGAAGCCAGATCGTGATACAACGATAACACAGACCACCTACCAGATAAAAGGAGAGGCTTGCCTCTCCTTTTTTGTTACTGTAAGCCAACTTGTTAACACGCACCATTTTAAAGTTTTTGTATTTTAACCCGCCAAAACAATCAAACCGAATATGTCCGCAAAAACTGAAAGCTGGGGTACACGGGTAGGTCTTATCCTGGCTATGGCAGGTAATGCTGTGGGTCTGGGAAATTTCCTGCGCTTTCCGGTACAGGCTGTGAATAATGGTGGAGGAGCTTTCATCATACCCTATATCATATGTTTCCTGGTCATGGGTGTTCCATTGCTTTGGATCGAATGGGCATCAGGAAGATATGGCGGAAAATTCGGCCATCACTCTACACCGTTCATCCTGGATAAGATGGATAAGCGGAAGTTCTGGAAATACGTGGGGGTCTTCGGCATTTTTACCAATGTAGCGGTGGCAGCTTACTATTGTTACATTGAAAGCTGGACCATTTCTTACGTCTTTCATTCACTGACAGGCACTTTCAATGGCATGACCCAGGGTGAAGTGTCCGGCTTCTATGATAAATATCTGGATGTTAGAAGTTCTACTACCGGTATTCCGTATGAAGCAGTGGTGTTTTATGTGGTATGCCTGATCCTGAATACCTATATTCTGTCAAGGGGCTTGCACGGAGTGGAAAAAGCTGCCAAGATCGGGGTGCCGCTGCTGCTGGTATTTGGCGGATTCCTGGGTATCAGGAGTCTGACCATGGGATCCAGTATGGCCACTGCTGAGTTTCCGGATGCAAACTCTATTGCCGGTCTGAATTTCCTGTGGAAACCCGCTTTTGATTCTCTTGCCAATCCCACAGTCTGGCTAAATGCTGCCGGACAGATATTCTTCACCTTGTCTGTTGGTATGGGTACGATACACTGCTATGCTGCCTATGTGAAATCTAAAGATGATATTGCATTGAATGCAATGAGTGCCGGCTGGATGAACGAGTTTGTGGAAGTAGTGCTGGGCTCACTGATCGTTATCCCATTGGCTGCGGGTTTCTTTGGTGTTGACTGGCTGAAGGAAAATGCAGGATTTGGTATGGCTTTCCGCACCATGCCTTATATGTTTGAACAATGGGGTGGGGTATTGTCTGCACTGGCCGGTATGATGTGGTTCGGTCTGTTGTTCTTTGCAGGCATCACGTCGTCTTTGGCCATGGGCACTCCCTGGATGGGATTCATGCGTGATGAATTCGGGTATAGCCGGAATAAGGGCGCCATGTCATTCGGACTGATCGTGCTGCTGATGGGGCTGCCCACAGTGCTTATCTACAATTTCGCTACAAACGGTACGGTCAATTCTTTTGTCTTTAATGAATATGATTACTGGGCCGGAACGGTATCACTGGTGGTATTTGCCCTGGCAGAGACCATCCTGTTTGTGTGGGTTTTCGGACTCACCAAAGGCTGGAAAGAGATCAATGACGGAGGTGATATCCGGGTGCCCGATTTCTATAAACCTATCATCAAGTGGATCACACCACTGTTGCTGCTTGCCGTATTCATCGGCTCACTTATCACCCCCGAAGGAAATGACTGGGTGAATGCATTTCAGAATGGTTGGGTGCTGGATAATGGTTCCATCATCAAAACCATTGCCAATGCCGGTCTGAAAGAACAGATCGCCACCGCAACTGATCCGGCAGAGATCTCCAGGCTGGAGAATCAGTTGTTGTACACCAATGCAGCCAGGGTACTGCTGGTACTCTTGTTTGCCGGTATCAGCCTGACCGTATATCGGGCGTATGCTAAACGAATAAAAGAAGGGAGGGCCTGATCATGGATACTTCAGCTTTGGTATTGATGCTGGTGGTACAGGTTGCTGTAACTGCCATTACTTTGTATTTCTTCCTGAAGGTACTACGCACACCACCACGGGCAGAGCCGGATTCTTACGACGAGAACGACGACGAGCCCCGTTGATCTGCCGGAGTTTAGGCAGCCGTTCATGTGACGGGCTGTTTTGAACATCCGTGTATGCGTGTAAAACCAACGAGAGCTTTTGAGTTCTCTTCCCGTGAAAGGGTATCATTCTGGGTGCTTATTTGTATCCTGACCTGCAGTCTTGCAAGTATTATCTGGATGCACAGCAGAGATTCAGAAGTGGTGATCCTGTATGAAAAGGAAATCCCTGTTTTGCCGGTAGTTGACCCGCAACCGGAAGACATTTCAGAGCCGCTCACAGCACCTGTTGACCCTAATAAAGCAAATCTGAATACCTTACGCCGGGCCGGACTTTCCGGAAAAGTAGCGTCCAACATCATGCGCTATCGCGAAAAAGGCGGATCCTTCAGGTCCCTGAAGGATATGGAAAAGATCTATGGGATGACAGAAGAAATGCTGGATAAGGCATCTACCTGGTTCGTGTTTCCTGATGCCAAACCCCGTACCCCTGATAACAGGTCAGGTGTTGGAGAACCTGATGAAAGGATGACTGCAGTGCAACCGGCAGAAAGGTTTTTATTTGATCCGAATACACTGGATAGGGAAGGATGGATACGCCTGGGTGTGCCGGAGAAAGCAGCCACAAATGTAATCAGGTACCGGGAGAAGGGAGGGCTGTTCAGAAAGCCTGAAGACATCGGTAAGATATACGGAATGCCCGATCAGCTTGCAGCAGAATTACAACCCTATATACAGATAGAAGCTCAACCTGCAAGAGCAGATGAAAAACTGCATTCAGAAGTGTCTGCTGTGGCACTGAATGGAAATACTGACCTGAATGTTGCAGATGCAGCCACTCTCATAGATTGTGGTATCAATAAAAACACAGCCTGGGATATTATCAACTACCGCGATCGTCTGGGAGGTTTTTATACAGCTTCCCAGCTCCTGGAAATAAAGCAACTTGACAGCCTTGACTGGCAGCTCCTTTCTTCTTGTGTTTTTATTGATGCAAAGCAGATCAGAACCATGTCAATCAATACGGCAGGCTATGCTGAATTGGCAAATCATCCGTATCTTTCCGACCGCCTGGCGAGGGCTATTATTCAGTACCGTGATTCTACCGGAAGATACAGAAGTACGGATGAAATGGCCAGGGCCTACCGGATGTCGCCGGCCTATCTGGAAAAACTGAAATTTTACCTGCGATTATGAGTGTGGAACAGCAGATCAAGCAGACTTTGAGAGAAGTGGCCGATTTTCCTAAGGAAGGTATTGTCTTCCGCGACCTTACTCCGCTGCTGCTTCATCCGGAGCTGACCGAAGATATTCTGAATGCCATGATCCTGCCATTTAAGGAAGAACGCATTGATGCAGTCTGCGCCATTGAAAGCCGTGGTTTCCTCTATGGCATGCTGCTGGCCAACAAGCTTAATGTGCCTTTTCTGCCGGTCAGAAAGAAAGGAAAGCTTCCCGGCGAAACACTGGAGTACACCTATGATCTGGAGTACGGTTCTGCTACTGTGGAAGTGCACCTGGAAGACATTCAAAAAGGCTGGAATATTATGGTACATGACGACCTGCTGGCTACCGGTGGTACTGCTGCAGCAGCCACTGAACTCATGCGTATGCGGGGTGCACAGGTGGTTGGTTTTACCTTTATCGTTGAGCTTGGTTTTCTTCACGGCAGGCAACGCCTCGAACAATATTCTGATAAGATCATTTCTTTAGCAAGTTTCAATTAATATAACCTTAACTCAGAGATGAATTTCCTCTTGAATGAACAGGTGGAACTCGTTGCGGCAACCGCACGTGATTTTGCTGAAAAACATATACGACCGGATATGATGATGTGGGATGAAGAACAGATCTTCCCCGTTGATGCATTGCATAAAGCCGGCGAACTGGGCTTGATGGGGGTGCTCGTTCCCCATGAGTATGGTGGTGCAGGCCTCGGCTACCATGAGTATATGCACGTGATCATGGAGATCGCCGCTGTTTGTGGCTCCGTTGGTCTTTCTGTGGCGGCCCATAACTCTCTCTGTACTGGTCATATGCTGCAGTTCGGAAATGAAGAGCAGAAAAAGAAATACCTGCCCAAACTGGCCACTGCAGAGTGGATCGGTGCCTGGGGGCTCACCGAACCTAATACAGGATCCGATGCCGGCAATATGCAATGTGTGGCTACCCGCGACGGCAATGACTGGATCATCAATGGCACCAAGAGCTGGATCACCCATGGCAATTCCGGCAATGTGGCTGTGGTCATCGCCCGTACAGGTGAACCCCGCACCAGCCGAAACTGTACGGCCTTCATCGTGGAAAGAGGAACACCCGGATTTTCTGCCGGGAAAAAGGAAAATAAGCTGGGCATGCGTGCTTCAGAGACCGCAGAGATGATCTTTGATAACTGCCGTATAGCTGACAGCCAACGTCTTGGTGAAGTAGGTGATGGGTTCGTTCAGGCTATGAAAGTACTGGATGGCGGACGTATATCTATTGCAGCACTCAGCCTCGGAATTGCCAAAGGAGCATATAAGGCTGCCTTGCAATACGCAAAAGAGAGAAAACAATTTGACAAGCCAATTGCTGAGTTTCAGGGTATCGCATTCAAACTGGCAGACATGGCCACCCGGATTGAAGCCGCAGAGCTGCTGACCAGTCAGGCTGCCGATCTTAAGAACCGGGGTGAAAAAGTGACCCGCGAAAGTGCTATGGCCAAATACTATGCCAGTGAAGTTGCAGTGGCAGTTTCAACTGATGCCGTCCAGATCTTTGGCGGGTATGGCTATACAAAGGACTACCCGGCAGAAAAATTCTACCGGGATTCCAAGCTCTGTACCATTGGCGAAGGCACCAGTGAGATCCAGAAATTGGTCATCGCCCGGGAGGTGCTGCGCTGATCGCATGCTCTTTGCTCTAAATCTTATGTATCTGCCAAACCGGCTAATTGGCTAATTGG
>ERZ795053.2178-NODE-2178-length-24060-cov-10.077734_pt1 | contig 24060 bp, 23 predicted proteins | sample MGYA00375137_ERZ795053 | MGnify/ENA primary metagenome ERZ795053 (study PRJEB30182, sample SAMN05720284) | activated sludge metagenome | isolation source: Anaerobic digester | place: Hong Kong | collected 2014-12-17 ...
AGGCCGCGCAGTCGGGGTAGCCGCAGCGCGTGCACTGCGTCTGCGGCAGTGCGTCGAGCAGCCGCGCAGCCAGCGGGCTGGCCGTGGCGGGCGGGTGGGTCACAGCGGTCAGAAGGTGTGAATGAATCCCGCGTGCCCGAAAGGGCCGCGACAACGCGGCCGATCAAGGCGCCAGGCGCAGACGTAGCCCAAGCTACGGCGAGCATTGGCAACGCCGAGCGGGTGCGTTTTGGCGGCCAAGGCGGACGTGTGGGGTTCGTTCACGCCTTCTCTAGGCCTTGGCGGGGCGCTTCTTGCTGGCCGTGGCCTTGCGCGCGGGCGCGGCGGCGGGCTTGGCCGGGGCGGCAGCGATCTTTTTGGCCGGTGCCTTCTTGGCGGCTGCCGCGGCACGCGGGCGGCGCGCGGCCTTGCTGGCGGGCACGGCCACCACGGCCGAGCCGGTGCCGGGTTGGGCGAGCTTGTCGGCAGCCTTCTGCGACGAGGGCGACGAGGCGGGGGCCGCGCTGCCGCCCAGGCCTTCCTGCAACGGCACCCATTTTTCGCCGTGGATCTGGGTGGTGGTGTGCTGGGCGATGAAATCGCGCACGTGCGGGTACACCACGGTGCGCCAGCGGCGGCCGCTGAAGATGCCGTAGTGGCCGGCACCCTTGACTTCCATGTGGTGCTGCTCACCGCGTTCGACGTGGGTGCACAGGTCGTGCGCGGCCTCGGTCTGGCCGGAGCCGGAGATGTCGTCCAGCTCGCCCTCGATGGTCAGCAGCGCGGTGGTCTTGATGTCCTGCGGGCGCACGCGTTCGAGCTTGCCCTTGGGCGAGCGCACGTCCCAGGTGCCGTTGGGCAGCGAGAAATCCTGGAACACGGTCTTGATGGTTTCCAGGTAGTAGTCGGCATCCATGTCGAGCACGGCGTTGTACTCGTCGTAGAACTTGCGGTGCGTTTCGGCGCTGGATTCGTCGCCCTTGATCAGGTCGCGGAAGTAGTCGTAGTGGCTGCTGGCGTGGCGGTCCGGGTTCATGGAGATGAAGCCGGCGTGCTGCAGGAAGCCCGGGTACACGCGGCGGCCGGCGCCAGGGTAGTTGGGCGGCACGCGGAAGATCACGTTGGTCTCGAACCACTGGTGGCTGCGCTGCGTGGCCAGGTTGTTCACCGCCGTGGGCGAGCGCCGCGCGTCGATGGGGCCGCCCATCATGGTCATGGTGAGCGGCGTCTTCTCGCCGCGGCTGGCCATCAGCGACACGGCCGCCAGCACCGGCACGGTGGGCTGGCACACGCTGATCACGTGGCAGTTGCCGTACTTGGCCTGCAGGTGGCGGATGAATTCCTGCACGTAGTTGACGTAGTCGTCCAGGTGGAAATCACCTTCGGAAAGCGGCACCATGCGGGCGTTCTTCCAGTCGGTGATGTAGACCTTGTGGTCCTGCAGCATGGTGCGCACGGTGTCGCGCAGCAGCGTGGCGTAGTGGCCCGACAGCGGCGCCACGATCAGCACCGGCGGCTGGCCCTTGAGCTTGCGCAGCACCGCCGGGTCATCGGAAAAGCGCTTGAAGCGGCGCAGCTGGCAGAAGGGCTTGTCGACCTCGATGCGTTCGTCGATGGCGACCTCGATGCCGTCGATCTTGATGCGGCGGATGCCGAACTCGGGTTTCTCGTAATCCTTGCCCAGGCGATGGAACAGCGCGTACATCGCCGCCACGCGCTGGGCCAGCGGCACCTGGCCGAGCAGGGTGTGGGGGTTGCCGTAGAGCTTGGCCGCCGCGTCGGCCATGTCGGCAAACGGCTCGATCAAGGCGCGCTGCGCCTCGTAGATCTGGTAGAGCATGCGTGGGGTACCTTCGGTCCTGTTGCGGTGCAATATATCAGTGCAACGAGAAGTTTGCAGTCTCGTTTGTACGGATGTACCACATGCGTCACGCCAGCGGCGCTGCGTCAGGGGCATGTCAGGCCGCCCAGGGTGGTACAGGTGGTGCGGATACTTTCAATTTGATAGCTACCTGCGCCTGCCACGCAAGGGCTGGAGCCTGATTCGCCTTGAAACCAGGGTTGGGTTGCCGCCCGCGCGGCGGCGGCTATCATGGGTGCCATGACCGATCCCGCCGCGCACGAGCCCGCCTGGTCGCCCGAGGGCTGGCTGCTGGGCCTGGGCCGCAGCCTGCTGCGCTGGCTGCAGGGCTGGTGGCAGATGCTGTTCATCGGCGCGCAGCTGGTGGTGCTGGCGTTCTCGCCATCGTCCTGGCGCGAGCACGAGCGCGGCGTGGTGCTGCGCCAGGTGTACGAGGCGGCGGGCCCCGGTCTGCCGGGCTTCACCGCGCTGATGGCGCTGTTCAACGTGGTGGTGATCCGCATCGTGGTGGTCACGGCGCTGGCTTACGGCCTCTCGCAGTACGCGGTGGACGCCGTGGTGCGCGTGCTGGTGCTGGAGCTGGTGCCGCTGGCGGCGGCGCTGTTCGTGGCGGTGGAGTACACCATTCCCGGCGGCTCCGATCTGTACAAGCTGCGCCGCGGCGGCCACTTCGTGCGGCTGCGCGAGCAGGGCATCGATCCGCTCACCAGCGAGGTGCTGCCGCGCGTGCTGGCCGGCATGTTTGCCGTGGTGCTGCTGGCGGCGGTGAGCTGCGCGGTGTCGCTGGTGCTGGTGTACCTGGCGGTGCACGGCTTCACGCTGGCGGCGCTGGCGCGCTACAACCACGCGGTGGGGCACATCTTCAACCCGGTGGTCACGGGCATCTTCTGCGTCAAGACCGTGCTGTTCGCCGGCTCGGTGGCGCTGCTGCCGGTGGGCAACGCGCTGCGCGACCTGCCGCGCCGCACCAGCCGCACCAGCGTGGAGCTGCAGGGGCTGGTGCAGATGTTCGTGCTGATGCTGCTGATCGAGATCGCCTCGCTCGTCGGCAATTACTATTGACCGCGCATGGATACCCCACCCGAAGCCACCCCGCCCAGCCTGCCCGAGCCGCAGGCGCCCGGCCCGCACCAGCACGCCAGCACACGCGCCGAGCGGCGCCTGCAGTTCCGCGCCGCGCTGCTGCTGCTCACGCTGGTGGGCCTGCTGGTCGCCGCCGCGCTGTACCTGATGTGGGCGCGCGGCGCCTTCGACGCCACCCAGCGCCTGGTGCTCACCACCGACGATTCCGAAGGCGTGGTGGTGGGCATGGACATGACCTTCTCGGGCTTCCCCATCGGCCGCGTGGCCGCCATCGAGCTGGGGAAAGACGCCAACGTGCGCATCCTGGTCGACGTGCCCGTGGCCGACGCCCACTGGCTGCGCCAGAGCAGCGTGTTCACGCTGGAGCGCGGCCTGGTGGGCGCCGCGCGCCTGCGCGCCTTCACCGGCGTGCTGGACGATCCGCCGCTGCCGGCCGGCGCCGAGCGCCCGGTGCTGCGCGGTGATGTCTCGGCCGAGATCCCGCGCATGGTCTCCGACGCCCGCGTGGTGCTGCAGAACGCCGCACAGCTCACCAGCGCCGATTCCGCGCTCTCCAAAACGCTGGCGGACCTCAACAGCTTCAGCCAGCGCCTGGCCGCGCCGCAGAAGGGCGGGCTGCTGGGCGCCGTCACCGGCAACGAGGCCGACGCCAGGCGCGTGGCCGAGCTGCTGGACCACACCAACCAGCTCGTGAAGAACCTCGACAGCGTGGCGCGCAGCGTGGACACCCTGGTCAAGAAGGCCGACCGCCAGGTGCTCGGCCAGAACGGCAAGGACGGTCTGGTGCCCGAGGCGCAGGCCGCCGTGCAGCAGCTCAATGCCCTGCTGCAGGACGCGCGCCAGACCATCGCCAAGGTCGACACCGTGCTGAAGGACGTGCAGGGCGTCACCAGCAACGCCCGCGAAGCCACCGAGAACCTGGGCGATCTGCGCGCCGACGTGGAAAGCAGCCTGCTCAAGATCGACGCGCTCATCACCGAGCTGAACCGCAAATGGCCCTTCGCGCCGAAGCAGAAGGAGGTCAAGCTGCCATGAGCTTCCGGGCAAGCCTCAAGCTTCGCTGGCGCGGCGCAATGGCGGCCATGGGGTCGCCGTTCGGGCTGAGCCTGCCGATGCCCTTCACCCAGAGTTTCAAGAGAAATCGGCCTCCAGCCCATGCTCGGCGGGCGCAGGCAGCTCTTTTGTTGATAGCATTCGCCGGCCTGGCCGGCTGCGAGAGCGGCCCCAAGGTGCCCGACTGGAACGTCAACGCCATCGGCCACGTCGACCGCTTCTCCGAGGCCTGGCTCAAGGGCGACCAGCGCGTGGCCAGGCGCGAGTTCGACTTGGCCCGCGCCGAAACCGCCCGCACCGGCCGCCCGGAACTGGTCGCCCGCATCGAGCTCAACCGCTGCGCCGCTCAGGTCGCCAGCCTGGATTTCCAGCCCTGCACCGGCTTCGAGCCTCTGCGCCAAGACGCCGGCGACGCCGAACGCGCCTACGCCACCTACCTGGCCGGCCAGCCCCTCAGCCCCGCCCAGGCGGCCCTGCTGCCCGAGCAGCACCGCGCCACCGCCACAGGCCCGGGCGCCTTGCCCCCCGCCACAGACCCGTTCGCCCGCCTCATCGCCGCCGGCGTGCTGCTGCACCGCACCCAGGCCAGCCCGGCCGTGGTCGAGCAGGCCGTCGAAACCGCCTCCGCCCAGGGCTGGCGCCGCCCTCTGCTGGCCTGGCTGGGCGTCCAGGCGCGGCTGGCCGAGGAGCGGGGAGATGCCCAGGAGGTAGCGCGCATCAGGAGGAGGATGGATTTGGTGGGCGCAAGGTAACGCGCGCACCGACCTCGTGGCACCCCGCGCAGGACGATGGGGTCGCTTCCTGCAGCCCCTCACCTCATGGGCCGCACCATCGCAAGGGCAGTAGCCTGCGTGATCGCTGTTGCCCGTGTCTGCGGCGCGATCACCGGCACATCGTATCGGCCCAGAACGAGCGGCGATCCGGAAGCCGGCGGGCGCTTCGTGGGGGCGCGATTGGCAACCGCACATTCAATCGGCGTGGTGAGGGCGGCAATCTTGACGGTCACCTGGCGCGGGTATTGAAATTTATTCCGAAAATCTTTACAATTGATATATCAAGAAAAACGATCTTGAGATGGTTTTCAATGGTGTGATCCACTGGCTTGGTACATATTGTCCATGCTCTTAAGGCCGGTGCTGCAGTTCACCGCAATGGCCCCAAACATCTTGACTGCGCTTGCCGAAAGTGAATAAGGCTTGCCAGATGCCTGCTTTGTGTGTGTGCAAATAGGAGCCATTATTATTCACACGTTTGTTGCGGCGGCAGGCAACTGTCGCGTGCCTGAATTTCAGTAGGGATTTCATATCCACTGAAACCGGAGCGTATCTGATCCGTGCCGACTGGCCCACGGGATCCGGTGAGCGGATGGTTCCGGTAGCGTCGATCGTCGCCGAAACTACAGGCCAGAAAGATTAAATCCATGAAAAAAAAGAAATTTACTAGAAAAATACCGTGTCTGTGCTTTCTCAACAAGAAAATTCCTGTCCCGAGAGGGTACCTGAAGACGGACCGTCGTCTGTATCACGCGTTCTCACGCTTGCTCGATCGTTTTGATCCTGCAGGTCTTGTGAGCAGGGTAGGAATAATAAATGGATACGAATACCAAGCATTCATATTGATGGATATAGCAAAGAAAAGCTCTGATATAAATGAATTTGGTTATGCTTTCTACGACTATTTAGTGAATTATCGGTTTGAAGGGATACCTCTTGATAAAAAATTCTATCAGAGGGGTGGTTTCAAACCCATGGTTGAAGATGCGTGGGCATTGTGGAGGTGCTTTTTGTTCGAAACTCATGGAGCAATGCCGGGTGAAGATATCGGTGAGCCACTGCAGCAACTTTCACTTACAGGACGGGTGCCACGAAGGGGAATCAAAACCGTCAATATTGACTAACCGAGATTTTCTAATCCCCAGAGGTGCTGTGGCCTGCCGGTAATTGTCGCGCCCCAGATGGTTGCATAGATGTCGCATCCCGGATGATTAGATATACACCAGATGCTTTGCCCTGTTCATGGCCCGAGACGTCATGCGGTGCCTGCGGGCGCTGCTGCCTGCCACGCCCAGGCAAGTCGCCCAGCCGTTCAAGGCCTATGAGCCAGGCTGTGTGCACACCGACGTGAAGTAACCTGCCCGGATGTCGGTCGGGAGCAGTTGGCGCTACCTGTTCGTGGCCATCGACCAGGCCGCACTCTGGGTGTTCGTGCAGTTCAAAGCCAACAAGATAGCGACCAGTGCAAAGGCCTTTCAGAACGCACTGCACAAGGTCTGGCTATCGACGGCTAGGCGCACGAATTTGCTGAGTGCTTCCAAGCCGTGCGCGTGATAGCCCCCAACTCCGTCAACCCTACCGCCTCTTGGTCGGGAGATCTCGAAGGCGCAGACAAGCACGTGGTCTGATTTAAGGCGAATCGGCGTGCCAGCAGGGTCCTGGCGACCTGCGGCGACGCATTTTGTCGCACCCGTGCGCACAATCCATTGGCATGTGCTGTCTTGCATCCCTGTTTCAGGTGGTTCAGGCAGCGAAATGCTGTCAATAGCCAACCAATGGAGGTCATGCATGTTCAAGCCCGATGGCTCGCCAATCGCTGCCAGCGCTCGATCCCTGACTCTGAAAAAGCGGCCTGAAGCACCGCTTTCGCTCCCCAATGACCAGCCTACCCCCTTTTCAGGTTTGCTCCCGACGGACTCCGCCATGCACCGCTGGGCGCAGGAGCTGCGCAGGCTGCTCGACAATCGTCCCCACGCCGACGAAACAGACTGGCAGTTGCAAGGGCATGCGGTGTTGCTGGAGAGCGAAGTCCTGGAAGAAGTGCCTCCCCTGCTGGAAGAAGTTGCTCATATCGCGGGCCTGCCCCTACACGTCTTTTCTGCAGCGAACGTGGTGGAGCAATTCCTGCCATGGATCGGTGAACTGCCCGACGCTGCTCCAGCGTTGGTCTACCTCACCCCCGGGGAATGGATGGACCCATCCTCGCCGGAGGCAGAGGGTGAGCCACCCGCCTGTGCGGGAGGCCCGTGCGCAGATGCATTCCTGCGCGCCGTGCAAGACGTCATTCAGAGCCTATCCACCCGGCCCGTGGTGCTGGTCACAGCGGGTCGCGGATTCGAGCAGCTGTGCATTTGCCTGCGGCAGGTGGGGTATTTCGATCGGCGCATCCGCGCTCCTGAATGGAATCAAGATATCCGGGCGGGAGAGTTCCTGCGTGAACTCGGTCCCGGTCTAGCCGACGAGAGCCTGTACGCGAAGCCCCGGCGTTTGGGCGCGTTGCTCCAGGCGGTGTTCCCCGACAGCCGTCGACGCAATCTGACCATCCTGGCTCTTAAGCGCCTGGCCAAACATCAGCAGCGCACAGTCGGTTTCACCGACCTGGTGCAGATGGCCACGCGAGGCACGACCGAAGAAGATCCGATGCCGGTAGATCCCGCATCACGTTACCGGACCGCCGTGCATGAAGCAGGGCATGCCCTCATCTTGCATCTGGACTCGTCGGAGATGAGTGCTCCAGACTTCTGCACTGCGATCCGGTCGAGAGAAAGTCATGGACGAACGGTGGCGTCCTTCGAAGCCATCGAGTCACGAGGAGATGACCTGACGGCCGGCAACGCCCGGCACAAGATCCGCACCCATCTGGCAGGCTTGGCGGCCGAGCATCTCGTGCTGGGCGCCGACAAGGTCAGCGCAGGGGGATCGGGAAGCGATCTGGACGAGGCCACCAGACTGGCAGCCTACATGTTCGGAGACTGGGGAATGTCACCAGACAGCAGCACATCCGTTCTGCAAGCGTCGAACCTGGTCACGGTGATCAATGACCGCCATCCCGCCGACGATCCTCGGGTTACCAGAATGACTCGCCAGTACCTGCAGACTGAGTACATCAGGACGACGGACATTCTGCGCAAGCACCGCGCCTACCTCGACAGCATCGTCGAGGCCCTGTGCCGGCAAGACGTGCTCGTCCAGGAGGACTTCGAACGGCTGTGGGCAGAATATGCTGAACAGAGCGAGCGCCCCCAGCTTGGCAGACTTGCGATGAATACGGCACCCGAGTGCGGGCTGGTTTGGTCCACACCCGAAACCTGACCACATGACCGGAGATTCACACATGCCCATCACCAACCAGGACTTCCAGCTCAGCGACAAGCAACTCGAAGACATCAACCGTTACTTTGAGGCCCGCGCAAGCGGAGTGGCTCGATCGGGCGATCACATCCTGTGTCCCACGCTCAACGTTCACTTCTCGTTTGCGCCGGTTTTTGGCCGCAGCGTGGAGGTTTCATACGACAGCGAGACAACATCGCATGAAATCGAATGTCAGTGGACCGATTCCCCCTGATACTGCGTTGACCTGATTCATTCGCGCCCATGCCCGCCCAGACGACCCGCCGCACGCTCTCCCGTCAATGGGAACTCCTGAAACTGCTGCCGGCGCGCGGTGCGGGCAAAACCGCTGCAGAACTCACCCGTGAACTCAGCGCGCAGGGCTTTGCGGTCAGCAAGCGCCAGATCGAGCGCGATCTTTGGGACCTGTACGAAGCGTTCCACCTCGAATGCAACGGAGACAGCACCCCGTACGGCTGGAAGTGGCCCAAGGGTGCCAATCTGGATTTGCCGGCCATGGGGGTCGCCGAAGCCCTGTCCGTCTGCCTGATGCAGGACGCCATCAAAGCGATGGTGCCGGCGGCGCTGCTGGACGTGCTGGAGCCCCGATTCGCGCTGGCCCGGCAGAAGATGACGGCGCTGGCGGCAGACAACCAGGTGGTCAGCTGGTTGCAGAAAGTCCGCAACGTGCTGCCCACGCAGCCCCTGCTGCCCGCCGCCGTCCGGGAGGAAGCGCAGGCAGCAGTTCACGAGGCCTTGCTGATGGACCGCCAGTTGCAGGTCAGTTATGTCGCCAGCGACGAACGCGAGCCCATGGAGATGCGCTTGCATCCTCTGGGCCTGGTCAACCGGGGCCACATCTCCTATCTGATCGCCACCGCCTGGGACTACGTAGACATCCGACTCTACGCCATGCACCGCATGGTCCAGGCGCAAGCCACGAACGACAAGGTTCAGCGCCCGGATAACTTTGATATCGACGCCTACATTGCCCAGGGCGCCTTGCACTTCGGTGGCGAGCACATGATCGAGCTGCGACTGAAGGTCAACGACTATCTGGCGCGGGTGCTTTCGGAAACGCCACTGTCGCAGGACCAGCAGATCGACGGCGAGGTATTGACCGCCACCGTCCGGGACACTTGGCAACTGCGCTGGTGGATCTTGAGCCAGGGGGCGGGAGTGGAGGTGTGTGGCCCCGATGAATTGCGAATGGCTATTGGTCAAGAACTTAATCGAGCGTCAGAACTTTACTATTCACTGCCACGGAGTCCAGAGAAAGGGACAAGCCCTGTGCGAACGATATAGTTATCTGTACTGAATTCCATTTGCGTCTCTAGCCAGTGGCATAAACCCATGCAAACTACTTGGCCGTAATGCTAAGCGCGACACTTAAGCAGGCTCTTTGAGACGAATTGTTCAACATCAAAAAAAGGGAATGATCAAATGTCTGGAGAATACGAAAAGGCCATTTCTATTGGCAAGGCAATTCAGAATGTTGTCTCACGCCGGTATCTCCTGCCGGCGATACAGCGAAAGTTCACATGGAGCACATCCCAGATCGAAGTGCTGTTCGATTCGATCATGCGCGGCTATCCCATCAACACCTTCATGTTCTGGGAGGTGACCGATGCGGAGGTCAAGAGCAACTTCCGCTTCTACCAGTTCCTGGAAAAATACTGCGAACGTTTCGGCGAGAACAATCCTGACTTCGATACCAAGGGGCACGGAAACTTCCAAGCCGTCATTGATGGTCAACAGCGACTGACCTCGCTGTACATCGGCTTAAAGGGAACCTACGCGTACAGGTTGCCGCGTAAGTGGTGGCCAAAGACTCAAGATGATTCCATCCTACCGCCCAGACGGCTTTATCTAAATATCGCTGCGCCTCTGGACGAAGAGCGCAACGAGGAGATGATGTCTTATGAGTTCTCCTTCCTGACAAAACAAGAGCATGAGAAGGCCACGGACGGGAAATGCTGGTTTCTTGTCGGTGATGTGCTGGATCTCGAAGAGGCGGAAACGGCCGATCAGGTGCTGGACGTAGTCATGACCTACCTTGAGAAGGTTGGCATGTCGTCAAACGCGTATGCCAGAAAAACACTGACGCGGCTCTATTTCGCCGTTCGGCGCGACACCCTGATTCACTACTACAACGAGACCAGCCAGAAGATCGACCACGTTCTGGATATCTTCATTCGCACCAACCACGGAGGTACGCCACTGTCCTTCTCCGATTTGCTGATGTCGATTGCCATCGCAAACTGGAAGAAGGATGCGCGTCAGCAGATCGACGATCTGGTGGACAAAATCAGGTTCGGCTCAGACATGGAGTTTTCCATTGATCGCGACTGGATTCTGAAGGCAGCGCTGGCTTTGACGGATGCCGACATCCGTTTCAAGGTCGAGAACTTCGCCGGTGCGCAGGTTGCCCGAATCGAGAGCGAATGGGACGAGATCAGCGCATGCATCTTGGAGACGTTCCGATTGATTCGGTCGTTCGGCCTCAATGACGCATCTCTACGTGCAAAGAATGCAGCCATCCCCATTGCCTATTACCTGTATCACAAGGGACGCGACGCCTCCGCTGGCAAGAAGGGGGTGTTCTCAAGCATCAACAAGCAGGCATTTCACATACAAGATCGAAAATTGATTCGACAGTGGTTGCACATGTCGTTGCTCAAGGGGGTTTTCGGCGGCCAAGGTGATGCACTGCTGACAAACTTGCGCAAGATCATCAAGGCCAATATGTCGGCGGAGTCATTCCCGCTGACGAAGATCATCGAAGACTACCGAGGGCATAGCAAGGATCTGCTCTTCGATGATGACTTCATCAGTCGGTTGCTTAAAACCCAGAAAGATGATGCTTCCTGCTTCTCGATCCTGGCTTTGCTGATGCCGGATCTTGACTTCACGCGAGCATTACAGAAAGACCATATCCATCCAGCGGCATCTTTCGACCCAGAAAAGATGGCTCAGTACGAATTCCTGAAAGGAAAACCGGATGCGATGGAGTTTTTTCAAAATCGCGAAAACTGGAACAGCATCGTCAACCTCCACCTCCTGGACGAGTCCAGAAACAAATCGAAGCAAGACCGGCCATTCGCTGATTGGCTCAAGGAACAAGAGGGTCTTAGCCTTGACGGACTATTGATCCCCGCAGACGCTCCACTGGATTTTTCGTCGTTCCCCACATTTATTGAAAAGCGATCCGTGCATTTGACCAGCATTCTTAAGGAGCTTGGAAAACCGAATTTGTCGAATTAGTTATTTCAGTCGACCACTGAAACATTAATGCGCTGCCATCTTCCCTCACGCCGAATATGAGTCGTTACCTCACCAAATCCCGCTTCAAGATCGCCCTCTCCTGCCCGACCAAACTCTTCTACACAGGCAAGACGAGCTACGCGAACTCTATGGCGGACAACGACTTTCTATCGATGCTCGCGGACGGCGGGTTTCAGGTGGGGGAACTGGGCAAGATCCTGCACCCCGGCGGGCACGAGATCGTCAGCAAGAACAACGCGGAGGCGCTGGCCGAAACGGCGGAGTGGATGCGCCGGGACGAGGTGGAGCTCTTCGAGCCGGCGTTTGCTGTCGATGGCTGCCTGGTGCGGGTCGACATCCTGGTCAAGCGCGGAATGAGCATCGAGGTCATCGAGGTGAAGGCCAAGTCCTTTGACTCGAATGAACCGGGCTTCGAGGGCAAGCGGGGCGGTATCGCCTCGGGCATGCTGCCCTACCTGCAGGACGTAGCCTTTCAGAAGCACGTGGTCTCGCGAGCCTTGCCGGGGCACACGGTCACGGCGTCGCTGCTGCTGGCCGACAAGAGCCGCAAGGCGACGGTGAATAGCTTGAACCAGATGTTCAAGGTTCAGCGCAATGGCCGCAGCACACGGGTGATCGTCAAGCCCGAGGCCCACGCCCTGACCGAGCAGGATTCGGTGCTGAGCAAGATATCGGTCGATCATCTGGTCAACCAGTTGCTGTCCGACACGTTCGAATTTCCGGGTGGGGCCGAACCGCTGCCGCAGTTGATCGAGCAGTGGGGACGCGCCTATGCGCAGGATGAGCGCATCGAGCCCGTAATCGGCAGCCATTGCGGTGGCTGCGAGTTCCATGCCGATCTTGAGGACCCGCTGCGCAGTGGCTTCCACGAGTGCTGGATGCAGGCGACCGGCTGGACGAAGGAGGCCTTCCCCGAACACACGGTGCTGGACATCTGGAATTTCCGGGGTAAGCAGCGCCTGATCGAGGAAGGCAAGCTCAGGCTGTCGCAGATCAATGAGGACGACATCCGCCTCAAGGACGGCGACGCGGACGGACTCAGCCATTCCGAACGCCAGTGGATGCAGATCGCTGGACTCTCCGCCGAGCATCAGGCGCGCGGCTTCTACCTGGACGACCAAGGTCTTCTGACGGAAATGGCCCGCTGGGTCTACCCCTATCACCTGATCGATTTCGAAACCGCCGCACTGGCCCTGCCGGTGTACAAGGGACGGCGCCCGTATGAGCAGGTGGCGTTCCAGTTCTCGCACCATGTGATGGAGGCAGACGGCTCGGTTCGCCATGAAGACGAGTTTCTGCTGACCAAACCTGGCGAGTTCCCCAACTACGCCTTTGTGCGGGCGCTGCGTGCGGCCCTCTGCAAAGACGAGGGAACGGTCTTTCGCTGGAGCCACCACGAGAACTCCATCCTCAACGCCATCAAGCAGCAGTTGAGGGAAGACGAGGCGCCGCCGGCTGACACGCCTGAGTTGATCGAATTCATCGACTCGATCACCAAGACGGGAGGAAGGGCCATGGTGGATCTGGCCGACGTGGCGCGTCGCCGCTACTTCCACCCCTATACGCAAGGCAGTTGCTCGATTAAGAAGGTTTTGCCTTCGGTGATGCGCTCCAGCGCCTTCCTGGCCCAGCGCTACAGCCAGTCGACCTACGGGAACGATGGCCCTGCAGGCATTCCAAGCCACAACTTCAACAACATGGTGTGGTGGTCTGAGCGCGATGGTGAAGTCCAAGACCCATACAAGCTGCTGACCCAGCAGGATTACGGAATTCCCCAGGCGGCCATCAACCAGGGTGGCGCAGCCACGACGGCCTACATGCTGTTGCAGTTCGAAGACATGCCCGACGAGCATCGAGCGGAATTGAATGCGGCCCTTCTACGGTACTGCGAACTCGACACCTTGGCTATGGTCATGATCCTGCAGGCGTGGCGGGACTGGAGTTCTGCGACGGGGGCGCGCCAAGCATCGATTTGAGGGGGTTTTTACAGGTCCATGTTGGCGCAGGCCAGGCACGTGAACTTGATAGTTGGGTAACTGAATCATCGGGGAGAGGCTTGGATGAGCGAGCTGCAGGACGTTATCGAGCGCGCCTACCAGAGGGCCGAGGCGGGCCACTGGGATGGGCTCCTGTCGGACTGGGAAAAATCTGATGCGTTTGCCCGCCGCTGTAGTCGCTACGTCAGGCTTGGCTCGGCGTGGACGTTTCTCCATCAGGCGGCCTACTTCGGCTGTGAGCAAGCCTGTCGCGTGCTCATTGGCAGAGGCGCATCCCTGGAAGCGTTGACGCATGACTCCCGCACTGCCGCTGAAGTGGCGGAAGAAAAGGGCCACCATGAGCTGGCCGCACTTCTTCGGGATGCATCGACCGGTGCTGACTCGCTCTGGGCGCCACCTGTCGATCCAGACGTTCTTCCCAGCAGCGACCGATGGAATGAGGCAACAGAAGCGAGGGCCGAATCAGCGCTGTCTGTGGCGTATGGCGGGGGTGTAGTCAAAATTCCGAAGGGCGCGCGATATTTTGTGGACTCGCTCGGCCGCGTTCTGGTGGGATGGCATGGAACGTTCGATCCGCCGTGCGGCATGTCTGACCAGTCAATGCTTTCTTGAAATCCCTGAGGGCCTTTGTGGCTCCTTCTGCAAAGGAGTCTGGCGTGCTGTTCGCCATTCACCCCGAAACGCCCACTGACGCAACCGCCATCCATGCGCTCACGGCAGCGGCGTTCCTGTGTGCGCCGCACGCCAGCCATACCGAGCAATTCATCGTCGACGCCTTGCGCGCGGCCGGGGCACTTGCGGTTTCCCTGGTGGCGCGGGCGGAGGATGGCAGTCCCGTTGGGCATGTGGCGGTGTCGCCGGTGGCAGTCTCGGACGGCTCGCCGGGCTGGTACGGGCTCGGGCCAATCTCGGTGAACCCGGCCTGCCAGGGGCAGGGGATTGGGAGCGCGCTCATGCAGGCGGCATTGCAGGCGCTGCGCGACCAGGGGGCGGCCGGGTGCGTGCTGCTGGGCGATCCGGCGTACTACACGCGCTTCGGCTTCAGCCCCGTGCCAGGTCTGGTGTTGAGCGGCGTGCCGCCCGAGAACTTCATGGCCTTGTCGTTCGGGCCCGCGCTGCCGCGCGGCAATGTCACGTTCCACGAAGCGTTCGGCGCGCGGTCCTAGCGCCTGAGCTTGCCATCCTGGTTGTGTTTTCAGACTTGCTTGTCAGGCCGCCCTGCCCACCGCCCTGACCATGGTGCGCGCTATCACCCGGTGCGCGGGGGCGACCGGCAGCATGTAGAGGCGGCCGAGCCAGTTCTTCACGTGGACCACCGTGGTCACGGTGACCAGGGTCTGCCCGCTGCCGGCGCCCGGCGTCTTGTGGACGGACACCACCACCTTGAGGTGCTTGTCGTCGTCACCGAGCAGCACTTCATCGTCTTCCTTGGACAGCAGCGTGAAGATGCCCACACGATCACCGGGCCGGTAGGCCGACGGGCGTTTGTCCGGGTCGATGCCGGCCAGGCCGCCGAGGTTCTTGAGGCCGAACCAGCCCACGATGCGGTTGCGCAGGCCCATCAGGCGGTCTATCCATCGCGGTGTGGTGCTGGCCACGCGCAGGAACTGGCCGAGCGCTTCCAGCTCGGGCCGGGCGGCGGGGATGGCCCAGGCATCGTGGAAATAGGCGCCGGGGAGCAGGGCTTCGGCCATGCTGCCCCTGGGGGCGGTGGATGGGATGGGGTTGATGGTCATGCGGTTCACCGGCTGATGCACGCAAGCGGCCGTCGTGCGCCTCTCAGCCCGCAGTGCGGGGTTGCCGGTGCTCGACGTACAGAAACAGCACGGCGAGCCCGAATTCGACGACCACCGCGCTCAGGATGCCGGGGCCTGCGTGGCCGGTCGTGAGTTCAAACACGCCCAGCGCCGCCAGAGCCAGGCAGGCGACGGCCAGGCCCACCGACAAGGCCGTGCGCGACCTGGATGGCTGCGCATCGCGCGCGAGGTAGAACATGATCCCGACCCCAAGAAACAGCGCCGCAGACCGGCGCGCGACCAGACCGACCGGGTAGGTGTACCCGACGCCCCAGATGTCGAGCAGCAAGCTTGGCGCAACCAGCCAGGTGGCCGCCAGCGCAAAGCAGATCACCGAGGCGCAAATGGCGATGGCGCGAAAGCTGAGGGTCATGGTGCAGGGGGTCTGCTGGGGCGGGCTTGGCGTGGTGCGGCCAGCATACATCAGCCTGTATTGCCGCGCAGGGCACGATACCCATTGCTGCAAATGTTGTAGCTGCTTGCGGCGGTGGATTCTGGACTTGCGGCCTGTTTGGCATATGAATCCGTTGAGACTTGTCCGCGTGGGCCATTGCGTCGAATGACCGTGCTGCGCATCGGAGCCCGGCGCGCCCGCCCGGATGCCCATGCGCCGGCTGGCCAAGTGCAGCAGCACAGGTGTTGCACCATCTGTCTTAATACAACACAATACAAGTCAAGCATGAAAGTATGGGCTTCACCTCCTGCGGAACCGCTGGCCCCCGCCAGCGCCGAGCCGCTTTACGTGCAGCTGGCGAACCAGCTGGCGCAGGCCATCTCCAGCGGGGAGTACGGGCCGGGCCAGCAGTTGCCGCCCGAGGCGGCGCTGATGACGGCGCACGGCATCAGCCGGGTGACGGTGCGGCAGGCGCTGGCGCTGCTGGCGCGCAACGGGCAGGTGGTGTCGCGCCGCGGCAAGGGCACCTTCGTGGCCCGGGCGCCGCTGCAGCAGGATCTGTCCAGCCTGCAGGGGTTCCAGGAAGCGTTGCGCCTGCAGGGTGTGGAGCCCGAGACGGAGTTGATGGAGTTCTCGGCATCGGCCGGGCGCGTGGACGCGCAGGTGCCGCCCGATCTGGACCTGCCGGTGCGGCTGCGCAGGCGCTACTGCGTGGATGGCGAGGCCTTCGCCATCGTGGAAGCCTATCTGCCCAGGGCCGCGGCCGGCCTGGGCGCGGCACGCGCCGAACACCTGGCGGTGTACGACATCCTGGAGCAGTACCTGGGCCTGCACATCGGCAAGGCGGACGTGGCCATCCAGTGCGCGCGGCCCAAGGCGCGGGTGCTGACCGAGCTGGGCCTGCCGCCGCGCAGCCACGTGCTGCTGATGCAGCGCACCTCGTACACCGTGGCGGGCCTGCCCTGCGAGCACATGCGCATCTACATCGTGCCGGAGCGCTACACCTTCCGCATGAGCGTGGCCGGCCCCATGCAGCTGGCCAGCGCCATCCGGCCGGTGACGCCGGGGCGCTAGCCCGAGCGGCCCAACGACCACCACCCAAGGAGACAAGCTGATGAAACCGCTCACTGTCCGTCGCCGCCGCGTGCTGCAGCTTCCGCTGGCGGCCGGCGCCGCTGCCGCGCTGATGCCCTGGCAAGCCTGGGCCGAAGACTACCCTTCTCGGCCGATCCGCATGGTGGTGCCGTTTCCGGCCGGCGGGCCCACCGACATCGTGGCGCGCCCGCTGTCCAAGCTGCTGGGCGAGCACCTTCGCCAGCAGGTGGTGGTCGACAACCGCGGCGGCGCCGGCGGCTCGGTGGGCGCCACGGTGGTGGCCAACGCCCCGCCCGACGGCTACACCCTGCTGATGGGCACCGTGGGCACGGCGGCCATCAACCCGGCGCTCTACAAGAAGCTGGCGTACGACGCCGTGGCCGATTTCACGCCGCTGGCCACCACAGCCAGCGCACCGGTGGCGGTGGTGGCCACGCCGTCGGCCGGCATCAACACATTGGGCGAGCTGATCGCGCGGGCCAAGGCCGCGCCCAACACGCTCACCTACGGCTCGGCCGGCAACGGCACACCAGGCCACCTGGCCGGCGCCATGTTCTGTTCGGCGGCGGGCATCCAGATGCGCCACATCCCCTACAAGGGCAGTGCGCCGGCGGTGACCGACCTGCTGGGTGGGCAGATCCAGCTGATGTTCGATCCGCTGCAATCGGTGCTGCCGCACGTGCAGAGCGGCAAGCTCAAGCTGCTGGCCGTGACCAGCCGCCAGCGCGCCAAGGCGGTGCCGCAGACGCCCACGGTGGCAGAAGTGGCCCTGCCGGATTTCGAGATGACGGCGTGGTGGGCGGTGTTCGCGCCCGCGCGCCTGCCGGCCGACATCACCAGGCGCCTGACGGAGGAGATCCAGCGCGTGGTCCGCGGCCCCGAATTCGAAAGCGCCCTGGGCAACCTGGGCGTGCAGCCGCTGAGCACGCCGCTGGCGGAGCTGCAGAAGACCGAACTGGCCAAGTGGGGCGCCGCCGTGCGCACCGCCGGCGTCACCCTGGAGTGAAGCGATGAAGTTGTCCCCCGAAGAGCAGGCCATGCTGGACGGCGAAGCCGGCACGGTGCTGCAGACGGCCATGGCGCACCAGGTCAAGGTCGGCCGCTTTTTTGGCGCTGCCGATTTCGTGCCCGTGACCCAGGCACACGTGATGGCCGACACCGAGAGTCTGGGCCAGGCCGGCGTGATGTGGCTGGAGAAGCTGGCCGACGCCAACCAGGGCGGCGTGCGCATTCCCACCATCACCGACCCGCGCGGCACCGATTTCGAGAAGGCCAGCCTGCTGGGCCAGGCCGACTGGATGCTGGAGCTGGAGCGGCGCGCCATCGACGCCTTCCGGCGCCTGGGCGTCAGCATGACCGACACCTGCATCAACTACCAGACGGTGCTGGCGGCCACGCGCGGCGAGCACGTCGCCTTCGGCGATACCGGGGTGGTGATCTACTCGAACTCGGTGGGCGGCGCACGCTCCAACTTCGAGGGCGGGCCGTCGGCAGTGTCGGCGGGCCTCACGGGCCGCACGCCGCGTTACGGCTACCACCTCGACAGCCACCGGCAGGCCACGCTGCGCATCCGCACCGACTGGACGCCCACCGCCCTGGACGAATGGGGCGCGCTGGGCGGCATCGTCGGGCGGCTGGCGGGCAACTACTGGCAGGTGCCCGTGCTGGAAGGCCTGGAGAGGGCGCCCACGTCCGACGAGCTCAAGCATTTCGGCGCGGCCATGGCCAGCTTCGGCTCCACCGCGCTGTTCCACCTGCCGGGCATCACCCCGGAGGCGCACAGCCTGGCCGACGTGGGCGGCGACAGGCTGCCGGTGGCGCACCGCATCGGCCGTGCCGACGTCGACGCGCTCAAGCGCGCCTACGCGATCGACCGCAAGGTGGACGTGGTGGTGTTCTCGGCCCCGCAACTCAGCCTGTACGAGCTGCGCGAGCTGGCCGGCCTGTGCGACGGCAGGCGCTTCAGGCGGCCGCTGCTGGCCATCACCAGCCCGCAGGTCAAGCCCGATTGCGACCGCTTCGGCTACACCGCGCGCATCGAGCAGGCCGGTGGCACCGTGATGGCGGGCATGTGCTTCTACCAGTCGTACGCGCGCGAGATCAGCGAAGCCAAGGGCTGGAAATACCTGGTCACCAACAGCGCCAAGCTGGTCAACATCCTGGGCGGCTATGGCTACGTGCCCATGCTCGCCTCCATGCAGGCCTGCGTGCAGGCCGCCGAAACCGGAGAACTGGCATGAGCGCCACCACCTACACCGCCCGTCATGCCATGGGCCGCCGCGTGGTCGGCCAGGCGCTGGTGGCCAGCGACGGCTTTTCCGCGCGCTACGACCTGAACCGCCTGCAGGGCGTGTTCTCGCGCCCCGCGCACAAGCTGGTCGGCCAGTCCTACGTCGACAGGATCCTGGTGCTGGACACTGCCAAGGGCGGCGTGGCCACGGCCTGGATGCTGCACGAGATGCGCTCGCGCAACATGGTGCCTTCGGCCATCGTGTTCAACACCGTCAACACCATCCTGGCCCAGGGCGCGGCGCTGGGCGACGTGAGCATGCTGGCCGGCTTCGACGGCGTGGACATCACGGCGCAGATCCCGCACGGCGCCATGGTCGAGGTGGACCCGGACGCCCGCACCATCCGTGTGCTGGCGCCGGGCGAATACCCGGCGCCTTCGGCCGCGCCCGAGGGGACGAACAAGGTGCACGGCCAGCGGTAGCCGCGCGCCTCGACGGTCACCGCTCTCAGCCCGCGCCGGGTCTCAACTTCCGAAACAGATCGCTATGGATTTTGTATCTGCTTGCGCTAATGGGGTATGGGCCAGCGGCCGATTCGGCGCTTGATTCCACGGCTGCGATCACGCCGCAGCCTGGCTCGTGCAGGTGCGTGCAGTTGTAGAGCCTGCAGCCGGTGATGTGGGGCTTGAGGTCGGGCTTGCGGGCGCGTGTTGCGTGGGATCGCTGCGGCTCGGGTTGCATTTCCAACCCCCGGGCAACGCGTCAGGCACCATGCCGTGTCATGGCGCGCCACACCAGACGCCCTGATGCTGGAGCGCGCTGGTCAGCTCTGGGCAAGGCGCCTGGCTGACCAATTGACGGACGACCCTGGTTGCGGGCGGCGTCGCCACGGGGCCGATGTCGCGATGCGCAAACGCCTGGAGCGCCATGCCGACTTCGTCGAACCCCATCAGCGTTCTGGCGGCGGTGGCGCCGGTGAAGCGCCCATTGAATTCGTAGATCGTCAGCGGTCCACCGGGTGGCCGCTGGCACTGAACATTCAGGGGGCCACGCCAGCCCAGCCTCGCGAAGACCTGAGCGCAACGCAGTCCCAGCGTGGGGGCGTCCGGGTCGGGGTCGGGCTCGACGAGCATGGACATTCCGTTGCGCATCCGGTGGAGGGTGCAGCAAGTGCCCTGCACGCTGCCGTCTGGCGCGATCAAGACCTGGATGGATTGTTTGACGGTCTCGAACGAGTGAAACAACGGGATGCCCTGACGGGACAGGTCGTCCACGTACGCCTCGGGGCCCTGGGCGGGGCCGAGATAGCGCTGCACCACCACATCGTCACGCCCCGCCCATGCCGCCAGCTGCCGCTGGTCGAGCAGCACGCGAACGCCTTGCGACGCGAAACCCGAGCGTGGCTTGACCAGAAGGGGGAAACCCCATCGGGCGACAAACGCGTCGATCCTGTCGGCCTCGAGCGGCACAAGGGTGGGGGCGAAGGGCAGGTCATGGCGCTGCGCCAGTTCCCAGCTGAGCCATTTGTCGCGCATGGCCTGCGCCGGCTCGGGCGCGCCCACCAGCAGCGTGCAGCCCTTGCCGAGGTGCGCGCTGTTCTGCAGCCCGGCGAGAAACACAGAGTCGTCGTCCCGGCAGGGGATGACCAGCAGCGGCGACTTGGCTGAGAGCCAGGGCTGCAACGCTTGATGCAGTGCCAGTTCGTCCGTGCGTGTGGCGGGTACGAGCAGAACTTCGTCGAATGCCTGAAGGGAGGGTTCGTCGGGCACGCTGTTGGTGGCCAGCAGGCGCACGTGCCGGCGCCTGGCGCCCAGCGCCTGGACGATGTTCTGCCCGACGAGACTTCCTCCGCTTAGCAGGAGGAGTGACAAATCAGGTGCGCGCTGCATCGCTCACACAAGACCGTACTGCGCGCGGAACACCGGGTCGCGTTCCAGATCGAGCGCCGTCAGTGCGTTGCGGTAGAAGAGCTTCCTGAGCACTTCGTCGTCCCAGCCGACTTTCCTGAAGTTCTCGACAAACGGAGCGATCGGCGTCAGGGGGTAGGCGCTGCCGAAAAGAAATTTCTCGGTGAAGCCACCCAGGTTCAGCCGGATGGCCCGCACCCAGTCTTCATGGCCCAGGTGGAAGAAGTAGCCGTCCGGGGACAGCCAGACGTTGTCGCGCCGCGCGGCCATGACGATGGCTTCGCGCACGAAGGGGTAGCATCCGTGACCGCAGATGACGCGCAGCCGGGGAAAGTCTTCCGCGACCACCTCGACGTGGTGCGGATCGGCATAGCTCACGTACTGGCCACCCAGCACACCGGAGGTCTGCAGGATCAGCGCGAGGTTCAGGCTCTGGCACAGCTCATAAATCGGGTAGAGACGCCGGTCGCTCGGCACGCAACCCGGCGCGCGTCCGGGCTCCAGGGCAATGGCCCGCATGGCCCACTGGTCTGCGCAGCGTTCGATTTCCTGGAGCGCATCGTGGAACTGGCTGCTGGCGTCAATGCCCGCGACCGCCAGAAAGCGGCCCGGATGCGCCTGCTGCACCAGGCCCAGCGCGTCGTTGGAAGTGGTGCGCGCCGGCAGGTCGTACCGCCCCAGCCTGGCCCCCGGGTTGCAGCCCGACACCGACACGGCCGTCGTGATGCCGGCACCTTCGATCTCCGCAAAGAAAGCATCGGCCGAGCGCTGGTTCAGGGCCGGGATGCGGTCCAGGCGGCCCACATGCGCCATTCGGTCGGAAAAATAGATGGCGGAATCGTCCGCGGTGTAGCGGCATCGAACGTCGATGATCATGACTTCTTGTCCGGCTCGAGCACCCAATCGGCGGGCTGCTGCGTGACGAGTTTCAGCACGCCCACCTCCAGGAGATAGCTGTTCACGTAGTTGGGCAGTTGCCGCGTGAGCAGGCTGTGCGCCACCTCGAACTCGCCGATGCGAAGGAAATAGGCGCTGATCAGCAGGTAGGTGCGTGCCGACATGGCTCGCTGCTCCCGCAGGGGTCTGGACGTCCAGCGGCTGACCGGACTCTGGCGGTAGGCCATGGGTTCGATGTCGTCCATGTACTTCGCGCCACCGTGAGCAGCCAGAAGCATGGGAAAGAACGCGTCACCGTTGGGGACCAGCGCATACTCCGGCGGCAGATCGAGGGGAATGTTGCGATGCAGCATCGTGCCCATGAGCATCCAGCCCCATCGCAGTTCCCGCAACTCGCGTGCCGTGTAGTCGCGGCGTGCCTCCGGGATCAGGTTGCGTTCGTTCAGAGAACGGCCGCCGGCATCGTGATAGAACGCATCATGAAAGCACAGCACGTGCTCAGGGTGAGCCCGCAGCCAGTCCACCTGCTTTTGCAGCTTGAGCGCGTCGCGCCAGAAATCGTCGCCATCGCACATCGCCACGAACTCGCCGCGCGCCAGGGGCCTGATCAGCGGGCGGGGTTTTCTTCCCTGCGACAGCTGGTTTTCAGATTGCAGGACGGCTTGAACACAGGCCGGAAACCGCTCGGCGTATTGCCTGACCAGATCGGCCGTGCCATCTGACGAAGCGTCGTCGTGGACGATGACCTCGACGGGAAAATCGGTGATCTGCGCCAGCACGTTGTCCAGGCAATCACGCAGATACGCACGGTGGTTGTAGGTGCAGATCAAGACGCTGACGACGGGCCTCGTGTTGAGCGGCCACGTCTGCGCACGAAGGGGGGTGCCAGCTGGCACGGATGGCAGGTTCACGCAGGCATCCTTCGAGAGGCGGCGGGGGCATGCGATGCCGCGTTCAAGACCGCGTCGATCACCCGGTCCTGTTCGTCGTCGGTCAACCCGGCGTGCATGGGTAGGCAAAGGACCTCGTTGGCCACCCGCGTGGCCGCGGGCACATGGCTGGCGGACGCCGAAGGCAGCGAGCGATACTCGGAATGCCACGTGACCAACGGATAAAAGTAACGGCGGGAATCGATGTGGGCGGCGCGGAGTTTTGCGTGCAGTTGATCGCGCGTGATGGCAAATCCGTCTTTCACGAAAACAGGGAAATAGGCATGGTTGCCGCGCCAGTTTGCGGGTTCAGGCAGGAGTGAAAGCCCTTCCAGGCTGGCCAGACCCTCCCTGTAGCGCCGGTCTATGGCCTGCCTCCTGCGCCGTTGCGCGTCGATGTGGGGCAACTGGGCCAGTCCGAGGGCGGCGTTCAGTTCGCCAAGTTTGGCGTTTAGACCCAACTCATCGGTGTCGATATCGGCGGTGAAACCGAAGTTGCGGCAGCGCGCCACGCGATCCGCCGTATCCGCGGTGGCGCTGACGACCGCGCCGCCCTCCGACGTGGAAAACACCTTGGTCGCATGAAAGCTCACCACACTGGCATCGCCGTGCCGCAGGATGCTGCCCCCCGCGTCGCTCACATCGAACGCATGCGCCGCGTCGTAGATGAGCTTCAAGCCGTGGTGCCGCGCCAGCAGACCCAGGCGGGTGGTGTCGCACGGGGTGCCAAAGCAGTGCACGGGCAGGATGGCCGTGACACCAGGGCCGACCGCCGCCGCGGCGCGATCAGGATCGAGGTTCAGGGTGTCGGGGTCGATATCTGCGAACACGGGCTCCAGCCCACACCATCGGAGCGCGTGCACGGTGGCGACGAAGGTGAACGGCGTCGTGATGACCCGCCCCGAGACCTGGAGCGCGCGCAGGGCGCACATCAGCCCAAGCGTCGCGTTGGCCGTCAACTGCAGCCGCTCGACCATGAGCCGGGCTTTCAACGCCTGTTCCAGTCGCGCGTGCAGAGCACCGTTGTTGGTCAGCATCCGGCTCTCCCATATTTCCCGCAGGTAGGGGAGAAACTCCTCCATGTCAGGAAGCAAGGGTTGAGCGGCACGAATCATGGGAGGGCGGGTGGCTTCCATATCCAACTGACCTTAATCTATTCTTAAGGCATTGATGCGGATTATCAGGGGTGGTTTGTACCAACCCGCTGCCGATGTGCTGGTGCACCAGGACGCCGGAGCATCGGGCCCGTGAGCTGATCTTGGCAACCGTGTCCGAGGGCGAGCGCGCATGCGCATGGTTGCACAAGCCGCCCGTCGGGCTGATCGGCGGAGCCGCCGAGGAAGTGGTTCTCAGCCCGGTCCGGCCTTCAGTTCCCGAAACAGATAGCTATATATGTTGTAGCGGCTTGCGCTGATGGGGTGAGGGCCGGCGGCCGATTCGGCGCTTGAAT
>ERZ795053.2179-NODE-2179-length-24055-cov-7.531125_pt1 | contig 24055 bp, 19 predicted proteins | sample MGYA00375137_ERZ795053 | MGnify/ENA primary metagenome ERZ795053 (study PRJEB30182, sample SAMN05720284) | activated sludge metagenome | isolation source: Anaerobic digester | place: Hong Kong | collected 2014-12-17 ...
TTCTGCCGGATTGAATTACTTATTCATGTTGGCTGGAGATCCAAATCGATGCAAGCCTGATGTTCATATTCATCATTGCATTAGTGACGCATGTGGAAAAGATATTTCTAATCCAGAATGTCAAACTTTATTATCAAATGCAGTTGCTGAATTAAAAACTGATTATCCATATTTAACCGTAGCTTTACTTGATAGTATCATTTGGCAAAAGTATCAGGTTGGAAACAGAGATCACAACTAAATATAAGGGTACGGATTATATTAAAAGTTCATGCTAAAACAATACCCGACACCCCGCATAAATGGGTGCTTGTTTTATTGCTATCAATATGCTTATAAGATTTGCTTTAAAAAGACGAGAAAAAATATTTTCTCGTCTTTTTTTATTCGAAAAATAATTCCCAATCAAAGCCTAAATAGTTGCCTATTTTTTTTGCAACCGCAGGACTGGGTTTTCGTTTTCCATTAAAAACCTTGTTTATATAGCTTTCGTTGATATTCAATTCTTTCGCTAAACGATATTTTGTAAGATTTCTATTTATTAAGATTTTATTAATCTGCATAAAAAAATCTTGGTCAAAATAAATGATGGGATAGCTTGTATCTGCCGCGACAAGCATAACGTATTCGTTTTGAGCCACTTTAATTTTATCAAGATTTTTAGTCGCCTCTGGTAATAATTCTTCATCATCTAGATACAGTCCTAAGGCTTCTTGAGCGTGTTCATACGCTTGGTAAATATCATCCCCGTCGGTGATGCAACCCTGTAAATCCGGAAATGTTACCAAAAAACCGTCTTCATATTTTTCAAAAATAGCTGGATATAATTTTGCTTTCATAAAAATTTTCCTTTTGTCTTATTCTTGTTATTATTTTATACAAATACTGTCCTATTTGTCAAGTATCACAAATCAAGTTTTTCATTGCTATATTTACTTTAATTTTTTTTATGTTATAATTTTTTTATCAAAAGATAAAGGGCTTAGTAAAATGCATTTTGTGGAAGCGAAAGGGATATTGTCCCCAAATAACGGAATGAACGTTTACCGCGGCTGTTTCCACGGCTGCATTTATTGCGATGCCCGCAGCCGCTGTTATCAAATCAATCACGATTTTACCGATATCGAGGTAAAAATCAACGCGCCCGAATTATTGGAAGCCGCATTACTAAAAAAGCGCAAAAAATGCGTGATCGCTACGGGCGCAATGAGCGACCCGTATATTCCTATCGAAAAAGACCTGCGTGTTACCCGGAAATGCTTGGAAATCATTGATAAATACGGTTTTGGCGCGACTTTGCAGACAAAATCCGATATGATATTGCGGGATATGGACTTGTTTTGTTCCATAAACGAAAAGGCGGTTTTCACCGCTCAAACAACAATGACAACTTTTAACGAAAAGCTATGCAAAATTGTCGAGCCTAATGTTTGCACAACTTACGACCGCTACCTGTTTTTGAAAAAATTTCAACAAAACGGGATACCCACCGTTGTTTGGCTGTCGCCAATTTTACCTTTTATCAACGACAATATAGAAAATATTAAAGGCATTTTGGACTACTGCGCCGACGCGGGCGTAAAAGGCATAATCAATTTTGGAATGGGCTTGACTTTGCGGCAAGGCGACCGCGAGTATTACTACGAAAACCTTGACAAGTATTTTCCGACCTTGAAAGAAAAATATCAAAAAACCTACGGCTACGCATACGAAATCCCAAGTCCAAATTCGCAAAAACTTGAAACATATTTTCACAAGACTTGCGAAAAATACGGTATTCTGCACACCCCGAAAGACTGTTTCTCTTTTTTATCGACATTTATCAACAAAACGCCGAATAAAAACCAGATATCTTTTTTGGACAATTATTAGTAAACAACGAACAAAAAAACGAAGATATAACAAAATTTAATTTTAATAAAAATTAAGCGAATATATGCCGTAAGAATTTTGGAACTATCAAAAATGCATATTTATATATGGCAAATTGTATCTAGCAAGTTTGCGCATACAATATTAGAAATTTTAGAAATAAACAATTAAAAAAATGACAGAAAATAAAAAAACATTTACCCAATTGCCCGAAAATCCGCGCTATTTTGTCGCGCGGGCGGGCTTGCATTTTTATGAAGAACCGCCTATCTCGGGCGAAAAAGGCAGCGGCACGATATTTTTCGGCGGCTGCTCCTTAAAATGCGTTTTTTGTCAAAACCGCAATATTTCTCACACCGTTAAAGGGCTTAATATTAGTCAGGACGACTTGATTTTACTTATGCTGTATTTACAAGACCAAGGCGCGCACAACATAAATCTCGTCACTCCCGCCCATTACGTCAAATGTCTTGCGGTAACTTTACAAAAAGCAAAACCAAAACTAAAAATCCCTATTGTGTATAATACTTCGTGTTACGAGACTGCCGAGCAGCTTAAACTGTTGGACGGACTTGTTGATATTTATCTGCCCGATTTCAAATACGTTGACGAGAATCTTGCGGTCAACTTTTCAAAAGCCAAAAACTATTTTCCGCGCGCGTGCGAGGCACTTGATGAAATGCTGCGCCAACAGCCTAAAAACGTGTTTGAAAAAGGTTTATTAAAAAAGGGCGTGATTATCCGCCATTTGGTGCTGCCTGGTCAGATAGAAGACACGAAACGCGTTTTGGATTATATCAGCAAAATAGACGATGTGTACCTTTCGCTTATGGGACAGTATTTCCCTCCCGTTGAAAATCTGCCGCCTCCGCTCAATCGACGTTTAACCGCGCGGGAATACAAAAAGGCTGTGGAATATATGCGCTTGGTCGATATAAAAAACGGTTGGACGCAAGAGCTAAGCTCCGCCACTAAAGATTACGTCCCTAATTTTGATTTAAGCGGTCTTGAAGATTTGTTAAATAAATTACGCGCAAAAACTTAGATAATTAGCTTTTCAATTCCTAAATTAATTCGATTCGCAAGGGAAAATTATAACGATTTTTTGATTTTTGCAAACTTTCAAAAAACTTTATTTAAACTAAATTTAGCAAAATAAAAAAATAGAATCGCTTGCTTATACAAGAATTTAAAAAGATATTAAATTTTCGTCAAAAAAAACGCCCGTTTCCGAGCGTTTTTTGTTTTTTTATATTAAGCGTTTTTTTCGTTATTTTTTTTGTCTTTTTCTATTTTTCCCGAATTAGCTACGTAATACAAGTGGTCGCTCGCACGCTCCAGGTTGCAAACCAGATTGATAAATACGCCACTGCTCTCGGCTTTGCACTTGCCTTCATTAAGCCTAGCGATATGGTCTTCCATAAGCTTTTTACGCAATGCGTCGATTTCGTCTTCCAGCTTGTCGATTTCGGGCATATTTTGATTTTTTCTGTTGCACATTACGTTCATCGTATCGGTGTAGAGCGTTTTTATCTTTTCCAACATATTCAATATTTCACTCTTAACTTCGTCGGAAAATTGCAAATTTCTTTTAATAGAATTTACGGTGTACCTTGCTATATTTTCCGCCAGTTCGCTGATACGCATTATATCGGCGACTACATGGTGATAACGGCTTACTAAAGTCTCGTCGGTCAGCGATAATTCGCGGTTTGAAACCTCTACCAAATAATCGATAATCGCCAAATTTATTCTTGCTACTATCACGTTGTCTTTTTTTATTTCTTCTTGATAAATAAGGTCCTGCGCCACAAAACCTTTTGTCGCTTTTTCCAAAGCCCCCACGGCGATGCCGCACATATACTCAAGCTCTTTGGTAACTTGCAATAAAGCAAGCGACGGAGAAACCAAAAATCTTTCATCCAAATACGTTTGGCGTTCGACTGTCGGCAAACTCCTGTCTTTTATGACCTTTTCCGATATCTTGACAAATACTTTTATAAACGGCACAAAAATCAGAGTGCAGGCGACGTTGAAGAAAGTATGGAACATAGCGATTTGGATTGACGGTTGTCCCGTAAACCATTTTTCGAACGTAACGACGGCGAAATTTTGCCAAAACAATAGCAGTATAAAGAAAATCACGCTGCCGAAAACATTGAACATAAGGTGAATAAATGCCGCTCGTTTGCCGTTCGCGTTTGCGGCAACGGAAGAAAGCAAAGCCGTAACGCAAGTACCGATATTAGTACCTAAAATAACGAAATACACCGCATTGCCGCCGCCACCGATAATAATACCCGCGCCAGCCATAGAGATAACTATCGCCGTAACCGCGGAAGAGCTTTGCACAATAGCGGTAACAAGCGCGCCTATAAGAAGTAACGCGACGGGATTACTGATACTGCTGAACGCTTGCACGATAGCGGCGCTGTCGCGGAATATTTTCATAGCCGCCGACATAAATTTCAGTCCCATAAAAACAAGACCGAGTCCCGCAAGCATAAGCCCCGCGGTTTTTACCCGGTCTTTTTTGAAAGCCATATCCATAACGACGCCGACGAAAGTCAACGCCATTGCTACGGCAATAAAATCAAAGGATTGCAAAGCCGCGATTTGTCCCGTTACCGTTGTTCCGATATTGGCACCCATTATTATCGCGGTAGCTTGCGTAAGAGTCATTACGCCCGCGTTTACAAAACCGACTACCATAACGGTGGTTGCGGAAGAACTTTGGACTATCGCCGTTGAAACAACGCCGATACCAACGCCCGTAAGCGGATTTTTGTTCGCGCGGTTAAATAAATTCCGTAATCCGTTATCCGCAAGTTTTTCAGTATTTTCAGACAAAATTTTGAAGCCTATTAAAAAACCGCCTAACCCTGCAAATAACTGCATGACCGCATAAAAATATTCCATACGCAATCCTCCTAATAAATATTTTAACATATCGAAAGTTTATATCAAAACAAATTGATATAAAAAATATCGTGTTTTTATTATTTATTTTTGCGCAAATTTTACTAATTTTTGTTTAAAAAATATGAAAAAACGCGAAATTACAAAAATTCCGCGTTTTCTCTTATGCTATAAATAATGAAAAAATTAAAAAAAACTATGTTTATTGGGAGCATTTAACGGTAGCTACGCCTGTGATAACTTGTTTGCCGTCTTGATTTGTGCAAACTGTGTTGAGTTTCGCGATTTTTTTGTCTTCTCTCAGTTCCGCTACTTCAACCTCTGCCGTTATCGTGTCATTAAGTAAAACGGGAGCTAAAAACCGCAATTCCTGTCCTAGATAAATCGTGCCTTCGCCAGGTAGCTTATTTGCTATTACAGCGGAAATAAGACTGCTCGTGAGCATTCCGTGTACTATTCTTTGACCAAAAATCGTCGTTTTCGCATATTCGTCGGATAAATGCAGCGGGTTGGTATCAAGACTGATTTTCGCAAAGGTTCTTACGTCCTCGTCCGTAAACGTTTTGACAAGCGACGCTTTTTGACCTACTTTTAATTCGCTAAATTTCATTTTTGTTGACCCTTCCTTATTTTATTTCTTTTACAAAATCGTTTAAACGTTTTAGTCCTTCCGTTATTTTTTCGCGGCTGGTCGCGTAACTCAATCTGATAAACTTCTCCGCGCCGAAACCCTCGCAGGGAATTACCGCCACGTAGTAGCTTTCAATCAATAATTTTGCAAAATTATTCGCTGTCTCAATTTTTACACCCCTGAAAGCTTTATTGAATAGAGCTGAAACATCCACCATAACGTAAAACGCGCCTTTGGGTTTTACTATGCTGAAGTACTTAATTTTTGCTAAAATATCGACCATCATATCGCGGCGTTTACTAAATTCTTCTTTCATAGCGTCGATTGAATCGCCGTTGCCGTTCAATGCCGTCTGCGCGGCATACTGCGCTATCGTGTTCGCGTTGCTGGTTTCATGCGATTGCAGTCCGTCCATGAGTTTCGCTATCTGAGCGGTAGGCGCGGCAGCGTAGCCGATACGCCAGCCTGTCATCGCGTAAGCTTTGCTCATGCCGTTTATTACGATCGTGCGGTCGTACATTTGTTGACTTAATGACGCTATCGAAATATGTTCACCTTCGTAAATAAGTTTTTCGTAAATCTCGTCCGCAATTACCCATACATCGGGAAAATCTTTCAATACTTCGGCTACCGCTGAGATATCGTTTTTATCGTATACTGCTCCCGTGGGATTGTTGGGAGAGTTAAGTATTATCGCTTTGGTATTTTGGTTCAGAGCGGCTCTAAGTTTTTCGGGACGCACAATAAATCCGTCTTCGGGCAAACATTCCACCGTTACCGCTTTGCCTCCGCAAATTTTTACAAGCTCTGGGTAAGTAAGCCAATACGGCGAAAGAATAATAACTTCGTCGCCTTCTTCTACCAATACTTGAAGAGTGTTAAATAACGAGTGTTTAGCTCCGTTAGATACAACTATTTGATTGGGTTTATAGCTAAGACCGTTGTCTCGGCTGAGTTTTTCGCAAATCGCTTTTTTTAGCGCGGGTGTTCCGCCGCTTGCCGTGTATTTTGTCATACCGTGGTCGAGAGCGTATTTTGCTCCGTCTATAATATACTGCGGCGTATTAAAATCAGGTTCGCCGACTCCGAAAGACACCACGTCCACGCCTTGACTTATCAGTTCGTTTGATTTTGCGGTGATTGCCAGCGTCAAGCTGGGCGATACCGTTAAGCTTCTTTTGCTAAAACCCTTACCCATTTTTATCTCCTTGAATATATCTTTTGTCGTCCAAATACATAATATCACAAAGCTAAAAAAAGGCAACCGAAAAACCGCATTTGTAGTGACATTAACGGCGTGTTTTGTTATAATTATCATAGGTTGTTTTTGGCGGTACTTTAAAGCAAAGAAACTCAGGCTTATCAATAATTTTTTTATAAAATTTTGCCTGTATTATAACGAAAAGAGAGAAGTTACGGGGAATAATGATAATTAACGGAATTGAAAAACTTTCATTAGTCGACTACGACGGCGTAACCGCCTGCGTTCTGTTTACGGGCGGGTGCAATTTCGCATGCCCATTTTGTCACAACTCTCCGCTTGTGTATTCTCAAAACTTACCCGTGATAGATAACGACGAAATTTTTGAGTTTTTAATCAAACGCAAAAACGTGCTTAACGGCGTCGTTATAACGGGCGGCGAACCGACGTTAAATCCCGATTTGCCCGAGTTTATCGCAAAAATTAAAGAGCTGGGCTACAAGGTAAAACTCGATACCAACGGCACTAATCCGAAAATGCTTTTACAGTTAATTGAAAAAGAGCTTGTGGATTATGTCGCGATGGATATAAAAAACAGCAAAGAAAAATACGCTCTTACCGCAGGCTTAAAAAAAATTGACCTTGTTCCTATTGAAGAAAGCGTAAAAATCCTAATGGATTCCGTAGTTGAATACGAATTCCGCACGACTTTAGTTAAAGAATTTCACGAATTTTCCGATATGGAAAAAATAGCCGAATGGATTAACAGCGCGCGTAAATACGTATTGCAAAAATTTACCGAACGCGAAACTTGTATCAAACTTGGTTTTAGTGAAGTCGAAAAAGAAACTGCGCAAAGTTATTGCGATTATCTTGCAAAATATATTTCAACGGTTTCACTACGCGGTTATTGATTTTTTGGACCAAATAAAAACCGTGTCCATTTTTTTCAAAATGTCTATTAAATTTTTTTAATTTTATATGACTTTTTAATAATCTTTCGACAAAAATTTTTAAGAATTTTTTTGTCGAATTTTTTTAATATCTTTTACTGTCAATGCTAATAAAAATTTGTTGAAAAAACGTTGTAAAACAGTTTTTTAGGCATAAACAAAAAGAACTGTTAAAATAACAGCTCTTTTTGCTAAGTAAATAAGAAAGGTTTTTACTTTTGTATTCCAAGATTCGTTATATATGCGCAAGCCGCCAATCCCGCTATCGCTCCGTCCGAGCTTGCGGTGGTAAGCTGGCGAATTTTTTTTGTTCGGCAGTCGCCCGCAACGTAAAGTCCCTGCGTTTTCGTCGCGCAGTCCTCGCCCGCTATTATGTAACCTTCTTTGTCAAGGTCGACAAGATTAACAAAACTTTTATTATCGGGCAGTTGTCCTATCGCTATAAACAACGCTTCCGTACGATGCTCGCATATCTCGCCTTTTTTGTTTTTATATGTAATTCCTTCAAGTTCGTTTTCGCCAATCAAGCCGACTATCTGAGTATCGGGATAAACGATTATATTTTCTTTGGACTTCAACGCTTTTACCAGACTTTCGTCGCCGAAAAACTTGTCAAACAGCGTAAACATATGCACTTTTGGGCAGTAGTTTGACAGCAGCAGCGAATATTGCAAAGCCGAGTTCGCGTCGCCTACCAAAGCGACTTCTTTTCCCTTGAAAAACGCTCCGTCGCATACCGCGCAGTACGATACGCCGTGACCGACAAAATCGGTTTCTTTTGGTAGCCCCAAGTGTTTGTGTTTTACTCCCGCGGCTATTATTACGGCTTTGGCTTGATGCGTATTGTAGTCCGTTACGACGGTAAAAACTTCGCCGTCTTTTTTTATTTCAATAACTTTTTCGAGTTCCAGTTCCGCTCCGAGAGCGGTTATTTGCTCAAAAAGATTATTTGCGAACTCGCTTCCTTTGATTTGTTTTAACGACGGAAAATTTTCCACTCTCGGCGATATAGCCACTTGACCGCCTATGGTCTCTTGTTCGAGCAGCAAAACGCTTTTTCCGCTGCGCAACGCATACAAAGCCGCCGTCATACCTGCCGCGCCCGCGCCGACTATGATTATATCAATCATAATTTTGCTCCGCTTTCGACGTATTTTTTGATTTCGCTGGCGTTTTCGTATCGGTCTACTTTTTCACCGTTAGGCACGAGTAGTGTCGGGGCTTTTTTAACTCCGTATTTTGCCGTTTCGGTCGGGTTTTCTTCCGCGTCTATGGTTTTATACGCTATTCCCGCCTTATCAAGCATCATTTTTGCCATTTTGCAGTTCGGGCATTCTTTGGTCGCGAAAAGCAAAATTTCGCTTGTTTTTGCCGTTGTTTTGGTCTTTTCTATGGTTTTACTGGCTGTCGTATCTTTTTTGAGTACCGATTTATCGATATTGTAATTTTGTCTTTCGCAGTATTCTTCGCGTTTGCCGTCGTTCCAGTTTTGAACGGGGCGGTAATATCCCGTTATACGGCTGTATACTTCGGACTTTGCTCCGCACTCTGGACAAGTAAAATGCTCGCCTTCGATATAACCGTGTGTAGGGCATACCGAATATGTCGGCGAAAGGGTGTAATATGGAAGCTTGTAGTTTTCCGCTATCTTACGCACAAGCTCAGCCGCGGCCTTCCAGTCGGGAAGTTTTTGTCCCAAAAATGCATGGAAAACCGTTCCCGACGTATAAAGCGTTTGGAGTTCGTCCTGGATATCAAGCGCGGTAAAAATATCGTCGGTATAGCCCACGGGTAAGTGCGAGCTGTTTGTGTAATACGGCACGTCTTCGTTATTAGAAGCCGAAATAATGTCGTGATAATATTTTTTATCGTGTTTTGCCAATCTATAAGACGCTGATTCCGCGGGGCTTGCTTCAAGGTTATAAAGGTCGCCGTAAAGCTCCTGATAATCCGACAGTCTTTCGCGCATAAAATTCAATACGTCTTTGGTAAACTGCTGCGCTGTCGTGTGAGTCAAATCTTTTTTAACCCAGCGCGCGTTTAAACACGCTTCGTTCATACCGATAAGACCTATCGTTGAAAAGTGATTGTCAAATTTGCCCAGATAGCGTTTTGTGTACGGATAAAGTCCCGCGTCTAGTAGTTTTGTAATCGTGTTACGTTTTACTTTTAACGAGCGAGCCGATATATCCATCATTTTTTTCAGTCTGTTGTAAAATTCGTCTTCGTCTTTTGATAAATAAGCGATACGAGGCATATTTATCGTAACGACGCCGACAGAGCCCGTGCTTTCGCCGCTGCCGAAATAGCCGCCTGATTTTTTACGCAGTTCGCGTAAATCGAGACGCAATCTGCAGCACATACTTCTTACGTCGCTGGGTTCCATATCGCTGTTAATATAGTTTGAAAAATACGGTGTGCCGTATTTTGACGTCATTTCAAACAGAAGCTTGTTGTTTTCAGTTTCTGACCAGTCAAAATCTTTGGTAATGGAATATGTCGGTATAGGATATTGGAAACCTCTGCCGTTAGCGTCACCCTCTATCATTATTTCGATAAAGGCTTTATTGACCATCGCCATTTCTTTTTCGCAGTCGCGGTATTTGAAATTCGTTTCTTTGCCGCCGACAAGAGCGTTAAGTTCCGCCAAATCGTTAGGCACAACCCAGTCCAGCGTGATATTGGTAAAAGGCGCTTGCGTACCCCATCTACTGGGAGTGTTTACGCCGTAAACAAAAGACTGAACGCATTGTTTTACTTCTTTATAAGACAGATTGTCTGCTTTTACAAAAGGCGCGAGGTAAGTGTCGAAAGACGAAAATGCCTGCGCTCCCGCCCACTCGTTTTGCATAATTCCCAAAAAGTTTACCATTTGGTTGCATAATGTTGATAAATGCGCCGCGGGCGAAGACGTAATTTTGCCCGACACGCCGCCGAGTCCTTCCAAAATAAGCTGCTTTAACGACCAGCCCGCGCAGTAACCCGTAAGCATTGAAAGGTCGTGAACGTGAATGTCCGCGTTACGGTGCGCTTGTTCTATTTCTTCATCGTATACCTCGGAAAGCCAGTAGTTTGCCGTTACCGCTCCCGAGTTATTGAGTATAAGTCCGCCGACGGAATAAGTCACCGTCGAGTTTTCTTTAACACGCCAGTCTTCTATTTTTAGATAATTGTCGACGGTTTTTTTGTAGTCGAGTATCGTCGTTTTAATATTACGCAGTTTTTCATGTTGTTTTCTGTAAAGGATATAGCACTTTGCGACGTCAACGTAACCTGCTTGTATCAATACGACTTCTACGCTGTCTTGAATATCTTCGACGGTCACGACGTTGTCGACCGTCTTACGCGCAAAATCGGCGGTTACTCTAAGCGCAAGCATATCGAGTATGTCTTGCGTGTAATTTGTTTGTTTCGCGTCGAAAGCTTTTTGAATCGCGGTAGTGATTTTTTTGATATCGAACGTTACGATATTACCATCTCTCTTCTTAACCCGTATCATCTTTTGTGCCTCCTTTAATAATTGTTAATAATTTTCGTTAACTAGTATATTACACCACCGCCCTAGTGATGTCAAGAGTAAAAACACAATATTTAGTATTTTCTTTTTTAATAAAATACAACATATTGTTTTTTAAATATTTACCATATTTCGCTGTTTTTAGACATTTTTCAATTGAAATCTACCTAAAAAACAGTAAAAATAAAGACCGCATTATAAGTATGCGGTCAAGAAATTGTATTTATTTTGTCTAAACTGCAGTCATATTTCTTTTTCGCGCCTGTCTTTTTTCATACAGCACGTTAGTTATAATGGAAGCGAGTATTATTACTCCGCCGATAATGGTATAAATTCCGATCGGCTCGTGAAGGAATATAGCCACCCATATCGGACACAACACTACTTCAATGGTGGATATAAGCGACGCGTTGAAGCCAGAACAGTTTTTTATGCCTTTATCAAAGAAAACGTAAGCGAGACCTATTTCAATTCCGCCCATAACGGCTACCCACAGCCAGCTCATTCCCGACATAGCGATAACTTCGGGTATAAAGAACAGCGTGAAAAATATGCTTATAAACGAGCCGTAAATAGTCGAATGAATAGAGCTTGACTTCGGCAGCGAGTTAACAAAAAACAAACCCGAAAAAGACAGTCCGCCGATAAGAGCGATAATATCTCCCAATATAGCTCCGCCGCCAAGATCGCTGTAAAAAATAATAACGACGCCGATAACAGTCAATAACAAAACGAATAATTGCATAAAAGCGGGCTTTTTCTTAAAATACAAGCTTGACCATATCAGCACAAAAATAGGAGCGGTGTAACAAAGCAATATAGCATTGCCTGCCGACGTGTAGTCGAGAGCTATATAATAAGAAATATTGTTGCCCAAGTAACACAGCGTTCCGATAACGATATGGCAGTTTAACTTAAACTTAAATTTTACTACGGGCAGTAATACCGCAAGCGCAAAAAACGACCTCAATGCCACTAAAAGAATTGGATTGAGGTTTGCGAGTCTTGCGATCAACGCTGAAAAGCTCCACAACGTCGCCGTCAAAAATATCAGAAATTCACCCTTAAAGAAGGTACTTTTCGTTTTTATCATATTTATTTCTATTTTATTTTTTACAGATTCTCATAATATATTTCGTCTTGCATGTATTTTTTCGGGTCGGTCTCGATCTGGTTGTATGCCAAATTAAGTTTGACATAAGCGGACTCAAAAGATATATTAAGCAAAGGTATTCCGCCCGCGTCCATTATGCGCTTTGTGGTCAGATATACCTCTCCGCCCAGACGTTTAAACGACATCAGATATACATCCACGCCCTTTGCGTTACATTTACTGATAAACTCCGTCAGAGAAAATTCGGCTTCCTCAACGCAATTTGACGAAGAATGATACAGCGCGCACAAAACCGCTTTTGTCTTATCGGTAAGTGTGAAATTGTTGTAATTTAATCCCGGATAAGCCTTTATCGCCAAAATTTGATTGTTGAAATCTTTTTGGTTTTCAAAAATAATTTTTTTGCCGCCGTTACTTGCCAGTTCTTCTATTGTCGGGTTTTGCGGACTTTCGTTCAAAATAAAGTTGCCATTAATTATTTGTCCCAACTCGATATTGCCAAAGGCCGTGAACTGGTCGTCATACGGATTGGCTTCCTGCATGCGGGTGGCAAGATATACGACGTTTCGCTTCTTTTTGTCTTGAAAAACAGAAAAAACGCCTTTTATGTTATTTTTTGCTATAAGCAGCACGGAATTGTTAAAATTGTCTTGACCGTTACTGTTAGGGTGACCCAGTACATAATTACTGCAAGTTAATACGATAGGAATCTCTGTTTTTGCGAACAAAAAGCCCATATATGTCGATGTATACGATATCGTATCCGAGCCGTGCGTAATAATGACGCCATCGTAGTTGTCGCGCGATTTATCAGCCACGCAGTCGGAAATAATTTTCCAATGACGGGGCGTAAAATTTTCCGACAAAACGTTCATCGGTTGAACCGTGTCAAAAACGACGTCTGTATCGGGATATGCTTTTGTAAAACCTTCGATAATAACTCTGCTCATAGCGTCGTCAACATTAATAGTTGCGCCGTCTATGCGGCTGCCTATCGTTCCGCCGGTAAACACAACAAGAATTTTGTTCATTTTTCACCTTTAATAATTTTTTTCCTGAATGGGCATAATCTGTCACAAATTACGAAAAAATAATATCATACAAGACGCTAAAAAGCAACTTGCTTAAATAAGAAAAAAACCGCTATTTAGCTTTTTTCGACATTATTTTTCCGAACACCCCTTGCAATCGTTTGGTAAAAAATGTATAATAATTTTTAATAATATTTGATATAAGGCGGTGAAGGAAATTAATGGAAGAAAACATTATTCACAACGACGTTTTAGGTAAAGCTAAGATGGTCAACGTCAGTCATAAACCCATTACTGACCGTATAGCTATAGCAAGCGGTAAAATTCTGATGAAAGATACCACTTTGGAGCTTGTAAAAGCAAATGCTTTGGCAAAAGGCGACGTACTGGGCACCGCAAAAGTAGCGGGCGTTATGGCTGCGAAAAAAACTTCGGAACTTATCCCTATGAGCCACTCGATACCGCTCAGCGGATGCGAAATCGATTTTGAGTACCTTCCTTACGGCATTTTAGTTGTGGCGACGGTGCAGGCGCAGGCAAGAACGGGCGTTGAGCTCGAAGCCCTGATTGCGGTAAATGGCGCTCTCATGACTATTTACGATATGGCAAAATCAAGCGATAAAGAAATGGTTATCTCCGATATTAAGCTGTTGGAAAAATACGGCGGCAAATCGGGACATTTCGTAAGAACAGACAAATAAATTTTACTAACTAAAAGCGGCGGAATCACCGTCGCTTTTTCTTTTTGCCGTAAATTATGATGTAAATTTTAAAAACTATTTCAAGTTAAAAGTTTTAATTTAAAAATTTAACTATTTAAATTTTTTGGTAAATATTTAAAATTATAGACATTTTAAGCCGATTTGTCGTTTAATGTAAAATTTTGTCTTTATATTTAAAAAGAATTACTTTTATTTTCCATAAAAAATAAAATCCCCAAAAAACGAGGATTTTATCTGAAATTTTTCATATTATTTACTTTTATCGCAAATAAAAATACTATGTCTGCAATAGTCTTTTATTTCTGATTTTTTATGTTCGTGAAATTTCTATGCTCTTTTGCAATTAAAACTAAAAGTTTAGAACAATCCTTTAATTACGCCTTCGTCCGAAATAGTCATATTGCAAGCCGCTGGTACTTTTGGCAAACCCGGCATAAGCATAATATCGCCGGCAACTGCGACTACAAAACCCGCGCCCGCGCGAAGCTGCACTTCTCTTACCGTTACGGTAAAGTTTTCGGGGCGACCGAGTTTCTTTTGGTCATCGGAAAGCGAATATTGCGTTTTGGCTATTATTACGGGTAAATCGCCGTAACCTTCCGCCGTAATAGTTTTCATATCTTTTTTTGCCTTTGCGGTAAATTCGACTTCTTTCGCGCCGTAAATTTTTGTCGCAATAGCCGTTATTTTGTCGGCTATCGTTTGATTGAGTTCGTAAACGTAATTAAATTTTCCGCTGGCTTTGTCGACCAATTCCGCAACTTTTTTCGCCAAGTCGAGTCCGCCTTCGCCGCCTTTTGCCCACACTTCGCACGGCACAACGGGCGCGCCGAGTTTTTCGCACGCTTGCTCGATAATATTAAGTTCGGTTTCGGTGTCCGTTGAAAAGCGGTTGATTGCCACAACGCAGTTAATGCCAAATACGTTTGTGACGTTTTCTATATGTTTAGTAAGGTTAGGCAAGCCTTTTTGCAACGCTTCAACGTTTTCGTTCATAAGCGAGTTTTTGTCCGCGCCGCCGTGAAGTTTTAACGCCTTTACCGTAGCAACGATTACAACGCATTTTGGAGCGAGTCCGCTTAGTCGGCATTTTACGTCCAAAAACTTTTCCGCGCCCAAGTCCGCGCCGAATCCCGCTTCCGTTACGCAATAATCAGCGTAAGTCAATGCGGTTTTTGTCGCGAGTATGGTATTGCAGCCGTGAGCGATATTAGCGAACGGTCCGCCGTGAATAATGGCGGGATTGCCTTCCAATGTCTGCACCAAATTCGGTTTTAATGCGTCTTTAAGCAATATCGCCAACGCTTGATCCGCGCCCAGGTCTTTTGCCGTTACGGCTTTATTATCGTGCGCATAAGCGACCACTATTTTGCCCAGTTTTTCTTTAAGTTCTTTTAAGTCGTTCGACAAGCAAAGTATAGCCATAATCTCGCTTGCCGCTGTGATATTAAATCCGTCTTGACGAGTTACGCCGTCGGGGGTGCCGCCTAGCCCAACGATAACGCTTCTTAAAGCTCTGTCGTTAAGGTCTACGCATCTATTCCATACAATACGTTTCGGGTCTATATTGAGCGGATTATCCTGATGCAAACTATTGTCTATCATAGCGGAAAGCAGATTGTTTGCCGCCGTAATGGCGTGAATATCGCCTGTAAAATGAAGATTGATGTCTTCCATAGGAATGACTTGGGAATATCCGCCGCCCGCCGCTCCGCCTTTTACGCCGAAAACAGGTCCTAATGACGGTTCTCTTAACGCCAGACAAGTCTTTTTGCCGATGCGGTTAAGCGCGTCGCATAATCCGATTGACATCGTAGTTTTTCCTTCGCCGCTGCTTGTGGGATTTATTGCGGTAACCAAAATCAGATTACCTTTTGGATTTAGTTCGTTTACGTTGATTTTTGCCTTGTAAAAACCGTAAGGCTCGAGTTTTTCCGTCGGTACGCCAAGTTTTTGCGCAATTTCGGCTATCGGACGTGGAGTCACGGAATCGGCTATTTCGATATCGGTAAGCATTTTTTCTCCTTTGTCAAATATATATTATGCGAAAACGTAAAATTGTTCCGTATAAAAGCACTATATAAGTTTGTGTTATTTTTGTCAATAAAAATTGGCAAATCTTAATCATAAGAAACTCCGCTTATGCTTGTAAATATCAACAAAATATGTAATAATGATTTTAGTTAAAAATATCTAAAAAATAAACTTAATTTTGTCTGTTTTTGTTTAGTTGAAAAAAATTTACGAGGAAATATATAAATATGAAAATCACAGTAAACGGAAATTTAACTCTGGCTGACGTTGTCAACGTTGCCCGCAACGGTTACAAGGTCGAAATATCGGCGGAAGCTTACCAAAGAATGGCATTAAGCCGCTCTCTCGTTGACGATTGCGTTCGAGAAGCTCGTGTAGTATACGGAATAACGACGGGGTTTGGAAAATTCAGCGATGTAAGTATACCCGAAGCCGACAGCAAAAAACTTCAAAAAAATCTTATAATGAGCCATTCGTGCGGCGTGGGCGAGCCGTTAAAACCCGAAACCGTACGCGCGATGATGCTTCTTAGAATAAACTCTCTTTCCGTAGGCAACAGCGGCATAAGCCGCAACACGATAGACGCGCTGCTTGCTTTGTTAAACAGCGACGTCGTGCCTTACGTCCCGTCAAAAGGCAGCTTGGGCGCGTCGGGCGACCTTGTTCCGCTAGCTCATATGACTTTGACTTTGCTTGGAATGGGCGACGCGTTTTATAAAGGCAAAAAAATGCCTGCCAAAAAGGCTCTTACATTAGCGGGATTATCTCCTATCGAACTCACAGCCAAAGAAGGTTTGGCTTTAATAAACGGCACTCAAGCTATGAATTCATTTGCGACGTTAAATGTCGTGGACGCGGAAAGACTTAACAAAATTGCCGATATTTGCTCGGCTTTAACAATGGAAGCCGAGAGGGCGGTAACAGACCCCTTTGACCCGAGAATACACGAACTCAGACGCCAAAGCGGACAAATAGATACGGCGAAAAATCTGCTCGCTTTGCTAAAAGGAAGCGAACGCACCACCAGACAAGGCGAAATCCGAGTACAGGACGCTTACACTATCCGCTGCGTTCCGCAAATACACGGACCGAGTAAAGACGCTTTGGGCTACGTCAAAGGCATAGTCGAACGCGAAATAAACGCCGTTACCGACAACCCCGTTATTTTCCCCGAAACCGACCAAGCTATAAGCGGCGGAAACTTCCACGGACAATGCCTTGCTATGGCTCTTGACTTTTTGGCGATTTCACTTAGCGAACTCGCGAACGTGAGCGAAAGACGTATCGAACGTCTTGTCAATCCGCAGCTTAGCGGTCTTCCCGCTTTCTTGGTAAAAAAAGGCGGCTTAAACAGCGGCTTTATGATTCCGCAGTACGTTGCCGCTTCGCTCGTTAACGAAAATAAAGTATTGTCGCACCCCGCTTGCGTGGACAGTATCACAAGCAGCGCGAACCAGGAAGACCACGTCAGTATGGGCATGACCGCGGCGAGAAAATCAAAAACAATCGTCGAAAACGTCACAAATGTGCTTGCGATAGAACTACTGGTCGCTTGTCAAGCCATTGACTTTGGCGATAAAAACTTAAAACTGGGCAAAGGCACGGCTGCAGCGTACGAGACCGTTCGCAATGCGGTTACCTTTATGAATAAAGACCGTTTTATAGCTCCCGATATCGCAAAATGCGCGGAACTAATCGTTAATGGCGATATTTTGAACGCGGTTGAAAAAGCCGCGGGCAAACTGCTTTAAAAAAAATTTTTAGAGGTTTATAAAAAAATGATTACGAATTTTGACATTGGAAAGGCAATGACGGTAAAACTCGATTATCTGCCGCCGAAAAAGAATTTTGTAGAAGGCATCAGACGCGCGCCTAAAAGAGAGTTTCGCCTAAGTAAAACGGAAACGGAACTGGCGTTAAAAAACGCGTTGCGTTATATTCCCGAAGAATGGCATGCGGAACTTGCGCCTGAATTTCTGCAAGAACTCTATACAATGGGCAGAATATACGGTTACCGTTTTCGTCCCGAAGGCAGAATTTGGGGCAAACCCATAGACCAATACAAAGGTAAATGTATCGAAGGCAAAGCTTTCCAAGTAATGATCGACAACAATCTCGATTTTGAAATCGCGCTTTATCCGTATGAACTTGTGACTTATGGCGAGACTGGACAAGTCTGCCAAAACTGGATGCAATATAACCTAATCAAAAAATACTTAGAAGTTCTTACAGACGAGCAGACTTTGGTTGTGTCTAGCGGACACCCAATGGGATTATTCCGCAGCGACAAACGCAGCCCGAGAGTAATATTAACCAATGGACTTATGGTCGGAATGTTCGACAATCAGCAAAACTGGCACAGAGGCGCGGCTTTGGGCGTGGCTAATTACGGTCAGATGACAGCGGGCGGCTGGATGTATATTGGACCGCAAGGCATCGTTCACGGCACGTATAACACCATACTTAACGCGGCTCGTATGAAACTGGGTATCGGTCGCGACGCAAACCTTAACGGGGTTTTATTTGTCAGTAGCGGTCTCGGCGGAATGAGCGGAGCGCAAGGCAAAGCTATCGAGATACTTCAAGGCGTAGGCATTATCGCCGAAGTTGACGAAAGCAGGATTAAAACCCGCCACGAACAAGGCTGGGTATCCGCTGTATGTGAGACGCCGAAAGAAGCGTTTGACCTGGCTGAAAAATGCAAAAAAGATAAAATCGGTATAGCGATAGCGTACCACGGCAATATTGTAGATTTACTTGAATACGCCATTAGTAACGACAAACATATAGATTTACTTTCCGACCAGACGAGCTGTCACGCGCCTTACGACGGCGGTTACTGTCCGCAGGGAATAACCTTTAGCGAACGCACAAGACTGCTCCAAACCGACGAAGCGAAGTTCCGCAAACTGGTTGACAAAACCTTGCAGGCGCATTTTAACGCTATTAAAAAACTTCACGCGAAAGGCACTTACTTTTTCGATTACGGCAACAGCTTTATGAAAGCGATATATGACGCGGGCGTCAGCGAAATTTGCAAAAACGGCGTCAACGAGCTTGACGGATTTATTTTCCCGAGCTACGTTGAAGATATTTTGGGACCTGTTTGCTTTGACTACGGTTACGGTCCTTTCCGTTGGGTGTGCCTGTCGGGCAAACCCGAGGACCTGCACAAAACCGATATGGCGGCAATGAATTGCATAGATAAAGACCGACGTTATCAGGATATGGACAACTATATCTGGATTAAAAACGCCGAGAAAAACCGCCTCGTGGTGGGAACGCAGGCGCGCATACTGTATCAAGACGCTATCGGCAGACTTAAGATAGCATTAAAATTTAACGAAATGGTTCGTAACGGCGAAATCGGTCCCGTTATGCTTGGACGAGACCATCACGACACGGGCGGCACAGATTCCCCGTTCCGCGAAACCAGCAACATAAAAGACGGAAGCAATATTATGGCGGATACCGCCACTCATATTTTCGGCGGCAATTGCGCCAGAGGTATGAGCCTTGTCGCGCTGCATAACGGCGGCGGCACGGGAATAGGAAAATCCATTAACGGCGGATTCGGAATGGTGCTTGACGGCAGCGAACGCGTGGACGAAATACTGACTAACGCTATGCCGTGGGACGTAATGGGCGGAGTGGCTAGACGTAGCTGGGCGAGAAACCCCAACGCTATCGAAACATCTATTGAATACAATCGTGATTACGGCGACAGAAATCATATAACCTTACCGTATCTTACCGACGAAAAAGCCGTAAGCGAACTTGTGGCGAAAGAATACGATAAATACGCTTTGAAAAAATAAAAATTATTAAATACAGGAGAGCAAAAATCTTATGTCAATGAACAAAATCGTTGAATGTGTGCCGAATTTCAGCGAAGGCAGAAATCCCGAAAACATTGAAAAAATCGTAAACTGTTTTAGAAACAAAACGGACGTAAAACTGCTTGACTACAGCTCGGACGCGGACCACAACCGTATGGTTGTCACAGTTGTCGGCGAGCCTATGCCCCTTGCGGAAGCCGTTTTGGAGGCTATCGGGGTGGCGAAAGATATTATCGACTTGACAAAACACATTGGTCAGCACCCCCGCATGGGAGCAACCGACGTCGTGCCTTTTATTCCTATTCGTAACGTCACAAAAGAAGAAGCAATCGAACTTAGCAAGTTTGTGGGCGAGCAAATGTGGAGTAGATATGGTATTCCAGTTTTTCTGTATGAAAAATCCGCGTCCAATCCCGACAGAGAAAATCTGGCTAATATTCGCAAAGGTCAGTTTGAAGGAATGGCGGAAAAAATGAAAAAGCCCGAATGGACGCCCGACTTCGGCAACAAGGCTCCTCACCCTACCGCGGGCGTAACAGCTGTTGGTATGAGAATGCCGCTTGTGGCTTTTAACGTAAACCTTGACACCGACAATCTCGATATAGCTACAAAAATCGGCAAACGCGTTCGTTTTATCGGCGGCGGCTTGCGTTTTGTCAAGGCCATGGGCGTTGAGTTGAAAGACCGTCATATCGTTCAAGTATCAATGAACCTTACCGATTACACCCAAACACCCATTTATATGGCTGTGGAAATGGTAAAGGTCGAGGCCAGACGTTACGGCGTTAACGTAATCGGCAGCGAAGTCATAGGACTCGTACCTATGCAGGCGCTCGTTGACTGCGCGGAATATTATCTGCAAATTGAAGAATTTAAACCAAGCCAAGTGCTTGAAAGCAATTTATAAAAAAATGAAAAAACTTTTGCTAAGTAACGCCGCCGAAGTCGTCACCTTTATGGGCGAAACGGCAAAAAAAGGCTCTGAAATGTCAAAACCGCTCGTTATAAAAAACGGGTGCGTACTGATAAACGGCGAGACAATCGAAGCGGTTTTTCCGATATCGGAAATCTCGCGTTTTGACACCGCTAACGCGGAAATAATCGATTGTACGGGTAAAACCGTAACAAGCGGTTTTATCGACTGTCACACGCATTTTATTTTCGGCGGTTATCGGGAAGAAGAGTTTAACGACCGACTTAACGGCATGAGTTATATGGAAATAATGCGGCGCGGCGGCGGTATCGTTAATACCGTCAGTAAAACCCGCGCAGCGTCCATCGACGAGCTTTTTTTCGAAGGCAAAAAACGACTTAAACAATATTTGGAATACGGCGTTACAACCATAGAAGGCAAGAGCGGTTACGGACTTGATATCGATACGGAATTAAAACAACTTTCGGTAATGGACAAGCTAAACAACGCTCAGCCCGTTGAAATAATCCAAACCTATATGGGAGCGCACGCAACGCCGAAAGAATTTGATTCGGCTGACCGTTATATCGATTTTATTATCGAAAAAGTTTTACCGCAAATAAAAGAAAAAACAAAAGCGGAGTTTTGCGACGTTTTTTGCGAGAAAAACGTGTTTGACGTCGCTCAAAGCGTAAAGCTTTTAACGGCGGCAAAAAAAATGGGTTTTGGCTTAAAAATGCACGCCGAAGAAATCGTCCCTTTGGGCGGAAGCGGAGTAGCGTGCGAAATGGGCGCCGTTAGCGTCGAGCATTTACTCCATATAGATGAGACAAATATCGATAAGCTAAGCAAAAGCGGCACAATAGGCGTTTTACTGCCCGCGACGGCGTTTTCGCTAAAAGAACCTTACGCGCCCGCACGCAAAATGATAGACAACGGCTGCGCTGTGGCGGTGGCAAGCGACCTTAATCCCGGCAGTTGCTACACACAAAGTATTCCGCTTATTATCGCGTTGAGCTGTATGTATATGAATATGACAATCGAAGAAACCCTTTGCGCTCTTACGCTTAACGCGGCTTGCGCAATTAACCGCGGCGGCAATATCGGCTCATTGGAAAAAGGCAAGCAAGCGGATGTAGTCATTCACGGAGTGCCTTCGATAAAATTTTTATCATATAACTTTTGCGTAAATCACGCTCAAACGGTAATCAAAAAAGGACAAATCGTTTTAAATAAAATTTAGGAGAAAATTATTAATGTTATTGCAAGACCAATCTATAAAAGATTTTGCGGCTTTGACAGCCAGCGATGCGCCAGTCCCCGGCGGCGGCAGTGTGTCGGCAATGTGCGCGGCTATCTCGTCGGCTCTTACGCAAATGGTGGCGGGACTTACGGCAGGTAAAAAAGGTTATGAAGCCGAAACGGAAAAAATGACGGAAATAGTTAATACAATGCCGAAAAGCACCGTCAAATTTTTGGACGGAATCGACCGCGACAGCGAAGCATTCGACCTTGTTATGAACGCTTTTCGTATGCCGAAAACAACGGACGAAGAAAAAACCGTTAGACGCCAAAAAATCAACGAAGCGACAAAATACGCTGCGGAAGTGCCTATGAAACTCGCGCGCGAAGCGGTAAAACTTTTCCCCGTTATCGATTATGTTTCAAAAAACGGAAATAAAAACGCTTTGAGCGATATCGCCGTAGCGACAATGATTTTACGTACAGCCGTTCGCGGAGCATTGTTTAACGTGCGCATAAATCTGGCGTCTTTACCCGAAAGTGAATACAAATCCGCTCTTTCCGCGGAAGTAATAGACCTTGAAAAACTCGCCGACGAACAAGAAAAAAGCATACTGTCAAACATAAATTTATAATATTTTAGAAATAAAACTAAATGAAAATTTAACGCCATACAAATACGTATGGCGTTTTTTTGAAAAATTTTATCTGTCACGTTCTATAAAAATCGAATTTCAAAAAAATAAAAATAATGCCGTCATTAAAAAATAAAATTATGATTTAATTTTTCAGTCTACTCGCATAATTATGAAAGCCTACTTTTTGACAGTAACAGTAACCACATTTGAGCGTATGTCAGCGTAAACGTTTTATTTTCCGCAGCCGCTTATAAACTTTACATTTTTCGCCCGCAATGTTATTATTGAAATCGGATTCAGACAAAATTTTTTTTAAAAGGAAGATACAAATGCAATTCGGAACTGTAGCCCTTAGCATTGCCGCGATAACGGTATTAGCCATACCCGGTTTTATACTTACAAAAACAAAACTGCTTAATACAAATTCCATCCCAACGCTTACGGCTTTGCTTTTGTACATTACTTCGCCGCTGCTCACTTTTAACAGCTTTCAAGAAAGCGATTATTCTCCTGAATTACTTGTCAATCTTCTTTGGATGTGCCTTATTTCTCTGCTTGTCTACGTAGTAATGTCTATTTTGGCGATACTTATCGGCAGACCACACAAAGCGTCTATGGAAAGACGAGTGTCCGCTTTTATGTCGATGTTTCCCAACGGCGGTTTTATGGGAATACCGCTATTACAGTCTCTTTTCCCCAATAATCCCGAGCCGATACTTTACGCCGCTATTGCGATCGCGTTTTTCAATCTTTTTGTTTGGACGGTGGGCGGATATCTTCTCACGGGTGACCGAAAATACGTCAGCGTAAAAAACGCATTACTTAATCCAGCTACGATAGCTTTACTTATCTCTGTGCCATTGTTTGTTTTCGGCATAAAAATAGGCGATTTTGCTATGCCTCTTCATAACGCGTTAAAAATGTTCGGCAACTGCACGACGCCGCTTGCTATGACAATCTTAGGCATTAGACTCGCGAACGTTCCTATTAAAAATATTTTCGCCGACTATCGGGTATATATAGTTGATGCGGCAAAACTTCTGGCTATGCCGCTTATCACTTTCGGTATACTGCTGCTTTTCCCCAATATCGACGTAACGCTCAAAGCCGTCGCCTTTATCGTTTCGGCTATGCCTTCTGCAACAATGGGCGTGGTTTTTTCGGAAAAATATTTTTCCGACGGCAGTTATGCCACAGCGTGTTTTGTAAATTCCACTCTTTTATCAATGATTACCGTGCCGCTAATGATTTTGCTTTTTTTGTAAATTTTATTAAAAATACAACCGTGTTTTTATTTCATAAAGATAATTTTTAAATATAATAAAATCGATAAAAAAATCATCAGTTTTAATCGAATAAAAAAGTCCCGTATTCTTAGATGAACCCCGTAAGGGATAAAACTAAATATGGCCAAAAGAAAAACCATACT
>ERZ795053.2180-NODE-2180-length-24044-cov-4.588353_pt1 | contig 24044 bp, 21 predicted proteins | sample MGYA00375137_ERZ795053 | MGnify/ENA primary metagenome ERZ795053 (study PRJEB30182, sample SAMN05720284) | activated sludge metagenome | isolation source: Anaerobic digester | place: Hong Kong | collected 2014-12-17 ...
TTTCATCAAAAATTAGTGGAGCGAAGATAAAGCCATTTTTGGTCCACTGTTTGGGACGAAGTGATTTAAAGAGTCCTCGAATCACACATGTCCTCCTCAAAAAAGTTAAGTGCATGGTACTAAAACTTCAGAACCCTAGCAAAAGTGATGCACCTCAAAAGTCTAAGTCATCCATAAGCATGGATGCGTATTGGGGTGATTTTCTTGTGAGTCAGCGGTTCTTATGATACGCTTGAATGATGACAAAGGTTAGATTAGATATTTTGTTGGTTAGTAAAGGCTTAGCGGAGAGCCGCAGCAAAGCTCAAGCATTGATTATGGCCGGTAAGGTCAGAGTTGATGACCAAGTAGCGACCAAGGCCGGCATGGCCATTTCCGTTGAGGCAGCCGTTACTGTTGATGACGAATTGCCGTATGTTAGCCGGGGCGGGCTGAAGTTAGCAGCAGCTCTGGACAGTTGTAAAATCAATCCCATCGAACTTGTTTGTGCTGACGTAGGGGCATCGACCGGAGGATTTACGGACGTTCTGCTTCAACGTGGGGCCGCCAAAGTATACGCGATTGACGTAGGCTACGGTCAGTTGGCGTGGAAACTACGGCAGGATGAGCGGGTGATTGTCATGGAACGCACCAATGCTCGCCATCTGAATTCACTGCCGGAAGGGGTTGATCTGGTGACGATCGACGCCTCCTTTATCTCGCTTAAGTTGATTTTGCCGGCTGTGGTAAAATGGCTCAATAATTCGGCCCTGGTGGTAGCGTTAGTCAAACCGCAATTTGAAGCGGGGCGATCACAAGTGGGCAAAGGCGGGGTAGTTCGTGACCCGGAAGTTCATCGCCAGGTGTTATTAGAGATTATAGATTACGCGATACAGCTAAAATTTTCCATTTCCGGTTTGATCCCTTCTCCGATAACCGGGCCGGCCGGTAATCATGAATTTTTGCTTTGCCTGGAGTGGCAAACCGGTCAGCCCTCGATTGATATTGATCAAATGGTTGAAAATTGTTTAGAAAGTGTAAAAATTGTTTGAAACTTTAACTTTTCATATTTAAATTTGCTATCATAGACAAACATAGTGAGCTTGTGTATAATTCAGCCAGGTATATTGTTTTTTTTCGAGTAATTCAACAGAACGTTAAAATCTCCTGCCTTTCCTAAATTAAAAATATCTCAGCAGGAGCTATTAGCTACTCAATATATATCCGGTTTGCTTCAGGGGTTGAAATTATAATGTTGAAATATCTTGATGACCCAGATGAAACGCCAAAATCCAACGCCGATAGCGATAACGACCCTACGTCATTGACTGAAGACCTTGATTCTCAAGATATATCCGATGAATTTGATGATGAAACAGTGCCGGTAGAGATTGAACTGCAAAGTTCAGATGAATCTTTCAGGCAGAAAATTGGTGGGCTGGAACGTCGAATAAGCTATTTGGAACGAATTGTCAAAGTTAGCCAGATGCTGAATTCGATACTCAGTCTGGAGCCATTGTTACAGATAATTATTCAGTCGGCCACAGAACTGACTAATACCGAAGCCTGTTCGATAATGCTCATTGACAAGAATACCGGCGAACTACGGTTCGCTGAATCGACCGGTGGGCTGACTGAAGCGCTCAAAAAACTCATCATTCCGCTTGACGGTAGTATCGGTGGGTGGGTTGTCCGACAAGACAAACCGTTGCTTATTCGTGATGTTAGAAACGATCCGCGCTGGCATGGTAACGTGGATGAGGCCCTGGATTTTGAGACTCGTTCGATTTTAGGGGTGCCCCTTAAGGTTAGAAATAAAGTCATCGGCGTCTTGGAAGTTATTAATAAGATATCTGACGACGGATTTAATGAAGATGATATCCAAATTGCTACCACCCTTGGAGCCCAGGCAGCCATCGCCATTGAAAATGCCCGGCTGTTGGATGAATTACAGCAAGCTTATCGCGACCTGTCTGAAGTTGATCAACTGAAAAATGATTTCGTGAGTATTGCTTCTCATGAACTCAGAACGCCTCTCTCGGTTATATTGGGTTATGCGACATTTTTGAAAGACAATGTCAGCGGCCAAGCCAGTGAACAGCTTGAAATTGTCCTAGCCAGTGCCATGAAGTTGCGGTCGCTCATCGATGATATGGTTAACCTGCGCCATATTCAAACGAACGATATTCAACTGTCCAGAAGTATCTTTTCGTTGAAGCAGTTAGTAGTTGATATCAGCGATGAGTTTTCCGACATTATCTCCGGCAAGAAACTGGTTTTAAGCAAAAAATTTATTCCTAATGACTCACCCTTAAATATCGATGCTGACCGGCAGAAAATCTATTTGATTTTAGCTAACTTGATTAGCAATGCGATCAAGTTTACGACTGAAGGCGGGCGAATACATATCAATCTTGAATTAAAAGGGCATAAGTATTGGTTAAATGTGATTGATACGGGGATTGGTATTGCCCAGAACGACTACGAGCGTATCTTTGACCAATTCTATCAAGTAGAACCGCCTCTAACTCGAAAATATCCGGGTCTGGGATTGGGTTTATCGATCACGAAAGGTATGGTCGAGGTTCACAAGGGGCGAATTTGGGTCGAAAGTGTGGTTGGCAAAGGGAGTAATTTTGTAGTGGTGTTGCCTAGCGCGCCAGATGTTCACAATTCATAGCTGTTTTAGGCTTAAACCCTCAGCGTCAAAACCTGTTAAAAGTTTATCTAATCTTGGACTATCTACTCCAAAACATCTAGCGAGGGAGATCATTTTATATGCCCGATATCGTGGTAATGGGCGACATAAATGTCGATGTAGTCTTGACTATTCCTGCCTATCCTCTGCCTGGAACTGAAGCGGTGGCTACATCCGTGCAAATGCACACCGGTGGATCTGCTGTCAACACCGCCATCGCCCTGGCTAAAATGGATATGGATGTTGGGTTTATTGGACGAGTAGGACCGGATCCACTGGCCAACCAGGTGTTGGCCGATCTAAAAGCGGCCGGGGTCGATTGTAGTGGGGTTCAATTTGACCCTAAAGTGAGTACAGGTTTGATATTTATCGCCGTCACAATTGATGGTGAACGAACTATGTTTGGGGCTAGAGGCGCCAACTCATTCACTCAGGCTAGTGCCATTGACCCCACTTACTTTAAAAACTGCCGGTGGATTCATCTTTCCAGTTATTCCTTTTTGGCCCATCACCAATATGAAACCATCTTGACCGTTCTTGACATTGCGGAAAATTCGCCCCATACTAGGGTGAGTTTAGACGTCGGCACCGAACCTGTCATCCGAGCACGTTCCCAAATACTTAACCTCTTACCCAGGCTTGATGTTATCTTGCCTAATGAGCAGGAGATATCTTTACTGGCTAAAGGGCTTTCCATTGATGATGGTCTTAACTATTTGCTTAATGGTAAAGGGGCCTCGGCTATTATCGCCAAACGTGGTAGGAATGGTTGTCTCTTAGCCGTAGGGGATAAGCGTATCAATTTACCCTCATTTAATGTTAAGGCTAAAGATACAACTGGAGCTGGGGATAGTTTTAACGCCGGAGTTGTGCTTGGGCGTCTGGTCGGGCTAAGCTGGGAATCGTCGGCTGCATTGGGTAACGCCATGGGAGGGGTGGTAACGACCCATGATGGCCCCGGAGCGACGTTTGTGAACAGAAATACTGTCTCTAAATTGATAGAGCAACACTTTTTCAAAGATGAGTGGGCTCCTGCTCGGCCGGCTTTAGAGGAGTTAACGGCTTGGTTTGAAGGGATTATTTAAACCGGCCATTCTCTTTACTGGCTTGAGTAGTTAACAATGATGTCATCTATTCTCAAATCAAATTAAATATGAAAGAGGAGGAATTTTTAGTGAGAACACCTATCATTGCCGGAAATTGGAAAATGCATAAAACCGTGGCAGAAGCGATTGATCTGGCTCACGGAGTTTGCAGTGCGGTTGAAAATGTAAGTGGCGTTGATGTAGTGCTGTGCCCCACCTTTACCGCTCTATCAGCCGTAAAAAATATTGTGGAAGGCACAAATGTGGGCCTGGGAGCGCAAAATATGTACTGGGAAGTTCAAGGCGCGTTCACCGGCGAAATTTCCCCGGTCATGCTGGCCGAATTATGCGATTATGTCATCCTGGGACACTCGGAACGACGCCAATACTTTGGCGAAACGGATGAGGGCGTCAACAAAAAGATTAAAGCGGCTTTGGCCCACAGTTTAATTCCCATTGTTTGTGTGGGTGAGGATTTGACCCAAAATGAAGCCGGTGAAACCGAAACCTTTGTCGGCGGCCAGGTCAAAGCGGCCTTCGATGGGTTGTCGCCCGATGAGGCGGCGACCGTGATTGTGGCCTATGAGCCTATTTGGGCTATCGGGACCGGCAAAACCGCCGACCCGGCGATGGCTAACGGCATTATCAAAACCAGCATTCGTGGTATTCTGGCTGGCCTGTATGGTGATAGCGTGGCCGAAAAAATCCGGGTGCAGTATGGCGGCAGTGTAAAACCGGACAATGTCGCCGGGTTTATGGCCCAGCCTGACATTGATGGGGCTTTAGTCGGCGGCGCCAGCCTAAAGGTAGACTCCTTCTTAGCCTTGGTGGAAGGTTCGGCGTAGAGGTTGGTAGAATTTTTGAGGTAAACCAGGTGGCTGACCCTTATTCCAGTAAGATAAAAGCGTCAGTCACCTGCAATAACCCTGACCCAGTCCACTGGGACGGGCTAAATTGATCAGTTTGGAGTAGATCGTCTTAAGATCAGACGCCTAAAATATATGTCTGGTTGGTCCATTCTTTTTTGGTTAATCATTTCGTTTCTTATACTATACCCCCTGAACCGCTGGATTAGTACCCGTGTGCAGGGGGTTGCTTTTTTATTGACCGGCAACCCTCAAGTGGCTATGTGGTTTTTTTGGGTTATTTTTCTGCCGGGTACATTTTTGCACGAGCTAAGCCATTGGCTTACAGCTAACTTGCTTGGCGTTAGAACCGTTAAATTCTCTTTGTGGCCGGAGATTAAAAAAGGCGGGCAGTTGCAGATGGGGGCTGTTCAGGTTGAAGTGGGTGATCCGTTTCGACATAGTCTTATCGGCGTTGCACCCTTGCTCTTTGGTAGCTTGGCTGTTTTGTTAATTGGTCAAGGGCAACTCAATCTAACCGCCATTGGGCAGGCTGTGGTTTCGGGCAACCTGGAAGCGATCTGGCAAGCCATCATCCAAACAATGGTTCTACCCGATGTATGGGTTTGGTTGTACCTGGTATTTGCCATTTCTAACGCTATGCTGCCCAGCGCCTCAGACCGTGAGGCCTGGCGAACCGTTTTACTTTATTTGGGTCTGGCCTTAGTTTTGGCTATCGGCTTGGGCCTCAACCCCTCCCTTCCCCCCGATTTTCAGAGGTTGGTTCTAACCGGCTTTGCCTATCTACTGTCCGCTTTTACCATCACCATCGCCGTCGATCTCATATTTATGGTTTTTATTTTCATCTTTGAGATTCTTCTCGGTTGGTTGTTGGGACGACAAGTTCAGTATAACCGTTAAGACTTCCAACCAACCAACCATCCATCCATCCATCCATCCATCCAACTATCTATCCCCCTATATGATAAACAGAATTTAGGCTTGACCACAAAAAATGATATACTTTCTGCGTTATCGTACGCAGGGCTAATTGAGCGTAACAGTTTATTTTAGCCCATCGTTGTTATAGGTGTAATCTTGATCGATAGTGCTGGAGCCACTCAACTACCTGAGTCGGCGTCACAAGAAATCGAACTGATTCGGCAAGCCACTTCAGGCGATGCCAATGCTTTTGCCGGTTTATACGATGCCTATGTTGATGAGGTTTATCGTTTTGTTTTGCATCGTGTCGGCAATAAGCAAACAGCCGAAGACCTGACGTCTCAGGTGTTTCTCAAAGCCTGGGATAATTTGGGGCGATATACGATGCGCGGTTTGCCTTTTGGCGCTTGGCTCTTTCGGATCGCTCGCAATACGGTTATCGACCATTACCGAACTCATAAAGACGTGCTACCCTTAGAGGCCGAGGCTATGACCAAACCCGATCCAAAGGCCAATGTAGCCAAAGAAGTTGAACGCCGTTTGGAGCGGGAGTGGCTCCAAACGGTTCTGCAACATTTAACGGAAGACCAACGAGAAGTGTTAACCCTAAAGTTTATTAACGGCTTAAAAACAGGAGAGGTTGCAAAAATTATGGGTAAGCGCCAGGGGGCAATTCGCGCGTTACAAATGCGCGCCCTGCAAGCCCTGGCCGATTTATTAGGGGGAGAAAATGAGTAAGCTGGAAAAAGTATTAGATGATTGCCTTGCCCAGCTCGCCAGTGGACAGTCAACTGTTGAAGAATGTCTGGCCGACCATCCGGAGCATGCCCAGGAATTACAACGTTTACTCCTGACCGCTCAAATTTTGGAGCCAGGCCAAAACTCTGAACCAACGCCAATATTTAAGGCCAGAGCGCGTTCGCGGTTGATGGCTCATATGCAGGCCAATCCCAAGAAAAAGCGCTCGGCTACCTATTGGCCGGCTTGGGCGCCCCTCTTCTTGGGACGATCATTTAACATGGCTTTTGGTTTAGCGGCAGTGCTGGTGTTATTTTTGTCAACCGGCACGGTCCTGGCCCAGTCAGCGCTGCCCGGTGAAGCGCTATATGATTGGAAGTTGGCCAGCGAAGAGGTTTTTCGAACGTTGCATCCTAATCCACTCAGCGTCGATCTGATGGTGGCTGAGCGGCGAGTTGATGACTTAACCCAGGTTTCGGATAATGATGAGGCCGTGGCCTTGGCTCTACTGGAATACCAGCACACCTTATCAAATTTATCCGATTATCATACACCTGAGTCCCGACAGGCTATTTCAGCAGCGTTGGTGCGGCAGAAAGCCGAATTGGACCAGGTTCAAGTCGATGTGCCGGAATTGGACCGGCTGCTGACCGAGTTAGGCCCGGCTCCGCCCCCGTCCATCACTTCCGAGCCGGTTGAGTTGGCGTTTAGTTACCAGACGGTGAATATCGATGGGCGAACGATTACCTATCGGGCCACCATCACCAATACAACCTCAAGTCAGCCTGTTTCGACGACGCTGATTGCGGCACTATCGCCCAACGAAGAGTTTGTAACCGACAATGGGGCCGGCTGTGCGCTTAACGATAACGGTGAACGTTCCTGTGAGTTGGATGATTTGGCCCTTAATGTTGGCCGTAGTGTGACAGTTACTACCCGAGCCGTACCTTGCTACACTGGCGTGGTCGCGAATTCCGCTATGCTGGAAATTAGCGATGATTCTGCTCAGGTTAGCCCATCCAATTCGATTCAAGCTGAGAATATTATTGATTCGCAATATCCAAATCCGGCCCGAGTCATTTATGTGCAGAGTAATTCTCAGAACTCAGATCTTGGCTTAGTCACCTCGGGTGGTACCAACGTCAATGCCGAGTTCCACCACTGGGCCGCGGCTCCGGCCTGGTCACCGGATGGTAAGCACTTGGCCTTTTTTGGTATTCAAGGTATTAGCCAGTTAGCCGCTCCCTATAATCAAGGTAATGGTGTTTGGGTGGTTGATGTAATCAATAATCAGCAGCAAAACCCCAGACAACTTCTGGCGCAAGATCATATCAAAAACCTCACCTGGTCGCCCGATGGGACGAAGATCGTTGTGGAAATTGGCCCGCCGGGTATCGCTCACGAGATCGCTATCATCGACGCCGATGACGGCCGCGAACTCTATCGCTTTGCCGGTGAGCAGCCCGCCTGGAGTCCGAACAGCCAGCAGCTTGTGATCAAGGGCTGTTTCGATGCTTGTGGATTGTGGCTAGTCGAGGTCGATGGATCGCTGGTGCGCCAGATAACCACCGATAGTACTGATAGTTATCCAACTTGGTCGCCGGCAGGTGATCAGATCGCCTTTAGTTCCTTTAATCGAGATGGGAATTGGGAGATTTATCTGCTCCAAATCGATAGCGACGCCGTCACCCGCTTAACGAATCGAAAGGGAACCGAGACCACCCCTGTCTTTGGTCCATGCGGGCAAAACCTGTACCTTCGCACCGATGCTTACGGCAGTTGGTGGATTACCACGATGCGGCTCGATGGTAGTGGCGAGTACAAAGTTCAAGAGGGTGTCGGTTCTACCGAGGAATGGGGCTTAGCCCGACCGGCTGTTCGCTAAACCATTTTGTTAAAAACCGGCTGGTTCGTAGTAACGGCTTTAGCCATTACCGGTAATCCCGCTAAAGCGGTTACTACGAACCTCACGCACTGTGACGCCGCTGCTCCCGCTGGATAGTTTTAACCTCAGCTTTTCTACCTCATCGCAATCTTAGCATCAATCTAATTGCATAACACTTTTCCCTGCTCTATCGTTTAAAGTCTTAGAAGTTTGCTCTTCAACGGTCAATCGATCATAGAAGCGATCAAAGGAGTTAAGGAAATGCATACCTGGCAGAGCCGGGTTAGAACCGGCTTACTTCGGATTATTCGGTCAATCTTATTTTTGATTACACTTGTCTTGGGAACGACAGCCGTAATGTTAATGGGGGAAACATCGGGGCTGGCTTTAGCTGATTTGTCGAATGCTTCTGTCTTAACCGTAACCACGGCCGGCGATGGCGTGATGTTTGCGGTCTTGCAGAATGGCCCCCAAGCTGATGGCATTTACCGGAGCGATGATAGGGGCCTAACCTGGCGGCGAGTCGGCGCCGGGCCGAACGGGGTGATGACCACGTTGGTCGCCCACCCGATCAATGACGCAGTCCTTTTCGCCGGAACTGAAGGCGGGCCGGTTACCGCCACAAATAACCTTTGGCGCAGCGACGACGGCGGCAAAACCTGGCACGAATTTTTCATCAGCCTCCCGGCTCATCCTGACGGACTAGTTCCGGCAGTGACAGCCTTAGCGATTGACCCAACGCAGCCCCATAAACTATTCATCGGTACGGCCGGTTTGGGCGTTTATTTGTTTGACATTGGTGATAACGGGTTGGGATATAGCTTGGTGGGCGGCGTTTCTGCACACAGAATGCAGGTGAAAGATCTGGTCATCGGTGAGAGAAATCGAGTCTATGCTTTAACCGAAGCCGGTCTATTTGTAACCGGTGATGGTCAAGCCTGGCACGATCTACCATTCCCGGTAGAACGGCCGGTTGATGTGACCGTTACGGGGAATTCGCTCTACGCCGCCGCAGAGTCGGGTGAAGTTTATCACTCAAGTGACGGCGGGCAAACTTGGTCCCAAATAGGCGATAATTGGCCGGCTCTGTCCGAGGCTCGTTTACAAGCGACTGCTATCAGTGTCGATCAGGACAATCCAAATCATGTGGTGGTATCCACGGCCTATAACATTGGCGGGCAGTTGGTTGGCGGCAGCATCTATGAAACCCACGATATCGGCCGCGAATGGGTGAAAGTTGGCGAGGCTAAAGGCGTGATTACTCAATTGATGATTACCAACGGTCGCGTTTATGGGGTTTCAAGCACCGGTTTAACGCCGTATGGATCGCCCATCCAACCCGCCCAAAACGGTATTTGGGATAGATTAGGGTTACCGGCCTATTTAACATCGGCTCAGGTTCTGGTCATGATGGCGACCTTGGGACTAGCCAGTATCATTCTTTTTGGTCGATTAGAATGGGTTCGCTCTTTACAAACCAGCTCGTAACAGTTTCTTGTTCTCTTTCGTTTTAAAAGGTGTAGTTGAACATTAATTGTCAACCAAAGGAAGATGAGAAAAAATGAAATGGCTAAAAATTGTTGGCTTAGGCATCGCTTTGTGGGGATTGGGCTTGGTTTGGCTTGAGTTCAAGTTTGTGCTTCTATCTCCGGTGGTTCTGGGAATGGTGGCCATTGTAGCTATAGCGCTGCCGGCCTATCGCTTAGGTCAAGCGGTAGGGCAGTATTACAGCATGGCTTCAGTAAAAGTAGTGCATCCGGTTAAGCCGACCTCGCCTATTTTTGTTCGACATCATCACTCCCGGCCTACCCATCCGATGTCGGTCATTCAGCCGCAAAATTCACATTCAAACCCAACTCGCCCTATGCCTGTTGTAAACTAACCCACATAAGGTTTCCCTATTTTTTGTAAAATGGGGCGTAGGAAGTTAAAGACAGGAGTTGTTAAAGAAGCCGTCTCTAAGATATTAGAGGAGGATCTCAATGAAAACGATGAACATGCGCTTAAGAATAGCTTTATTTTTTATCATTCTGATACTGGGTACAACGGTTGCCTTGATGACCGCCGAGACAACCGGTCTGGCTCTGGCGGACCTATCAAATGTTTCGGTAGATACGCTCATTCATGATGCCGATAATAGTGCGCTTTTCGCTATGATGGACGGGGCAGGGATTTATCGCAGTAGTGATGCCGGCTATTCATGGCAAAGGATCAGTAGTGGCCCTTCAGAGGAAGATGTGCAGGCGCTGACTGTACACCCCGACAATGCGATGTCCTTATATGCCGCTACGGTTAACGATCAAGGACAGGCCAGCTTGTGGCACAGTGAAGATGGTGGTCAGTATTGGTCTAGCGTTCGCTTCGAACTTTCGGCCGATAAAGCCGACGCCCAACCTTTGATTAACGTGTTAGCGTTAGATGCGGATACAGCCGATATCATCTATGCCGGTACCGAAGGACACGGCATTTACCGAATTGATTTGCAGACCGGACAAACAGAATTATTGGGGGATAAGTCCACAGCAGATTTGTATGTTAGAGACTTGGATGTGGGGGCCACCGGTCGGATTTATGCCGTAACGACTGAAGGACTGGTAATAGTTGAAGGGACCACGGTGCAAGTGCTGGAAAATTTACCAGATACCCCGGTTAGTCTGGCTGTGGATCCCACCAACCCGATGCGGCTTTACGCCGGAACAGTGGCTTACGGAGCCTTTGTTTCAAATGATGGTGGACGGACCTGGCAAGATTTGAACACGGGTTTTGGCTGGCAGCCGGGTCTTATTCTCCGCGTACCGGCTATAGCTGTCGATAAAGATAAACCTCAACACCTGGCGGTGGCCACCGCCTATGGTGTGGGTAGTCAGCTTGTGGGTGATGGCATCTATGAGAGTTTTAATGGCGGCCAACATTGGGTTAAGATTGCTGAAAATCAAGATGTTGTTGATCAGTTGGTGATCCAAGGAGGAGGAGTTTACGCTGCAACAACACAAGGATTGGTTCGCTACGGCAACCCGTTACCGGTGGCTTCGATAACCTCGTCACTGCACCTTCAATCTCTGACCAATCCAACTGGAATTCAGCTCTTGATCCTAACCTTAACCGCAGGTTTAGCCGCCTGGGTATTACTCGGTCAGTTTATTGGGAAATCGCATCAGAAACAGAGCGCCGCTTAATTAGAGTCATCACTATTAAGAAAAATGCCGACCAAAGGCGGTCGGCATTTTTTTTGCTGAACTGATATATCAAGCTGACTGTGCTAAAAAGCGGTTACTAATGGCCGGATAGCAGAGATGCCAAATGGTTTACCCAGATAAGCATCAAAAGGCCCAGGCTGACTTTTCAGTTCGGGCGGGTCGACGGAACTCATCATGACAATCATTGTTCTTGGCGCAATCTCCCTGACATACTCGGCTAACTCTAACCCATTCATACCCGGCATCTTGTAATCAATTAACATCAGGTCAACGGTGTTTCTTTTTAGATATTGCAGCGCGTCTTGTGCGTTTTTGGCGGTGGTAACCAGATAATTGGGCCAGGTTTGTCGGATGCCTTGCTCAAGAAAAAACAGAATGTCTTCGTGGTCGTCAACAATCATTAGGTGCTTTGCAATCACGGTTTTTCCCCTTTGATGAAAACCATCCTCCCATAAAGTTACCTCAATAATAAGCTAACTAAATAGTAACGCAGTTATGAAAGCATGAAAATTTAGTTATAATCTACAAGAGTTAACTAATGTAACCAATGTTTGCTAAAGCGCGTTATTGATCATAAAAAGAATTCGTCTGACTGTGGCCCAGAGATTTTTATCGATCTCTACTAATTAGGAAAGTTTTTTAGAGCCATCCCGTTTGAACATCATATCCAACCGATACGCACCCCCCTCAAATATGCGTTTTGTATCGTAGCCCATTTTATCAAAGGCGCGAAGCATCCCCCAGTTGTCGGATAGGACATCGGCCGTAAAACCGAGAATACCCCGTTTTTTAGCTAAATAGGTTAAATAGCTAATCAATTCCGTCCCAATGCCGTGTCCTTGATATTCGTCGCGGACGGCAAAAGCCGCGTCGGCTGTATGGGTTCCGGTATTGACACTGTACTGCCCAATGCCGATGACCTCTTCTTTTTCTTCCTCCGGATAGGTGATAGCCAGGATAACCATATCTCGCGTATAATCGATCACTACAAAATGTTGTAGTTCTTCGTGGGGCATGCTGGTGCGCATAGACATAAATCGACTCTGCAAACTGGCATCCGACAGCGAGTAGAAGAAATCTTTTAGCAGCGGCTCATCGCTGATCTTGACCGGCCGTAAGAAGACTTCCAGGCCGGTTTTTGTCTGGCGGAATGTTTCCAGTTCGCCGGGATATTCGCCGGCTTTACCGGGGATAAAGGCCTGATCTTGGTAAATAAGATTGGCCTTTTTAGCTTCCTCGATGAGCCAGGGACGGAATTTGGGATGAGCAATGGCGATAAGATCCATCGCCCGCTCTCGAATATTTTTGCCGTGTAAATAGGCAATGCCGTACTCCGTCACAATATAGTGAATATCGCTGCGGTTAAAGGTGACTCCGGCCCCCTCTTGAAGCAGGGGGATAATTCGGGAAACGGTATCATTTTCGGCGGTTGAGGGCAGCGCCAAAATAGTTTTCCCGTTAGGCGCTAAAACCGACCCACGCATAAAATCGGCCTGACCGCCAATCCCTCTAAAAAACATTTTACCGATCGACTCAGAGGAAGCCTGGCCGGTTAAATCAACCTCTAAGGCGCTATTGATGGCGACCATGTTTTCTTGCCGGGCAATCAGTAGGGGGTTGTTGGTGTAATCTGCCGTTCTGAATTCAATGGCCGGATTGTTATGGAGAAATTCGTAACTGCTTTTTGTACCCATACAGAAGGTAGCCACAGTTCGACCCCGGTTGACCGTTTTGCGGGAGTTGTCGATGACCCCTTTTCTCATCAGGTTGATAATGCCGTCGGTGAGAAGTTCGGTGTGAACACCCAAATGTTTTTTTTCGGATAGATGGGGTAATATGGCATTGGGCGTGCTGCCGTAGCCTATCTGGATGGTGTCGCCGTCTTCGATCAGGTTAGCCAGATAGCGCCCCATCTGTTCGATGACGATATCGTCAACTACATCCTGATATTCAATAAGAGGTTCATCATGGGGAATGAAAAAGTCGATATCTTCGAAGTGTAAAAAGCCGTCACCGGGAATGCGAGGCAGGTTGGCATTAACTTGAGCAATAATGTAACCGGCGCTTTCAATAGCGGCTTTGGTGACATCGACGCTGACCCCCAAATTGACGAAGCCGTGTTCGTCAGGCAGGGTAGTTTGGATCAAGGCCACATCGATAGGAATGAGCTTGCGATGGAACAAATCTGAGGTTTGCGATAGAAAGATAGGGGTGTAGTCAGCCAAACCGGCGTTGATTGCTTCTCGTGTGCTGTCAGAGATAAAAAAGGTATTATGACGGAAGTTGGCCTTGAATTTGTCATCGGTATAGGGGGCCACTCCCAGGGGCCACATGTGGAAGACCTCAACATCATAAAAGGCGGCCCGGTTGCGATTGACATAATTGACCAAAGCCTGAACCAGGTATTGGGGCTGACCGCAGCCGGTACTAATAAAGAGTGTATCACCTCGACGAATCTTCTTAAAGGCTTTACCTTCCGGGCCAAATTTTTCTGGATACTTTTCTTTTAGAGCAGCTAGATTTAGGGGCATTGTTTGCGTCTCCTTATCGGGGTTGGAAGTTTCCGTTGTTAATTTAGTGTAACCTGTTTTAGGGCAATTAGGCAAAAACCTATCAAAAAGTTGTAAGACTTTGGGGGTCTCTTAGGCTACTAACTCGGCCTCAATCCATTTACGAACAGAGTTAATCAAATATATGCGGTCGCTGCGTTTTAACTCCTCTATGGTGATCACGCGCTCGCGGATCGCTTGCCGGGCCAGTAAGTGCGCTCGATAGGTTCCGGCCAGCAACCCGCAGTTGATCGGCGGTGTGACCAGATCATCGCCAAATTGGACCACAATGTTGGCGATAGTGGCCTCAGTCACCTGGCCTTGTTCATTCCAGAGGATTACATCGTCATAATCGGGCTGTGCTTCACGGGCGGTGTTATAAACTCGCCGGTGGGTAGTCTTGTGAAAAAGGAAAATATCGTTAGCGTTGACCGACTGACGGGCAATAGCTACTCGCCAGCGCTTTTGAGCCGGCGGTGAATCAAGCGGGATAGCCTGAGTGGTTATATCTCCATTGGAGGCAATCAACGTCCGAACACGGTGGGGTCGGTCAAACGGTGCGGCTAGCAGTTCTAACTCATGCCGCAGATGGTTGTAATCGACCGGAATACTAAAATAGCGAGCCGATTCAGCCAGTCGATGCAGGTGTTCCGCCAACAAAAAATAACCGCCGGCCGGTTCCCACAAGATCGTTTCCAGTAATTCAAAGTTGGGGTGAGTTTCGGTTAGGACCTTGGCTTTAAGTTGGCACTCCTGGTATTCTTGAGTGGGTTCAGAGTCCCACACAACCCCGCCACCCACACCGTATTCGGCCACGCCGCTGGATTGATCGATAACAACAGTTCTGATAGCGACATTAAATTGCGATTGCCGGTTGGGGGCGATATAACCGATGCAGCCGGTGTAGATTCCACGCGGCTCCGGCTCCAACTGGCGAATAATCTCCATCGTCCGTACTTTTGGCGCGCCGGTAATCGAGGCGCATGGAAAGAGAGCGGCCATAATTTCGGCAGTAGAAACGTTACTGCGGGCGGTAACTGTAGAAGTCATCTGTAGGAGGGTGGGGTACCGCTCTACGTCAAATAATTGCGGCACACGGATCGATCCGGCGGTAGCTATCCGCCCCATATCGTTGCGGACCATATCGACGATCATCACATTTTCGGCCCGATTTTTGAGCGAACGGCGCAGCCCATCAACTTGTCGTTCATCCTCGATCCAGGTTTTGCCTCGGGCGGCCGTGCCTTTCATCGGTTTGGTCATAACGGTCGCGCCATCTCGTCGGAAAAATAGTTCCGGTGAGGCGGAACAGATGACGGTTGCGCCGGTATCAACATAGGCTGCGTACTCGCTGCGTTGGCTGTCAACCAACCGGCCAAATAATCCCCGTGGATCGCCGGCGAAGTTTGTCCGCAGGCGCATGGTATAGTTAACCTGATATGTTTCACCCCGGCTAATGTGATCTTTAATTCTGAGGAGCGAGGTTTCATACGCCGCTTGATCGATGGCCGGCTGCCAATGACCGAGCTTGAAAGTATCCTGTTTTAACGCCGGCAGGTCAGTTGGCAGTGGCGGTTGATAAAGGCCAAACCAAAGTAGCGGTAGGATTGACGGCGGGTGAACCTGAAAAGCCGGGTCGAACGCTGGAGCGGCTTCATACGTCAGGAATCCGGCGGCGTACAGGCCGTGTCGAGTGACGCTCTGTTCGATCTGGTTTAACAGCGGATAAACTAGGACCGGATCGGTTGTTGTAATAATCTCAAGGGGGTTGCGGAAATGCAGCCAAGCGCCGGCGTGGCTACTTTGCAGCAGTACGTCGCCGTTCATAGTGATCGATGGTTATCCTGACTAGACCGTAATGGGTTAAATGGGGTGAAGTTTAGTCGAAAGTCTTGATTTGGCAATTGGCTTAAAGCCGGCCCCCGGTGGTATTCTATTTGCGTTTTAACCTTCCCGATTTATACTTTATTAAATGTCTAATCTATGTGGTAATTGACAGTAACTGTCGTTTTTATTTAAGGAGGCACGCTTGCTCAATGGACAACTATCGACACCTAGTCGCCTTCAAAGATTTACCGGACAGCGAACTGCAATGGCTTATCGATCACAGCGTTGAACAGCAGCTTGAGCCGGGTGAAAACTTTGTTGAGGAAGGGCTACCCACCGACTTCTTCTACGTGGTTCTCGAGGGTGAACTTCAAATATCACGGGCAGTTAATGGTCGTAGACATGTGATGGGCACGACGCCGCCCGGTATTATTGGCGGGGAATTAACGCTGTTGAATCATTTGCCGACTTCGATGGTTACGGCTCAAGCCATTATGACTAGCCGGCTGATGGTTTTTGACAAACAAACGTTTCGTCAGATCTTTGCTGCCTGTCCGAATTTTGGGGCTTACATTTTCAAGATTGCCACGGAACGGATGCAAAGCTACGCTACGTTTATCCAACAGCAAGAGAAGATGGCGGCTTTGGGCAAATTGTCGGCCGGGCTGGCTCACGAGTTGAATAACCCGGCCGCCGCTGCCCGCCGATCGGCTCAATCGCTGTCTGAGCTATTGCCAGCTTTACAGGCTCATACGGTACATCTAAGCGCTTTAGGGCTAACCGGCAGCCAGTTGGCCGATTTGGATCTTTGCCAGAAGCAATGGCTGGTTCAGGTCTTATCAGGGCAGACTCTATCGGCGCTGGAGCAGAGTGATCGGGAAGATGAGCTGGCCGATTGGTTTGAGAATCACGGCATCGAGAACGGCTGGCAAATGGCTGAAATTTTTGTTACAGCCGAGGTTAAGCTAGATGAGTTGAGTGATCTGGCCGCCTGTTTGCCCGATCAATTTTTAGCGCCGGTTATGGCCTGGCTGCACGATTCATTGTGCGCGGCTAGTTTGTTGGATGAGGTTGAGCAAAGTACGCGCCGTATCTCAGACCTGGTCGGGGCCATCAAGGAATACACGTATATGGATCGCGCCCCGGTGCAGGACGTTGATGTTCATCATGGGCTGGATATAACTTTGAAAGTTCTCAAGCATAAGTTGAAAAACGTAACGGTCACACGTCAGTACGACCCAACAATACCTGCCATTTCGGGTAAAGGCGGCGAACTCAATCAAGTTTGGACCAACCTCATTGACAACGCGATCGATGCGATGGCCGGCCAAGGGCAGTTAAGGCTGATTACCCGTTGCGAAAATAATTTCGTGATGGTTGAAATAACAGATAACGGCCCTGGTATTCCGCCAGACGTTCAACCTCATATCTTTGAACCGTTTTTCACGACGAAAGAGGTCGGCTCAGGGACAGGCTTAGGGTTAGATATTGCCTATCGGATTGTCAGCGAGCATAAAGGTAATATCGAAGTCTGGTCAAAACCGGGTGAAACGCGGTTTATTGTTCGTTTACCTGTCGATGGTTTTAAGGAGGCATAAACCCAGGCTATGGTACTGCTTAAATATCTAGGTATAGCTATTGTAGTGTTTGGAGGAATTTGGCTGGCTATTTACATTGTTCGGCAGGTGAGCCGAGCCGGCCAGCAAACCCTGGCCCACCCGGAAATTCAAAGCTGGCTGCAAAAAGAAAAGGCACTGGAGACGCACGGCGAGTGGCGAGCAGCTTCAGATATTAGTTTGGTCTTGCCGGATTTTGAGTTTGATGGTCTGAGTAATTCCTCTGAAGCCGAGCCGGTTGATATTGTTGTAGCCTTATGCCCTCAAGTAGGCGCCCCGCTCAAATTGGCCTCTCCCGCCGATTATATAGGACAAGCTTGGGAGTGGCTGGTACAATACCAGAATTTGGATGGTTGCAGCCGGGTCGATTTGAAACCGGCTGATGGCGGCCCCACTCTGGCTGTCCTTGAAGTCCACGACTCAAGCGGCGGTATTGTAGCCCAGGTGGGTCAGCAAGGTTACATCGTCTTTCAGCCCGATTTGTTACCGGAGCGACCGGCCACCTCACCTCCCGGTTTGGTCAATATAGCCACCGTTGAGGGAACAACCGTAACATTTCAAGATAGACGCACCTTTTTATGGAAACCGTCCGACAACATCTACGGGTTGAGGTATTTCACCAATTCGCAAGGGGATAATATCATAACCTTTCAGCTACTAAACGTGCAGGTCAGCCATGAGGCTCCCCTTGATGTCGTTTCTGTTTTAATTTTGCTCGAATACTATTTGTATGCTAATCCAACCGGTGATTAGTGGCTGTGGTGAAAATAAGGCGTGGGGAAAAATGTGGGTCGATAGCCCCATTGCTATCTTGACCACAAGGTGGGATAAATGTTACAGGCGCAACCCGCGACTGTGCTTTTCCCGGTACATCCCCATTGCCCGGTTGATCTGGGATTTGGCCACATCGGCCCCTTCCCAGCCCACCGGTTTAGTCCGTTTCCCTTCCAAATCTTTATAAACTTCAAAAAAATGGGCCACCTCTTTTAAGAAATGTTTGGGGATATCTTTGATATCCTGGTAATCTTCAAATATAGGGTCTGTGGCCGGTACAGCCAGTACTTTGTCATCAGCCACCCCCTGATCGAGCATTTTAAACAGCCCGATGGGTCTGGCTTCGATGACACAACCGGGGAAGGTGGGTTCGTTGATCATGACGATAATATCCAACGGGTCGCCATCGTCATAGAACGTCCGGGGAATCAAGCCGTAATCACCGGGGTAATACAGCGATGAAAATAACACCCGGTCGAGCTTAAGCACACCTAGCTCTTTCCCATATTCGTATTTATTGCGGGAACCTTTAGGAATCTCAACAATGGTGTAGACCACATCAGGGGGGTTGGGACCCGGTTCTAGTTCGCGCCATAAGTTGCTGCTCATTCAATTTTTCCTTTTCTATTAAGTGGTTGAGTAGAAATGATTATGAGTCAAATCTAGCATGAAAATATGGGGACGTCAATAAGGCATAATCCTTATTTTAGATGAATTTACGCTATCTTTAGGAAAATTTCAGCGGCTCTCTGCCAAATCATCAACAGGGTGGTATAATGCCGTCTGATATTTGGAAGGAGATGCCTAATGTCTAAGATCAATTTGCTCCACTGGGCAAGTTTAGTTCTATTTGTTCCTATTTTAGCCTGTACAACGGCGCGGCAAACACCCGAACCCCGGCCCACCTTACAACAGTTGGCCTTTGATATTCAAACGGCCACCCCCACCGTCAGTCTATTATTCGATGCCCCGACGCCAACCCTTGATCCCAATGCGACCCCCACCAGCACCCCCACCCTAACCCCGACCTTAGTTTTAACGGCCACGGTCACGGTTACGCCGACCGAAACCATTCAGGAGGAGGCAGCGCCGCCGCCGGCGTCCGAACCCGTGCAAGAAGCCATCCCTACACCGCCCCCCGAGCCTACCGCTACTGTGCCGCTGGCTCCGCCGGTGTTTGGCGGCGAATGGGATTTTGAAGCCGGTTTCAGTGAGTGGGCCAACCCCCACGCCGATCGATGTGACGGCGCCAAGTTAGCCATAGGCTGGAACGCATTCACTACCCGCGACCAGTTTGGCTCCTCTTGCATGAACCAAAATACTTGGGCCGATAATGTCTACTCCGGGCAAAACTCCCAAGAAATCACCTTTGCCTTTATCGGCAATGAAGCCGGCATTTTTAAATCGACCGCGACCATTCCTGGCCATCAGTATAAGATTGAAGTCTTTGTTCGGCGGGAATTCAGTCCGGCAAAAGTTGAGGTGTCGCTCGGCTTGGACCCGACCGGCGGCGGCGATTATCTGGCCGAGTCGGTGCAATGGTTCCCGTGGGACGACGACACCGAAGATGACTGGTCTAGAACCGAAGAGATCATCACTGCCACGGGGGAGAGCCTGACCATTTTCATTAAAGGGTTTCACCCGCGTCCGGAAGGGGGGGGCGCTTTGCGGATCGACAATATTACCATTACCGATTTAGGCCCGGGCGGGCCGGACAGTGGGAGTGATGAAGGATGAAAAACAACAAAAACAGACAGTACAAGTTGTGGTGGATTTACGCCGGCGGATTGATGTTATTGTCGCTGGCCTGCAGTTTAGGCGGGGCGGCTACGGCTCTGCCGCCGGGACCGCCGGCCAGTTTTGACGTCCAAGTGGCGACACCAACGCCTCATCTTCGTCAAAATAGCGGCGGTCAGGCCGCGGCGGAGGCCGTTCCGGTTGAAATTACGCCGTTGGGCGATGCGCCCACTCACACCCCTGATCCTAACGCCTCGCCTACCCCCATTCGCTTACCAACCCACACCCCCACCTTACCGCCGACCCCTACCACCGATACCGAGACGCTGGCAGCCGTGGGCGTTGAGCTAACATCCGAACCGGAACCCACTGTTGAGCCGGAACTGACCTCTGAACCCGAAGCCGTCGAGGTGGCCGCAGGTTCTGAACCAACGTTGCCTCCAGAAGCGCTCGATCCGCCTCTGGAACGCGGTGACTGGGATTTTGAAGGTGAATATGTGCCCTGGCCCAATCCCCACGGCGAACCTTGCCCCGGCGCTAGGGTCGCCGGCGGTTGGAACGCGTTTGTGGAAAATGGGCCGTTTGGCTCCTCGTGCTTGAATGAAAATCTATATCAGCCTAACGTTTATTCCGGGGCGGCCTCGCAGGAGATCACCTTTGATTTTATCGCCGCCAATTCCGGGGTTTACCGGACGATCTCGACGACGCCCGGCCATCGTTATACCATTGTAGCCTACGCCAAGCATGATCGCAGTGCGGCTCCGGTGGAGATGTTTTTGGGCGTCGATTATGGCGGCGGCACGGCCTGGGACGCCGAAACGGTGGAGTGGTTTCCTTGGGATGAAGGGGCTGAAGATACATGGACGGCCACCGAAGAAACTGTGACCGCCACCGGTGAGCGTCTGACCATCTTCATTCGGGGATTTCATCCGATGGCTGATCAAGGCGGTAAAACGGTCATCGATAATGTCAGTGTCTTGCACTTAGGACCATAGGTACAGGTAATTCTGTTGACAATCAGGCCCGGTACAATAAAATAAGGTACGATTTAGTGAGGTTAGGTACGGAATGATAGAGTATAGATATTTACAGCCGGAAGACGCCGAACAGGCGGCTGAAATCCATATCGAAGGGCAGCCCGGCACGGTTTTGACCCGTCTGGGACGCCCTTTTTTGGCTGAATTATACCGGGCGGTGTGTTGCTCTGAATGGGGCGAGGGAATTGGGGCGTTTGACAACGGCCGGTTGGTGGCTCAAACGGCGATGGCCGTTTCGAGCGCAAAATTTTTCACCGAATTCAAGCGCAAATATTTATGGCGAGTCGCCGGGCCGGTGTCGATGGCGGTTTTAAAAAACCCTTCAATTTTGAATGATGTTGTCAAAGGCTGGAGTTATGCTGATCAAACCCACAGCCCGGAGCGAGAAGGTGACGTAATTTTTCTGGGCGTGACGCATGAGTATTTACGGCATGGCATTGCCCCCGAAATTGTGCGCCATATGTTTGGCTGGGCCGAGTCGATTGGCTTGACCTCGGCCAACTTTATGGTTGAAAAAGGCAATCGCCCCATGCGCTGGATGATCAGCCGGCTCAATGAGCTTCACGTGGCTCACGAATTTGAGGCCTACGGGCGCGTGATGTTGTTTTACAAAATTCCGATTGCGGCCAATGTAGCGGATGCCCGGTTGCCTCAAGGACGTCCTTACACGCCGGCTCATTGTTACACCACCACCAACGGTACCGGGAGATACAGTTAATGAGCTTACCTATCAGCTTTGACGATGTAAAAGCCGCTGCGGAGACCATCCGGGGAGTGGCTCATCGCACCCCGGTGATGACATCGCGCACGTTCAACCAATTGGCCGGTTGTCAGGTTTATTTTAAGTGCGAGAATTTTCAGCGGGTTGGTGCTTTTAAGTTTCGGGGCGCGTATAACGCCCTGGCGCGATTGAGCGAGCCGGAGCGCGCACGCGGCGTGGTCACCCACTCGTCGGGTAATCACGCTCAAGGTGTGGCTTTGGCGGCTCGGCTGCTAGGAATTTCGGCCACAATCGTGATGCCTTCCGATGCACCGGCCAGCAAATTGGCCGCGACCAAAGGGTACGGGGCCGAGATTGTACTGTATGATCGCCAGACCGAGGATCGCGCTGAGTTGGCCGGACGGCTGGTTAGCGAGCGTGGGTTGGTGATGATCCATCCGTATGATCAGCCCCATATTATGGCCGGACAAGGCACCGCTGCCTTGGAGTTGCTTGAAGAGGTACCCGACCTGGATGTGTTAGTGGCTCCGGTTGGAGGCGGTGGACTGTTAAGCGGCTGCGCGACCGTGGCGAAAGCGCTCAAGCCGGCAATTCGCGTGTTTGGCGTTGAAACGGAAAAATCAAACGATTGGTGGCAATCCTTTCAAGCGGGCCGGCGCGTCAAAATTCCACCGCCTGAGACCATCGCCGATGGTATGCGCACTCAGCAGCCGGGTGAATTGACCTTTCCGGTGATCCGAGAGCACGTGGAAGCAATCTGGTTGGTCAGCGACGCGCAGGTGATTAGCACGATGAAATTTTTGTTGTCCCGACTGAAAATAGTAGTTGAGCCGACCGGGGCGGTGGCTCCGGCCGCGGTTTTTAACCGGCTGGCTCCGCCAGGGTCATCGGTCGGCGTCATTATTTCCGGGGGCAATGTGGATCCGGCGCTGCTGGCTCAGTTGTTGTCGTCGGCCTGACGAGGCTTTGTTCGAAGCTTGATTTTTTGCAATTCTTTCTTTAGAGCGTTTTCAATATCGAGCATTTTGACTTGGCCGTGATAAGCGGTTAATTTGACATTGGTAATTTTTTGTAAAACCTTGATAACCGCTTCTATTTTGGCGACGCTGATTTCACATTCCTCCAGCGTCTCGATCAACTCGGCGTGATTTGGCAGTTGGGCCGGTAAGCCTTCTTGAGCTAAAAAGATATTCCCGTTGAGTACAACCAAATAGTTGTTGAGATAATGGGACAGCGTAACTACCGTCTGTCGAACGGTTTCAGAAATGAGCAGATCACGTTCGAGTTTTTCTTTCTGCCGCGTCAGGCGGATTTCTTGGAGGGCAGAGTCAACGGCCTGTTGCAGTTCATCCGGTGAAAAAGGCTTTACCAGATAATCCTTAACACCCAGACGGAACGCCTCAACCGCTACATTCTCAGATCCTTCAGCCGTCATGAATATGACTGGGGCGTCACAGTCTGTTTGGCGTAAAGCGGCCAGCACGCCCAGGCCGGTCATCCGGGGCATGTTCATATCTAGCAGGATCAGGTCCGGCTGGTGCTTGACGGCCATATCCAGTCCAATTTGCCCATTTTTAGCATGGGCTACCTTGTAACCAAGGGGAAGCAGCATATATTTAATCAGTGATTGAGCAAATTTTTGGTTGTCATCGACGACTAAAATGGTTTCTTGAGACATTAAACATCCCCTTGTCGGGACACCCACCGAGCGCCCCTATTTGACTGAAGGCAATTTGATCATTTGCTATCTTCTAGTTTACCCGTCTATTCTAGTTTTGGGTAACGACTTGGTCAATATTTGTAATTAGATTCGTTGCCGTTGACTCTAATTTGATCTTATGGTAATGTTGACGTTATGTAAGGTTGGCCGACATGAACCTAATTTATCTTGCCTTTAAAAAATGGAAATATTTTATTCTGGGTTTTATTGTGCTCGACCTGATAGCGGTTGGGTTAGTTTTGCTGTATGCCTTCCAAGTGTCAACGGCGGAGCGAGCCGCGGCCGCCGAATTAATTCAAACCCTGGAAGCGCCGACCCCCACGGCCACGGCGACCGTCACCCCCTGGCCTGGACCGGGTCCTCGCGCCACCCCAACCGCCACCCTGCCGCCCACTCCTGAATCGACCGATGTTTTGGCTGTCAGCGGCTTTCCACATGGGTTTACGCCGACGCCCCGGCCAACGCGGGAGAAGGTATTGATCACCTTACCCTACATCTTTCCGGTTCATGCTGGGAAGGTTGACGTGCCGGAAATAAATCAGATTTACTACCCGGAACCGTTCTTTCCGCCCGGTTCCAACAATGCTTGCGGCCCGGTGGCAGTATATGCAACTTTGCTTGGTTTGGGGGCCAGCGTAGATTACACCCATTTGCGTGATATAGCGGTTAATTACGGCTTTACTGACTATGGCAT
>ERZ795053.2184-NODE-2184-length-24016-cov-5.497851_pt1 | contig 24016 bp, 26 predicted proteins | sample MGYA00375137_ERZ795053 | MGnify/ENA primary metagenome ERZ795053 (study PRJEB30182, sample SAMN05720284) | activated sludge metagenome | isolation source: Anaerobic digester | place: Hong Kong | collected 2014-12-17 ...
AGGCTTGGCGGCCGGCACGAGATAGCCGATCTCGTTGGCGGACTTTGCGCGGATGCGCTCAAGGTACTCGCCGATCTCGCGGGGATGCAGCGGATGGCCGAACAAGCCGATGCGCTCCTGTTCCAGTGCACCGATCTCGTGCATCAAGGGATCGGCCGTCCGGTGCAGCATGACGATCGTCGCGATGGTGCGCCTTGGCATGTGCGCAGGCACCTTGGGTATGACGTCGGCGATCATTGATTTGACCGTGTTGGAAAAGCCCGCGGCACGGCGTCCGAGCCAGCTGACGATGTTGATGATGAAGGTTTCCTTGAACCTCAGTTGATACTGGTCCATCCAGGCAAACAGCTTGTCCATGACGATGTCCTGATGGCGCAGCGAGGCCGTCGTGCGGTAATCCTGCCACTCGGCGACAACGTCGAAGTCGGGTTCAAGCTCCAGATCGCCCGGAGCAAAGGTGACATCGGCGGTCACGCCGATGCGCTTGAAGAAGTCCTTGTTGCCCATCACGAGGTGGGTCGGGAAGGTGGGAAGTAGGCACTTGCCCTCGCTGGCCCGTTCGAAGGCGTAGCCGATCAGCCTGGAGCAGTACATGCGCCTTGGGTTTTCGCTGTGCATCGTGAAATCATAAAGGATCGGCTTGCCGTAACGCGACAGCGAGTGCTTGACGTGCTCGTGGGCAATGAAGGCAGCGCGCTGGGCCAGCGCTGCGTCACGGTGGCGAAGCACGATGGCGCGCCCCAGCTCATGGTTGAGCGCCTTTCCTAGCGGTTGAATGGTGCCGCCATCCTCGATCAGCACTTCGACGATCCAGTTGTGTCCCTTGGGGTCGATGTAGATAATGCCGAGGTGACTGTACTGGGAATCAACGTCACCGATCCGCGCGATGGCAGCACTGTTGTGATGGCGCCCGCGCACCAGCAGCACGTCTCCTGATTGAAACGGCAGGTCGTGTCGTTCATTGAAGCGAGGATTGATCAACGTGTTCATATCGCGTCCGCGGAACGCAGTGAGGGGATGGGCACCATTAATAAGCTGACGGAAGCCGATTGTGACTTCGCCAAGCATGTCGGCGCCATAGCGCATGGCGCGGAACACATCGCGCAGTGAGCGTTGAACCTGTCCGCTCAGCAGGCCATCATGCTGCCAAGAGCGTAGCTGTTCGCGCAACTGCATGCGCGTATCAAACAGTTGCTGGATGAGCGCGGGCGCATGGTCGGCAAGGCGGTGTGTGTCATAGTGCGCAAAGTCGATCGCGTTGAACGCGGCGTAGACGTGATCGAGACGCGCCATCAGTTCGTCGGACGTAGTTGCGGGTGTCAGAACCATTGCCAAGAGGCCGGCCAGGTCGGATTCCAGATCGGCTGGCTCTCGTTTTTCAGGCACGGACAAAACTCCCTCTACTCACCTTAAAGCTTCGCTCACCTGGCGCGGCGCAACCGTGGTGTCAGCCCAAATTGCCGTGCGAACCACGCCGACACCAGATCGAGATAAGCCGTTGATCGTTTGGAGCGATGTGGCGGTCCGTCCCGACGCGGCTGCGCGCCGGCCGGACGGTAGCAAATAGGCTCGCAGAAGGGCAATTGATGGCGCCAGCACGTGGCATTGTTGCGGCGCTGGTTGTATTGAGGCCACGCACCGGGACAATTCATCGTGGTTTGGGGATGTGGGCGCGGCGCTCTAACAGAAAAAGCCGGGGGCTGGAATTTTCCCCCGGCTTGACGGCACGCTCAATTTTCTGGGCTATTCGGCAGCCAATAGCGTGGGCAGTTCGGCAAGCCCCAGCTGACGCTTGGCTTTATCGCGCAACAGATCGATCGGGTGCAGCCGCCCACGGTCCTTGAAGTGCCAGAACGTCCATCCGTTGCAGGCGCTTTTGCCCTGCACTTCCGCTCCCAGCCGATGGATCGAGCCTTGCCGTCCACGATGTGCGAGTGTCCCGTCCGCTTTGACCTCCGCACTGATTCCGGCCTTGGGGTCGAACAGCTTGCTGCCTGGTGACAGGATACCCAGCTCCACGATGGTGCCGAACGGCACGCGCGGCTCGGCACGCTTGGAGCGCTGCGTTTCGAGCGCCGATGGGGGGAGCTGTTCGATGGCGTCAATGCGCTCGCGCGCCGCCTTGGCGTAGACCGGATCTTGCTCGATGCCGATGAACCGGCGGCCGAGCCGCTTGGCCACCGCGCCCGTCGTACCGGTACCGAAAAACGGGTCGAGCACGACATCGCCGGCATTGCTCGAGGCCAGGATGATCCGGTGCAGTAGCGCTTCGGGCTTCTGCGTGGGATGTGCCTTGCGGCCCTTGCCGTCCTTCAGCCGCTCGGGCCCCGAGCAGATCGGAAACAACCAGTCGGAGCGCATCTGCAAATCATCGTTGAGGGCCTTCAGGCTCTCGTAGTTGAAGGTGTAGCGTGATTTCTGGTTGGGGGTGGCCCAGATCAGCGTCTCATGGGCGTTGGTAAAGCGCCGGCCGCGGAAGTTCGGCATCGGGTTGACCTTGCGCCAGACAATGTCGTTGAGGATCCAGAAGTCCAGATCCTGCAGCGCCGTGCCAAGGCGGAAGATGTTGTGATACGAGCCGATCAGCCACAAGGCACCGTCAGGTTTCAGCACGCGCCGGCACTCCGTGAGCCAGGCGCGCGAGAACTGGTCGTAGTCTGCAAAGCTTGCAAACTTGTCCCAGTCATCATCGACGCCATCAACACGCGTGTTGTTGGGGCGCAGTAACTGCCCATCGAGCTGCAGATTGTAAGGGGGATCGGCGAAGACGAGATCTACGCTCTGAGAGGGTAGTCGACGAAGCTCGTCGAGACAGTCTCCGACAATGACAACATCTCCAGGTCCACTCGGACCCGAACGGCGACGCATAACCATTCGACACAACTCACTACAACTTCACGGAGGTGACACAGATCCACGATCACACCCTACCATGACCACATCCACTCAAGGTTAAGAGAGTATGAACGCGCTTTCTTAATGAAGAGTAAACGTCAGGTCGGGTGGTGTTCGTGATCATGCCACATCGCATGGGTGTGTGTCATGCAAAGGGCAGTGCTTTTGGATGCAACTCTTAGAGCGTCGAGCATAGGGGGCAAGCTGGGCGCCAAATGACAAAACGCGCCGCGAGGCACGCGGCGCGTTTTGTCGTTGGTGCAATTCTTCGACCGAAGGCCGGATCGCGATGGCTTAGTCGCAGTAGCGATCAAACTTGCGGCAGGCCCAGCCGTTGCCGCGCGAGCACTTGTAATCGTAGTAGTCGCAGCGATCGCCGCGGCCACGATAATAGCCGCGATCGGCGCTGGCGGCGCCGGCGATGATCGCGGTCGCAGCAGCTGCGCCAAGAATACCAAGGCCGATGTTACGTCCGCGGTGGTGGTGACGGTGGCCGCCGCCGCGGTAGCCGCCGCGGCCCCTCACATCGATAATCTGGCTCTGCGGCGCGGCGGCCTTGAGGCCGCTGAGCGCGCCGGCGCTCGTGGCAGAGGCGCCGGTGGTTACAGAAAAGGCAAGGCCGCAGGAAACGGCGGCGGTTGTGAGCAACTTGAAGATCTTCGTCATCGGCTACCTCGATTGATTTGCGTCCCGCGTCTTCATCAAACCTTGTTCCCAGGCGGGACAGGAGGGCTGGTGAAAGTCACGTGGACCATTGGCGTCATATACCGTTGTTCCAGCGATATCCTTCAATATGGGAAGCATAGTGGCGCAGACCTGAATGTCAGCTGAATAACTCTCTCGCAAAAGTTTGGAAATTGAAAGGCAGCTGCGGGTAGGTATGCATACCGTTGGCAAATATGGTGAAGTCACGCAATATTCTGAAAAATTACGCCAAGAGCAACGGGTAAGTGGTTCGCCAGTCAAACCTGCTTTGCGGAAAATACATGTAGGATTAATACTGTTGGATAGGCAATATAGATGAAATTAAACACGTTTTGTGTCGCCACAAGACGTTAACGGGGGTTCGACGACATAACAGTGGGGTGTGCGGCGAATCTGTCGCTGTCACGCCAATCCATCAAATCTAGACCACGATTGTTCGGGAGGTCCTCTGAAATGTTCAAGAAGTTCACTATGGCGGCCGTTGTCGCAGCCCTCGCAGTTGTCATGATGCCGGCGGCCTCTCAGGCAGGTGGCAGCAGGGGCGAGGCGCGTGCATCCTGCGGCGTTACCAAGATGTTCCAGCGTGGGGTTCGTCATACCGACCGTGCCATGCGTCGCGCCGCTCGTAGTGAGCGTCGCCATCATCGCCATCATCGCCATCACCGCCGTTCGCACTGGCGCTAATCGCTTCGGCAAATGCCAACACAAAAGAACCGTGCTGCAGCAGAAGCTCAGCGCGGTTCTTTTGCGTTCGGATGCTCGTGGCGTTGGTGTTTAGGCGATGGAGAGGGCCAGTTGCACCGGCTTGAACGAGCGGCGGTGGATGGGCGTTACGCCCAGCCGCGCGATGGCGTCTTTGTGCTCGGGGGTTCCATAACCCTTGTGCCGCTCAAAGCCATATCCCGGCCAGGACCGCGCCAGTTCAATCATGATGCGGTCGCGCGTCACCTTCGCCATAATCGAGGCTGCCGCAATCGACAGGCACTTGGCGTCGCCCTTGACGATCGCCCGGGCAGGGAAGGGCAGGCGCGGCAGCTTGTTGCCATCAACGAGAGCGAGGCGCGGGACAACCTTGAGCTGCCCGACAGCCTGCGTCATGGCCCAAAGCGTGGCGTTGAGGATGTTGTCGCGGTCGATTCGCTCAGGCTCGGCAATGGCGATGCCAACGGCCAGGGCTTTCGCCGCGATGCGGTGGAACAGGATTTCACGGTGATCGGCATCGAGCTGTTTTGAGTCGGCGATACCTGCTGGAATATCGTTCGGATCGAGAATAACAGCCGCCGCTGCCACCGGTCCCGCCCAAGGGCCTCGACCGGCCTCGTCGATGCCGACGATCGGACCGCCGCCGAGAGCCAGTTCGACGGATTCCAGTTCGAAGGTCGGGGTGAGGCGCGAATCGCTGATCTTCATGCGCCAAGGTTGCGGCGCGCTCGCCTGGCTGTCAAAGCAGTCCAAGCTGTCCGCCGGGGAGAACCGGGCGGCGGAACAAGTCCGCTCTTAGCGCAACACGCTTTTCGCTGTACCCAAGCCGCTGTTTGGCCAGCCGGAAGCGGTGTGCGATCTGCGCTGCATAAGGTCCGCTGCCGGTCTGGCGCAGTCCGAACTGGCTGACGTAATCGCGTCCGCCATGCATCTGTTGGAGGATGTTGATGACGCGGCGGGCGCGCCCGGGCGTATTTTCCTCCAGCCATTCCTGGAACAGTGTTTTGATCTCCAGTGGTAGCCGCAGCAACACATAGCCCGCCTCGCTGGCGCCGGCCTCGCGTGCGCTGTTCAGAATATTTTCGATTTCGTGGTCGTTGAGCGCCGGGATGATCGGCGCCATCATGATGGCCGTGGGGATGCCGGCTTGTCGCAGGGCGTTGAGCGCTTGCAGCCTTCTGGGCGGCGTCGTCGCGCGCGGCTCCATGTCTCGCGCCAGCCGCCGGTCCAGCGTCGTCACCGAAATCGCCACCTTGGCCAGTCCTTTCGCGGCCATGCGCGCCAGGATATCGCAATCGCGCATCACCAGTGCCGACTTGGTGACGATGCCAACGGGATGGTTTGTCTTCTCCAGAACTTCAAGAATCTGCCGCGTAATGCCCAGCTCCCGTTCGATCGGTTGATAGGGGTCGGTGTTGGCGCCAAGGGCAATCGTGCGCGGCTGGTAACGCGGGTTGGCAAGCTCGCGTTCGAGCAGCTCTGCCGCATTGGATTTGGCGTAAAGCAGCGTCTCGAAATCGAGCCCTGCCGAATGGCCAAGATAACAGTGCGTGGGCCGCGCATAGCAATAGATGCAGCCGTGTTCACAGCCGCGGTAGGGGTTGATCGAGCGGTCGAAGGAGATATCGGGGCTGTCGTTCCGGGTGATGATGGAGCGCGCCGGCTCGTGCTGGACGTGCGTGGTGAACGCCGGCAAGTCGCCCAGAGTCTCCCAGCCGTCATCGATTGGCGCGCGTGTCGCAGGTTCGAACCGGCCGGTCGTGTTGGAAACCGCGCCACGCCCGCGCCGGCGCTCGCGATCGACCGTTCCCGACGCTTTGCCCAATTCTGCAACATCGCTGCTGTCGTCCAACGCGACCAGCCCGTCGTGCTTGCCCTGCATGCTGGCATACCTTTCGTGCCATGCTCATCAAGCATGAGCATTAAGTGTATGGAACAAACATAGAACATGGATTGCCTGCCGTACAAGCCCCAACGTCCGGTCATCCAGGGTTCACTCGTCAGCCGTTCGCAAGAACGTGATGGTGGCCTGCGGTATATGCGTGGCGACTTGGCGCGCTGTGGCTTTGACGGGCGCGGGTGCGCAACATATTTTGAGCGCATGATGAAGCGTCTTATGTTACCGCTGGCGGTGCTGCCGGCCGTGGCTTTCACAGCCCTTTCCATCGTGCCGCGCGCATGCGCTCAAACTGGTGCGCAAGAGCCGGGTGCAACGACACGCCCGTTTGATTCTCGAGGCGACCGGGGCAGTCCTGCCCAGGCCGGTCCCGATGATCGCGCTGGCAGTGCGCCCACTGCCCCCACTGTGCCGCGATCACGCACCCCAAGGCTATCGCCGCTTCCCGCCGATCCCACACCGCCCTCACCGGATGCGCGCGCGTTCGAGGAGGAAAAGGACAAGGCGGATGCCGTGCCGGCACCACCTCCCGATACGCCATCACAACGCCGTAAGGCGCTCGATGATCTTTATGCGCATCTGGCGGCGACCGAAAATGCACAGACGGCGATTCCGCTGGCTGCCGCAATCGAGCGGCTTTGGGTCTACTCGGGATCAGATACGATCGACGTCCTGATGGAACGGGTGTTGAAGGCGGTGGCCGAGCAGCGGCTGGATCTGGCGGAAAAACTTGCCAACACCATTGTCGATCTGGAGCCGGGCTATGCCGAAGGCTGGAATCGACGTGCTCTGGTTGCCTATCTTCAAGGTGATTACGAAACCGCCCTTAATGCGTTGACCCGCGCGCTGGCAATCGAGCCCAACCACTTCAAGGCCCTCGATGGACTTGCGCAAATCATGCGCCAGCAAGGGGATAAGGCGGCAGCACTCGGCATCTATCGCAGACTGCTGCGTGTCTATCCCTACTGGGAAGGCGCGCAGGAGGCCTTCGATCAGCTCAAGCGCGAGGTTGAGGGCGACGGTATCTGATCGGGCCGTGTGGAGGCGGGGCAATGGGGCGCCTTTATCAGTGCGGTCCAGACATTTTCCTGATTGAAGGTGGCGTCGTCAGTTTCTACGGCGCTCCCTATCCCACGCGCTGCGTGATCGTGAAGCTCGATGATGGTGCGTTGTGGGTGTGGTCGCCGGTGGCGCTCGATCAGGATCTGTACCGTGAGGTTGCTGCACGCGGGCCGGTCCGCCATCTCGTCAGTCCCAACAAACTGCATCACCTCTATCTGGCCGATTGGAAGCGTGCTTTTCCAAAGGCGCGTGTGTGGGGTCCGCGCTCGACGATCAACAAGAGGCCAGATGTTATCTTTGAGCCGGCACTTGGCGAAATGCCGCCGTCGCCATGGGTGGGAGAGATCGATCAGGCCTGGTTTCGTGGCTCGCTGTTCATGGATGAGATCGTCTTTTTCCATCGCGCGTCGCGCACGGCAATCATCGCAGATCTGTCGGAAAATTTTTCTCCCCACTTCATCGCCACGCACTGGCCGTGGTGGCTTGGATGGATCGCCAAGCCGTGGAAGATTGTCGAAGGCTACGGTTACGCACCCCTTGAATGGCGTCTTTCATTCACCAACCGCAAGCTGTTGCGCGCAGCGCGCGACAAGGTACTCGCCTGGGCGCCCGAGCGCGTGATTATGGCGCACGGAACATGGCAGCCATCGGGTGGCGTTGCCTACTTGCGTCGTGCCTTTGCCTGGATGTAAGCGCGCCACGTCAAGCGAATGTGACGGTTGACGATCCCGGCCGCAGCTTACGGCGCTGGTGCTGTGGCGCGCGCGGTGATCGTGGGCGGATTTGATCTCAAGCATTTTCCGGCGAACCGGTGTCCACTCCCTTGGGAAATGCTCTGGTTCGGAGACTTTCACAGTGGCACGGAGATGATCGCGCGCAGGCCTCCGATTGAGCTTTGTCCAAGCGTTATGTCGCCGCCATGGCTTTTGGCGATGTCGCGAGCGATTGCAAGCCCCAGGCCCGTGTTGCTCTTGTTTTGATTGCGCGCGTGGTCGATGCGGTAGAACGGCCTGAAAACGTTGTCGCGTTCGCCTTCGGGGATGCCGGGGCCGTCGTCATCGACCTCGACTCGGAGCCATGGGCCTTCGGTGGCCGCGCGAATGATGATCTGATCCCCATAGCGGGCCGCATTGGTGACGAGATTGGTAATCGCGCGCTTGAAGGCGCTGCGCTTCAACGGCACGACGAGGTCGCGGCTGCGTTTTCTCAGTTTCAATTCAATAGGCGCGCCGTATGCGTCAGCCTCGGTTTGTATCTCTTCCAGAAGCTGGCGGACGTTCGTGGGTCGCGCCTCCTCGCCGCCATCGCCCTTGGTGAAGGCAAGATAATCCTCCAGCATATGCTGCATTTCGTTGACGTCAGCGCGCAACGACTGCGCCTCCGGTGTCTCGCCAAGCAGCGCCAGCTCGAGCTTGAAGCGCGTCAGAATGGTGCGCAGGTCGTGGCTGACGCCAGCGAGCATCGTCGTGCGCTGGTCAACGTGCGTCTTGATGCGGTCGCGCATCTCCAGGAAGGCCTGTGCCGCCTGACGCACTTCACGCGCACCACGTGGCCGGAAATCCTCCGGGATCGGTCGGCCCTTGCCGAATTCATCAGCCGCTTCGGCAAGACGAAGGATTGGACGGATCTGATTGCGCAAAAACAAGATCGCAACGGTCAACAAAATGACCGAGGTGCCGACCATCCAGAGCAGAAAGATGTGGGAGTTTGAAGCGTAGGTCTGCGTGCGCGTGGCAATGATGCGCAAGATGGCATTGTCGAGCTTGATGCGGATTTCGACATGCCGCGACTGGCCGATGGTATCAATCCAGAACGGGCGGTTGATGCGCTTCCTGATTTCATCGGACAATGCAGCATCCAAGAGGCCGAAGAAAGGCTTGGGTCGCGATTCGGGAAGATCTCCGGCAGGTAGGAACTGTAGCGACAGGTTCAGCTTGTCGCGGGCCAGATCAATGATGCGTGCTTGACTGGCCTCGCCCGTTGGCGCCTGCTCATAGACCTGGATCAGTGCCGCGACGTCGCGTGCGGTCGCTTCGGACAGGCGGCGGGTCACAGCCTGCCAGTGCCGCTCCATGAAGACGAAAGCGATGACACCTTCGAGAAGGACGATGGGCGCGATGATGATGATGAGGGCGCGCGCGTAAAGCCCCTTGGGCATGGCGTCCGCGATCCATTGCGCCGGGCCATGCAGCACGCGCCTCGATCGAGCGGACGCCAGCCGCAACCATGCCGCGGTGCGGATGCCGTAACGCGAACGGGTCTTCTCATCGGATATTTCCGGCGTGACCGCCATGGTCGAGCTCTTGCTGCCTCGTGCTCGCGGGGGATGCAGGCGAACGTCATGCGCAGAAAGGCCGGAGCGCCAGCCCCATCCCGCCTGGCTGGAGGCACCGTTCCCTCAGTCGGTATGCAGGATATAACCTTTTCCGCGAACCGTCTGCAGATAGACGGGATTAGAAGGATCGGTCTCGATTTTGCGCCGCAGGCGATTGATCTGGACGTCGATGGCGCGTTCGGAGCCGGTCGTATCGTCACTGGAAAGCTCGTGACGCTGGATTGGCGTGCCCGGCCGCTGGGCGAACTGACGCAACAGATCGCGCTCGCGCTCGGTCAGCTTGATCGTCTCGTCGTCACGTTTCAACTCGCCGCGCGAAACATAAAATACATAAGAACCCATGTGAACTTCGTCCGCCGATCCCCCTGGTGCAGGGGTTCGCCCACGCCGCAGAATGTTCTGTAGTCGCAGCAGCAACTCGCGTGGTTCAAAGGGCTTGGGCAGGTAGTCGTCGACACCAGCTTCAAGACCGGCGATGCGGTCTTCCGGTTCGGATCGTGCGGTCAGCATGAGGATCGGAACACTCATTGTCGTCTTGAGATCCCGAGCCAGGTCGAGGCCACTCTCGCCGGGCATCATGACATCGAGCAGGATGATATCGAAGGCCAGTCCGCGCATGGCGGCGCGCGCCGCAGTGGCATCGCCTGCGGGCGTCACCCGAAATCCGTGCTCGGATAGATAGCGCAGCAGCAAATCGCGGATCTTCTGGTCATCGTCGACGACAAGAATGTGGGGTGCATTGTCAGGCAGCGGTTCGCGCGCCGTGGCTTGGGCGCCAGTCATGTTGTCCGATCCTGTTGTTGGTGTTCAATTGGCTCAAACGCCACCAGCGCCTCCGGCAAGCGCAGGAGTGCATGGACGCGCTCGCGATCTTTCTCCGCGATCATGGCAAAAAGAAAACGCTGGGTTGCCGCGTTCGCCCCCGGACCTGCCTGGTTCAGCGCCGCCTCGATGCGCCTCATCTGCAGGTTGGCCAGCTTATCGGCCAGCTTATTGCCCTTCGGGGTGACGTAAAGCAGGCGTTGGCGGCGGTCTTCCCGTCCCGAGCGCTGGGTTACAAAACCTTCGTCAATCAACTGCTTGAGAACGCGCGCAAGACTCTGTTTGGTGATCTTGAGGATGTGCAAAAGATCAGCCACACGCAGCCCCGGATTGCGGTTGACGAAATGCAGAACACGGTGGTGAGCTCGCCCGAAGCCATACTGCTCCAACACCTTATCAGGATCATTGATAAAATCACGATAGGCGAAAAACAGCAATTCGGCGCAGGCAATCAGCTGCTCGCGGTCTTCACCTGCGAGATTTTGATCCATAACGGCGGCAGCTTGTTGGGGGCTGTTTCGCTGTCTCATGGGGGACTCTGCCGAAGGCCTTTGATTTACGTCAGTCATGTTGACTTGTTTGCAACTGATTGATAGTCGTGGCAAGTCATTTTGAGCAAGGAAATGAGCGGCTTCGGGTAGAAAAGGCCGCTCGCGTTGCAGTTGGCAGCGCTTGGTGTGCGGATGTGCGCGATAGCCGCGGTTTGCCGTGCCCGAGGGTGCTCCCGTAGCTTTTAGGAAGAGCAAGGCATGGCCGAAATCGTTCCCTACCACGATCGCGATGGTGTCATTTGGCTTGATGGGAAAATGGTGCCGTGGCGGGAGGCCAATGTCCATTTCCTGACCCATGCGCTTCACTACGCCAGTGCGGTGTTCGAAGGGGAACGTGCCTATGATGGCGAGATCTTCAAGCTGAGTGAGCATACCGAGCGGCTGCTAGCGGGGGCCCGCACGATGGATTTCGAGATCCCCTACAGTGCCGCGGAGATCGACGCGGCGTGCCGCGACGTCGTTAAAGCCAACAACCTTAACAATGCCTATATCAGGCCCCTGGCGTGGCGCGGCAGCGAGCAAATGGGTGTTTCCGCGCAACTGACCAAGATTCATCTGGGGATCGCAGCGTGGGACTGGGGTTCTTATTTCCCGATGGAGCAGCGGCTGAAAGGCATCCGCCTGACGATGGCCAAATACCGTCGTCCCGATCCCGCGACAGCGCCGGCAAAGACCAAGGCAGCGGGTCTTTACATGATCTGCACGCTTGAGAAGCATCGTGCGGAGCAGGCCGGATATGCCGATGCGCTGATGCTCGATTATCGTGGGCATATTGCGGAGTGTACGGGGGCCAATATTTTCTTTATCAAGGATGGCGTGATCCATACCCCGCTGCCCGATTGCTTTTTGGATGGCATCACCCGTCGCACGGTGATCGGATTGGCCAAGGATCGCGGCATTGAGGTTGTCGAGCGCGTGATCATGCCCGAGGAGCTGACAAGCTTCGATGAGTGCTTCCTGACGGGAACAGCGGCAGAGGTCACACCCGTTTCCGAGATCGGTGAGGCACGCTTCACACCGGGCGAGATCTGCAAAACGCTGCTCAACGACTACATGGCACTGGTGCAGCCCAAATCAAAAGCGGCCGCCGAGTAGCATCGCCCCACCATTTGAGCGCTTTTCAACCTGCGGGTGAGCAACGTTGGTGCCGGGCGCGGTGCCATGTTGCGTGGCATCGCCAACACATGGGGGCATCAGCGTTTGCCTTGCTGAGGCGTGTGGCTTGCGCTCCAGGCTTGGGTGGCGGACACTCCACGACACGACAAGAGCGTGTTGAGGAGGCGTTTGCACGCGGCTGCATATTGCTCTCCTGGCATCAGAAAGTATGCAACAGCAAAAACCCGTTTCTGCGAGGTCGAGGCGATAACCATGCGTTTGGGCGTAGGATGCTTCAGCAGCTTGGTCATGATGGTGGCTGTGGTGGCGGCAGCCCCGTTGCCTGTTCACGCTCAGGAAGGGCCGGGTGGTGCCATCAATCCCGGCCGCGATTGCCAGACTTTGCTGACCTGCAATTTCTCGCGCAAGGGTTCGGTGCGCGGCTGCCTTTCGTCGTACTCGTGTCGCCAGTGTCGCTTTGTCAAAAGCCGGTGTCGGGTGGGCGAGCGGCGCGGAACGTGCCAGCGGTTGGTGTGTGACTGGGGCGCATGAGTCGGTAAGGTTGAGCTGAGCACAGGGCTTGGGTTTTGAGTTTCATGACGACCGAGTCTGATCGGCCGGCACACGCAAAGTCCAATCCACATGGCAGGGGCGTCTATCAGGACCCGACCAGGACATAGCGGTCCGCCCCCTGCGCACGAGCGCGCGCGGTCGGTCGACTTCAGCCTTCAGCACCTGGATCGGTGTCGACGAGATCACCACGGTCGGAGGTCGGCCGACCGGCTGGAAACTTGGCTGACGAATAGCGGATGACCAGCACGGAAATTGCGAGCAGCAGGATCGCGCCCGCCAAAATGACGACTCCCATGTCGGGTTTTGGTTCGTGATTGACCCAGCCGATCAGATGCCGCGTCAGCGCGGTGATGCCAATGTAGATCAAGAACCGTAGCGGCATGTGATTGGTCTTGAAGTAGATGCCGACCATCGAGCCGATTTCCAGATAGATAAAGAGCAGCAACAGGTCCTCAACCGAGGCATGTCCCTTGGACATAAGCTCGATGAAAAAGACGACCCCGGCCCAAACCGTTGCCGCGCCAATCGCAAACAGCCCGATCAGATGGAACGTTTCGGTCAGCAGGTGCCCAACAGGCAGAGCTATGCGCTGCACGGCCTCGCTGGCCTTTCTGGCGTGACGTTCGGGCGATGGCATGGCTGGCCTCCTTAAGAACTGCGCCAATCGTAGGCTTGAGGAAAGCCAAAGAGAAGGCCGCGCGACATTTGTGCAGCGCGGCCTCATCCAACATTTATAGATCAAAAACAGACGTTCAGATGAGCTTCGCCATGGTGACCGCCGTGTCCGACATGCGGTTGGAAAAACCCCACTCATTGTCGTACCAGGTCAACACGCGCACGAGGTTGCCGCCCATCACCTTTGTTTGGTCCAGATGGAAGATGGATGAGCGCGGATCGTGGTTGAAGTCGATTGATACGTTCGGCTGGTCGGTGCAACCCAGGACGCCCTTGAGCTGGTTTTCCGTTGCAGCTTTTATGGCAGCGTTGATCTCGTCCTTGCTGGTCTCACGCTTGGCGACGAACTTGAAGTCGACGACCGAAACGTTGGGGGTGGGGACGCGGATCGCCGTACCATCGAGCTTGCCATTGAGTTCAGGTAGGACGAGGCCGACCGCCTTGGCCGCGCCCGTCGATGTCGGGATCATGCTCATCGCCGCGGCGCGGGCGCGGTAGAGGTCCTTGTGCATGGTGTCGAGCGTCGGCTGGTCGCCGGTGTAGGAGTGGATGGTCGTCATAAAGCCTCGATCGATGCCGACCAGGTCGTTCAACACCTTGGCGACCGGAGCAAGGCAGTTTGTCGTGCACGAAGCGTTCGAGACGACAACGTGGTCCTTGGTCAACTTGTCGTGGTTGACCCCGTAAACGACGGTCAGGTCGGCGCCGTCGGCAGGGGCGGACACAAGAACGCGCTTGGCGCCGGCGTCCAGATGTGCCTTCGCTTTCTCCCTGGCGGTAAAGATGCCCGTGCATTCCAGGGCGATGTCGACGCCCAGCTCTTTGTGCGGCAGCTCGGCCGGGTTCTTGATGGCGGTGACCTTGATGGGGCCGCCTCCCACATCGATCGTGTCGCCTGAGACGGTCACTTGGCCAGGGAAGCGGCCATGTACCGAATCAAAGCGCATCAAGTGGGCATTGGTTTCGACCGGGCCCAGGTCGTTGATGGCCACGACCTGGATGTCGGAGCGCCCGCTTTCCACGATTGCGCGCAGGACGTTGCGGCCGATGCGTCCGAAGCCATTGATTGCGACCTTCACTGCCATGATGTGTGATCCTCCGAGGATGGGCGTTGATTGGAGCGGCGCTCGGCTGAAAAAAACCTCTTATTGGCGGCGGTGCGAGGAGCGGGTGCTCCATATTGTTATGTCACGACCTGCGCGCCTGCCTCGTGTTGTTATTTTCGAGGCGGCGTCATTAAGTTGACCGGCCCGAGTGATGTCAATCCGCCTTCGGTGGTGCGAGGTGCGCGGAAGGTCGCACATTGTGGTTTTTGGGTAAGCGCATTGCCGGTGCGATTGACGATGGCGGACAATGCCCCCTATGGTTCAAATCATGTCTGCGGGAGGGTTTGTGTATATTCGCCTCCGGCCGCGCAACTTTCGGAAAGATTGTCATGGCCCCGAAGGCAAAGGCGAAAAAGGCCGCTGCACGCCCTACTTCGGCTGCGCGTGTTGCTCAAGGCAAGTCGGCTGCGTCGAGTGAAATTGCGATGCTCGAAGCCGAGTGCCAGGAGCTGCGGGTCGAGCTTGAAGCAGCTCGCCAGGTCATTGCGCGCCTGCAAAAGCGTCAGGAACTTGTGGTTAACAGAATTGATTGGGTGATCGACTCCTTGCATAACCTGCTAGAGGACGGGGGATAGGTCTCTCTACAGAAACGGGCGTTGCGTCCTGGGCCAATCCTCATTTTGGCGACAGAGGGTTTGGGCAAGGCGCGGAAAACGGGGACGATGGGCCAGGTTTCGGTCACTCTCAACAGCCGGTCGTATCGTCTTGCCTGCGAGGATGGCGAGGAGGAGCGGCTCGTCGAGATCGCAACGCACGTCAAGGAGCGGGTCGAGCAGCTGACCTTGGAATTCGGTCAAGTCGGTGATGACCGCTTGCTGCTGATGGCTGCCCTGCTGATCGCTGATGAACTTTGGGATACGCGCCAAGCCCTCGAAGTGCAGATTGAGGAAGCCACCGAGATGCTGCGGCAGCTGACGGAACCTGAACCCAAAGCCGACGACGCTGACAAATCAGCGGACAAACCAGCCCAGAAATCAGCTTGATATTGCTATAAAATCGGACGATCTGCATGTCCCGCGCGGCCCGGCTGGCGGCGGATTACGGCGATATGCGCTCGGCTAAAACCACCTTGGTCGGAAACTTAAAACAGTGTGACTTGGATATTTTAGCGTGCGTGTGGGTTATGGATTTTGCAGCAGCTCATCCCTAAATTGGTGAGGCTGCGGGGCGCGTCAGGAGCAGATTAATTCTCCAGGGCCTATAAGATCAGCCAGGGAGCTGTCCCTGACCGGGATCGTGGTCCCGGTCACACGGCGCCCACCTTACTTTTGTAGGGACCCGGCGAGATCAAAATCCTGTTCCAACGGCCACCGCGGCACTTGGTTTTTCCTCACACTTGATCGCCGGCCTGATTGGTGGTGGCTGCGCACCAAGCGCCGCCATCAATTGGACGCTGCGTGGATCCTGCGGTTTTATGGCGGATATGGACGATATCGCACAAAAGAAGAAGGAATTGCGCGCTCAGGCCAAGGAGAGGCGCGCCCTGACGTTCCTTAAGTACGGACCGGCAGCGGGGGAGCAGCTCGCAGCCATTGGCGTCGACTTTGCCAAGCCGGCCAAGGCGGCCTCATTCACCGGATTCCTGGCGATTGGCGAGGAAATCGATCCGATGCCGTTGATGCGGCGGCTATGGCATGGCGGTCATGCCGTTGGCCTTCCGGTGATGGTGGGCAAGGCCCGTCCGCTCGTCTTTCGCCAGTGGCGGGAGGGCGAAACGCTCAACGAGGTTCAGTGGGGCATCCGTGAACCGGCAGCGGACGCACCCGTCATCGTGCCTGACATCGTGCTGGTGCCGCTGCTGGCCTTTGATGCGCGAGGCTATCGCCTGGGCTACGGCGGCGGCTTTTATGACCGCTCGATTGCCGAGATCCGGCAGGCCAAGCCCGTTATCACCATTGGTTTGTCGTATGATGAGTTAGAGGTCGACGCGGTGCCTCATGACGCGTATGACCAGCGGCTGGATTGGGTTTTGACGCCGTCAGGCCCAAAGAAATGCTGCGTGGACTGATCAACTGATGCGCTTTCTCTTTCTCGGCGACATTGTCGGGCGAACCGGTCGCGATGCCGTTATCGAGCTTCTGCCGGGCCTCAGGCAACGTTGGAATCTCGATCTTGTCGTTATCAACGGTGAGAACGCGGCGGGTGGGTTCGGCATCACGGAAAAGATCTGCGAGGATCTGGTCGATGCGGGTGCCGATGCGATCACGCTCGGCAACCACGCGTTCGACCAGAAGGATACGCTGGTCTTTATTGCGCGCCAGGAGCGGCTCATCCGACCGCTCAATTTCCCCAAGGGAACGCCCGGACGCGGTGCCGCTTTGATCCGGGCACGCAACGGGGCCGATGTGCTGGTCATCAACGCCATGGGGCGGGTGTTCATGGCCGATCTGGATTGTCCGTTCCGTGCCATTGATGCCGAACTTACCGCCTGTGCGCTCAAGCAGGGGGCCGACGCCGTGTTCGTCGATTTTCATGCCGAGGCGACGAGCGAGAAACAGGCGATGGGCCATTTCCTTGACGGGCGCGTGTCGGCGATCGCGGGAACGCACACGCACACCCCAACGGCTGACGAACGCATTCTGGCGGGCGGAACCGCCTATATGACGGACGTGGGGATGTGTGGGGACTACAACTCGGTTCTGGGCATGGAAACCGACGAGCCGATCAACCGGTTCATCACCAAGATTCCGCGGGGTCGATTTGAGCCTGCGGGGGGACGGGCGACGCTCTCGGGCCTGGCGGTAGAGATCGACGATGCAACAGGGCTTGCCGTCAAGATGAAGGCGGTGCGTCTTGGCGGGGTGCTGTCGAAGAGCGAACCTGAATTCTGGATCGCCTAGATCGTGTTCATGCTTCATGGAAACGCAATCTAGGCCTTTGACTTGAGTATGTTTTTTACGCTGAACCGCACACACTTCAGCTAAACATGCTCTAACCGGAAAAAACCGCCTCCGCGCGCCTTGACCCCAACCCAGCATTTCGGGCTATAGAACGACCCAGTCGCGTGGCGCGGCGAATTGGGCGACCTTATTAGCTTTGGGATATGACCATGGCCGGGCATTCAGCATTCAAGAACATCATGCACAAGAAGGGGCGCGCCGATGCGGCCCGGGCGAAGATGTTCGCCAAGCTCGGGCGAGAGATTACGGTCTCGGCCAAGATGGGAATGCCGGACCCAGCGATGAACCCGCGGCTACGCTTGGCCATCCAGGCGGCGCGCGCCGAAAACATGCCCAAGGACAATATCGAACGGGCGATCAAGAAGGCCACCGGCGGCGATAGCGAAGCCTATGAGCAGGTGCGTTATGAAGGCTATGCGCCCGGTGGCATCGCCGTCATCGTCGAGGCGTTGACCGACAATCGCAACCGGACGGGCGGCGCGGTGCGGGCAGCATTCGCCAAATTCGGTGGCAATCTGGGGGCAACCGGCGCGGTCTCGCACATGTTCAATCATGTCGGAGAGATCACTTATCCGGTGTCGGTGGGTTCGGCGGAAAAGGTGCTTGAGGCGGCCATCGATGCGGGGGCGGACGACGTGGTCTCCGATGAGGATGGGCACATCATTACCTGCGGGTTCGACAGTCTGGGTACAGTTGCCGGGGCGCTGGAAGAATCGCTGGGCGAGGCGGATAGTGTGAAGGTCATCTGGAAGCCCGACCTGACAAGCCCGGTTGACGAGGATCAAGCGCGCACGATCATGAAGTTGATCGCCATGCTCGAAGATGATGACGACGTGCAGAACGTGTTCGCCAATTTCGATATCTCCGATGAACTTCTCAACAAACTGACGGCCGCCTGATTTTGGTTTTGTAGGCGGTGGGAACCTGCCGTGGCGCGGGTCCAAACATCGCCGGCCGGGCCCAGAAAATACAAAAAAATTTCGATGGTTGCGTCGGCATTTACCATTGCAGAGGCAAGGCGTAGCCCTGTTTTTGGACCGTTTGAGGTAGGCGGGAGCTTGAAACGCGCTGCCCAGGAAGCGCAGATAACGTCTGGTCGAAGCGGTCCAGATCATTGAAATAGATAAACTATATAGATTTCCCCATAGACATCATCGATGCCAAGGCGGGCGGAACGATCTGCGCAACGCGGGTCTGCAACGTGTGTATACAGATGTCCTAAGCCGCTTACAACGACGCGAAAATTTGAAAGCTTTTCTGAACAGAGTGTAGTGAGGTTCGGGCGTAAATTGCCTCCTGTAAGCATTTTGCATCACTTTTGAATTTGGAGATATCATGAATTACGACACAAAAGGCTATTCCGAAAATTTTGTTGAACCAAATCGTGCTGATTTCATTTGGAGTTCCGCCGACGAAAGCCGCAAGATTTTGGTCGCGCAAGCGCTTCAGGTGTTATATCGGCAGCGCCGCATAGCCGAGAGATTGGCGGCGTTCGAACGAGAGGTGCAGGAGCGGGCCGCGCGGGGTATGGATGAGGGTTTCGCGTAGCCGGCAAGGTCTGGCTACGCGATTGCCCCTTCCACGCTGTGCGCAATACACTGATGACCATGTTCGTGCCAACTTGAACGGCGGGTTTCGACCCGCCGTCTTTATCTTTTCCATCGTTTGGGAAGGCAAGCTGATTTGCCAGCAAGTGTGGCGTCATGGCGTGTTGGCGCGTGCTATTCCTGGGGCATGCAAAGAGATTCGATTCGCATTATCGGCATTGATCCTGGCTTGCGGCGCACCGGCTGGGGCGTCATTGAGTCCGATGGGGTGCGCCTTGGCTATGTTGCAAGCGGCCATTTGGCGACCACCAACGATGAAACACTGGCCTATCGGTTGCGTGAGCTGTTTGAGGGGATTTCGGGCGTCATCGGTACCTGGCAGCCACGTGAGGCGGCAGTCGAAGAAACCTTCGTCAACGAGAATGCGCGCGCGACGTTGAAGCTGGGCCAGGCACGTGGCATGGCGCTACTGGCGCCGGCCATGCGGGGTTTGCGGGTCGCCGAATATCCCCCAAACCTCGTCAAGAAGACGGTGGTCGGTGCGGGCCATGCCGACAAACGCCAGATCCAGGCGATGATCGGGTTTCTGCTGCCGAAAGCGAAATTTGGATCTGCGGACGAAGCCGATGCACTGGCCATTGCTATCTGCCATGCCAGCCATCGCGGTGCGCAATCACTGGCGGCGAAGGCCTTGGCGAAAGCACGGTGATGATGGTCAACGGGTCGGGCAAGATGAAGCAGGCCAGTGTAAAGAGTTTGGCGTGAGTGCCGTCTTGGAAAATCACGATCCGGCGAACGTGCTCATCGGGGTGAACATCGATCCGGCTCGGAATTCCTCTGAGACGCAAGTTGTTCACCTGTCGCGTCGCGACATCCCGTCCGGGGAGCGAAAAGTGAAGGGGAGAGTGGCGATGAACTCGGGGATGAGCTCGGGGCTGACACGATGATCGGCAAATTGCGCGGCAAGGTTGATGCGATCGGGGAGAGCCATCTGATCCTCGATGTGAACGGTGTTGGCTATGAGGTGCAGGCCTCGGCGCGCACGCTGCGCAATCTCAAGCTTGGCGACGATGTCTCGCTCACCATCGACACACACGTACGCGAAGACGCGATCCGCCTTTATGGATTTTCCAGCGAGGTCGAGCGCAATTGGTTCCGCACATTGCAGAACGTGCAGGGCGTTGGCGCCAAGGTGGCGCTGGCGGTGCTCGGCGTGCTCTCGACGCAGGATCTGGCCAATGCGGTGGCACTCGGCAACTGGGCGGCGGTGGAGCAGGCCCCGGGTGTCGGCAAGAAGCTGGCGCAGCGGATTACCGCTGAATTGAAGGACAAGGCGCCGGCGCTGAGCATGGCGGGCCTCAACATAAAAAGCCCTGCGGGCAAGGCGGAAGCTGGTTCACCCACAGTTGGCCCGCAGACACCGCCCGATGATATGGCCGCCGCCGAGGCAATCTCCGCGCTCACCAATCTTGGCTACAACCTGACACAGGCGGGCCAGGCGGTCGCCGTTGCGATGCAAGAGCTGGGCAGTGAGGCCGATACCGCCAAACTCATCCGGCGCGGGTTGAAGGAGTTGGCGCGATGAACGGCAAAGATGGCGCCGGTGGCGGGCAGGATGGCCCTAGCAACGCCCAGCGGGCGCTCTACACATTTCTGGGCTATTCGCTGGTGGGATCTTTCCTGGCTGGGTTCGTTACCCTCGCCGGGCTTGTTCTTGCACAGCCCTTGCAGCTGGGCGGACTGATCCCGGCGGGTATGCCCAATGCTGGTGTGGCAGCCATCGCGGCGTTTGTCTGGTCAGCGATACCTGCATCCCTTGCAGGTTTGGTGCTCGCCGCCATCGCATGGTGGGGCGGAACGTTCCCCTGGGTCACCGCTGCGGCGGCCGGCGGTTTTGCGTTCATGCTGGCGGCCATCGCAATGCCGCTGCCTGATGGCCTGGCGCTGACGCCGCTGACGGCGCTTGCCGCCTTCATCGCGATTGGTGTGCGCGCCATGTTGCATAACGCGAAAATTATTCTTTGACCTTCGCATGTATTTGGAACCGATCACGGCGCTCTAAAACACTGAGCACGCCTTGAGCTTTGGGGATCGCCGGGCGTGAGTGTCGCGTTTGCGGATGCGCATGCATGACATGGTTTCCGAGCGTTCAAAGTTACGTGCGCCGATTGACCATGCTCCGCCAAAAGTCTTTCTTTAAAGTTCAGTTCAAGTCATGACTGCAGCACCTTGTGATTGGAAGGCGCGTGAAATTTTTTCCTACCTGTTATTTGCTGTTGTGTTCGTTGTGGAGATATCCATGTGTCAATTCAGAATACTTATTGTTGTAACTGTTCTATGTGCCAGCCCGGCGACGTTGGCCCTGGCTGGCAGTCCGGCGGGTCTGTGGGAGCGCCCCTCGAGCGGTACTAAAATTCGATTCTACGATTGCGCGGGCAAGCTGTGCGCCAGGATCGAGAGCGTGAAGGATCCAGCACGCCGCAAAACGGTCGGCACGGTCATTATGAATGGAGGCCAGAAAGTCAGCGAGAACCGTTGGAAGGGTAAGATCCTCAACACGGAGAATGGCAAGGTCTATTCGGGTGAGGCTATTTTGACCGGCGGTGGGCTCAGATTGCAGGGCTGCGTTCTGGGCGGACTGATCTGTTCAGGAGAGACGTGGCGCCGGGTCCAATAGTAAGCCGGGTTCAATTGTGAATCTGAGTGATGCTGACGATTTTCCCCAGCCTTGAGAAGTTGGCTTTGAGAAACAGGTTCTCCGCTTGGGATGCATGATCGGCTGATGCGCGCGCGTTAGCCAGCCAAGGTTGGCCGGTTTGGCAGGCGGGGGGCGGCAGACAGCGGCGCAGCAGATATCGGCTTGGGAGACATCGGCGGGGCAAATCGTGGTAGAAGCGGAACGATTCAAGAATTCCGCACCGACCAGCTTGCAACTCGCCCCATGTCTGATCCGACGACACCTAACGATCGCATCGTCACCAGCGCCAAGCGCGAAACGGACGCCTACGAGGCGCAGATCCGACCCCAGTCGCTCGACGAGTTTATTGGTCAGGAGCAGGCGCGCGCCAACCTCAAGGTTTTCATCCAGGCGGCCAAGTCACGTGGGGATGCGCTCGATCACGTGCTGTTTGCCGGCCCGCCAGGTCTGGGCAAGACGACGCTCGCGCAGATCATGGCGAAGGAACTAGGTGTCGGATTTCGCGGAACGTCCGGACCGGTGATTTCGAAGGCCGGCGATCTGGCGGCACTGTTGACCAATCTGGAAGAGCGCGATGTTCTCTTTATCGATGAGATCCACCGGCTCAATCCGGCGGTGGAGGAAATTCTTTATCCGGCGATGGAAGATTTCCAGCTCGATCTGATCATCGGCGAGGGGCCTGCGGCGCGATCGGTGCGCATCGATCTGGCAAAGTTCACGCTGGTTGGGGCGACAACACGCGCGGGGTTGCTGACGACGCCGCTTCGCGATCGCTTCGGCATTCCCGTGCGGCTTAACTTCTACACCATCGAGGAACTTCAGCATGTCGTTACGCGCGGCGCGCGCGTGCTGGGTGCTCCGATGAATTCCGAAGGAGCACGCGAGATCGCGCGGCGCGCGCGCGGCACCCCACGCATTGCCGGGCGGCTCTTGCGGCGCGTGCGCGATTTCGCGGCGGTGGCCGGCGTGCCGGTGATCGATGCGAAAATTGCCGACACGGCCCTGCGTGCGCTGGAGGTAGATAGTGAGGGTCTTGATGCGCTCGACCATCGCTATTTGATGTGCATTGCGACGAACTATGACGGCGGGCCGGTTGGCATCGAGACGCTGGCAGCCGCGCTATCGGAGCCACGCGATGCGCTGGAGGAAATTGTCGAGCCCTACCTCTTGCAGCAAGGTTTCATTGGCCGCACACCGCGCGGCCGTGTGCTGACGCTGAAGGCCTACCGACACCTGGGATTATCGGGTCCGGCGCGGCAGGCAACACCGGATCTGCCCATGTTCAACGAAGGCGATGGTGGCGATGGCGAGGATGGCACGGGGCAGATCCGCGGCTCATGATTACGATTGTAATCAAAATTACGGACCATCGGGCAATCAGCAAATCGGGTTAACAATTTAAGGTTGGTGCGCGCGATATGCTTCCGACCATAAAAAACATCCCCACGCCATCCCTGAAGGTTCTTTCAACCTCCGCCCACGAAGCAAAGAAAGCATTTCATTGATCTCCCGCCGCCAGCTACTCAAGGGACTTGCCGCATTCTCCGTCGGGAGTTTCGGGCTTGGCGGGTATGCACTGGCAGAGCCGTTTCGCCTCAACGTCACGCGTTATGCGCTGACGCCGCGGACCTGGCCACGCGGGTTGAGGCTGCGTGTTGCGGTCATCGCCGATCTACATGCCTGCCGGCCTTGGATTTCGGTTGAGCGGATTCGCCAGATCGTGGCGCGGACCAATGCGTCGGCGCCTGATGTTATTCTGCTGCCGGGCGACTTTGTCGCCAGTTATCGCATGAAGAAGCTATCGGGTGACGTGCCTCATGATGCGTGGGCGCGTGAGCTGGCGCGGTTGTCGGCCCCGCTCGGCACGCATGCAGTGCTTGGAAATCACGACTGGTGGGAGGATATCGAGGTTCAACGTCGTCGGGGCGGACCTGTTGCGGCGGGCGAAGCGCTGCAGCGCGTTGGCATACCTGTCTACGAGAATGATGCTGTGAGGCTGGTCAAAGACAAGCAGGCATTCTGGATCGCAGGTCTTGGTGATCAGTGGGCATTCTGGCCCAAGCCGAAGAACTACCAGCGGTTCAAGCGGCGCGGCAAGATTGATTATGAAGGCGTTGATGATCTGCAAGGCACACTCGCCAAAGTGAGCGATGCGGCGCCCGTTATCCTGATGGCGCACGAGCCGGACATTTTTCCAGATGTTCCTGATCGTGTGGCGCTGACGATTTGCGGGCACACCCACGGTGGCCAGGTCAATCTGGCAGGCTATACACCTATCGTGCCCTCACGATATGGCTCGCGCTACGCCTATGGGCACATCGTCGAGGAGGGGCGCAACCTTATCGTTTCAGGTGGTCTCGGGCTGTCGGGCTTGCCGATCCGTTTCGGGCGTCCTCCCGAGGTTGTTGTGATTGATCTGGGCGCCGCCACCTGAGCGATCCTGACATTTCGCA
>ERZ795053.2185-NODE-2185-length-24014-cov-9.211319_pt1 | contig 24014 bp, 21 predicted proteins | sample MGYA00375137_ERZ795053 | MGnify/ENA primary metagenome ERZ795053 (study PRJEB30182, sample SAMN05720284) | activated sludge metagenome | isolation source: Anaerobic digester | place: Hong Kong | collected 2014-12-17 ...
GTAGGAGCGCCGGCAGGCGCGAATGGGGTGCGCGGCTTCGGCAGCGGTGGCGAAGTCCGGCCACGGTGGCAGGGTCTGCGCTGCGGGCAGGGGTGCGGGGGGCTGCAGGCCGGCGGACTCGACGGCCTGGCGGAAAGCGGTGAACACCTTGGGCAGGCGGGCCGGCGCGAAGGGCAGCGCCGCGGGGTCGAGCAGGCTCGACTGCCACACGGTGCGCACCCTCAGCCCCGCGGCACGCAGCGCGGCGAGCTCGTCCTCCTCCTCGGGCGCCGCGATCGCCTCGCACACCACCGCGTCCGTGCCCACGGCGCGCGCGAGCGCCGGCAGCACCTCGCATGGCGCGCCGTGCAGCTCCAGCAGCGCGCTGCCGCGCACGCGCAAGGCCGCATCCAGGTCGTCCAGCGCCGCCTCCAGGAAGGCACGCCGATGGGGCCCGCGGCGGGCGAAGCCCCAACGCGTCGGTGCGTCGGCGGCGGGGTCGTGGCAATAGACCGGCAACAGGCGGCCGGCGGACGCGCACGCCTCCAGCAGCGCGAGGTTGTCCCCTACGCGCAGGTCGCTGCGAAACCTGAAGATCACCACGTCCGAACCCATCGGCACTCCCCCGCAGACCAACCGCGGCGCCGCTTTTTCGCCGCGGCACGCCACCGCAATGTCCCTCGCTCAGCGCCCCGCCTTTCCGCCGCGGCACGCCGCTACGAGACCCTCGCTCAGCGCCCCGGCTTGCCACGCTCCCGCCGACAGCGCTCCGAGCAATAGCGCACCTCGTCCCACACCCGCGCCCACTTCTTCCGCCACGCGAACGGCCGCCCGCAGCCCGCGCACGGCTTCGTCGGCAGATCGCCCTTGCGCTGCATCGCCATCGCCCGCTCCCCTCAGAACCCCAGGTCCAGCTGCCCCGGACTCGCCGCGCTCGCCGACGCCTTGCGCCGCCGCCCCTCCGGCCGCTTGCGCGAGCCGTGGCGCTCGACGATGGCCGCCTTCGCCGCGCGCACCTCGGGCTCGGCGCGCAGCGCATGCACGCGCGCCTTCGCTGCGCGCGTGGCGGTCTCCAGCTCCACCGGCGGCAGCGCGATGTCCTCGCCGAGGCGCAGCCCATGGCGCGCGGCCACGTCGGCAGGCATGCGCCAGGGCTCGAACAGCCAGGTGTCCGGCACCCGCCGCAGCGCCGGCAGCCAGCGCCGCACGAACACGCCATTGGGGTCGTGGTCGCGCGCCTGCTTGATCGGGTTGTACACCCGGGTGGTGTTGATGCCGGTGGTGCCGGACTGCATCTGCAGCTGGCTCCAGTGGATGCCGGGCTCGTAGTCGAGGAAGGCACGCGCCAGCCACAGGCCCACCTCACGCCAGTGCAGCCAGAGCGGATAGGCCGCCACCGACACCAGCATCGCGCGCATGCGGAAGTTGATCCACCCCGTCTCGCGCAACATCGCCACGCAGGCGTCCACCAGCGGCCAGCCGGTGCGCCCGGCCACCAGCGCGTCGAAATGCGCCGGGTTCCAGTCGTGCTCGCGCAGGCCGTCGTAGCCGCGGTGCAGGTTGCGGAACTCCAGCGCCGGCTCGCTCTCGAGCTTCTGGATGAAGTGGCAGTGCCAGTACAGGCGGCTGAGGAAGGCCGACAGGCCGGCGCGGCGGCGGTCGCCCTCGGGCAGCGTGGCGACGCGCGCGCGGCTGGCCTGCACGACCTCGCGCAGGCTGAGGCAGCCCCAGGCGAGGTAGGGCGACAGTCGCGAGCACGCAGTCGGCGCCTTCAGCGGCGAGGAGATGCCGCCGCGGTACTGGCCGCTGCGCGCGTCGAGGAAGTCGTGCAGCACCTCCAGCGCCGCCCGCCGCCCGCCGCGCAGGCGCCGGGGGGGCTGGAAGGCGTCGAGGCCGAGCGCCACCGCCTCCGGCGCACGCGCGGCGACGATCGCACCCGACTGCGGCCAGGGCGTGCCAGCGCCCGGGTGCAGCGCCGCGGGCAGCGCCGCGAAGGCGATCCGCGACGGCTCCGGCGGCATGGCCTGCGGCGCGGCGACGTGCGCCTCCCACGCCGCCTGCCAGCGGTCGCGGTCATCCAGGCGGCGCACCACGCCGAACTGCGCAGGCTCGTGCCAGCGCACGCCGCGCGCCCGACACCAGCGCGCCACCGCGCGGTCGCGCGCGTAGCTCGCGGCGTTGCCGGTCTCCTCGTGCGAATGCAGGGTGTCGAAGGGCGCCGCGGCGTACAGGCGATCGAGCACCGCGACGGCCTCGCCCACCAGCAGGTGCAGGCGACCGCCGCGGCGGCGCAGCTCGGCGTGCAGCTCGCGCGCGCTCTCGAGCATGAACTCGTAGTGCTGGCGCGCGGCGTCGGGATGCGCCCACAGCGCGGGCTCGACGATCAGCACGCACAGCACCGGCCCGCGCCGCGCCGCCGCGGCGAAGGCGGCGTGGTCGGCGAGGCGCAGGTCGCGCTTGAACCAGACCAGGCCGTAGCTCACGGCGCTCGCCTCCCCCTGCGCACGCGGGCAGGGATGCTCGCGGGCCAGGCCAGGATCGACCGCGGCGGTGCGTTCATGCGCGCACGCTCAGCCCGCGGCGAGGCCGTCGAGCACCTGGCGCGCGAGCGCGCGGCCGCTCAGCCAGGCGCCCTCGACGCGGCCGCCGTTGGTCCAGTCGCCGCACACGCCCAGGGCCTGTGCGGCGTCCCAGGCGCAGCCGCCGTCGAGCGCCGACTCGGTGATCGCGTAGCGCCAGCGGTGCGCCGCCCAGCCCAGCGGCATGCGCCCGCCGAGCGCCTCGAAGGCACCCACCAGCGCGAGGGCGACACGTTCGGGGGTGTCCTCGATGTGGGCCTCGCTCCACTCCGCGCTGGCGTGCAGCGACCAGGTCTCCAGCCCGTCCCGCCCCGGCTTGGAGCGGTCGCGTGCGATCCAGCGCAGCGGCCCGTGATTGACGAAGGCGGCATCGAAATCCACCGCCAGTGGGGCATCGAAGCGCGCCATCAGCGCCCAGCAGGCCTGCATCCGCGCCGCCTGCGCCGCCGCGGCGAGCGCGGGCGACAGGGGCTGCAGCAGCGGCACCGCCTGCGGCGAGGGCACCGCGAGCAGCACGCCGTCGAAGGCCTCGGGCAGCATCCCGCGCTCGGCGGTGGCGATCTCCCAGCCGTGCGGGTAGCGCTGCAGCGCGCTTACCGTGAGTTGCACGCGCAGGTCCAGGCCCTGGGCGAGATGGCGGGCGGGCGCGGTCATGCGCGGAGTGCCGACGAAGCGCGCCTCCTGGCCGTGCAGGCCGCGCCGGCCGTCGGCGTCGAACACGGTGATGCGCGCCGGCCACGGCGCCGCCACCCCGGCCGCCCGCCAGGCCGCGAGCTCCTCGATGAACTCCGGGTGGCGCGCGGTGAAGTACTGCGCGCCGTGGTCGCAGGCCCAGCCCTCGCCGCGGCGGGTGCTGGTGCGCCCACCCGGCCCGCGGCTTTTGTCGAGGACAGTTACGCGAACTCCGGCGTCGGCGAGGCTGCGCGAGCAGGCCAGACCGGCGATCCCGGCGCCGATGACTGCAATATGTGGATTGACGTTCATGAGCGATCCGGGGGACGGGAGGAGTTGGACAGAAACCCGAATATACTCTTTTTTGTCCTGGACAAAAAAGGATCGGCTTCATAAGATGAAGCAGACGGGGCAATGCCGGGCCACGTTCGGCTGGCAGCACCGGGCGGCTCCGCCCGCCCGACGCTCGGCCTCGCCGAGTGCCCCTCGGTCCGCCATCCACTGCACCCACCCGATTCCTCTTCCCGCGAGCCGCGACCATGAACGTCCCGCTTCCCGACTCCGTCCGCCGCACCGCCAACCGGCTCGGCTACGCCGGCCTGATCCCCTTCGTGGTGCTCGCCCCCGCCAGCCTGCTCGACGCCCACCACGGCATCACCTGGAGCGACGCGCTGTTCGCCTACGGCGCGGTGATCCTCAGCTTCGTGTGCGCGCTGCATTGGGGCTTCGCCATGGCGCTGCCCGGGCTGGACGAGCGCCGGCGGGTGCGCACCCTGCTGTGGAGCGTGGTGCCCTCGCTGATCGCCTGGCCGGCGCTGCTGCTGGTGCCCTCCGACGCCGCGGTGCTGCTGGTACTCGGCTTCGTGTTGCACTACGTGCAGGACCGCAGGTTCGCGCGTGAGGCCGGCCTGCCCGGGTGGTACCTGCCGCTGCGCCTGCGCCTCACCACCGTCGCCTGCATCGCCCTGATCGCCGGCACCTTCGTGCAGTGGCCGTACTGAAGACCACGCACGCGCAACCGAGCCCGCCCCGCACGCCCACCGAGGAACACGCCATGAACACCGCAGCCAGCGCCATCGACCCCAAGCACCCCGTCGCGGATGCCGCACGCAGCGCCGCGGTGCCCGGCGGACGCCTGTCCCGTCTCGCCCGCCTGGGCAGCCTGGCCACCGGCGTGGCGGGCGGCATGCTCGCCGAGGGCGCGCGCCAGCTCGCCGCCGGCAAGCGCCCCAAGGTGAGCGAACTGGTGCTCACCCCGGCCAACGCCCGCCGCGTCGCCGAGCAGCTCGCGCAGCTGCGCGGCGCGGCGATGAAGGTGGGCCAGCTGATGTCGATGGACGCCGGCAGCCTCTTGCCGCCCGAGCTCGCCGACATCCTCGCCCGCCTGCGCGAGGACGCGCGCACCATGCCGATGAGCCAGGTGGTGCAGGTGCTGGAGACGCACTGGGGCAAGGGCTGGGAGCAGGGCTTCGAGCGCTTCTCCTTCACCCCGTGCGCGGCGGCCTCGATCGGCCAGGTGCATCGCGCGCGCACCCGCGACGGCCAGGAGCTGGCGATCAAGCTGCAGTATCCCGGCGTGCGGCGCAGCATCGACAGCGACGTGGACAACGTCGCCACGCTGCTGCGCGTCTCCGGCCTGCTGCCGAAATCGCTCGACCTCGCGCCGCTGCTCGCCGAGGCCAAGCGCCAGCTCCACGAGGAAGCCGACTACCGCCGCGAGGCCGAGAACCTGCACCGCTTCGGCGGCCTGCTCGGCGACGCGCAGGATTTCGTCCTGCCGCGCGCGGTGGATGCGCTCACGCGCAGCGACATCCTGGCGATGAGCTGGGTCGAGGGCGTCGCGGTGGAATCGCTCGCAGAGCCGCAGGCGGCCGACCAGGTGCTGCGCGACCGCGTGGCGAGCCTGTTGATCGGGCTGCTGTTCCGCGAGCTGTTCGAGTTCCGCCTGATCCAGACCGACCCCAACTTCGCCAACTACCGCTTCGACGCCGCCAGCGGCCGCCTCGCGCTGCTCGACTTCGGCGCCACCCGGCCCTACGCCGAGCCGGTGGTCGAGGCCTACCGCCGCCTGATGGCGGGCACGGTGCGCGGCGACCGCGCCGCGATGGGCGAGGCGGCGCAGGCGATCGGCTATTTCCAGGAGCACATCCACGCTGCCCAGCGCGACGCGGTCATCGACCTCTTCGCCACCGCCTGCGAGCCGCTGCGCCACCCCGGCGCCTACGACTTCGGCACCAGCGACCTGCCGCTGCGCCTGCGCGACGCCGGGCTCAAGCTGAGCATGGAGCGCGATTTCTGGCACACCCCGCCGGCCGACGCGCTCTTCCTCCACCGCAAGCTCGGCGGCCTGTACCTGCTCGCGGCACGGCTGCGCGCACGCGTGGACGTGGCCGCGCTGGCGGCGCCGTGGCTGGAGTAAGTACGCGCAGAAAGCCTGGCGGCAGCAAGGGTTCGCGGCTGCCGCCGCTCCTGCACGCTCCGCCGCTCGGTGGCCCTGTAGGAGCGCCGGCAGGCGCGAAGGTGGCGGTGCCGCGGCGCCGGCGCGACTTCCGAGTGCCGTCTTCGCGGCTGCCGCCGCTCCTACAGGAGGGCGAGGCACGGTGTTTCATGCAGGAGCGCCGGCAGGCGCGAACGCGGCATCCGCGATCGCGACCCGCGCCTGCTAGCGCGCCGCGGCGAACACCGTGAGCACGCCGGTGTAGCCGTACAGCCGGCTGTGGGCGATCTCGCCGCCGGCGAAGAAGCCCGCCAGCGGCACGTCGCCGAGCACGTCGCGGATCAGCTCGAGCTCGGCCGCCGGGCGCCCGAAGTGCGGGCCGCCGCGGCCCGAGCAGCTTACATACACCGCCCCGAGCGCGACACGATCGCTGTCCACCAGCTCGTCGCGGATCTCGCGCGCGATGCGGCGCAGGTCGGCGAGCGCCGCAGCCGGGTCGCGCCGGCAGAAGATCAGCCACCCACCCTGCTCGACCTCGTCGCCGATCGCCACCACCCCTGCGCGCGGGTCGAGGCCGATGATGTTGCGCACCAGCATGTCGGCGCCGAAGGCGGCGGGGGCGACGATCTCCGCATCTTCGCCCGGATGCAGCCCGACCAGGGTGTTCGACAAGGCCTCGGCGACCGGCTCCAGCGCCATGTCGGGCGGCAGGCCGAGGTCCTCCATCACGCAGTCGAGCGCACCGCGGCCGTCCAGGGTGATGACGAAGTTGTCCCGGGCGCGGCTCACCAGCCGCCGCGGCCCGATCGGCTGGCAGCCCTGGGTGACGCGCGAGATCACGCCGACCTCGGCGGAGAACGCCACCCCCGACAGGCCGCCGCCGTCGAAGACCCCGTCGGCGATCTGCACGCTGCGCCCGCGCGAGGCGGTCAGTCCGCCGAAGAGGTAGCCGCTCGCGGTGCGCTCGGCGAGCTCGGGCAGCAGTTCCTGCAGGTCGGGCGTGCGCCCGTCGGCATGCACCAGCGCCGTATGGGGGTGGAAGTCCTCGGCGTCGGCGCGCAGCGGCTGCACCCCCGAGAACACGCGGAAGGCGCGCCGCGGCAGGGGCGCGAGCATGAGCACGAGCGCCGGCTCGTCGAAGTGTTCGGCGCCGGTCGCGGCCACCCCGATGCCCACGGTGCCCACCCAGTGCACGCCGGGCAGGCGGCGCTGCAGCTCGGCGACGATCTCGTCGGCGTCGGCAGCGAAGGGATCGCTCAGGTAGCAGAAGCCGAGGGTGTATTCGGGCAGCCCGTCCCGCCCCGTGTGGTCGTGGCCTCCCGCGGCACGCAGTTCGAGCAGCAGGGCATCGAGCGCGCGCGCGAGCGCCACGTGCCAGTCGGCGTGGGCGGCGTGTCCGGCGGCGAAGCGGGTCGGGTTCATGGGGTCTCCCGGTCGAGGAAATCTTCCAGCGCGGCCGCCACCACCTCGGGCTGGTCGTGCTGCAGGTTGTGGCCGCAATCGGGCACGGTGACGACGCGGGCGTTCGCAAAGCAGCCGATGCGGCGCTGCAGTTCCTCCGGCTCGTCGGCGAAGCGGTCGTGCACATAGCCCTCGGCGGAGACCAGCATCAGCACCGGGGCGCGCACGAGCCGCCAGCACGCCATCGCGTCCTCGATGCGGTAGACCGCGGGCGAGGGGATTTTGTGCCAGGGATCGCCGGCGATCTCGACCTGGCCGTCGCTACGCACGCGACCGAGGTGGCGGCAGAGGAACTCCGCACGCGCCGGGGTGAGGCGTGGATTGGCGACGCGCAGCCGCGCGGCGAGCGCGGCCCGGTCGGCGTAGGCGCGCGCCGGCGGCGGTACGAGCTGGGCGTCGAGCCAGCGCCCGAGCTGCTGCGGCGCGTCGACGTCGGCGGGTACCTTGAGCCCGATGAAGTCGAGCATCGCCAGCCGCGCCACGCGCTGCGGGCGCAGGCCGGCGTAGATGCCGGCGATGTTGGCGCCCATGCTGTGACCGACCAGGCGCACCGGGCCCTCGGGCGCGTAGTGCGCGAGCAGGGCCTCGAGGTCGGCGTAGTAGTCGGGGAACCAGTAGGGCCGATGCAGCCAGGTGGTCTCGCCGTAGCCGCGCCAGTCGGGGGCGATCAGCTGCCAGTCGTGGCGCAGCGCATCGACGACGAACTGGAAGGTGGCGGAGGTATCCATCCAGCCGTGCAGCAGGAAGACCTTCGGCGCATCGGCCGGACCCCAGCGCCGCACGTTGTATTCGAGGCCGCGGACGGAAACGCGTTCGGTGGAGGAGGGCTTGCGGACGGTGTAGTGCATGCGGGCGGGCGTCTTTTCCGGGACAATCACGCTTCCATTCTAGCCGCCGATTCCATCCCGCCACCGTCCGTCCGGCATCGCTGCGGACCTCACCCCGCGCTCCCGCATGACCGATCCCGCCACGCTGCGCCGACGCTTTCTCGCCGAGCCGCTGACCCTGCGCAACGAACGCCGCGACTTCCCGGAGTGGCATCGCGGCCGGCCGCACTACCTGCTGTGGGCGATCGATACGGACCTGGCGGCCGTACGTGCGCGCGTCGTCGCCGCGCAGCGCGCGCTCGACGGGCTGCTCCTCGACGGCTACCGCCGCCAGCCGCACATCACGCTGGCGCTGTGCGGCTTTCCGGCGCGCGGCGCGGAGCCGGCCGTGGACGAGTTCGACCTCGCCTGGCTGCAGGCCCGCGTCGCGGCGCTGGAAGCGGCGCGGGTCGCGCCCTTCACGCTCGCCATCGGCGGCCTGGAGAGCTTCTCGTCGGCGCCCTTCCTGCATGTGGGCGGCGCCCTCGCTGCGCTCGCGGCGCTGCGTGCCTGCCTGCACGCGGACGCACCGCACCCGCAGGGCGCGTACGTGCCGCACGTGACCGTGGGCCTGTACGCCGACGCCCTGCCCACCGCCGCGGTCGCGCCCCGCTTCGCCGCCTGCGCCGCGCCGCCGCTGCACTTCACGGTCGAGCGCATCTGCCTGATGCGCTACGCTGCCGCCGAGATCGGCGGCGCCCTGTCCACCCTGGCCGAGTGGGACCTCGCGGCGCACCGCCTGCACTGGCGGGACGCTTCGTCATCGGCCGCGCTCTTCGCCGCCGGCACGCTGGATCGCGCAAGCCGCAGTGCCGTGCCGGCAGCGGCCCGCCATCCGGAGGTCTCATGAACCCATCGCCCCACGGCGCGGCAGCCGACGCCGGCACACTCTCCCGCCCCGGCTCGCCCTTCGCGCTCTTCATCGCCTTCAGCCTGCTCGCGCTGCAGGGCTTCGGCGGCGTGCTCGCGGTCGCGCAGCGCGAGCTGGTCGACCGCCGCGGCTGGCTGAGCCGCGCCGAGTTCATCGAGCTGTATTCGATCGCACAGATGCTGCCCGGACCCAATGTGGTCAACCTGTCGCTGATGATCGGCGACCGCTACTTCGGCTGGCGTGGCGCGCTCGCCGCCATCACCGGCATGCTGCTCGCGCCCTTCCTGATCGTGATCGCGCTCGCCGCGAGCTACGAGCGCCTGGCGGAGTTCCCCGCGGTCGCCGGCGCGCTGCGCGGCATGGGCGCGGTGGCGGCGGGGCTGATCCTGGCGATGGCGGTGAAGATGCTCGGCACCCTGCGCGGCAACCTGCTCGGCCCCTGGCTGTGCGCCTTGCTCGGCCTCGCCGCGCTGGTGGCGATCGCGGTGTTCCGCCTGCCGCTGGCGTGGATCGTGATCGGCCTCGGCCTGCTCGGCTGGGGCCTAGCGCGCTGGCGGGTGGCGGTGCTCGACGCGCGCGCCGCGCATGGGGAGGGACGATGAACACGCTGCCGGCGGGCGACCTGCTCGCGCTCTTCCTGCACTTCCTGACCCTGTCGCTGCTGTCGATCGGCGGCGCGATGTCGACCGCGCCCGAGATGCAGCGCTACTTCGTGGTCGAGCGCGGCTGGATCGGCGAGGCCGACTTCACCACCGCGATCGCGCTCGCCCAGGCGGCGCCCGGGCCCAACGTGCTTTTCGTGCCGGTGCTCGGCTTCCAGGCCGCCGGCCTGCCCGGCGCCGCGGCGGCGCTGGTGGGCATCCTGCTGCCGTCGACGCTGCTCTCGCTGGGGGTGAGCCGCTGGGGCTCGAGCCGGCGCGACACGCCGCTGGTGCGCGCGTTCACCGCCGGGCTCGCGCCCGTCACCGTGGGCCTGGTGTTTGCCACCGGCTGGCTGCTCGCCCTGCCCTTCCTCGGCGACCCGGCGCACCGCAACGGCGCGCTGGTGCTGATCGCGCTGACCGCGGTGGTGACGCTGCGGACGAAGCTGGCACCGATCTGGATGATCCTGGTCGGCGCGCTGCTGGGCGCCGCGGGCATCGCCTGAGGAGCGCCGCGGGGGCGGCTCAGCGCGCGGTGTCGCCAATCGGGCAGGCGCGCAGCTCGGTGACGCCGCCATCGGAGGCGATGAGCGCGGACAAGGGCTTGCAGGGCTCGCCGTCCACACACCACTCGTAGTCGGCCGTATAGGCCGAGCGCGTGAGGCGCAGCACGGCGTGGCGGGTGTGCGGGTGCCACTCCCAGGCGCCATCGCGCAGCACCGCGCCTGCCGCCGGCTCCATGCCGGCGCCGTGGCCGCGCACGCGCACGCGCTCGAGCACCAGCACCTCGCCTTCCACCCGCCACGCCTCCTCCCAGCGCACGCGCTCGATCGAGTGCGTCCACGCCAGGGTGAAGGCGTTCGCGGCAACCGCCGCGCTGGCGAGGCTGGTGGCGAGGCAGACCGCCATCAGACGGTGAGCGCCTGCGCGCCGCGCGAGCGCCAGATGTGCCAGCCCATCACCACCGCCGCCAGGCCGAAGCCGAGCTCGTCGGTGATCGGCAGCGCGACCACCAGCATCGACGCGGCGACGAAGGCGAGCACGCGCTCGAGCGGGTTCATCGGCGAGCGGAAGTAGCCGACCACCGCGGTGCCCCACAGCGTGACCGCGAGCAAGGCCTTGAACACCACGTACAAGGTGGCGTCGAAGCCCTTGTCGCCCTGCAGCATGAGCTCGGGGGCATACACCGCCATGTAGGGCACGATGAAGCCGGCGATGGCGATCTGTACCGCGCGCACGCCGATCTTGAGGCCGGTCTCCTTGGCGATCGGCGCCGCGGCGAAGGCGGCGAGCGCGACCGGCGGGGTGAGGTCGGCCATGATCCCGAAATAGAACACGAACATGTGCGAGACGATCAGCGGCACGCCGAGCTCGAGCAGCGCGGGCGCGGCGATCGAGCTGGTGATGATGTAGTTCGGGATGGTCGGGATGCCCATGCCGAGCACCAGGCAGGTGAGCATGGTGAGCAGCAGCGAGACGAACAGGCTGTCGTCGCCGATCTGGATGATGTAGCCGGCGAAGGCGGTGGCGCCACCGGTCAGCGTCAGCGAGCCGATGATCACGCCCACCAGCGCGCACGCCACGCCCACCGGCAGCGCGTGCAGCGCGCCGTCCACCAGGGCCCTGACCGCCAGGCGCAGGGTGTCGCGGCCGTCGGCACGCGGCGCCAGCAGCACGGCGAGCACCGCCACCACGGCGACCACCGAGATGATCCCGACCTTGGCGAAGGCCGAGCAGGCCAGGCCGAGCACGATCCAGAACAGCAGGCGCAGCGAGGTCCCGTTGAGATGGCGTGCCAGGCTGCTGCCGAACAGCAGCACCACGGTCAGCGCCAGGCCCACCATGCCGGCGAACATCGGCGTGAAGCCGGCGAAGAGCAGGTACACCAGGCCGGCGAGCGGCAGCAGCAGGTACCAGCGCGCGCGGATCGCCACCCAGGGGTCGGGGCACTCCTCCTTGGGCAGGCCCTTCAGCCCGGCGCGGCCGGCCTCGAGGTGCACCATCCAGAACACGGTGAAGAAGTACAGCATCGCCGGGATCGCCGCCGCCTTGGCGATCTCGACGTAGGGCACGTTGATGGTCTCGGCCATGATGAAGGCCACCGCGCCCATCACCGGCGGCATGATCTGCCCGCCCATCGAGCTGGTGGCCTCGACCGCGCCGGCGAAGGCCGGCTTGTAGCCGAACTTCTTCATCAGCGGGATGGTGAACTGGCCGGTGGTGACCACGTTGGCCACGCCCGAGCCGTTGATCGTGCCCATCAGGCCGGACGACACCACCGACACCTTGGCCGGCCCGCCCTTGGTGTGGCCGACGGTGCCGAGCGCGAAGTTGGTGAACAGGTCGATCATGCCCGCCTGCTCGAGGAAGGCGCCGAACAGGATGAACAGGAAGATGTAGGACGAGGACACATAGGTCGGCGTGCCGTAGATGCCCTCGGTGCCGAAGGCGAGCTGGCCCACCACCTGATCGAGGCCGTAGCCGCGGTGGGCGAGGTCGCCCGGCAGGTACTCGCCGAACAGGGCGTAGGCGAGGAAGCCGAGGCAGATCAGCGGCAGCGCCAGCCCCATGATGCGGCGCGCGGCCTCGAAGACCAGCACCAGCGTGATGACGCCGACCGCCATGTCGGCCTGGGTGAGCTCGCCTGCGCGCTGCACCAGGTCGGCCTCATAGATCCAGTGATAGCCCGACAGCAGCAGTGCGCCGAAGCCGACCGCCTTGGTCGCCAGGCGGGTGCGCCCCTGCCCGCCCTGCCAGGGATGGAGCAGGAAGGTCAGCAGCAGCAGGAAGCCGACGTGCAGCGCGCGTACGACCGTGCTCGACAGCGGGCTGAACGCCGAGGTGACGAGCTGGAAGACCGAGAACAGGATCGCGCTGTAGAAGACGACGCGCAGCATGCCCTTGCCGGCCACGGCGACAGGCGAATCGACGGAGGAGCTCATGGCGGTTCCGGAGAGGGAAGCGGGGCACGGCCCGCCCGGGCGCGGCGATGCGCAACCGGGCGGCGGAAGCGAGGGCTTACTTGATCAGACCCTTCTCGCGGTAGAACTTCTCGGCGCCCGGATGGAGCGGGACCGGCAGGCCGTCGACCGCCTTCTCGAGCTTGATCTGGCGACCGGCGGAGTGCGAATTGCCCAGCCGCTCGAGGTTGTCGAAGATGCCCTTGGTCATCTGGTAGGCGACCTCCTCGGAGACCTTGTCGTTGGTCACCAGCAGGTTGTTGATCGCCACCGTCGGCACCTCGGCCGCCTGGCCCTCGTAGGTGTTGGCCGGAACGGCGGCCGCACGGTAGGCGGGGTCGCCCACCTTGGCGACCACCTCGGCCGGCACGGGAACGAAGTTCACCTTCACCGCCGCGGAGAGGTCGCGCAGCGCGGCCACGCCGAGGCCGGCCGACTGCAGGGTGACGTCGATCTGGCGGTTCTTCATGAGCTCGACCGACTCACCGAAGGGCAGATACTCGACCTTGGAGAAGTCGGAATACGACAGCCCCGCGGCCTTGAGGATGGCGCGCGCGTTGATCTCGGTACCGGAGCGCGGCGCGCCGACCGAGATGCGCTTGCCCTTGAGATCGGCGAGCGTCTTCACGTTGGCGTCGGCCAGCGCCACGATCTGGATGTAGTTGGGGTAGACCGAGGCGATCGCGCGCAGCTTGTCGAGCGGCTTGGTGAAGCCCGCATCCGGATTGCCCTTCCAGGCGTCGGAGACCGAGTCGGCGAGCGAGAAGCCGATCTCGCCGCGGCCCGCCTGCAGCAGGTTGAGGTTCTCGGCGGAGGCCTTGGTGGCCTGCACCTGGACCTTGCTGCCGGGGATGACCTCGCCATAGATCTGCGACAGGGTGACGCCGAGCGGGTAGTACACCCCGCTGGTGCCGCCGGTCAGCACGTTGACGAAGGTGGCGGCCGAGGCCGCGGTGGTCATGGCGACGAACACGGTACCGAGGGCACACTTGCGGATCAGGGACTTCATCGATGACTCCTCCATTGAATAAGTTTCGATAATCTGCCCATCGATGGACGGCCACACTTTAACAACACCCCCGCCCGCAGCGCACCACCACGGCGCTCGGCGTTTTCCCTGATAGCCGAACGCGCCCGGCCGCCATTTGCGGGCGTCGAATCGCCAGCAGCTGCGGCCCGGCAGGGTCTCCCCCTCTTCCGCGCGACGTCGGCGATCTGCTACAACGGCCTCTGCGCAACCCTTCCGGCCGGCGCTCACACACGCGTCCAGCCGTCCCAAGCCCATGGAAACAGTCGATAGCGTCGTGATCGGCGCCGGCGTGGTCGGCCTCGCCTGCGCACACAGCCTCGCCCGCGCCGGCCTCGAGGTGGTGGTCATCGAGCGCGAGACCGCCTTCGGCACCGGCATCAGCGCACGCAACAGCGAGGTGATCCACGCCGGGCTGTACTACCCGCCCGGCTCGCTCAAGGCCCGCCTGTGCGTGGAGGGCCGCCAGCGCCTGTACGCCTGGTGCGCACAGCACGGGGTGGACCACGCGCGCTGCGGCAAGCTGGTGGTCGCCAGCGCCGCGGCGCAGGCACCGGCGCTGCAGGCGATCGCCGAGCGCGCGCACGCCAACGGCGTGGACGACCTGCGCCGCCTCGACGCCGCCGAGCTCGCCGCGCTGGAGCCGGCGCTCGCCGGCCACGCCGCGCTGCTGTCGCCCTCGACCGGCATCGTCGACAGCCACGGCCTGATGCTGTCCCTGCTCGGCGAGGCCGAGCGCCACGGCGCGCTGCTCGCGCTTGGCAGCCCGGTGCTGGAGGGCCGCGCGGAGGCGGACGGCATCGTGCTGCGCATCGGCGGCGAGGCCGCCACCGAGCTGAAGGCGAAGCGGGTGGTGAATGCCGCGGGGCTGGACGCACCCGCGCTCGGGCGCGCGATCGCCGCCCCCGCAGCCGCGCGCGCCCCACAGGCGCATTACGCGCGCGGGGTGTATTTCAGCTACGCCGGCAAGGCACCGTTCTCGCGCCTGATCTACCCGATCCCGGAGCCGGGCGGGCTGGGCGTGCACCTGACCCTGGACCTGGGCGGGCAGGCGAAGTTCGGCCCCGACGTGGAATGGATCGCCGCACCGGACTACACGGTCGATCCCGCGCGGGTGGAGCGCTTCGCCGGCGCGATCCGGCGCTGGTGGCCGGACCTCGACACGGAGCGCCTGCAGCCGGGCTATGCCGGCGTGCGCCCGAAGATCGTCGGCCCCGGCGAGCCAGACGCCGACTTCCGCATCGACGGCCCGGCGGCGCATGGCACGCCGGGGCTGGTACATCTGTACGGCATCGAGTCGCCCGGCCTCACCGCGGCGCTCGCGATCGGCGAGCATGTCGCGGCGATGCTCGCCGCCGAAGGGCGCTGAATCCGCAGCGCCCTTCGGCTCACGGACGCGAGCCCGATCAGGCCGCGGCGTCCATCGCCGCGGCGAGGAGGTCGAGGCCTTCGTCGAGCACCGCCTGCTCGATGGTGAGCGGCACCATCAGGCGCAGCACGTTGCCGTAGCTGCCGCAGGACAGCAGCAGCAGGCCGCGCTGCAGCGCCGCGGCGATCACCGCCTTGGCGATCTCGGGCGCAGGACGCGCGTGGTCGCCGTCGTGGAAGAACTCCACCGCCACCATCGCGCCCAGGCCGCGCACGTCGCCGATGCACTTGTGGCGCGTGGCCAGCTCGCGCAGGCGGCGCTGCATGTGCTCGCCGATCGCGAGCGCGCGCTCGCACAGCTTCTCCTCCTCCATGACGTCGAGGACGGCGAGCGCGGCGGCGCAGGCCATCGGCGCGCCAGCGTAGGTGCTGCCCAGCCCGCCCGGAGCGAGCGCGTCCATCACCTCGGCGCGGCCCACCACCGCGGCGACCGGGAAGCCGCCGCCGAGGCCCTTGGCCAGGGTGATGAGGTCGGGCACCACGTCGCTGTGCTCGACCGCGAACATCTTGCCGCAGCGGCCGATGCCGGACTGGATCTCGTCGGCGATCAGCAGGATGCCATGCTTGTCGGCGAGCGCACGCAGGCGCTGCAGGAACTCGGCAGGAGCGGGGTAGTAGCCCCCCTCGCCCTGCACCGGCTCGACGATGAAGGCGGCGACGCGGCGGGCCTCGATGTCGTTCTTGAACAGCAGCTCGACGCCATGGATGGCGTCATCCACGCTGATGTCGTGCAGCGCGCACGGATAGGGGGCGTGGTAGATCTCCCCCGGGAAGGGGCCGACGCCGAGCTTGTAGGGGTCGACCTTGCCGGTGAGTCCGAGCGCCAGCAGCGTGCGGCCGTGGAAGGCGCCGTTGAAGGCGATCACGCCCGGGCGGCCGGTAAAGGCGCGCGCGATCTTGACCGCGTTCTCGACCGCCTCGGCGCCGGTGCTCACCAGCATGGTCTTCTTCGGGGCGTCCCCCGGCGCGAGCGCGTTGAGGCGCTCGGCCAGGCGCAGGTAGCCGTCGTAGGCCACGACCTGGAAGCAGGTGTGGCTGAAGTGGGTGAGCTGCGCCTGCGCCGCGGCGACCACGCGCGGGTGGCAGTGCCCGGTGTTGACCACGGCGATGCCGGCGACGAAGTCGATGAACCGGCGGCCCTCGACGTCCCAGACCTCGGCGTTGAGCGCCTTGGTGGCGAACAGCGGGTGGGCCTGGCCGACGCCGCGCGGCAGCGCGGCGGCACGGCGGGCCATGAAGTCGGCGTTGTGCAGGCCGGGGGGGATGGTGTTGGCGTTCATGGGTTTCTCCTGTCGATTCGGTTGGGGTGGCGGCGGCTCACTGCACGCCGCCCATGCACAGATACTTGACCTCGAGGTAGTCCTCGATGCCGTACTTGGAGCCTTCGCGGCCGAGGCCGGAGGACTTCATGCCGCCGAAGGGCGCGACCTCGGTCGAGATGATCCCGGTGTTGATGCCGACGATGCCGTACTCCAGCGCCTCGCCGACCCGCCACACGCGGTTCATAGAGCTGGCGTAGAAGTACGCCGCCAGGCCGAACTCGGTGTCGTTGGCCATGCGGATCGCCTCGGCCTCGTCCTTGAAGCGGAACAGCGGCGCCACCGGGCCGAAGGTCTCCTCGCGCGCCACCTTCATCGCCGGGGTCACGTCGACCAGGATGGTGGGCTCGAAGAAGCTGCCGCCGAGCGCGTGGCGCTTGCCGCCGGCGAGCACGCGCGCGCCCTTCTCCACCGCGTCGGCGATGTGCTCCTCGACCTTGGCCACCGCGTTCATGTCGATCAGCGGGCCCTGGGTGCTGCCCTCGGCGAGGCCGTTGCCCACCTTCAGGCGCGCCACCGCGGCGGCGAGCTTGGCGGCGAAGGCGTCGTACACGCCGTCCTGCACCAGCAGGCGGTTGGCGCACACGCAGGTCTGCCCGGTGTTGCGGTACTTGGAGGCGAGCGCGCCCTCGACCGCGGCGTCGAGGTCGGCGTCGTCGAAGACGATGAAGGGGGCGTTGCCGCCGAGCTCGAGCGAGAGCTTCTTGATGCTGGGCGCGCACTGCGACATCAGCTTGACGCCGATCTCGGTGGAGCCGGTGAAGGTGAGCTTGCGCACGATCGGGTTGGCGGTCAGCTCGCCGCCGATCTCGGCCGCGCCGCCGGTGACCACGCTGAACACGCCCTTGGGAATCCCCGCGCGCTCGGCGAGCACCGCCAGCGCCAACGCCGAGTACGGCGTCTGCGTGGCGGGCTTCAAGACCATCGTGCACCCGGCCGCGAGCGCGGGGCCGGCCTTGCGCGTGATCATCGCCGCCGGGAAGTTCCACGGCGTGATCGCCGCGCACACGCCGATCGGCTCCTTGGTGACGACGATGCGCTTGTCGGGCTGGTGGCCGGGGATCACGTCGCCGTAGATGCGCTTGCCTTCCTCGGCGAACCACTCGATGAAGGAGGCGGCGTAGAGCACCTCGCCGCGCGCCTCGGCGAGCGGCTTGCCCTGCTCGCTGGTCATCAGCACGGCGAGGTCTTCCTGGTTGGCGAGGATGAGCTCGAACCAGCGCCGCAGGATCTTCGCGCGCGCGCCGGCGGTCAGCGCGCGCCACGCCGGCCACGCCGTGTTGGCGGCCTCGATGGCGCGCCGGGTCTCGGCCGCGCCCATGCGCGGGATGGTGCCGAGCGCCTCGCCCGTGGCGGGGTTGCGGATGCTCAGGGTGGCGCCGTCGTCGGCGTCGATCCACTGCCCGTCGACGTAGCAGCGGGTGCGGAAGAGGTCGGGATCTTTCAGGTTCAGGCTCATGGTCGGTGTCCGTCGGGTGGTCGGGGAAAGCTTCGGTGTGTGCTCGGGGCGTGCCGGGCTTGGCGTGGTCGGGTCGCTCAGCGGCGCGCGCCGCGCATACGCTCGGCACGCCGGCGCAGCCATTCGAGGGTCATCAGCATCAGCGTCGACAGCACGATGAGGATGGTCGCGACCGCGGCGATGGTCGGGCTGATGTTCTCGCGGATGCCGGCGAACATCTGCCGCGGCAGCGTCGCCTGCTCGGGGCTGGCGAGGAAGAGCGTCACCACGACCTCGTCGAAGGAGGTTGCGAAGGCGAACAGGCCGCCCGAGATGATCCCGGGCGCGACCATCGGCAGGGTGACGCGGAAGAAGGTGGTGACCGGGTTGGCGCCGAGGCTGGAGGCCGCGCGCACCAGGTTGAAGTCGAAGCCCTGCAGCGTCGCGGTCACCGTGGTGACGACGAAGGGCACGCCGAGGATGGCATGCGCCAGCACCAGGCCGGTGTAGCTGCCGGTGAGGCCGAGCGGGGCGAAGAAGATGTACATCGCCACGCCGATCACCACCACCGGCACCACCATCGGCGAGATCAGCACGGCGGTGAGCAGGGCCTTGCCGGGGAAGTCGGCACGCACCAGGCCGATCGAGGCCAGGGTGCCGAGCACCATCGCCAGCAGGGTGGCGAGCGGCGACACGATCAGGCTGTTCATCAGCGCCTGCCGCCAGGCCGGCGAGGTGGCGAACTCCTCGTACCAGCGCAGCGAGAAGCCCGACATCGGGTACATCAGGAAGCTGTCGGCGTTGAAGGACAGCGGCACGATGACCAAGATGGGCAGGAACAGGAAGGCCAGGATCAGTCCGACCAGCCCGCGCATGCCGAAATACCATGCCCGTTCCACGGGCGAAGCGTAGGGTTGCAGCATCGTCGTCGTCCTCAGCGTGCCTTCATGTACTTGACCCGGGTCGGCCCGAGGTAGCGGGCATAGACCATGTACAGCAGCAGGGTCGCCGCCAGCAGCACCGCGGAGAGCGCGGCCGCCATGCCCCAGTTGATCGTCTGGTTGGTGTAGAAGGCGATGAAGTAGCTCAGCATCTGCTCCTTCGGGCCGCCGAGCAGCGCGGGCGTGATGTAGTAGCCCATGCACATGATGAACACCAGCAGGCCGCCGGCGCCGATGCCGGGCAGGGTCTGCGGGAAGTAGATCTTCCAGAAGCTGCGGAAGGGCGGGCAGCCGAGCGAGAGCGCGGCGCGCATGTATACCGGCGAGATGCCCTTCATCACCGAGTACAGCGGCAGCACCATGAAGGGCAGCAGGATGTGGACCATCGCCACATACACGCCGAAGCGGTTGAACAGGAGCTGGAGCGGGCTGTCGGTGAGGCCGAGCCACATCAGCAGGCGGTTCACCAGGCCCTCGTTCTGCAGCAGCACGATCCACGCCGCCACGCGCACCAGCACCGAGGTCCAGAACGGCAGCAGCACGAAGATCATCAGCATGTTGCTGTGGCGGGTGGACAGGCTGGCCATCAGGTAGGCCACCGGGAAGCCGAGCGCCAGGCAGCACACCGTGACAATCAGGCTCATCCAGAAGGTGCGCAGCAGCACGTCCACATAGATGCGCTCGTCCTCGGGGGCGGCGACGATGTCGCCGTCGGCGTCGATGGCGCGGTCGATCGCGGCGAGCAGGTAGAAGGGCGTCAGCGCGCCGCCGGCGCGGTGGATCGCCTGCCAGGTGGCGAGCTCGCCCCACTGCGCATCGATCGCCACCAGCGCCTCGCGCGCCGGCACGGCGGCGTCGAGCGGCAGCTTGCGCGCGGTCTTCATGACCAGGCTGCGATAGCCGGCGTTCTCGCGGTTCAGGCGCTTGGCGATCGCGGCGATCGCCGGCGAGCCCTTGGCCGCTGCGAGCTCGTCGGCGAGCGCGCGGAAGGCGGCCTCGTCCGGCGGCGCGCTGCCGTTCCAGTCCTCGAGCACGGCGAGCGTGCGCGGCAGGTTGTCGTGGATCTCGGGGTTATCGACGCCGATCGTCAGCAGCGAGCCGATCGGCCAGATGAAGGCCACCAGCACCACCAGCGCGAGCGGCAGGATCAGGGCGCCGAAGAGCAGGTTGCGGCGACGCTCGGCGCGGCGCAGGCGCTTCTTCAGCGGCGTGCCGTCGCCCTCGGCGGGCAAGGGTACGGCAGCGGAGGTGTCGACGGCAGTGCTCATGGACTTGTCCACTCGGTCAGATGGAGACGGTGGCCGCGCGTCGCGGCCGCCACCGCGGGCCGGACGCCCGCGGCGGCGCAGGCATGCCCGCGCGCGGGCATGCGACGAAGGCAGCGCTCAGCGCGCGGCCCAGGCGTTGAAGCGCTGCTCGAGGTTCTCGCCGTGCTCGACCCAGAACTCGGTGTCGGTCGCCATCGCGCCCGTCATGTTCTCGGGCGAGGTCGGCAAGCCGGCGGCGACCTTGGCGTCGATGGCCGGGACCGCCTTGAGGTTGACCGGGCCGTAGGCGATCTCGCCGGAGAACACCGCCTGGTTGTCCGGCTGGCTGGCGAAGCGGATGAACTTGAGCGCGTCGGCCTTGTTCGGCGAGCCCTTGGGAATGGCCCACGAATCGACGTCGTAGATGCTGCCGTTCCAGACCACCTTGAGGTTCTTGCCTTCGACCTGCGCAGCGGAGATGCGGCCGTTGTAGGCGGCGCTCATGACCAGGTCGCCCGAGGCGAGCAGCTGCGGCGGCTGCGCGCCGGCTTCCCACCACTGGATGTTCGCCTTGAGCTTGTCGAGCTTGGCGAAGGCGCGGTCGACACCGGCCGGGGTGGCGAGCACCTTGTATACATCGCTGGTCGGCACGCCATCGGCGAGCAGGGCGAATTCGAGGGTGTACTTCGCGCCCTTGCGCAGGCCGCGCTTGCCGGGGAATTTGTCCACGTTCCAGAAGTCGGCCCAGGAGGTCGGCGCCTCCTTGAGGCGGTCGGCGTTGTAGGCCAGCGCGGTCGACCACACGAAGATGCCGACGCCGCATTCGTTTACCGCCGCCGGCACGAAGTCCGCCTTGTCGCCCACCTGCGCGAAGTCGATCTTCTCGAACAGGCCTTCCTCGCAGCCGCGCACCAGCTCGGGCGACTCGACCTCGAGCACGTCCCAGGTCACGTTGCCGGCCTCGACCATGGCCTTCACCTTGGCCTGCTCGCCGTTGTACTCGCCGGCGACGACCTTGACACCGGTGGCCTTGGCAAAGGGCGCGTAGTAGGCCTTGTCCTGCGCCTTCTGCGAGGCGCCGCCGAAGGAGATGACGGTGATGTCGGCCGATGCGGTGCCGACGGCACCGCCGAGGGCGACGAGGACGGCGGCGCGAAGGAAGGATGCGGCGTGCTTCATGATGTGTCTCCGGTTCTGGTTATGTAGGTGCTGCAGGTGAAGGCCGGCGGCCGGCCGGAACTGCGGATGCCTCGGTGGGCGGATGCCTCAGTGCGCCGCGGGCACGTCGAGCGCCCGCGTGTGCGCCGGATCCAGCCCGACGCGGATCGCGTCGCCGGGGCGCAGCGAACGGTCGAGCTGCGAGATCGGCGCCTTGATGGTGAATTCGTGCTTGCCGGCGAGTTCGACGCGCAGGCGGATCTGGTCGCCGAGGTAGATGAGCTCGCGCACGGTGGCGTCGAGCCGGTTGGCGCCCTCGCCCTCGCCGGCGAGCTGTACGCGCTCCGGACGCACCGCGATGCGGGCGCGGCCGCCGGCACCGACGTTGCCGGTGCGCGCGCGCAGCACCGTGCCGCAGTCGAGGCGCACGTCGCACTCCTCGCCCGCCACGGCCACCACGGTGCCGTCGAGCGCGTTGTTCTCGCCGATGAAGTCGGCGACGAAGGAGTTCGTCGGGTATTCGTACAGCGCCTCGGGGGCATCGATCTGCTGGATCACGCCGTGGTTGAACACGGCGATGCGGTCCGACATGGTCAGCGCCTCGCTCTGGTCGTGGGTGACGAACACCACGGTGATGCCGAGGTTCTGCTGGATGTGCTTGATCTCGAGCTGCATGCGCTCGCGCAGGTTCTTGTCGAGCGCACCGAGCGGCTCGTCCATCAGCACCAGCTGCGGATCGAACACGAGTGCGCGGGCGAGTGCGATGCGCTGCTGCTGGCCGCCCGAGAGCTGCTGCGGATAGCGGTTGCCGAAGGCCTCGAGCTGCACCATGCCGAGCGCGCGCTTCACCCGCGCCTCGACCTCGTTGGCCGCCAGCTTGCGCACACGCAGCGGAAAGCGCAGGTTGTCGGCCACCGTCATGTGCGGAAACAGCGCATAGTTCTGGAACACCATGCCGATGTTGCGACGGTAGGGCGGCACCCGGTTGATGACCTCGCCGTCAAGGCGGATCTCGCCGCCGGTGGGCGTCTCGAAGCCGGCCAGCATCATCAGGCAGGTGGTCTTGCCCGAGCCCGACGGCCCGAGCAGGGTGAGGAACTCGCCGCGGCGAATGTCGAGATTGAGGTCCCGCACGATCAGGGTTTCGCCGTCGTAGGTCTTCTGGACGTTGCGAAAGCTGACGTGGGGTGCCTGGCTGTTGTGGACCGCTTCCATCTGTCTCCGTCTCCTGCAAGTGGCGCTGTGCGCTCTGGCGATCGAATCCTAGGTCACGAATTGGCCCAGGCTTGATCCAATTACTTATACTTTGATAGAACCAATTTTTGCTGCACCGCAATGGATTGCCGACTCAGCTGCGAGCTCATCGTCCACGCCTACGCGGAGCAGGCGCCCTCTTCCAGCGCCCGCGCGCGTCTCTATCTCGCCATCCGCGAGGCCATCATCGCGCGCCGCCTCGCCCCCGGCACTGCGCTGCCGCCCACCCGTACCCTGGCGGCAGAGCTCGCGTTGGGGAGGAACACCGTGGTGCGGGTATACGACCAGCTCATCGTCGAGGGTTACCTGGACAGCCGCGTGGGCTCGGGCACCTTCGTCTCCGACGCGGTGGCTGCTACTGCACCGCAGCAAAAACCACGGCGGATGGTCGGCGCGCGCAGCGAGGGATTGTCGAAAAGAGGGTGCCGGATCGCCGCAGACGCGCTGTCGAGCCGGGTGCAGGCGGGCGCCTTCATGCCCGGCTTCCCGGACGTCACCCACTTCCCCTTCGCCACCTGGCGCAAGCTGGTCGCCAAGCAGATGCGGCTCGAGCAGCGTCACCTGGCGCAGTACGGCTACGGCGGCTACGGGCCACTGAAGCTGGTGCTCGCCGAATACCTGCGCGTGACCCGCATGATGTCGTGCAGCCCGCAGCAGATCCTGATCCTGAACGGCTCGCACCAGGCGCTCGACCTGTGCGCGCGCATGCTCGCCGACGTCGGCGACGTGGCGTGGATGGAGGATCCGGGCTACTGGGGGGCGCGCAACGTGCTGTCCGCCTGCGATCTGGCCATCCACCCGGTGCCGGTGGACGGCCAGGGCATCAACCCGCAGGAAGCCGACTGGGACCATCCTCCGCGGCTGATCTTCGTATCGCCGTCGAGCCAGTACCCGACCGGGGCGGTGATGTCGCTGGAACGGCGGCTGCGCCTGCTCGAATACGCCGAGAAGAACCGCATCTGGATCATCGAGGACGACTACGACAACGAGATCCGCTACCACGACCACCCGGTGGCCTCGCTGTTCGGCCTGTCGGCCGCGCAACGGGTGATCTACGTCGGCACCTTCAGCAAGGTCATGTACCCCGGCCTGCGCCTGGCCTACCTGGTGGTGCCGGAGGATCTCGTCGAGGCCTTCACCACCGGCAACGCCGAGCTCTACCGCGAGGGCCGCATGCTCGAGCAGGCGGCGCTGGCCGAGTTCATCGACGGCGGCCATTTCACCACCCACATCCGCCGCATGCGCGGCATCTACGAGGAGCGCCGCGACCGCCTCATCGAGGTGCTGCAGCGCCACCTCGCCGGCATCGCCACGCCAGCCGGCGGCCTCGCCGGCCTGCACATCCCGGTCCACTTCGAGTGCCCGCTCGACGACGTGCTGCTGGCCACCCAGGCATTACGCGAAGGCGTGGTGATGCGGCCACTATCGCTCTACGCGATCGACGCCACCAACCGGCGCCCGGGCATGAATCTCGGCTTCGCCGCGGTGCCCGTCGAGCAGATCGAAGCGCCCGCCCTCAAGCTGGTGCGGCTGATCCATGGCCTGCTGCCGGCAGGAAGCCGCTGAGCGCGGGCAAAAAAAGCGGCCGCCGGTCGCATCGGACCGGACGAGCCGCGAGGGGGAGAGGCGGGTAGGAGTCAGGCCGCCGCGACGAGCGCGGGGACTGCCTCGAAAAGGTCGGCCACGAGGCCGTAGTCGGCCACCTGGAAGATCGGCGCTTCGGGATCCTTGTTGAT
>ERZ795053.2190-NODE-2190-length-23998-cov-9.194963_pt1 | contig 23998 bp, 20 predicted proteins | sample MGYA00375137_ERZ795053 | MGnify/ENA primary metagenome ERZ795053 (study PRJEB30182, sample SAMN05720284) | activated sludge metagenome | isolation source: Anaerobic digester | place: Hong Kong | collected 2014-12-17 ...
GCGCGAGCGCATGAAGATCCCGGTCTTCCACGACGACCAGCACGGCACCGCGATCGTGGTCGGCGCCGCGGTGTTGAACGGCCTGCACCTGCAGGGCAAGGACCTCAAGAAGGTCAAGCTGGTGACCTCCGGCGCTGGCGCCGCGGCGCTCGCCTGCCTGGGCCTGCTGGTCAAGCTCGGCGTGCCGGTCGAGAACATCTGGGTCACCGATCTGGAAGGCGTGGTCTATGAGGGCCGCACCGCGCTGATGGACCCGATCAAGGCGCGCTACGCCAAGAAGACCGACGCCAGGAAGCTCGCCGAGGTCATCGAGGGCGCGGACGTGTTCCTGGGGCTGTCGGCGGGCGGCGTGCTCAAGGGCGAGATGGTGGCGAAGATGGCGGCCAACCCGCTGATCCTCGCGCTCGCCAACCCGACCCCGGAGATCCTCCCCGACGAGGTCAAGGCGGTGCGCAGCGACGCGATCATCGCCACCGGCCGTTCGGACTACCCGAACCAGGTCAACAACGTGCTGTGCTTCCCCTTCATCTTCCGCGGCGCGCTCGACGTCGGCGCGACGACCATCACCGACGAGATGCAGCTCGCCGCGGTGAAGGCCATCGCCGAACTGGCGCGCGTGGAGCAGAGCGACATCGTCGCCGCCGCCTACGGCGAGAAGGTCGGCGGCTTCGGCCCCGAGTACATCATCCCGCGCCCCTTCGACCCGCGCCTGATCGTCAAGATCGCCCCAGCGGTAGCCGAGGCCGGCATGGCCTCGGGCGTGGCGACGCGCCCGATCACCGACTGGAACGCCTACCGCAGCCAGCTCAACAACTTCGTCTGGCACTCCGGCCTGATCATGAAGCCGGTGTTCGCCGCCGCGCACAAGAACCCGAAGCGGATCATCTTCTCGGAAGGCGAATCCGAGAAGGTGCTGCGCGCCGTGCAGCAGGTGGTGGACGAGGGGCTGGCGCGCCCGATCCTCATCGGTCGCCCCGAGGTCGTGGCCAAGAACATCGAGCGCTTCGGCCTGCGCCTGGCCGCGGAGCGTGACTTCGAGCTGGTCAACCCCGACTCCGACCCGCGCTTCAACCAGCTCTGGCAGCACTACCACGGCCTGATGGAGCGCAAGGGGGTGTCGGTCGAGTACGCCAAGAAGGAGGTGCGCCGCCGCACCACGCTGATCGGCGCGCTGCTGCTCAAGTTCGGCTACGGCGACGGCCTCATCTGCGGCACCTATGGCATGCACCGCCTGCATCGTGAGTTCGTCGAGGACGTGCTCGGCCGCCGCGAGGGGGTCGACAACCTGTACACGGTGAACCTGCTCAGTCTGCCCGGGCGCACGCTCTTCCTCGCCGACACCTACGTCAATTACGACCCCACGCCCGAGCAGGTGGTCGAGATGACGCTGCTCGCCGCCGAGGAGATGAAGCGCTTCGGCATCGAGCCGCGCATCGCGTTGCTGTCGCACTCGTCCTTCGGCTCGGCCGACTCGCCGACCGCCGGGAAGATGCGCACCGCGATGCGCCTGCTGCACGAGCGCCATCCCGAGCTGCAGGTCGAGGGCGAGATGCACGGCGACTCGGCGCTCGACGCCCGCCACCGCCTGCAGATCTTCCCCAACGCCAAGATGCGCGAGGACGCCAACCTGCTGATCTTCCCGACCCTGGACGCGGCCAACATCGCCTTCAACCTGCTCAAGAACGCCGCGGGCAGCGGCATGACGGTGGGGCCGATCCTGCTCGGCGCGGCCAAGCCGGTGCACATCCTCACGCCCTCGGCGACCGTGCGCCGCATCATCAACATGACCGCGCTCACCGTGGTCGAGGCCGGCCAGGCGGGCTGAGCGGGGCGCCGCAAGCGGGCGCAAGGGCGCGTTCCCCGCAGCTCGGGGTGCGCGCCCGGCGCGGCTCGCGTCGCGGCTGCGCATTCCTTCCTTGCGGGGGCGGTCGTCGTTGCGCGATGCTGAAGCCATCGCATGAGCGGGGGCGGGCGGATGGGCGCGGACGAAGGACGAGCGGCGCTGGTGCTGACCGGTGGCGGTGCGCGTGCCGCCTACCAGGTCGGCGTGCTGGTCGCGATCCGCGAACTGCGCGGCAAGCGCCCCGGCAATCCCTTCCCCATCCTGTGCGGAACTTCGGCCGGTGCGATCAACGCGGTCGCGCTCGCGGTGCATGCGGCCGACTTCGGCCGCGCGGTGCTGCACATCCAGCGCGTCTGGCGCAGCCTGCACGTCGCCCAGGTGTATCGCGTCGATCCGCCCGCGCTCTTCGGCAGCGGCCTGCGCTGGGGCGCGGCGCTGTTCGGCGGCTGGCTGGTGCGGCAGACCCCGCGCTCGCTGCTCGACAACACCCCCTTGCGCGGCCTGCTCGAGCGCGTGCTCGACTTCGCTTCGATCGAGGCCGCGATCGGCCGCGGCGATCTGCGCGCGCTCAGCGTCACCGCCTCCGGCTACTCCTCCGGCGAAAGCCTCGCCTTCTTCCAGGGCGCGCCCGAACTGCAGCCCTGGCGCCGCGCGCAGCGCCTGGGCGTGCGCGCGCAGCTCGACGTCTGCCACGTGATGGCGAGCGCGGCGCTGCCCTTCGTGTTCCCGGCGGTGAAGATCCACCGCGAGTACTTCGGCGACGGCTCGATGCGCCAGCTCGCGCCGGTGAGCCCGGCGATCCACCTCGGCGCCGACCGCATCCTGGTGATCGGTGCCGGGCGTACGGCCGAAGAGGGGAGGATGCGCGCCGTGGGCGGCTATCCTTCGCCGGCGCAGATCGCTGGCCACGCGCTGTCGAGCATCTTCCTCGACACCCTCGAGGTCGATCTCGAGCGCCTGGCGCGCATCAACGACACCGTGAGCCGGCTCGACGAGACCCGCCGCGCCGAGGCAGGGATCGCGCTGCGCCCGATCGAGTGCCTGGTGATCCAGCCCTCGCAGCGCCTCGACACCATCGCGGCGCGCCACGCGCACAGCCTGCCGATGCAGCTGCGCATCGTGCTGCGCGGCCTGGGCACCTTGCGGCGCGACGGTTCGACCCTGCTTTCCTACCTGCTTTTCGAACCGGGTTTCACGCGCGCGCTGATCGAGCTCGGCTATCATGACGCGATGACGCGGGCCGGCGAGCTTCGCCGTTTCCTGCGCATCGACTCCTGACCCGGGGCGGGGTGGCCGCCGGGCTCGCCGGCGACGCCGATGCAGGGGTAGAATTCCTCCCAAAGCTAGAAACAACTTGAAATCTATTGCGTATCTGCCTATTTCTTAAAGCAGAACGCCTCGAACCCGCATTCCACCGCTCTCCGTCCCGTCGCCATCATGAAAGTTCGCCCACTGATCGCCGCGATTGCCGCGATGTTCGCGCTGCAGTCGGGTATGGCCGTCGCAGCCCCGAAGGCATCCGGAAAGGCTGCGACGAGCAAGGTTTCCAAGCCGGCCGCGAAGAAGGCTGCGGCCAAGGCCCCGGTGCGCAAGGCCGCTGCGAAGCCCGCGCAAAAGAAGGCCGCCGCGTCCAAGGCCGTGACGCGCAGCGCCAAGGCCACGCGCTCCGCGAAGGCCGGGAGCCGCGCGGTTGCGGGTGCTCGCGGCCGGGCGGCGCCGATGCGGGTGAGCCTGCGCAAGCCGGCGGTGGCCGCCGCCGCGCTCGCCGCGCCCGCGGCGGTGCTCGCCGACGAGCCCGATGCACCGCTCGCCCTCGACGGCAACGGCATGCCCGTGCTCGGCTCCAGCGCCTTCTACGTCATCAACCAGCGCACCGGTGAGGTGCTGCTCGAGCGCAACGCCGCCGAAGTGCTGCCGATCGCCTCGATCACCAAGCTGATGACCGCGATGGTGGTGCTCGACGCCGGACAGAGCCTGTCCGAGCCGGTGGTGATCTCCGAGGAAGACATCGATCAGCTCAAGGGCACGGGCTCGCGGCTCGCGCTCGGTACCACGCTGTCGCGCGAGGAGATGCTGCAGCTTGCGCTGATGTCGTCCGAGAACCGCGCGGCCTCGTCGCTGGCGCGTCACTATCCGGGCGGTGAGGCGGCCTTCGTCGAGGCGATGAACGTCAAGGCGCGCCTGCTCGGCCTGTGGAACACCCGCTTCCACGACAGCACCGGCCTCAACCCGGCCAACGTCTCCAGCCCACGCGACCTCGCCAAGATGGTCGCGGCCTCGGCGTCCTATCCACTCATCCGCGAGTTCTCCACCGCGCACGAGCGCTACGTGCCGGTGCATGGGCGCATGCTGCGCTTCGGCAACACCAACTCGCTGGTGCGCAGCCCGGAATGGACGATCAGCGTGTCCAAGACCGGCTATATCTCCGAGGCGGGCCGCTGCCTGGTCATGCAGACCTGGCTGCACCAGCAGCCGGTGGTCATGGTGCTGATGGACTCCTACGGCCGCTATACCCGCACTGCCGACGCCAAGCGCGTGCGCAAGTGGCTCGAGCAGACCGCACCCCAGCGCCTGGCCGCCGCACCGCAGGGCGCGGGCAGCTGAGCTTCCCGGGCGCGCAGGTCGAAACGCGGGGCCGCCCGATCGGGCCGGCCCCGCTTTTTTTTCGGCAGCCGCCGTGTTCGCGCCTTCGGGCGCTCCGGCATGAACCGTCGCGTCTTCAGTACAGCGCATCCTCGCCGAGCATCGTGATGCCGGCGGCTTCCAGTGCGGCGATCGCCAGCTCCGGACGGGCGAAGCGGAACAGCATCGCCACGCGACCGCTGCGGCGCACGAAGAAGCCGTACATGTACTCGATGTCGGCCCCTGCCGCAGCGAGCACCTCGAGGATGCGTACCAGGCCGCCGGGCTGGTCCTCGACGTGGATCGCCACCATGTCGGTCACCGTCACCGCCCAGCCGCCGGATTGCAGCAACCCGCGCGCGCGCGCCCAGTCGCGCAGCACCAGGCGCAGGATGCCGAACTGCTCGCTGTCGGCGAGCGCGATTCCCGACAGGTCGATGCCGGCTGCGGCGAGCGCCTGCAGCGGCTCCAGCAGGCTGTGCGGGCGGTTTTCCAGGAAGACGGAAAGTTGGGAGATCTTCATCGCGGGCTCCTGCCTCAATCTTGGCGCTTGTCGATCACGCGCCGTGCCTTGCCTTCGCTGCGCGGGATGCTGTGCGGCCCGACCAGGCGCAGGCCGACGCGGATGCCGAGCACGTGCTCGATCGCGTGCCCGATGCGCGCGCGCAGCTCCTCCATGGCGCGCACGGTGTCGCTGAACACTTCGGGCGTCACTTCCACCTCGACCGTCATCCGGTCCAGCCCATGCTCGCGCGTGAGCACGATCTGGTAGTGCGGCACCGTGCCCTCGACCGCCAGCAGCGCGGCCTCGACCTGCGATGGAAAGACATTGACGCCGCGGATGATGAACATGTCGTCCGAGCGCCGGCTGATGCGGCGGATGCGGCGCATCGTGCGGCCGCATCCGCAGGGCGCGGTGAGGATGGCGGTGATGTCGCGGGTGCGGTAGCGGATCATCGGCATCGCGCGCTTGGACAGCGTGGTCAGCACCAGCTCGCCCTCCTCGCCGTCGGGCAGCGCCGCGCCGGTCGCGGGGTCGATGATCTCGGGGAAGAAGTGGTCCTCCAGCACGTGCAGGCCGTCGTGGCAGGCGCACTCGGTGGCCACGCCGGGGCCGGTGATCTCGGACAGGCCGTAGATGTCGAAGGCCTCGATGCCGGTCTCGGCCTGGATGCGCTCGCGCATGCCGTCGGTCCACGGCTCGGCGCCGAACACGCCGGTGCGTAGCGGCAGGTCCCTGAGGTCCACCCCCATCTCGCCGGCCTTTTCCACCAGGTGCACGAAGAAGCTCGGCGTGGCGCACACCGCGGTGACGCCGAAGTCGCGCATCAGCATGATCTGGCGTTCGGTGTTGCCGCCCGAGACCGGGATCACCGCCGCGCCGATCGCCTCGGCACCGTAGTGGGTGCCCATGCCGCCCGTGAACAGGCCGTAGCCGAAGGCGTTCTGCAGGATGTCGCCGCGGTGCAGGCCGCAGGCGGCGAAGGTGCGTGCCATCGCCTCGGTCCACACCTCGATGTCCTCGCGGGTGTAGGCGACCACGATCGGCTTGCCGGTGGTGCCCGAGGAGGCGTGCAGGCGCACCACCTCGTCCATCGGGCTGGCGAACAGGCCGAAGGGGTAGGTGTCGCGCAGGTCGGCCTTGGTGGTGAAGGGCAGGGCGGCGATGTCGCCGATGCCGGCGATCGAGTCCGGCGTGAGGCCGCGCGCCTGCATGCGCTCGCGGAACAGCGCCACCTTGTCCCAGGCGCGTCCGACCACCGCCTGCAGGCGGTGCGATTGCACCTCGCGCAATTGCTGTCGGGGCAGGAAGTCCGGCGCACTGACCGGATGGAAGCCGCCCGCACGGTCGTTCCAGCGTTCTTTGAGCATCTCGTCGAATTCCGCTCGAGGCAAAAGACGCCATGCTGCACCTGCACAGGAAGTCGGCGTTTGATCGAGCGCAATAGCTGTGCAGGTGCAGCATCCGTGCCCGTGACGAGCGCTCCGCGGCGCGCACGACTGCAGCGCGGTTGATCTTCGTCAATGGAGCCGGGCAGGGCGCTCACTAAGCTCGTGCGTTTCGACCCCGAACCCGTCAGAGAGGATCTCCCCATGGGTGCTGCCCTGCCCGAAACCGCCCCGAGCCGCCTGTTCCTGTCCGGCAACGAGGCCGTGGCGCTCGCCGTGCGCGACGCCGGCTGCCGCGTCGCCGCCGCCTATCCGGGCACCCCGGCGACCGAGATCCTGGAGGAGCTGTCGCGCTTTCCCGACCTCTACACCGAGTGGTCGGTGAACGAGAAGGTCTCGCTCGAGGTCGCGCTCGGCGCCTCGATGGTGGGCGCGCGCGCCTTCTGTGCGATGAAGCACGTCGGCCTCAACGTCGCCGCCGACGCGCTGATGACCATGACCGTCACCGGCACCGAAGGCGGCCTGGTGATCGCGGTCGCCGACGACGTCGGCATGTCCTCGTCGCAGAACGAGCAGGACTCGCGCTTCTGGGCGCGCTTCGCCCACCTGCCGCTGTTCGAGCCCGCCGACGCGCAGGAGTCCTACGACATGGCGCGCGAGGCCTTCGCGGTGTCCGAGCGCTTCCGCTGCCCGGCGATCGTGCGCATGACCACCCGCATCTGCCACGTCAAGGGCCGCGTCGTCCCGGCCGAGCGCGAGGCCCACGAGCCCGCCGGCTTCGTCAAGGATCCGCAGCGCTGGGTCATGGTGCCCGGCCACGCCAAGCCGCGCGTGGCGCTCATGTACGAGCGCGAGGAGGCCCTGCGCGCCTCCGCGCAGCAGAGCCCGTTCAACGTGCTCGTCGAGGGCGGCGACCGCCGCATCGGCTTCGTGACCTCGGGCCCGGCCTACATGCACGTGCGCGAGACCTTCCCCGACGCGCCGGTGTTCAAGCTCGGCCAGTCCTACCCGCTGCCGCTCGAGCGCCTGCGCGCGTTCGCCGCCGGCGTCGACCAGCTCCTGGTGGTCGAGGAGACCGAGCCCCTGGTCGAGAGCGAGCTGCGCGCCGCCGGCATCGCCTGTGCGGGCAAGGACGTGCTGCCGCGCGTGGGCGAGCTCTCGCCCGATCGCCTGCGCCCGGCGGTCGCCCGCCTGCGCGGCGAGGAGGTCCCCGCCAGCGCCCAGCCCCGCCTGGTACCGCAGCAGGTCTTCCCGCGCCCGCCGACCATGTGCGTCGCCTGTCCGCACCTGGGCATCTATTACACCCTCGCGCAGCTGCGCAACCTCACCATCTCGGGCGACATCGGCTGCTACACCCTGGGCGCCGGCCACCCCTGGAACGCGCTCGACACCTGCATCTCGATGGGCGCCTCGATGGGCGTCGCGCTCGGCATGGACAAGGGCCGCGGCCCGGCCGACGCCAAGAAGGCGGTGATCGCGGTGATCGGCGACTCCACCTTCATGCACATGGGCATGCAGGGCCTGCTCGACATCACCTGGAACCGCGGCAACGTCACCGTGCTGCTGCTCGACAACCGCGCGGTGGGCATGACCGGCGGCCAGGACAACCCCGGCACCGGCCGCGACATCCACGGCGAGAGCGCGCAGCGGGTCGACTTCGCCAAGCTGTGCGAGGCGCTCGGCGTCAAGAAGGAGCGCATCCACACCCTCGACCCCTACGAGCTGCCGACGCTGTTCAAGACCCTGCGCGACGAGATCAAGGTGCCCGAGCCCTCGGTGATCATCACCGACCGGCCCTGCGTGCTGATCGACGACTACAAGCCCACGCAGCCCTACAAGGTCATCGCCGACAAGTGCACCGGCTGCGCCAACTGCATCGACGTCGGCTGCCCGGCGATCCACGTCACCCGGCGCGAGACCCAGGTCAAGCCCTCGGGCAAGGAAGTCGAGCTCGCCTTCGTGCGCATCGAGACCTCCGCCTGCACCGGCTGCGGCCTGTGCGTGCAGCCGTGCGCGCCCGAGGCCATCGTCCATGCCCTGCCGGAGCACCCGGTGAAGTTCCTGCACGCCAAGATCTGAGGAGCCCGCAATGACCATCACCAACATCGCCGTCTGCGGCATCGGCGGCCAGGGTGTGATGACCGCCACCGAGATCCTCGCAGAGGCCGCGTTGTCGCTCGGCTTCGACGTCAAGAAGACCGAAGTGGCCGGCATGAGCCAGCGCGGCGGGGTCGTGACCTCGCACCTGCGCTTCGGCCCCCAGGTGCTGTCGCCGCAGATCATGCCCGGCGAGGCCGACCTGCTGGTGGGCTTCGAGGCCGCCGAGGCCTTGCGCTGGGCGCACATGCTCAAGCCGGGCGGGGTCGCGCTGGTCAACCAGGGCCGCTTCGTGCCGCCGGTGGTGACCATCGGCCTCTACGACTACCCCGAGGACCCGATCGCGGAGATGCGCAGGCTCGGCCTCGCGGTGTTCGACTTCGACGCCAGCGCGCTCGCGATGCAGCTCGGCAACATCCGCCTCGGCAACACCGTGATGCTGGGCGCGATGTCGGACCGCCTTCCGTTCCCGGCCGATGTGCTGCGCAAGGCCGTGCTCGATCGCTTCGGCACGCGCAAGCCCGAGCTGCTGGAACTCAACCGCGAGGCCTTCGAGCTCGGCCGCGCGGCAGTCGCCCAGCCGGCCCCCGCCCAGGCGATCGCCTGACGCCTACCGCCTCACGCCTTCGGCGGCAGGTGGCCGAGGGCGCGCGAGATCTCGTCCGCGGTCTCGCGCACCAGCGGGGCCCAGTCGGGGTTGAAGCGTTCGGACGGGGTCGACAGCGACAGGCCGGCGATCAGTTCGCCGCCGTCGTCGCGGATTCCCGCGGCGATGCAGCGCACGCCGGACTCGACCTCGTCGAGGTCGAAGGCCACGCCGTGGCGACGCACGCGGTCGAGCTCCTTCTCCAGCGCCGGCAGCGCGGTGATCGAGGCCGGGGTGGAGGCGGGCAGGCCGGTGCGGCGGGCGTAGTCGCGGATGCGCTCGAGGCCGTCCTCGACCAGGAAGAGCTTGCCGGTGGCGGTGGTGTGCAGCGGCGCGCGCGCGCCCACGATGTGCACCACGCGCACCGAGGCGCGCCCGCTCGAGGTGCGCTCGACATACACGATCTCGTCGCCCGCGCGCACGCCCAGGTTCACGCTCTCGCCGGTGGCGGCGTGCAACTTGAGCATGAAGGGCATCGCGGTCTCGCGCAGCGAGATGCGCGACTTGACGAGGCTGCCGAGCTCGAGCAGTCGAATGCCCAGCCGATAGGCGCCGGCGTCCGAGCGCTCGACGAAGCCGCTCTGCGTCATTGCGCCGAGGATGCGGTGCGCGGTGGACGGGTGCAAGCCGGTCTCGAGCGCGAGCTGCTTCAGTTGTACCGGGTCGGCATGTTCGGCGAGCACGTCCAGCAGCTTCATCATGCGCTCGATGACCTGGATCGAGGTCTTGCCTTCGGCGCTGGGGGCGGATTCGGTCTTCTTCGGCTGCACGGAGGTTCGCGGAAAGATCGGAGGCTTGCCAGGGCTGGCAAGGGAGTCTGACGAATGGTACCCGTGCGATCCGATTTCGCCTAGTGAAATCAACCCCGATTTGGCGGGGGTCGTATCATCGATATACTCCGCCCGGAAGCGGTCCTCATGCGGGGTGTGGGTGGCCCCCGCCACCCGCGGTTCGCGTCGCCCATCCCACCGACAACGCCCGAGGAGTCCCCCCGATGAGCCTCGCCCTGATCGTGCTGCTGCCCTTCATCGGCGCGCTCTTTCCCGCGCTGATGATCCGCGCCGGGCGCAGCGCCTGTGCGACCACCGCCTTCGTCTTTCCGCTGCTCGCCCTCGTGCTGCTGCTCGCGCAGGCGCCGGCGGTGTTCCGCGGCGAGGTGCTCGTCGCCGGCTGGGACTGGGTGCCCGCGCTCGGCCTGCAGGCGAGCTTCTTTCTCGACGGGCTGGGGATGTTCTTCGCCGGGCTGATCCTGGGCATCGGCCTGCTGGTGATCGTCTATGCGCGCTTCTACCTCGCCAAGAACGACCCGATGGGGGTGTTCTACAGCTACCTGCTGCTCTTCCAGGGCGCGATGGTGGGCGTGGTGCTGTCGGACAACATCCTGCTGCTGCTGGTGTTCTGGGAACTGACCAGCCTGTCGTCCTTCCTGCTCATCGGCTACTGGAAGCACCTCCCCGAAGGCCGCCAGGGCGCGCGCATGGCGCTTACCGTGACCGGTGCCGGCGGGCTGGCGATGATCGCCGGCATGCTGATCCTGGGCGACATCGCCGGCTCCTGGAACCTCACCGACATCCTGCGCAACAAGGAGGCGATCCAGGCCTCGCCGCTGTACGTGCCCGCGCTGGTGCTGATCCTCGCCGGCTGCTTCACCAAGAGCGCGCAGTTCCCCTTCCACTTCTGGCTGCCGCACGCGATGGCGGCGCCGACCCCGGTGTCGGCCTACCTGCACTCGGCGACCATGGTGAAGGCAGGGCTCTTCCTGATGGCGCGGATGTGGCCGGTGCTCGCCGGCACGCCCGAGTGGTTCTACCTCGTCGCCACCACCGGCCTGGTGACCATGCTGGTGGCGGCCGGGATCGCGCTCTTCAAGGACGACCTCAAGGGCCTGCTGGCGTACTCCACCGTGAGCCACCTCGGCCTGGTGACCATGCTGCTCGGCTTCGGCACGCCGCTGGCGGCGGTGGCGGCGGTGTTCCACATCCTCAACCACGCCACCTTCAAGGCGGCGCTGTTCATGAACGCCGGCATCGTCGACCATGAGGCCGGCACGCGCGATATCCGGCGCCTCGGCGGCCTGCTGCAGCTGATGCCGATCACCGCGACCTTGGCGATGGTGGCGGGCGCGTCGATGGCCGGCCTGCCACCGCTCAACGGCTTCATCTCCAAGGAGATGATGCTGCACGAGGCGGTCGACACCGCCTGGCTGGGCAACGGCTGGATCGTCGCCGCGCTGGCCACCCTGGCGGCGTGCTTCTCGGTGGCCTACTCCTTCCGCTACATCGTGCATGTGTTCTTCGGCGCCCGTCGCGACGACTACCCGCACGCGCCGCACGACCCGCCCGCCGGCATGTGGCTGCCGCCGGCGCTGCTGGTGGTGCTGGTGGTGGCGATCGGGCTCTTCCCCGACACCGTGGCCGGGCCGCTGGTGGCGGTGGTGGCGCGCGCGGTGACCGGCGGGGCGGTGATGGACTACCACCTCGCGCTCTGGCACGGCTTCACCCCGGCGCTCGGCCTGTCGGCGATCGCGGTGACCGTCGGCCTCGGCGCGCTGCTCGCCTACCGGCGCGTGCGCGCGCTCTGGCAGGCGGGGCCGCACCCCGAAGCCAAGGCGATGTTCGACGCCTTCATCGAAGGCGCGGCCGCGCTCGCGCGCGGTGTCACCCACGGCCTGCACAACGGCTCGCTGCAGCGCTATCTCGCCTTCGCGCTCGGCGCGTTCACGCTCGCCGGCTTCGCCGCCTTCCTCGCCGCGCCGCACGAGGCGGGCACGCGCGCGCTGCTGCCCGCGCACCCGGCCGCGATCGCCGCCTGGTTGTTGCTGGTCGGCGGCTGCGCGCTCACCGTGATGCTCTTCCGTCGCCGCGTGCTGTCGGTGCTGGTGGTCGGCACGGTGGGCCTGATCGTGTGCGTGGCCTTCATCTACCTGTCCGCGCCCGACCTCGCGCTGACGCAGATCTCGGTCGAGGTCGGCACGGTCATCCTGATCCTGCTCGCGCTCTACTTCCTGCCCAAGGAGGGGCCGCAGAGCTCCTCGGTGCGCGCCGATCCGCTGCGCCACCTGCGCGACGGCGTGCTCGCGGTCGTGGCCGGCGTCGGCATGGCGGGGGCGAGCTGGGCGATGCTGACCCGCGACGGCACCTCGCTGTCGCACTACTACCTCGAGAACTCGGTGTCGGGCGGGGGCGGCACCAACGTGGTCAACGTGATCCTGGTCGACTTCCGCGGCTTCGACACCTTCGGCGAGATCACCGTGCTCGGCATCGCCGCGCTGGCGATCTACGCGCTGCTCGACGGCGCGCTGTTCGGCCGCACCGGCCGCCGCCTCGGCGCGTGGTCGCCCGACCGCCCGCAGTCGGCCGATCGCCACCCGATGATCATGGTCGTGGCCACCCGGGTGATGCTGCCGCTGGCGATGCTGGTGGGCGCCTACATCTTCCTGCGCGGCCACAACCAGCCCGGCGGCGGCTTCATCGCCGCGCTCGTGGTGTCGATCGCGCTGATCATGCAGTACATGGCGAGCGGCTTCGGCTGGGCCGCGCAGCGGGTGAAGGTCAACTACCACGCCATGATCGGCCTCGGCGTGCTGGTCGCGGCCGCCACCGGCATCGGCGCGATGGTGCTCGACCAGCCCTTCCTGACCTCGACCTTCGGCCACTTCCACCTGCCGCTGGTGGGCGAGTTCGAACTCGCCAGCGCGATGGCCTTCGACACCGGGGTCTTCCTCACCGTGGTCGGGGCGGTGATGCTGATGCTCGCCAACCTGTCGCGCATGGGGCGCTGGACCAGCCCCTACACGATCAACACCGGCGCGATGGATGTGGACCCGCGCGCCACCTCGGGCAAGGAGCAGGGCTGATGGAGTTCCTCGTCGCCAGCGCGATCGGCGTGATGACCGCGGCCGGCATCTACATGGTGCTGCGCGCGCGCACCTTCCCGGTGGTGATCGGCCTGTCGCTGCTCACCTACGCCACCAACCTGTTCCTGTTCGCCACCGGCCGCCTGGCGATCGGCCGGCCGCCGGTGATCTCCGCCGACGCGGCGGGCTACATCGACCCGCTGCCGCAGGCCCTGGTGCTCACCGCGATCGTGATCTCCTTCGGCATGACCGCGGTGGTGGTGGTGATGGCGCTGCGCGCCTACCTCGAGACCGGCAACGACCACGTCGACCTGCCCGGCGACGCCTCGCCCGAGGCCACCGAGGACGACTGGAAACTGCGCGGGCGCAAGCCGGCGCCGGCACCGGGCGGTCGCGGGGGGCGCGCATGAACCACCTGCTGATCCTCCCCATCCTGCTGCCGGCGGTGGTCGGCGCGCTGCTGGTGCTGGCCGCGCGCCACGACAGCGTGCTCGCACGCAGCTTCGCGGTCGCCTCCACCGTGCTGATGCTGGGCATCGCCGTCGCGCTGCTGGTGCTCGCGAGCGACGGCCAGGTGCGCAGCTACGCGCTCGGCGCCTGGCCGGCGCCCTTCGGCATCGTGCTCGCGCTTGACCGCCTGTCGGCGCTGATGCTGGTGCTCACCGCGGTGCTCGGCCTGGGCGTGCTGCTGTACGCGATCGGCGGCTGGGACCAGCGCGGCAAGCACTTCCACCCGCTCTTCCAGTTCGAGCTGATGGGCATCAACGGCGCCTTCCTGACCGGCGACTTCTTCAACCTGTTCGTGTTCTTCGAGATCCTGCTCATCGCCTCCTACGGGCTCATGGTGCACGGCGGCGGCGGGCTGCGGGTGAAGGCGGGCGTGCAGTACGTGGTCACCAACCTGGTCGGCTCCTCGGTGTTCCTGATCGCCGTGGGCATGATCTACAGCGTCACCGGCACGCTCAACATGGCCGACCTCGCGCGCATCGTGCCGCAGGTGGCGGCGGCCGACCAGGCGCTGCTGCAGACCGGCGCGGTGCTCCTGCTGCTGGTGTTCGCGGTCAAGGCCGCGCTGGTGCCGCTGCACTTCTGGCTGCCCGGCACCTACGCCAACGCGCCCGGGCCGGTGGCGGCGCTGTTCGCGATCATGACCAAGGTGGGAGCGTATTCGATCATCCGCCTCTACGTGCTCGCCTTCGGCGCCGACGCGGGGGCCGCTGCCTGGCTCGCGGCGCCCTGGCTGCTGCCGGCGGGGCTGGTCACCCTCGTGCTGGGCATGACCGGCGTGCTGGCCGCGCGCAGCCTCGGCCAGATGGCAAGCTTCGCGGTCATCGGCTCGATGGGCATGCTGCTCGCCACGGTGGCGGTATTCACGCCGCAGGCGACCAGCGCCGCGCTGTACTACCTGATCCACTCCACGCTCGCGGCCGGCGCGCTCTTCCTCGTCGCCGACCTCGTCGCCGAGCGCCGCGGCGCCCAGCGCGACCGCTTCGCCGCGGCCCCGCGCATCGCCCAGGGCGGGCTGGTGGGCGGGCTGTTCTTCGTCGCCGCGATCGCCATGACCGGCATGCCGCCGCTGTCCGGCTTCATCGGCAAGCTGCTGGTGCTCGACGGCGTGCGCGCCTCGGCGCATGCGAGCTGGTTCTGGGCGCTGATCCTGTCGACCTCGCTGATCGCCATCGTCGGCTTCTCGCGCGCCGGCAGCTTCGTGTTCTGGAAGGCGCACGCGCTGCCCGCCGCGCCCGCGCCCGGCTATCGCCCGGACGGCGCGCTGTCCTTCGTCGCGGTCGGCGGGCTGCTCGCCTGCCTGGTGCTGCTGACCGCGTTCGCCGGCCCGGTGCATGCCTGGCTCGAGCTCGTCGCGGCACAGCTCTACGCCCCGGCAGGCTACATCGACGCGGTGCTCGGCACCGCACAGGGGGTGCGCTGATGGGCGCCAGGCACGACAGGCTCGACGAGCGCACCTTCATGGAGCGCTGGCTGCCGCATCCCTTGATGACCGCGGTGCTGGTGCTGCTGTGGATGCTGCTGCTCAACAGTTTCAGCTTCGGCGGCCTGCTGGTGGGCGTGGTGCTCGCCGTGGTGATCACGCGGGTGACGAGCAACTTCTGGCCGGAGCGCCCGCCGGTGAAGTCGTGGTCGAAGGCCTTCGCCTACCTCGGCGTGGTGGCCTGGGACGTGGTGGTCGCCAATCTCCAGGTCACCCGCCTGATCCTGTTCCGCCCGGTGGAGAGCCTGGCGACGCGCTGGGTCGTGCTGTCGCTCGAGCTGCGCTCGCCGGAGGCGATCACGGTGCTCGCCGGCACCATCACGATGACGCCCGGCACGGTGTCCTGCGACCTCTCCGCCGACGGCCGCAGCCTGCTGGTGCACTGCCTCGACGCGCCCGACGCCGAGGACACGGTGCGGCAGATGAAGGAACGCTACGAGGACCGCCTCAAGGAGATCTTCCCGTGATCGAATACGCCCTGCAGTTCGGCTTCGCCGCCGCCTCGCTCGCGCTGCTGCTCAACCTGTGGCGGCTGTTGCGCGGCCCCGCGCTGATGGACCGCGTGCTCGCGGTCGACACCATGGTGATCAACATCATCGCGCTGATCGTGCTCGCGGGCATCCACGAGCGCTCCACGATCTTCTTCGAGGCCGCGCTGCTGTTCGCGATGTTCGGCTTCATCTCCACCGTCGCCTACTGCCGCTTCATCCTGCGCGGCGACGTCATCGAGTGAGCGGGGACCGCCCATGACCTTCGTGCTCGAACTCCTCGTCTCGCTGCTGATCGTCGGTGGCGGCGCCTTCCTGCTGATCGGCTCGATCGGCATGGTCAAGCTGCCCGACCTGCTCACCCGCCTGCACGCACCCACCAAGGCGACCACCCTGGGGGTGGGCGGTGCGCTGGTCGCCTCCATGGTGTTCTTCGCCGGGCTGGAGGGCACGCTGTCGATCCACGAGGTGCTGATCACCGCCTTCCTGTTCATGACCGCGCCGATCAGCGCCCACTTCATCGCCAAGGCCCACCTGCACGAACACACCGAGCTGCGCGACGGCCTCCCGCCCACCGGCCGCCCCGTCGGCTGGAGCACCTTCGACGCCGCGCCCGGCGCCGGCGAGGCCGACGAGGACGACGGGCGCCGCGGCGCGCACGACTGAGCCTGTCGATCGGCGATAATGCGGCCTCGAACCCCCGGGGAATCACGTTGAACACCATCCGCAGAAAGCCGCCCACCCCTCAACCCTCGCGCATCCAGGGCACGCTCGGCGTGCGCAAGTCCGCGGACGAAGAGCCGTCGGCCGAGGAAGCGCCCTCCGCGCGGGATCCGGCGGCCGATGCGCGCACGCCGCGCGGCGAGGCCCCGGCACGTCCTGCCGGCGGCGAGGGACCTGGGCGGCGGCCCGGGCGAGCGACGAAGCCTGAACGGAACGAGCGCGCCCCGCGCCGGGACGATGGCGCCAGGCCGGGTCGGCGCGAAGAGGACGCGAAGCCGGCGCGCGGCGAACGCGCGGCGCGCAGCGCGGGCACGTCCGCGCGCGACGACGAGCGCCCCGCGCGCGGCGAGTGGGGAAGGAAGCGCGCGGACGACGAGCGCGCCCCGCGCCGCGAGTCCGCGCCGGCCCGCAGGGACGACGGACGCGCGGCGCCGCGCGCGTCGGGCCCGAAGCGCAGGGACGAGGAGCGCTCCCAGCGCCGCGACGCCGCGCCGCAGCGCCGGGGCGAGCAGGCGCCGCCTGCGGCCGCCGCGGCCTCCTACGAGGCGCGCGCCGCTTCCGCGGCCGCCATCGCCGAAGCCGCGCAGGCGCGTGCCGCCGTCGAAGGGGTGCGGCTTTCCAAGCTGATGGCCGAGCGCGGCCTGTGCTCGCGCCGCGAGGCCGACGAGTTCATCGAGCGCGGCTGGGTCTTCGTGGATGGCCGGCGGGTCTCGGAGCTCGGCGTGCGCGTCGGCCAGGACGCCCGCATCACCCTCGCCCCCGAGGCCGCGCGCACCCAGCAGCAGCGTGCGACCATCCTGCTGCACAAGCCGGTCGGTTACGTCTCCGGCCAGCCCGAGCCCGGCTACGCCCCTGCGGTGAGCCTGATCGGCCCCGACAACCAGGCCGACCGCGACACCGCGCAGCGCTTCCATCCCAGCCACCTGAAGAACCTCGCCCCCGCGGGCCGGCTCGATATCGACTCCACCGGCCTGCTGGTGCTGACCCAGGACGGCCGCGTCGCCCGCCAGCTCATCGGCGAGGACTCCAAGGTCGAGAAGGAGTACATCGTCCGCGTCGAGGGCACGCTGGCCGAGAACGGACTCGCGCTGCTCAACCACGGCCTGTGGCTGGACGACCGCCCGCTGCGCCCGGCCGAGGTGGAGTGGATCAACGACGAGCAGCTGCGCTTCGTCCTGCGCGAGGGCCGCAAGCGTCAGATCCGCCGCATGTGCGAGCTGGTGGGGCTGAAGGTGGTGGGCCTCAAGCGCGTGCGCATCGGCCGGGTGAAGCTGGGCGACCTGCCGCTGGGGCAGTGGCGCTTCCTGCGCGAGGACGAGCGCTTCGGCTGAGGTGGGATGGAGCGCAGTGGGTGCGTAGGGGCGTCTGCGGCGCAATGCGTTTTTGCCGCAGGCGCGATGCAAGTCGCGATCCTGCGGTGCCGCGGCGTTCGGCAAGGTCGATGCGGAAATGCCGCAATCGTGACTTGCGTCGCCCTTACCTCCCAACCCGGGCGCCGTGCTTGGGCGGAGAGGTTTCCGGGTCCGCCTCGGCAAGCGCCTCCGCCTCCGCGAGCGCGTCCCCGAGCGCTCCGGTGAGCGGCGCGATGCCCGAGCGGTGCGCGGCGCGCGCCATGGCGTGGGCGGCGAGCGGCGCGGTGGCGAGCAGGACGAGCATCGCGAACAGCGCGGCGAGCGCGAAGCCGCCCTCGCTCGCCGCAGCCACGCCGGCGAGGATCAGCGCGGCGCCCAGTGCGCCGGCCTTGCTGGCGGCGTGCAGGCGGGTGTAGCTGTCGGGCAGGCGCAGCACGCCGATCGCACCGATGAGGCCGATCGACGCGCCGAGCAGCAGCAGGGCCGCGGACAGCCAGGCGAGGAGTCCGCTCATTGGGCAGCCTCCCCGTTCGCGCGCGCTTCCCGTATCCGGCGAGCCGGAGCCGCGCCTCCACCTGTGCGGGTCTCCCGCGCCTCAGGCTCCGTCCCGGGCGCTTGCGCGCTCGTGCTGCCGGGCGCCGCGCCGGCTGCGAGCAGCCTCGCATCCGCCCCGGTCGCAGCCTCGTCCGCCCCACGGCCGCGGCGGCGGAACAGCAGGATGAAGGCGGTGGTGCCGAGGAAGGACACCAGGGACAGCACCACCGCGGCGTCGAGCAGCATGGGCTGGGCGGTGGCCAGCGCGAGCAGGGCGATCGCGGCGATGGCGATCATGCTGAGCGCGTCGATCGCCACCACGCGGTCGGGCGCGCGCGGCCCGCGCACCAGGCGCAGCAGGATCAGCGCGGCGCCGAGGGCGAGCAGCGCGAAGGTGAGCGGCAGCACCCAGGCCGCCCCCGCGATTGCGGCGTTCATGTCGTGTCCCTCCCGGTGCCGTCCGCAGCGACGTCCGGCGCGCCGGCGTCGAGCCAGCGCAGCAGGCGGCGCTCGATCGCGCGCACCCCGGCCTCCACCTCGGCGGCGGTGCGCGCATCGAGCGCGTGGATGTACATCAGGCCGGATTCCGGCCGGTAGTCGAGCGCCATCGTGCCCGGCGTCAGCGTCAGCAGGCAGCCGAGCAGGGTGGCGAAGCGCTCGTCCCGGCGCGCCAGGCGCATCGCCACCACGGCCGGCTGCGGCGCCACCTCGCGGCCGAGCACGATGCGCGCGACGCCCACGCTGGCGCGGAAGATCTCGCCGACGAACCACAGCGCGAACGCGGTGCCGAGCTCGAGCCGGCGCAGGTAGCGGCGGATGCCGAGGAGGTCGATCGCCAGGCGCAGCGCGAGGTAGACCGCGACGAAGGCGGCGAACACGCCGAGTGGCCGCAGCGCGTCGGCGTAGGCGGCCAGTCCGACCGCGAGCAGGAGGTGCAGCCCCAGCATGCTCAGTTCCCTCCCGCGCGCACGACCGCGTCGATATAGGCCGCCGGGGCGGCGAGCTGCTCCGCCGCGGCCACCGCGTAGTCCATCACCGGCCCGGCCGCGAGGCCGATCGCCACCGTCATCGCCGCCAGCGTGCCCACCGCCCACAGCGCGGGCTGCAGCCCGTCCGCGCTGCGCGGGCTGCCTCCACCTCCGCTCCCGCCGCCCGCTCCGCCCGGATGCGGCTTGAGGAAGGCCTCGTTCCAGATCTTGCTCATCGACAGCAGCGTGAAGATGCCGGTGACCAGCGCCACCGCGGCGGCGATCCAGGCGCTCGCGTCCAGGCTCGCCTTCACCAGCACGAACTTCGCCCAGAAGCCCGACAGCGGCGGGATGCCCGCCAGCGACAGCGCCGGGATCGCGAACAGCAGCGCCAGCCAGGGCGCGCGCGCGTAAAGCCCGCCCATCGCCGCCAGGCGCTCCGAGCCGGTCAGGCGCGCGGCGATGCCGCCGATGAAGAACAGGTTGGCCTTCACCACGATGTGGTGGATCAGGTAGAACACCGCGCCGGCGAGCGCGAGCGGGGTGGCGATCGCCAGCCCCAGGATCATGTAGCCGACCTGGCTGACGATGTGGAAGGACAGGATCCGGCGCACCTCGACCTGGGCTGCGGCGCCGAGCACGCCGATCAGCATGGTCGCGCACGCCACCCACAGCAGCACCTCGTGGGCGACCCCCGCGTCCGGCCAGAACAGGGTGACGAGGCGGATCAGCGCATACACGCCGACCTTGGTGAGCAGCCCGGCGAAGAGCGCCGACACCGGCGTCCACGCCACGTGGTAGGACGCCGGCAGCCAGCCGAACACCGGGAACAGCGCCGCCTTGATCGAGAACGCGGTCAGCATCAGCACCACCGCCGCGTGCGCGGTCGTCGGCACCTCGCCAGCGGCGAAGGCCTGCGCCAGCAGCGCCATGTTGAGGCTGCCGCTGGCGCCGTAGAGCATGCCGGCGGCGAGCAGGAACATCATCGTCGCCACCAGGTTGAGCACCACATACACCACGGTGCCCGACAGCCGGCGCCTGCCGCCGCCCAGCACCAGCAGCGCGAAGGAGCCCACCAGCAGCACCTCGAACCAGACGTAGAGGTTGAACACGTCGCCGGTGATGAAGGCGCCGCACACCCCCACCAGCAGGCCGTGCACCAGCGGGTGGAAGTCGCGGCAACGCGCAGGGTCTTCGTCGCGCGCCATCGCGAACACGATGGTGGCGGTGCCGACGATGCCGGTGATCGCCACCATGGCGGCCGACAGGCGGTCGACGACCAGCGTGATGCCGTAGGGCGCGGCCCAGCCGCCGGCCTGGCTGGCGAGGATCTGCCCCTGCGCGGCGAGGCCTACCAGCGCCAGCCCGGCCGCCGTGAGTGCCAGCGCGCCGGCCAGGCTGATCGCCGTCACTGCGCGCGGCGAGCGGCGCGCGAGCAGGGTCGCCACCAGGGTGGCGAGCGGGATCAGCAGCGGGGAGACGATGAGCGTGTTCACGCCTTGTCCCCTTGCGGCGGCAGGTCCGGCGCCGGTTCCTCGGCGACCGCGGTGACGAGGTCGGTCTCGATCCTGCCGTGCAGCTCCCAGCTGCGCTTGAGCACCGCGAGCGCGAACACGAAGAGCGCGAAGCCGATCACGATCGCGGTCAGCACCAGGGCCTGTGGCAGGGGGTTGGCGGCGAGCGCCGGTGTGCCCGCCTCGGTCACGAAGGCGGCGGCGCGGCCGTCCAGCCGTCCCGCGGAGAACACCGCCAGGTTCACGCCGTTGCCGAGCACGACCACCCCGAGCACCACGCGCAGCAGCCCGCGGTCGAGCATCATCCAGATGCCGATCGCGACCAGCGCGCCGACGGTGAGCGAAACGAGGATTTCCATGTTCAGCCCTCCCGCTCGAGCAAGCCGAGCAGCATGTGCAGCACCGCGCCGAGCACGGTGAGGAAGACGCCGACGTCGAAGAGCAGCGGCGTGCCCAGCGGCAGCCCTGCGGGGAAGATCCAGTTGCCGGTGAGGAAGGGCTCGCCATGGAAGAGACCGACCAGCCCGGCGACGGCCGCGATGCCCAGCCCGCCCGCCAGCATCGCCAGCGGCGGCACGCGCAGCAGCGCGCGCGCCCGCGTGGTGCCGAAGGCGAGCGCCACCAGCACCGCCGCGCACGCCGCCACCAGGCCGCCGATGAAGCCGCCGCCGGGCAGATTGTGGCCGCGCCACAGCAGCATCAGCGCGACCAGGGCGAGCAGGGCCGACAGCGGCAGGATGCCCTCGCGCAGCAGCACCGAGCCGAAGTCCGCGCTGCCCGCGGTGGCCCCGGCCGTCGGTGCGGCCTCGTCCGCCCGCCTGCCGCCGGCGAGCAGCCCGGCCGCAGCCAGCCCGGCGAGACCGACGACGAGGATCTCGCCGAGCGTGTCGAGCGCGCGGAAGTCCACCAGGATCACGTTCACCACGTTGGCGCCCTGGCCGCCCGGCAGGCTGTTGTCCAGATACCAGCGCGCGATGTCGCCGGGCAGCGGCTGGCTCACCGTCATCAGCATCATCGCCGCCACCACCGCGCCGATCACGACCGCCACCACGGCGTGGAAGCGCTTCGCCGCCGGCTTGCGCGAGCCCACCAGCCGGGTCGGCGGCAGGCGGCGCAGCACCAGGGCGAGGAAGATCACCGTCAGGGTCTCGACCATCAGCTGGGTGATCGCCACGTCGGGCGCGCGCGCGGCGAGGAAGAACATCGCCATGCCCAGCCCGCTCGCCCCCAGGGTGGCGACCAGCGCCACCCGCCCGGGGGTCGTCGCGGCGGCCGCCGCACCCGCGACCGCAAGCACGCAGCCGAGCAGGGCGGCGAGGTTGACCGGGCTGGTGGCCTGCGGCCAGGCGAAGTCGTCGCCGGTCGATGCGAACAGCCCGATCAGCGCGAAGCCGGCGATCGCCAGCACCAGCGCGCTGATGTGCTGGCGCAGCGAGCCGTGCTGGAAGCGGTCGGCCACCCGCGTGGCGAAGGCGAACACGCGCTTCAGCAGGCGGTCCCAGATGCGGTCGCCGCTCACCCGCCACAGTACCCGCCACAGCGACAGCCGGCGGCGCAGCCGGGTGCGCTGCAGGTAGAAGAACACGCCCAGCGCCACGGTGAGCAGGCTGGCGAGCAGCGCCGGGGTGAAGCCGCCCCACAGATACAGGCTCACCGGCACCGTGGCGCGCGACACTGCCTGCACCGCGGCGTCGATCAGCCAGACCTCGGCGAGGTTGTTGAAGGCGCCGAACACGAAGCCGCCGATCGCCAGCAGCATCGGCCCGATCCACATCGGCACGCCGACCTCGTGCGGCGCGTGCGGGTAGCGCCCCTCCCGGCCGAGGAAGGCGCGCACGAAGACGAGCCCGGCGGCGGTGAGCAGCAGCGCGTTGGTGAGGATCATCACCGCAGTGGTGATCCAGCCCGCGAGGCCGAGCTCGATCAGCCCGGCGTACTTGAACTCCTTGGCGATGAAGCCGAAGAAGGGCGGCAGGCCGGCGTTGGAGAACGCGGCCAGCGCCACCGCGAAGCCGGTGAGCGGCATGTGCCTGATCAGGCCGCCGAGCAGCGCGATCTGGCGCGTGCCGGTGGCGTGGTCGATCGAGCCCACCGCCATGAACAGCGCGGCCTTGTAGAGGGCGTGCGCGACCAGGTAGATCGCGAAGGCCTGCAGGCCATAGTGGGTGTCGGTGCCGAGCAGCATGGTGAGCTGGCCGAGCACGGTGACCGTGGTGTAGGCGAGCACGCGCTTGAGGTCGGTCTGGCGGATCGCCAGCACCGCACCGACGAGCGCGGTGGCGGCGCCGATGGTGATCAGGATCGTGCTCCAGCTCGGCGAGCCGCCGAGCGCCGGGTTGAGGCGGGCGAGGAGGTACACCCCGGCCTTCACCATGGTCGCCGAGTGCAGGTAGGCCGACACCGGCGTGGGCGCGGCCATCGCGTTGGGCAACCACAGATGGAAGGGCAGCTGCGCCGACTTGGTGAAGGCGCCGATCAGTACCAGCACGAGGATCGCCGGGTAGAGCGCGTGCCCGGCGATCGCTTCGCCCGACAGCCCGGAGAACTGCCAGCTGCCGCCGACGTTGCCGAGCAGGATCAGGCCGGCGAGCAGCGCCAGTCCGCCGCCGCCGGTGATCAGCAGCGCCTGCAGCGCCGCGCGGCGCGACTCGGCCTTGTCGTGCTGGAAGGCGATGAGCAGGAAGGAAGTGACGCTGGTCAGCTCCCAGAACACGAACATCGCGATCAGGTCGTCGGCCAGCACCAACCCGAGCATCGCCGCCATGAAGCCGAGCAGGTAGGCGTGGAAGCGGCCGAGGTGGTGGTGGTCGGAGAGGTAGGTGCCGGCATAGAGCACGATCAGCGTGCCGATGCCGGTGATGAGCAGCGCGAACAGCAGCGACAGGCCGTCGAGCCGGAAGGCGAGCTCGACCCCCAGCGCCGGCACCCAGGCGAGGGTCGAGGTGATGACCCCGCCGCCGGCGACGGTCGGCATCTGCGTCAGGAAGTGGATGAAGGCCGCCAGCGGCGCCAGCGCGAGCAGCCAGCCCGCACGCTGCCCGAGGCGGGCGGCAAGCGGCACCGCGGCCAGCATCGCAAGGGCGATCAGGCCGATGCTGGCAAGCATGTCCTACCCCGGCAGGTGCTGGTCAAGAAGAAACCTCCCGAACGAAGCGGTCGCGCCGAACGAGCGCGCCTTGCGTATGGCTTTCGGGAAACTGACCGCCTGTTTGCGGGCCGGGTTCCGCAAGTCGGCGGGAGGAGGGGAGAAGCGGGGTCGGACGGAGGTCGCGGGTGGGGCCGAGGGGGCGAAGAGGAGAGGGGGGCGAAAGAGCGGAGAGGGCGTAAACGGCGCTCCCCGCCATTGCGGCGGGGAGCGTGGATGCCGGGGCTGGGCCGGGCGCTAGTGCGCGTGGTGGGCGACGCGCGGCTGGCCGTGCGCGCCGATCTCCGGGTGAGCTTCGTAGAGGCCGCTCTGGCGGGCGAAGCAGCCGTT